>ORJL010952404.1_pt1 | contig 54647 bp, 57 predicted proteins | sample 1779941 | NCBI WGS metagenome assembly ORJL01 (sample SAMEA104232317, study PRJEB22302) | groundwater metagenome | biome: forest; feature: aquifer; material: groundwater | place: USA | collected 2011-08-07 | depth 5.8 m | reverse complement strand
CGCCAGGGGCGGGTTGCCCGCGCCCCCCAGCCCCGCCGTGGGTAAAAGCGCCCGCAGCATGCGTGGCCCAAGGTCGTGTCCAACCGCCTCGCTCAAACTTTGAGCGATGTTCATGCTCTGGACTTGCGGCGAGATGCGCGGCTCGGGCTCGGTCAAGCGCAGAAGCGGGACGCGGCCCGATTCGAACGGCCGGACAACGCGAACGTGATCGAGTAAATCCTTCTGGCCGCGGGCGACCACGGCAGGCACGACAACCTCCAATAAGAGGTTGGCGAGCTCACTCTTCATGTCAATGAGCACAACTGGCACGCGGCGCGTGATGAGCTGGAAGAGCAGCGTCGCGATCAGGTAGCTCTTGCCGGTGCCGGTCGCGCCGGACACGCCGAGGTGCATGGCGCACAATGTGGTCAGCGGCATACCGCACCACTGGTACTCGCCCTCGAGACTCTGGGCTCGGCCAAGACGGACACGGTCCTCACCTGTTCGGCACGGCAGCTCGCGAAGGAAGGCCTCGCGGCGGGCGTGACTGTCCGCGTCCCGAGCGTGCTCGGTAGCGGCGTGCCACTTTCGAGCGGTATCCCGCTCCGAGCCCTTGAGCAGGCGGCGCAGTTGGGCGGCGAGGTGCTCAACCATCACCGCTCCACCTCGTCCTCACCAACTGCCGGATCCGGATCGGCCAGGTGGTCGCGGTTGTTGTTCAGGGGCGGCACGCCATCTGCAGGACGGCGAACACGCTGACGCATGGCCCGCTCACGGGATGCGCGGTCCCGTGCCGCACGCGGATCGCGCGTGGTCACGAACTGGGCAAACCGGACAAGAAGCCCCACGAAGAAGCACGCCATCGCGACTACTACCAACAAGCCCCCGAAGAAGGAGCCAGCGTGCCTAATGACGGAGACCGTACCCATGAGAGCCGCTTCGATCACTCGACTAAGCACCCCGATGACAGCCTGGAGCAAGAAGAGCAGCAGGGTCAGGGTGACGACGAGCTTCAGGACGCGGTCGAGCACCGACGCCACCTCCTATCGGAATCCACGAAGTCGCCGGCGCGCAATTCGGACCGGACGCGCACGGACAGCGCGATCGAGTTCTTGACCTCGTTGCCCCAGACGTCCCAGCCGGGCGTGCGCGAGCGGGCGAACATTTCCAGCCGCGGCACGTTGCCCATCAGTTCCACGATCCGTCGCCGCACTTCGTCGGGCTTCTGGCTGTGGCCTCCTCGCGGGCTGATTACAACCGAGTGGACCCTCGCCGACACCCGACGCGGACGCCCGCGCGTCGCGAGCAGACAAATCTCGGCGTTCGACCGCGTCCAGTGCCCTAGCCCGGTGACGAGTCCAATACCGGACTTGTTCTGTTTCACCCAGCAGAACGCCGTCGTCTTATACTTGAAGCTCCAAGCCTCCACGACCTCCAGCGCCTTCGGCAGCATCGGCATCGTCGCCCACAGGAAAAGCGCGCAGTCGTCCGCCGCCGGGACCGCGATGGCCTTGATGTCCTCCAAGGCCATGGTTGGGTAGTGGTCTTCGGCGCCACCGTAGCCATGGTGCTTGCTGCTGTAGCGCCACGGCGGGTCAGCGTAGATGACGGCGTACCGGCGGCTCACCTACCTCGCGCCCCTCCGGGGTGCGACCGCCGACGGGGCGGCCGTCGCGATCGCGCACGAATTCAAGGTCGAGGCGAAGTGCTTCATCGAGTCAGTCGCGTGTCGGTGAACGAGCCAATGGACGAGCGCAGGTCGCCTGCTCCGCCGCAATCGGGGCAAGGCGTCCGACCGGTAACCGAGCCCTCGGGCTCCTGAGGCAGCCAGACGGCCTCGTCGGAGAACGTCCGGTCGCGGTCGCCGCAGAGCACGCGCTCGAACACCGGCAGCGCCAGGTCCGGGTCGAGCCTCAGCTGGACCAGGTTGCGGTTGCCGATACGCTCCAGCATCCGGCCCCAGCGCGGGTGCGCCGTGCCGTGGTGGAGCAGCGCGAGCGCCACGAACAGCTTGGTCGAGTTCAAGCGCGTGGTGGACGAGATCGGCGTGCCGTCCGAGGTGACGGTGTTGGTGTAGCCCTGCGTGAGGTAGGCCTCGTAGCGCGAGCCGAGCATGCAGCGATGGCAGGCGGGGGTGAGGCCAGGATAGGTGAACGAAATCTCGGCCCCGCGCCCATCGGCATAAACTTGCGCGCAGAGCGTGGGGACGCCGAATTGAAGGCCGACGCGATTGACCCGGGCCTGGACGAAGAACGCGTCGGTGCAGCCGCAGATGAGCGTCTGGATCGGCGGACGGGCCACATCGAGGCCGAGGAGCGACTCGACCTCTGCTTCAGAGAACTGGTCGAAGTCCCGCTGCAGCGCCAGGACGTTCATGGCGGGGTTGATGTCCCGGAGTCGGTCGGCCACCGCCTCGACCTTTGGGCGGCCGATGTCACAGCGGTAGACCTGCTGGGTGGCAAGGTTCGTCGCCGAAACGATGTCCGGGTCAATCAACACGATTTCGTGGACGCCGGCGCGAACGACATCTTCACAGAACCCGGCCGCCCCGCCGGTGCCAACCACGACTACACGGCAGAAGCGCAGATGCGGCAGGTCATACGCACCAACCACGCGCCGGAAGGTTTCTTCACGGATAGCTCGTGGCTTGGCGTTCACGAGCGCAGGCAGGCGCTTTGTCGCCGCCTTCTCCGACGGCTGGACCAGCACCTCGTCGAGCACCTCAAGTGTGGCCGGCTTCGCCACCACCCCGTCGGATGTCCGAAGAACGACGAACGGGTGCAAGGCCGGATCGGGCTCGACCGTCACGATCGGCATGAGGAGCCTGGCTAGGTGCTGGTTCGCGTCGAGGATGACCTGCGCGTAACGAAGGTCGCCACTCGAGGGCCGCGCGAATCGCCCCGGATGCGAGTGAACGAAACCGAGCAACCGAATCCCGGACGGCCGCCACCAATCCGTCAACAGCGAGTTGAGTCGGACATGGTCGGGCGAGTAGGTACTGCCCGAGCGCACGGCGCCATCGTCGAAGACAACGTGCCTGACGACGCCGTCGGCCGGATCGCCACCCAGGAGCATGCCGTTCTCCGGCGGCTTGCCTCCGACCGCGGCCATGATCTGCCGCTGGACGGAAGTCGTCATCCGCAGAGTCTCGCCGGAATCTGTCGTTGAGAGTCCGCGACGCGAGCGACGCGTCGGCTTCTCAAAGTGCCAGTAAGGGAACCCACACATGCTGGAGTGCCTCCTTAAAAGGCGCGGCCGGTGCGCTGGTAGACGAGTGTGGCTTCGGCCCACATCGCCGCGGCCGCCTTGGCCTCGGCTATCGTGCTAATCGCCTGCGACCAACAGACGTACGACCCGTGGCTGTCGTGGAGGATGTGGCAGGAGCCGACCTGCGGGTTTGGGAACTCGAGGATGTGGATCCGGATGTCGTTGCCGAGCGACGTAAACTGGAAGCGGAAAAACGCGCCGCCGTCGCGCGAGCGGTAGATCAACGTGTGCGACGCTCTCTCGGGCGCCCGGCTGACGCCGCTCACCACCGAGTTCCGGGAGTTGTTGCTGCTCGCCGCGGCGAGAGCCGCGAGCAAACCAACGAGCCACCACATCTCGACGCCCTCCTACGAATGATCGCGACCGCGTTCCCGGCTGTCGGGCGGCGGCGTGCTGCCGCCGCCCGGGCCGGGGGGGGGTTGGCGCTAGTTGTGGAACGTGCCGGCCGGGATCAGATCCCGGTCGTCACCACGAACCAGCGACCGCTTGGTCGGGGTCATCGCGGTACCTCGCGAGGGGCATGAAAATGCCCCATCGCAATGCGTTGGGGCTGTCGCGTCGAGCGCTGGCGTCTCGGATGTATGTCGGATGCTTGTCTCTCTCTTTTGCCTGGCGAGGGCGGGTTACGCCACAGTTCCCTCGGGAATGTCCCGTCGCTCCGCCGGTTGTTAGTTGCCTGGCAGCAGGAACGGGCGACCGTTGACGGCAACGAAGAGAGCATCTTGCCTGGCGCGGCGAGCAATCATCGACAGGGATCTCACGATCCACCGAGATTGCACCGGTCGAAGCCGCGAAGGCATATACGACTCGACGACTAGGATTCTTTCACGAACCGGTCGAGCGCCACCATTCTTCCAAGTTCCAAGACCCTTGAAAGTGGTGGTTCCGGTCGCGACGGCAAGAAGTGTGGCCTCGATCTCCTTTCTCAATCGTTCCACCGAGAGAGATCGGCGGGACCAATCAACTGACGGCACCGTGACCCGCACGAGCGCAAGTGGCTTCAGGCTTCGTGCGACTTGGTCCGCTGGCTTCGGCATTTCGGCTCCTCACTCTATCGTCGGTGGGCAGAAAACAGCCCTGACCGCTTTTGCGGACAGGGCTGTCGCCTCGGGAGCTGACGCCTCAGACTGGGCACGCGGCGATTCTCTACTTCGCCTTGCGAGGGCGGACTACGCGTCATCGTCCTCCACAATCAAATACTCGCCGCGAAGCTTGATGATCAGCTGCCCGGCTTCGTTCACTATTCCGAGCAGATGGTCGCCTCGAATTTCGGCTCCGCGCGATGTCTCGACTACCTTGGCCGGCTTCGGCTCGGCCGCCTCACCCTTCCTGACTCGGATCTTCATGTTTCCCTCCAGGTGCTCCCGGGCCCGGGGCCCGGGAGAGTGGAGGGGTCCGGACTGCCGCCCCGTGTGAGGAGCTGCCCCGCGCAAGCGGAACCCTCGGGATAGGACCGCCGGACCCCAAGTTCACCCTCCGGAATACCCTTCGGGCATCTGCTGATGTTGGGTCCTGGGTACTACCCACTCCGCCAGTCGGATCAGCCGCACCTGGCACGGCTGCCGTGCAGCTGTGTCTCATCACCTCCTTGAAACACAAAAGGACTGTCCCGCGCGCCTGCGCAAGACAGTCCTCACAAATCCGAGAATACGCCTAGCTCACTGCATGGTCAAGAAGTTTCTTCGATCCTCGCGTGCAGACGACGGTGCGACCCACAACCCTTTGTCCGGCAGCGCGTTACCTTGACACAAAGTTGGCGCCATGCTAGTAAACAGAGGACTTCAGCACACTCTCGCATCGACAGGTGGGGCTTCAGCCGCGAAAGCCGCGGCTGAGCCCCACACTCATTTCTGGAGGGGAGATCGAGATGACGATCCCGGAAGAGTCCGTCTACGACGAGCGGAAAGACGAAGAGGCGTTCCTTCTCACAGTTCTTGATGGGATCGCCGAAGACATCGAGTTCACGGAACGTGGTGGGATCCGCGCCCACTGGAAGGACTGTACCCGTGACGAGATTCTTGCCCGGCTGCGTCGACACCAGGAGAACGTCGCCCGTGCGATCGAGCACGTTCGAGACGGTGGCCCACTCACCGACATCGTCCCCATTGTTTGGGGACAGAGGTGATCCTAGCGGAAACACGAGGGCGGCCAGTGACATCCTGCGCCGCCCTACTTCAAATCCGTCTACCCCGTCAGGTGATACCCGCTATGGCTGCAACCACTCAGTGTCCGGGCGCGAAAGCAGCCGCGCGTTGTTGTAGGCCATATCAAGAGTCAGCACCGTCGATCCAAGGTACGCGTTCTCTTCGCGATTCTTTTCCACGACGAGCGCCAGATCAGCCTGGGCCGGATTCGTAAGACAAATCGGCAGTAGTAACTGAACACTGCCCTCTCGGCCTTTGTCGCGGTAGTACTGCGGGATGGCGGTCTTGTAGTTACGATAGACCCGTTTCCGCATAGTTGCCTGTGCACCCTCCAATAGCTGTCGCGTCATGAACACGTTCTCTTGAAGGGCTTTCGGAAAACGGTTTAGGTTCTCCAACACATGATCGATGTTAATTATAAGTTGGCATCGGCGATCGTAGAGTAGGACGGCTGGATCATCGAAGTAGTCTGCTAGCGGCGGCAGCGCATCACCAAAGTTCTCGACCATATCGCGATCGCTGGCCTTCTTGAATCCTGCCAGCTTCCACTCTTGGCGATTCGGCTTATCGTTCTTGGCAAGCACACCAAATATCTCTTCTTGGTTTGGTGTAACCAACCCTGTGTTGAAGGCCGCCCGGCGTCCGTGTCTTGCGACTAGCACACCACCATCCATCTCCCTCAGGCGCCGAAACGTGTATCGGATGTAACTGCGTAGGATCGGATACGATTCGGGATTCGGAGACAACTTGTACTCCCAAGGCTCCCGCTCTGCCAAGCCGACCGCTTTGTCAGTGCCAGCGAGCACTTCCGGCCAGGAGGGATGCCCCATATCGACCGTCGCCATGAGTTCATCTTGTGGCGCAGACCACCCAATCACGGTTGCTCTCGTAGCCCGGGGGCGATTCTCTCCCGCAGTTACCTCTGCCTCGAACTTCACGATATCTCCCTCGGACAGGTACCCGCCTTGGGATGCCGGAAGCGCGCTCACATGTACAAACACGTCGTCTCTACCGTTGTCCGGTGAAATAAACCCAAATCCAGCCTCATGCTTCCAGAATTTTACAAAGCCCTGGCCCTGCACGAAGGAACTTGCGGCGGTGGCAGCACTCAGCACACAAATATTGATGGCCTTCGGGCCCTTTGGGGTCGTTACCACCTCAAACGACACGCGGGCATTCTTTCCCAGGCCTTCAACACCGAGAACTTCACTCCTATGCACAAACATCTTGTTCGCGCCCCCATCCGGAGTGATGAACCCAAAGACACTTCCCTTGCCGACCCAGCCGCTGAAGATTCCCTCCATCTTTCCTCCTCAGGTCAAGTTGCGCGTGCACCACAACCACCCAATCCGCATCTGCCTCTGGTCGGTACAGCCAGCTCGTTACTCCGCGCATCCCATCACGCTGCTGGTTGGTACAAGTACTTCTGAACGCCGGTGTCCCTCGTCCGCTCTCCTCGGGCACTCCGAGGTCAGCGACCGCGTCGGCGATCGAGTTGTGGTACTTGAGTCGAAGCAGTGGGGTTAACCTTTCCAACCCCACCGCTACTTGACTAACGCTGCTGCGCCACCTGCTGAATTACCTCGAGCCTTCGACCCAACATCCGCTGGCGCATGGCGCTCTGATCGAGCGTGCCGGCGACCCGCGTCAGGCGAGCCGTGGACGCTGCGGCTTCGGTGGTGGAGGTGGCGAGGCGGCTCGAGAGGCCTCGGAGCTGTCCGGCGGGTTCCGCGGCGAGGTTCGGAGTCTGGAGAATCGCGTCGAGTTGCGCTTTGGCGACCGTCAGCTCCTCCTGCGCTTTCTGTGCCGCAGCCTGGGCCGTCTCTATCTCCTTCTTGGCGCTCGCAAGCTCCTTCTCAGTCTTGCTCACCGAGGCCTGGATTTCGACGAGCGGCAGCTTGATGGCTTGGATACCCGCCCGTTCCAGCATGGAACGGAGTACTCCGGGACTCAGCGCGAGCAGGAGGACAAGGGCGAGCACCGCGTGGCTTGTTGTGCCCTCACGGATGAGCAGGAAGAAGTTCTTCGCAGATTCAATCGGACCGCTGGCCGGTGCATCGGACATCGGGTCACCTCCCGGATCATGGAATGCGGCGGAATGCCCTCGGGTGCCCGCCCCCTGCACATCACGGAACCGTGGGCATCAAAGCCACTCCCGCACTAATCGGTAGAAGCCGGGGTCCTTCCAGTACGCAAGGTGCGCCCGAACCGGACTCCAAGGGTAGAGGCGTCGCTCTTGGCGATCGACGGCGTAGAAGACGAGGCGTCGGCTAATGGGGTCCATCGGACTGTAGACGTTGAGCCAGGTGCAGCCTTCGAGCTTTGGGACGACGTAGGGCGCGAGCGCCAGGGCGCCGTAGGTTCGACCGGACGAGCGCTTCCGGAAGCCGTGGAGCGAGGACAGCAGCTGCGCCCGTACCGGCTCCTCCGCCCCGACCGCCGTCCGAAATAGGTAGTAGACCGCGTCGAGCGGGGAACCGAATGTGAGGAGCCCTTTGAGGCGCGCGAGCCCTGCCTCCGCCTCGGCTTGGTCGGCTCCGGCCCGAGCGTCGCGCACGTAGCGGTTCACCGCGTCGTACGCGATGACGCTCCCGAGCGAGTGGCCGGCGAGATACACCGTAGCGTAGCCGTCATGCTCGCAGAGGTGGCGGAGGAGCGCGGCGGCCTTCCCGAGAATTTCTACGCGAGTCCGGAAGTAGGCTGAATTCTCGTCGGCGGTGGTGTAGAGGGCGACGTCGCCGAGGTAGCTGACCATGACCCTTCCCAGAATCACTGCCGCACCGGTCGCCGCGAGGGGAGCGATGATTGGCCAGGGGCGTATCGCGTGCAGGATCGCCGCGATCAGGCGGAACGTGTCGAGGCGAAGCGCCTGATCGACGACGAACCCAACGACCACGAGGACGATCGCGGTCCAGACCGATGCCTTGGCCCACCACCGAACCGATTCCTTCTCGCTCGCACCGCCAACTCGCAAGTCCTTGACGAGCCCGACCGCACCTCGGAGGGCCGCGGTCACCATGAGGGTGAGGAGCACGAAGCCCCCGAGAGTTGCCACGGCTCGGACGGAATCTAGTTCCGTCGAAACCTCGGACCAGGCTTTGGTAAGCGCCTCGGGCTGGGACGCCGCGTAGAGGAATGGCGCAAGCAGCGCAGCGCCCGCGAAGAGAAGTAGGAGTGAGCGCCCAACTTCGGAGAGGAAGATCTTCCAGAGTTCCCCTCGACCGGGCGAGTCGGTCGACTTGACTCCCATCAGCACGGTCGCCTGCTGGGACCAGAGCTGCAGGGGGGTCAGGGCGGTCCGCACGAGCCACGCCAGAACCTGCGGCAGGCTGATCCCGCCCACTACCATTCCCGCCCAGTGGAACTCATAGAAGTCCAGCGTCCGGACCTTGGCCGATCCGACCGGTTCGGGCAGTGGCATGCGGATCGTCGTGAGGGTGCCCTCGCTCCAGGGCACGAGGCGGTGGGAGAGCTGACCTGCGCCGATCCCGAACTCCGTTGCTAGCCCCTGCACGAAGGCGTCCAGCGTCTGGTACGGGCGCTGCTCGCCGATCCCGTGGATGACGAGAATGGCGCCGGCACCCCCGGGCTCCGGATCGATCCCACCAGTGCCTTGGGGTTTCGTTTCTGTTTCCACCGTGTGCTCCCGTTAAGCGCGACCTAGAAGTCCGGCCAGTTCCTTCGCGACCGTCCGGACGGCCTTGCCCGCGGCCCCGAGCCTGCTGCGGAACTGGGTGAAGTTCTCGTTCTGTTTCGTCGACTCGCTGACGATTCGGAGGTACTCCTCGTAGGCGGCCGGATCGGAGATGCGCGGACGGAGTGCCTCCAGATCGGTGGCGGTCGCGCGCTGTAGTGCTTCGGCCTCCTCTGCGAGGATCTCGTCCGCACGCTTCCGAGCCTGCGCAGACTTCTCCCGTAGTCGCTTCTTCCGGTCCTCTCGATCAGTGATGACGACCACCCCCTTTCACCTTCTTCAACAGCTCTTCCTTGCGTTCCGCGGTATCGCGGATTTCACCGCTCGCCTTCTCCAACTCTTCGATGATCTTCGCCGTGCGGGCCGATGCTCCCGCGAGATGGACGGTTACGGAATCCCGGAGTTCCCGGAGGCGAAGTGTCTGGAGCGCCTGGTCCTCCGAGTCCTTTACGCGGCGTATGCTGCGCAGGTGGGCGGTCACCGTCGCGTTCGCTTGCACAAGCCGCCCGAAGGCGTCGTCCACCGAGGCAAGGAGTTCACGCTCGTCCTGGTCGATCGGGTCTAGCAGTTCCCGGCGCTTCGACTCGATCTCGGAGATGGCGATCTCGGCCCAGTCGCCCACGCCCTCCAGCACGTCCACGGGGTCTGGGTCCGTGGCGAGGGCGACTAGTTCGCCCTTCTGGATGAACTCGCTGAGGTACGTCGGGGTCCATCGGGTATCGAGGAAGGTGTTCGAGCGCTCCCGTAACGACGCGAAGTGGGTTCGGATGAGCGAGGAGTAGGAAGTGTGCACTGCCCGGAGGTCATCCCCGATCGCTTGGGAGAGGAGGATCGACTCCTTCGGGACGCTGGCGCATCCTACGGCTGCAATGCAGAGGAGTAGGACAAGGGTGCGTGCGCGCAAAAACGCGCTGAGGCAATCTCGAAGTGTACGCGAGAACTTCATCCGGATTCCCTCCGAAACACTTCGAGGATGTACGGAAGCTCACTACTTGGCGGGCGATGAATGAGAAACACCTCAAGACCCGGAACGCAGCGCCCGAGCGCCGATCCGAACCGACGGGCACAGGTGTCTTTCGGTCGTGCTGGCCCAACACGGTGCCGCAAATACGTTCGGACTACCGCGAAAGTACGAACTTCCGAGTCACGGTTTCAGAACCCTGGGTCAGCAAGGCGAAATACACGCCACTGGGAGTGGGGCCCCTCGAGGATCCTGTTCCGTCCCAGTACACCGTAGACCATCCTGGCGTATCCCGGTCGTGATCGACTCTGCGAACTTCCCTGCCTTGCACGTCGAACACCCTTAGCCGAAGCACGCCGCTCGTTGATTGGCCCATCCGGAAGGTCACGCCCGCACGGGAAGGGTTGGGATACGGCGCTCGAAGCGAGAGCCGGAGGGGCGTCGCCTCAACCGCGGGAACAAGGATCCATGCCTCATTCGTGTACCAGGAGTCACTATGGTCTCGTAGAGAGAGTCGGTAGGCGTATCGGAGACCTGGAGTCACCGATGCATCATTGAATGAAAACTCTGGTCCCTCGATTGGGGCATCGGTCGTGAGTGCTGACCACTCACCGCCATCCAGTCGACGCTGAACCACGCCAAAGAGAGACGAACGACTAGGGATCAGCCAGGTAGCGTGAACGTGGCCGTCTGTCACCCTGATCTGGCTAAGAAAGACCGAAATAGCAGTCGTTGCACACGGCACGCAGTTCAGGAGAACAGAGATCCCATAGTCGAAAGTGCCATCCGGTGGGTTTCGGTTTGCAGTAACGGCGTCCGGCTTGCCGTCATGATTCAGATCGGCAACAGCAACGCTCATTGGAGCCGGAAGAGTCCCATGATAAGCGGGTGCTTCGAAGGTACCGTCGCCGAGTCCCTTCAAGACCGCCAGGCGGGCTCGACCGAATCCGTTGCCGGCGTCCGGGACTAGCAGGTCGATCGCCCCATCACCGTCGACGTCAGCCGCGGCCAGCGACAGGCACTTTTCACCGGCGACAAACTCGGTTTTCGTGCCGAACCCGCCTGCCCCGTTCCCGAGGAGAATGGCGACTTTCCCGTCGTTTCCTGCCGTCGCGATGTCCAGCTTCGCGTCACCATTGAAGTCGGCAATCTGCACCTCATAAGGCGTTAGGTTCACTGTGAAATCGGTCTTAGCGCTGAAAGTTCCGTCTCCAACCCCGAGAAGAACCGAGACAAGGTTCAGGTCTACGGAAGTGCCAGAGATCGCGGCCACGAGATCAAGGTGCCCATCCTGGTTAAGATCGGCCGTCGCGAGCCCCCGTGGCCCAGGTGACGTCGCGAAAGCTGTTCCAGCGTCAAATGTGCCGTCGCCTGCGCCGATGTGGATGGCGATGTTCCCAACATCAGCGTACGTGCTTGATGCGATATCAAGAAGACCATCCTCTTTGAAATCGCCGAGTACGGCATAGCTGGGATTCGGGCCAGGACTATCCATCCAGGTGGGAGGATCGAAGACTCCTGTCCCTTCGCCGAAGCGGAGGTAAATGCCGCCGCCCTCGTTTGGCTGGACGACGTCCGTCCAAGCGTCGCCATTGAGGTTTCCGATCCCGAAGCTCCAGCCGTATCCAGGCGAAAATGATGAAGCGTACGCCGCGAACGTGCCGTCTCCATTTCCCAGATAGGTGACAAACGATGGTGTGACTTCCGACTGCACGACGAGATCCGGGTGGGTATCGTTGTTCAGGTCACCTATAGCGACAACGTACGGTGATTCAGGGGAGGGATAATCAACTTTGGAACTGAAGTAGACCTGTCCTCGCGCAACGGAGCCGAATAGCAGGCCCACGGCCGTCGCGCACGCTACAAGTGCCTTCGCGCTAGTCGACAACGTTCCCCCTAACACACTGGGCCTCGCCGAAGTCGCGCTCCCTACCGCAGGAGCACCATCCGTCGACGAATGGTCTGATCAGGCAGGCTTGCCTGGTAGAAATAGACTCCACTCGCAGCCTCGCCTCCAGCCTGGCTCCGCCCGTCCCACGCAACCGTGTGAATCCCAGCAGGAAACTCTCGGTCCGCAAGAGTCCGAACCAACCGACCGTTGACGTCGAAGATGCGAATCGATACTAGGCCCTTTGCTGGAAGCCCGAAATCGATTTCCGTGCGCGGATTGAAAGGATTCGGCCGGTTCTGGGATGCGAAGGCCCGTACCGGGATGACCGCCTTTGAAACGGTTGCGGCTCCGGTGTAGTACCCCCTCGCCACAACCACCACATGCTCCTGCGGCTCGAGGTCCCCGATGGCGTACTCAAGCTCGACGTGCTCGTGGCCTTTGAGGGTCACTGTCTTCCCATCAGCTTGGCCAACTGCGCCCGACGCATCTGTCCCATCGGAATGGACGGCCGAAAGGACGTGCAATTCACGCTGGCCAGCCGGGACCGCTTCGACGACACCCGCCCACCCCAATGTGTGGGGAGTGTTCCAGACCACTCGGACTCGTCGAATCGGGGAGGATGACGAGGCGTCGGCCGAAAGAAGAGTAGAACTCCACTCCTCCTTCGGAACGACTTCACCAAGTGTCTCCCACTGTGTGCCGACAAGGTCACGGGAGACTCGAAGGGTAACGCCAACTCTTCCGCCTATGCTCCTTGACTCCTGAGGCTTCGGAACCAGGGACACACCAATCCGCCTTCCAATCACGGGGCCGCCCGACGGCCCAACCTCGAACTCGAGACTATCGCCCGGTTCGCCTCGGTATGCCGAAGCAGGAGCTATGGGCGAGATGAATGGGCTGTTGCGGCCCGTCCAGGCCCGGACCTGCGTAAGCGCAGCCACTTCCCTGTACGCCGTGACAGCGCCTGACGCATCTGTGCTCAGCGATACTCCCTCCGGAACCTTCACGGCAACGAGGCGCACTTCATCCAGCACGTCAACGTCAGACGCCATCTCGCGGATTCGAATCTTTGCAGACATCCTTCCGTCTCGATTGAGTCGCTTGACCTCGACGGCATCCCACACTGGAGGACCAACGGCCCCTCGGTATTCGCCTCTGCCGAGAATCGAGTTCTCAACCAAATACTCCCCACTGTTCTCGGTAAGGATGTAGGGACATCCACCACCACCTGCGCCGCCTCCCGTGTTGAATGGCGAGAACACTACCGTAGCTCGATTCGTTGCGTCCGGCGACGATGTTCCATAGTGGGTGATGATATTTTCAATCTCCCCGTAACTAAACACGCTCCAGTTATTATAGATGGCCGACAGTGTCGTCGCGCTCCCTACAACTGGCGCTATGAGCGCGGTTCTTCCGGAAGCGTATTGAAACACGTTGTTTTGCAGCACCAGGTTCGGATAGCCGCCCACAGTGGCGGCTAGGTCTATACCCTTCGAGTTTGCCCCTGAGAGTCCAACAACATTGTTGTAGAGATGTCCACTAAAGCCACCCGTGAGCTTCAAATGGGCAGTGTTCGATTGAGAGCTCGCGAATGTATTCGAATCGATAGCGGCCACAACGTATGGATTCGATGCCTGGTCCGCGCCCTGAATTCGCACGGCAGTCTTCGCTGTAAAGTAGTTATGGGCAAGGCGTACCGACTTGCCAGAGGCCATGCCATCGAGATAATCCAATTCGACATCGGTGTTGTTCTTCGTAAAGCCACAACCATCGAGCGTTACGGCGGTAACGTGGCCACCCTCGACAACAGCTCCGACCCCCGTGATTGCATTTCGGATTGTGCAGTCAGTCAGGCTGATCGTTCCACCGGCGGGATCAACCATCTCTAAGCCGATCCAGGAGCCGGGTGGATCACTCGCGGAATTGGTGCTCTCGAAGGTCACATTGGTAGCGGCGAGGTACTTCCACACGCGCAGATGGCCGTAGAATGACTGTCCGCCTCCACGCGAGAAACGCATCGTTGTACCAGGGTAGATCGTGAGTCCATTGGGCGCGTTCGCGATTCCCTCGAACACATGCGGACTCCGGCAGTCGGTGATGTCTGGTTTGAGCACGACATCATCATCGTATGTTGTAGGTCCCGAGCCCGACGTCACTTGTGAGAGCGCTAGAGTAGTTGGAAACGACAGTTTCACGGCGTGCTGCCGGAATCCATCGTCGCTCCAAGTATCAAAGCAATAGCGCGTACCACCGACTGTCTGGCTCGGTGCAACGGAGAAGGTCTGATCCACGCACAACGAACATGCCGTAGTGTAGCCTCCTCCACCCGGAACCACACGGTCAACCCCGTTGAGCGTAATCACAGCATTCGGCACGTTACTCGTTACGGTCAGTAGATCCATCTTCTGGGGTTTGAAATAGAAGGCTCTGCTCACGATTGTGCTCTCGGGAGTGTCGTAGAGTTCCTTCCCCACAACCTTACTACGGGGAGCAGTTTATAGCCGACAGTTCTCAGGCGGCGTAGCGGACATGGGATTCGTGAAAGAAGCGTCGGACGATGTCGGGTCGCCGCTGGGTCGCGCGGAGATAGCCGCGGACGTTGGCGATCATCTCGCTCCGGTTCCAGGGGCGCTGGCGCCCGAGAGCGTTGGATTTCACATCCTGGTTCAATAGCTCATCGGGATTGAGTTCCGGGCTGTAGCTCGGCAGGAAGAAGAGTCGGATCTTAGCCGCGTGCTCGGCGAGCCACTTCGTGACCTTGACCGCCCGGTGAACCGGATGGCGATCGACGATCAGGAAGATCCGTCGCCTCACGTGCCGCACGAGTCGTTTGAGGAACCGCAAGAACACCTTCCCCGTGAACCCTTCGTCGAACACCATGAACGCGAGACGGCCGCGATTCGTGATCGTCGAGATCATGTTGCAGCGGAACCTCTGGCCCGTTCCCGGAACGACCGGAGTCTGTCCCCGCCGTCCGTAGGTACGCCCCACCTGATGATCCGAGCGCAGCCCCATCTCGTCGCCCCAGTGAATCTGCGCTCCCAGACGCTTCGCCTCCTGCTCGATCGCCGGGTACTCCCGCTCCACCCACTGCCGCACCGCCACCGGACTTTGCTCGAACGCACGCCGGGTCGGCTTCTGCGGCGTCATCCCCCAGGCCTTCAGATATCGCCCCACCGTCCACACCGAAACGCTCAGGCCGAATTCTCTCTCCAACAGCTGCTGCACCGCCTCCCGCGTCCACAAGGCGAACGGCAACCGAAGCTGGTCCGGGCACTTGCCGACGATCCAGCGAACCGTCTTCGCTCGCTGCTCCGCCGAGACCCGTGGCTCGGCAGGCCGGCCGCGCCGCCGCGCCTTCAACGCCGAGGCGCCGCTCTCTTCGTGAAGCCGGGACCACTTGTTCACCGAGGCCCGCGACACCTGGAACACTTCTGCCGCCTCGACCTGACTCATTCCTCCCCGAATCGCGCGGACTACCCGCTTCCGGAGATCCTCCTGCGCCGACGATGGCAACGAACGTGCGTCCCTGATTCGCATGAACCGAATCCTACCACAATCCGCACGAAATGCCTACTATATTATGCTCCGGTTAGTAATCGTGTATGTCTGACACCTTGGCGCATACGTGCCATCGTCTTTACGCCCATCCCATAGCAGTCCCTTGAGGCCTGGAACGAGCTCCGCATTGGAGGAAATGGTCCTAACGCGTGTGCCATACTGGTTTAAGACGTCGACACGTATCGTAGCGGCATCTGTGGTTTTGAATTGCCCCTGCACTTCAGCGACGCCAGGAGTAGACCAGAGCATCAGATCTCGGACATCGAGGCCAAGCCTAATCTGTTGAACACCGCTGCTATCGCTCCACGCTTCGGTTAGTATTGCATTCTTCCCTAGTGACTTGCGCCCATCGGCGAGTCGGCGCTGCTCTGGCTGGATCGCAACTGGGTGCCATAGTTGCGAAGTTCCAATCGGGCCCCGCCCCTTAGAGCCAAAGAACTCCAGCAACTCAAAGGTTCTTGAGAGCTTCACGAGCCGTGATCTGCCTCCTTCGACACACAACAAGTTGCCCCATGCATCAGCGGACATCGCTGTAATTGTGCCTACTTCGGCCGGTGCGTCGACATATCGGAATGTAGCCGTGCCCGCCACATTCTGAATGTGCCCGGCGCTTCGTGGAATGTCATAGACAACGAATCGTCTCATGGCCTTATCGTAAACGGCAAGCTCGGTGGTGCAGTATCCGGTCGCCGGGTCTGCGGCTGTTGCTGTACGCATTTTTACCACTGCACTCGGTGCCGCAGCATTGCCGAAGACGCGCGTATCGATCCGGACATATGGCGACATAACGAACCAGCTGTCGCCGGGGTCGTATGATACGTGGTACCCTGCGATCCTCGCCGACGACGAATCGAGGACCCAAACGATGTCATCCTGACCCATGTCTTGCGGTGTGCCATTGTCATCCCATGTTACTTGAGAGGGCACACGAAACCCTGCAGTATCCGCAAGCGCCCCGCGATATCGAAGAGTGTACCCGTTATAGTATCCACTCCACTTCTCATACAGGTATATGCACACACGGCCGTTCGCCGCGTCCGCGACTGCCACCCCAGGCCCAGGTCCGACGGCTGTCCATCCGGGCTGGGAGAACTTATCTGCTCCTGAGCCAAATTCCCCCTTTACGCGGATGGAATCCCCGTCGGTTGCCCAAGCTAGCCTGTTCCACCTCGGATCGGGTATGAACGCGACTCGCTTCTCAATGCCATCCTGCCAAAAGGTGGATCGGCTAGCTGCGCCAACGGCACTGAAGAGGGAATCCGGGACCCCAGGGGTTTGCATGCCGATTGTCTGATGCAACTTCGGATATACCCCAGCACCTATCGGCACTGATTCCTGCCGGAAGGTCTCCGCTCGCAGATCTGGTCCTGTGACGAGCGACAGGGTGATAAGCGCTGCAAACACTCGGATCGCTTTGCCCAGCAACTGGCCGCAACCCCTATGTACACACGACATGCTCCACCCAGTCACGCGAGTCTCCTTTACTCCCGTCAGGACACCGAGGCCTACTGGAGATTCCACACCCTACCTGCGAATTCGGCGGGTAGGCACGAACCCCTGCGTATATCTGGCCTCCCACGCATTGGCGACGCTTCGCTCTAGTCTCCGGGACGGGGCGTTGAGGACGGCAGCAATTCCCTTAATCTCGGATGCGTCATTCAAGGTTCCGCCAGCTAGGGCACGGTCGAGGATGGCCGCTCTACGCACCGGTCCACCCTCCTCTTCATCAACTGCGGAGAGAATCTGGGACAAGCTTTCGCGGTTCATCGCCCCCTGCGCGCATTCCAAGAGATACCAATAGGCGCTGCTGTTTACCTGATCCCGAAGGGCTGCTGCACAATCCTCGCGCCTACCAGCGCGCCGATCGGCCATTCCCATCATGATCGAGTCGGCGTGGACCGCACTGTATTCCCACCGACCGGTTTCTTGGATTCTGAATGTTGCCTTATCGCTTCGAACCCAGCCAATTCCTGCACCGGGGCGCATACCGGTGCTCGCCAATACTCTGCACTCCACACTGTACCGTCCCGGTGGTAGGACATACGTCTCGGCGCGCAGCGGGTTCACATGACCGTCTCGGCGCGTCCCATACTGCAACAATAGATTGCCGGAGGCGGTAAGCCCCCCTCCGGGAGCAATTGACATCCCCGGACCCGTGAACACCCGGTTTCGAAAGAGACCAACACGACTCAGGGGTTCCCGCTCGCCCTCCCGTTCCACGATAAGGGCAAATCCATTCGCGAACGTGTCCATCATCGGCACGTCTTCCACGGCGGCACCTGAGACATTCTCGAGAGCAGCAACGTACACGATGGGTTGCCCTACCTGGTATGATGTGCCATCAAGAAAGAGAGCGAGCCTTAACCTCTCCACTGGCTTCATCCCCGCGGGCTCGCCTCCGAGTGCGCTCCCTGTAGCGAAGATACTCCCGGCCACCAACAACATGGTCACTACTCGCACACGCCCCTCCTAGTCATTGGCAAGCCCTACCTTCTCACGAAGCCGTTTCCGGCAGCTAGTCGTGGCCAAATCGCCGGCAGTTGCTCGGCAAAAATGGTGCAGGCTATTCTGGTTTATATACTTGAAGTACGCTGGGTTCATGATACAGACACCTTCAGAGCCTCCAATAATGTGTTCAAAGCGATACGGGTCACTCCCCTCAGAGTCCTGGTCGAAATCATTCAAGTTAGCTATCTGATGGCCAAGCTCATGTGTGAGGACTTCGGGGCTGAAGTTGCGGCGCAGTCTATCCCACTCGGCTTGGGTGTCATTAAAGAGACTCTGGCCACGCCACAAAACAAGAGCCTTCTCCATCTCAGAGGTGAAGACGTAGGTGAAGTTGTAGAGCCACGAAGAATCAGTTTCTACTGGTTCGAAATAGGACAAACCGTCAATGACTTCGTTTTGGCCCGCGGTTACTTCGTTCACGGTGTGCCACACCGCCACGAAGCACCTTCCTGCGTCGCGGCTCGTCTTGCCTACGTCGTACCGATAGCACTTGGCGTAAAATATCATGAAGTCGACCCACCGAGGCGCCCCTTGGTGCGCCGGTGTCGGATTGCAGTTCAATTCGATAAAGCTGTCATCGGTGTTCATGACAGTGCAGTCACTACCGAAGTACCGGCTCGGGGACGGAAGCGGGCTCTCGGCATATACCCAATTGATGCCAATTCCAACCCTATTGAATTCTCCTCTTGCATCTGCGGGTGCCTCATTTGACGGACTTTCCCAGGCATCGGCAGATGGCACATCCAGTGGCATATATCGTGGTCACGGACATGGTAGCCACTGCCCCTTTTGTCTTGCCTTCACAATTCTGGCATGCCAAGGCTAGGAAGATGAGAAGAACTGAAGCGGGCCGTGAGCGTAAGCCTCGGGCTATCATCTTCATCGGCGGCTCCACATCATGCGTCCCCCAGATTGTCGTTGGAGCTCGGCGCATTCGCTGCGTCCGGACCCTCGCAGAAAGCAGTCGCGACCTCACGTCCTGAACCGCCCCGGGTTCTCCCGAACGCTCGCTACGTGAGTGCCGCCACTCCGGCCTGTGCCACCTGACGATTATGGTACGCCTGCTCGTACGCGTTCGGAGGGACGTAGCCGAACGGTTCAAGCAAGCGGCTTGTGTTGAACCACGCGACCCACTCGAGCGTCGCAAACTCGGCCTTACATGGTGCTCACCAGCCGAGGTGGGGAGATCCCTCGATCGACAGGAATCGTGTGGGAAGAGTGCCGAGGACGGCAAGGAACAAAGGGATCTACAAACGATCTATAGATCGCACGTAGATCGAGGGCATGGATCGTTCATAGATCGTCGATCTACTACTGGACCCGAGTGGGGAGATGGCTACTTGGACTCCTCCCGGTCCGTCCCCCGGATCAATCCGAGGCGCGAAGAATGCAGCCGCAGAGCCGCCGCAACCTGCCAGCGGTGCTCGACGCCAAGCGCCGTGAGCACTGCGTGAACGTGGTTCTTCACCGTTCCCCCTGCAATTCCGAGCCGGTCGCCTATCTCCTTGTTCGCGAGACCGCTGGCAACACATTCCGCCCCCTCGAGCCGTCGTCCGTGAAGTCCCGCGGCCGTGGCCTCCACTCTCGGCGGGTCGTGCTTGCTCGGTGGGGACTGGCCTCGTAGGAGGAGAGAGGCCAATTCGGGCGGGCAGTCGAAGCCATGGCTCCTGACCGCTCGGAGGGTCCGCACGCAGTGAGCGAGTCCGGAGACCGATCGCACGAATCCCACGACACCAGCGGCGGCGAGCCGCGCGAGCGTACCTTCCGATTCCGAACGGAGGAGCACGACCACGGGGATTTCCGGGACCACGCTCCGAAGCGCGGCCGCGAACGATGCCGCTGGTCCAGGATCGAGCGCAAGCAGTACGGTGTCCACCTCCAGGTCCCGCACGCGCGTGATGCTCTCCGCGACGCCTGTCCCGCAGTCGATTGCTCGGAGGTCGCGGCCGGCGGTGCCGAGTGCAATCACGAGCGCTTCCCGTTCGCTCGACTGTGCGCAGATGACGCCGACGCTCGTCGTCCTGCCTACTGTTGCTCTACCCCGACCCTGCTGCTTCGCTCGATGCATGTCTCCCCCGTGAATGCGTCACATTCCCCTCGGCACGCGCCCTGCTGTAGTAGCGGGGTTTCCCAGAGTGGCCCGGCTGACCTCCACTCCGCATAAGGGGAGAAAGCATCGAGCATGCCGGTGGCCGGGCATGCGTAATCAAATCGGAGTGGGCTGCGCTATGCAATTGCAGGGGTAGAAATTGCGAGGGGCCGTCAGGAACCTGACGCCGTCAGACAGGGGTACTGACGAGTAGGACTTTCGATGAAGTGTCTTCGTTTGATGACAGAACGGGTGTCAACGGATTACACCAATTCTGGCGCCTTGGGGAGTGATTGGCGGCAGCCGCAGACCGAGCGGACCGATCCAGAACACCGGACCCGGGCACCCTCTCAAGGACGTACGGCTACCGCACGCCAGTACCTTCTACCCAGTCGCGGGAGGCGGCAAGTTACGATTCCCCGATGGCTGGAGACCTCCGGACCATCACTGCGTTCTGCCGGTGAGCACTATTCCGCACCATCGGCCACCGGCACCGGTGGTGATCGAGCCAAGGGTGGCGTCTGGAGAGAACCGGATGGTCACGACCTGGCTTTGGCCGGACGCGAGGCAGTAGGTCGTGGCCGAAATGATCGTGAAGTACGTCGGTGAGCCCGACTGGAGGGTCTCACAGAGATTGCTCCCTACCCCGCCGACGTTTCGTATCGTGCAGGAGAGATCCTTCGTGGTTCCGGGAGCTACGATGCCGAAGTCCAGGGTGGATGGCGTGACCTCACACACCGGAGGCGGTGCGACCGCCTCGCCAAACAGGGTCAGCGGGGCGCACCCGGCGCCGGTGGGGACCAACGGGCAGCTCGTCGTGTGTCCGATGTTCGTCGGGGTGTAGCGCACCGTGATGGTGGCGGTCTCACCGGCGTGGAGACTGTAGTTGACCGGGCCGACGAAGGTGAACTCGGTGCACGGCGATGGCCCCACCGTTCCTGCGAGAATTCCCGTCCCGGTGTTCGTGATCTGGAACGGGAGGTCCTTGGTCTGCCCCACCGGAACCTGCTGAAAATCTAGCGTGCCCGTGGAGACTTGGCAAGCCGGCGTCCCACCAACTCCAACGCCACGGCAGATGATGTAGAACTGGACTCGGGGCGACGGCAGGTTGCAGACGAACGGTACCGCGCAGTACTGCACCCCCTCGCGTGTCGGGGTGAAGCGAATCGGGCGCTGCGCCGACGTTCCGGCCAGGAGATTCGTGGCGAAATTCGCTTCGAAATCCGGACAGAATTCGTATGCGCTGCCATTGGAGGCGGTGTTCGTCGAGTTGTTTTGGATCGTGACGAAGCGTTCGATGGTCTGCCCGAGCGAGACTTCCCCGAAATCGAGGGTGTCGCCGCTCGACACTGAAATGCCACTTGAGCACGAGCCCGTGGAGACGGGTAAGAGCCCGAATCCGGACAGAACGACCGGCGAGCAGCTCGGTGGATCGACACGGAGGGTGCAGGCCTTGGCGCCGCCCGAGGTCGGAGTGAAGCCCGCGATGAGGGTTGTTTGCTGATTGGGACCCAGGCTGAACGACGGAGAGCTGACGCCATTGAGGTCCTTGATCGAGAAGTCGGTCGAGAACTCGCTGATCGAGCCGGAAAGGGTCCCGCCACCGTCGTTGCGAAAGGTGACGTATGGGGAGATTCCGACCGGGCTGCTGCCATAATCGACGTTGCCGAAGTTGATCGAGGTCGGGGAGACGTAGCAGAGCGGGGTCGCGGACTGCCCCGTCCCGGTCGCTGAAATTGATCCGCAGAGCGTCGAACCCATCGTCAGGGTGAGGGTTTTCGCACCTGGGCTAGTCGGCGAGAACCTCAAGGTACCCGTGAACACCTGCCCCGCTCCGAGGCTGTAGGTGGCGGCGCCGATGATTGCGAACTCGGTGCTCGACTCGGTCGCCGTACCGCTGAGGTTCCCCCCACCGGTGTTCGTCAGAGTGAACGTGCGGTCGGCGCTTGAGCCAACCGTCACGGTGCCGAAGGTCAGGGTCGTCGAGTTCACGCTGCAGGCGGGACTGGGCTTCGGCGCCGTTGGTGGCGTCGACTTCTTCGAGCAACTGAGGCTAAGAACGCTCACGATCAAGAGCATCGCAACGGCAAGGGCACGAACTCCGCGCATTGGGGCTTTCCTCCAGGCCGTCGCTGATTCAGCGCCGAACCGTCTCACGGGTGTTTGGTTTCGAGTGCCCCTTCGCTCCCTGGCGGGGCTGCACGATCCATGGCGAGCGCTCAAGTTTCTGAAAAAGCGCGAGCCGGCGGTGGTCGGTGATTCGGGCGTAGATCGAGGTCGAGCGGATGCTGCGATGCCCGAGATGGTCCTGCACGAACTCGAGCGAGCAGCCGGCATCGAGGAGATGGGTCGCGATGGAGTGGCGGAGCGCGTGACAAGTCTTTCGCCGCGACAGCCCAGCCGCGTCCCGGTAGCGCGAGAAAAGGGACTGAACTTGTCGCTTCCGGAGCGGCCCACGACGTCCACGGAAGAGTGGAGAGTCGTCCTCAACAGGAGTCTCCGCCAGGTATCGGCGGAGCAGGTTCCTAGCCGATGAGAACAGCGGTCGCTCCGACCAGTTGCCGTTCTTGAGACGCCGGACCACGATTCGCGATCGCTCCAAATCAACGTCACAACGACGGAGAAGGCTCACCTCCCCGACCCGGAGGCCGTAAAGGTAGACGAGTAGGAAGATCAGCCGGTCGCGGACACCTGTGATCGCGCCGAGGAATCGGCGGACCTCTTCCTGGCGGAGATATTTCGGGGGTTCGCTGGGAGGTGGCACGAGGGCGGGTTTGGAGATGAGACGACTGCACGTTTTAGCAGAAGCGTGCACTCCGACTTCCGCCGTGCCCAAGACCCCCACGTTTCAACCCTCCTAATCAAAAATCGCCCGAACCGCCGCTGAGGACGCATCCGCCGCACAGGCCGCGAATGCCTTCTCGCCTAGCCAAAATCAGCCCGACTGCACCTTCCTGCTAAAAGGTGCGGCACCAATCCCGTGTATTATAGCGCTTCCATGGCCAAGTTCAATCTGAAAACTCTGACAGGATGGGCGGTCTTGCAGCTCCGCGAGTTCCGGCGAAGAGTCGTACGCGGCCGTCGCCGGTCGGGCCTCGATAGGGGGCATGGACTGCACGACCCGCACGATGCCTCGAAACAGGATGGGTGGTATCCGATCACTTCTGAGGCGATGCAGCTCGCTCTCTGTGTGGAATCATGCAAACAGATCAACGCGATGCGTCCGATGCTCATGGACGGTGGAGTGCCACCGAGGAACCTCACCGTACTAGCAACACCGGTTCTGAATCTCGTCGAAAACGTCTTAAGGTTGCGGAATGAGCTTTGGAAGGCTGATCGGTCGGATTGGCCCGAGGCGGATCGGAAGAATTTCGAGAACAAGCCGCGTTCCTTGCAGCGAGCAGCGGCGGGCCCGCTGCGGACCATTCGGAACCAGCGGGCTGGCCACACGAGCGCCGCCGCCTTCGCGCACGGCAGCGTCCCCGCGAGCACCCCTGAGAACATCCTGCGCCCCCTTGGACAGGCCGCGTTCCTGCTCCTCCTGTGCCTTGATCACAAGACAGCGTTCGGGTACGCCCGCCAGCCAAACCCAACCTCGAAGGACGAGATCGAATTCTACTTCCAGTACCCTCTCGCTTCGCGGTTCCGTCTCGACAAAGGCGGCCACCCAGTGGAGCTGCTCGGAGGGCACCTCGAGGCCGACCCACGGCACGAGCAGGGCGAACTCGTCTGCCAAACCGTCAAGTTGTACAACGCCCTCGTCGGAAGAGATTCGCTGCTGCCGAGGATTCGGCCACGCTGACTCACCGACACCCAGGGCCGCCCCAGAGATTGACGACATCGCGTAATTTGCTACCGTAGCTGCATGGAGTCCACGACGCTCATGATCATCGCATCATTTCTCGGAGGGGTAGGTACCGGCCTCTTCCTTGCCGTCTCGTCCGACCTAGTCCAGAGCCTTCGCCACATCATGGCCTATCGCCAGACCCAAGCCAGGTCGCGTCGGCGATGAATCCGCTCACGCCCCCGCCCGAGGCCTCCCAGCGACTTCCGCACCTCATGTGCTCAGTTGGCTTTGCCATCTGGCAACTTCAGGAACTCGAAAACACCGCGGCTGCCTACGTCGTCGTCCGCTTACGCGAGACGCGCGGAGTGGGAGCCGAGCGTGGCTCGGAAGTCGCGGCCCAGGTTGAACGCCGAACCCTCGGCAGCTTGATCTCGGAACTCAGGAAGGCGGGCGTTGTACCGGAAGAGCTCGCCGTAGGCCTGACCGAACTCCTCCATGAACGGAACTGGCTGGTTCACTCCGCCCGGCGGGAAACCCGCGGCGCCCTGAGTGACGAGGCTCGCTTCGGCGACCTCATCGTTCGCCTCGAGATGACTGCCGATCGCGCGCTCACTCTGACCATACAGCTTGCGCGTGTGATTGACGAGTTTGTCCGTCAGACCGGCGTCAGCCCTGCCCTTCTCGATGCGGAAGCCGAGCGGCTGGCTCGATCCTGGGGTTTCGAATGACCGCCAACAGCAGCGTGTCCACCCCGGCGCAGAAGATCCTCGTGGATCGGTTCATCTCCTGGGAACGAATCGCGGAGCGCCTTGAGCGCTACGAGGCTATCGATCGCGCCTTCCCCCTAGCACTCCTGAAGAGTCGCGCCAATTCACCTCCGTACTTCTGCCACTACATGGCGTGGCGACTTGGCGTCTGGCGCAGCGAAGCCCTGTTCGAACGCCTCGACGAGTTGCTCCACCGGGCAGAAGCCCTGCCCAATTGGTCGAAGGAGCGGGGCCTCCTCGAGAGTGCCGAATATGCTGACTTCTGGTCCCTCGTCTGGCAACTGCAGGTCGCCGAGCACTTGTGCTCTGTCGCGAAGCGTGTCCGGTGGTGCGGGTCGGGACCCGACTTGTCGGCCGAGGTTGAAGGGACGACACTATTCGTCGAGTGTTTTGCCTATCGCAAGTCGTTCGGCCTTCGGATCTTTCTTGACGACATCCTGGCTCAGGTCGGGAGCGACATCAAATTGGACCATGACTGGTTCATGCCCTTTAGCCTGCCATCAGGCAGGGAGCGCGCGGAGTTTCTGGATCGAGCACTCAGGCCATTCCTGGATGAACCCCACCTCGAGCAGTTGCGCGCTGAGGCGCGTCAGCGCTACCCCTTGCAGGTAGTCGCTCCAGGCAGCTCACTCGTCATCAACCTTGATGGCCCGGACGTCGCGGCCTACGACCCTTCGCTGGATCGGCGTCGGACAGGCGATCCCGAGGAATACATCGACGTGATACTCCGCGAGGCGATCAAGGCGAAAGCGGGAAGCAACCAGTTGGGGACACACCGTCCCAATTTGTTGGCGGTGAGCTACCTCCTTAGCACGGAGGTCCAACTCGCCTTCGATCTCCGGGAGAAGCGCAGGCCGGTAGATCTCGGGGGCAGCATCGATGCACTGGCTGTGTCGGCCGCTGGCATCGACGAGAAACTCTCGCGAGACAAGCTCTTGCTCGTGAAGGAGGGTACGCCCCCGAATCCGATTTTCGGCTTGGTCGCCCATTCTGCGTGAGGCGTGAAGGGAGGTTTACGACCTCAGATCGCGGAGGAGGATACGGCGGCCTTCGCGTTTCCCCCTTCACGCTCTGCGTCGCTCAACGCCTTGCCAATCGCCGCCAAGAGAGACGCCGTCGCGTTGAGGGCGAACAGCGCCTCGGCCCTCGTGGGATGCACGGGAGGCGCATCGATGTGCGGTCCGAGGTAGTCACAGAATTTGCGGATCTCTCGTATGAGCCCGTCCATGTGCTCTTTTCGGGGTGTGTCTCCGTCGTCTGGGTATGCCCTGGCGAGGAGGAGCTCGAAACCACGTTTGGTGTTCTCCCTGCCAGGGGCTTCGTACCGGGAAGCGCTCTCGAAGGCCAGGCGACAGTTTGTTAGGACATCTCGCCAGTCGCCGTCACGAGCGTGCTCCTCCGCGGACTTGAGCAGGGCGAGGGCCCCGGCAAGAGCGGGGTCCGAGCTGAAGGGGAGCCTCGGAATCTCGATCACCTCGCGGAGCTCGTACTCCATCTGCTCAATACAGCGCTTCCAGGTTGAGCTCGGAACTGGCTCCCAATTTGGTGACTGCTCGCTCCAGGAGAGCGGGTCCAGTCTGTAGCCGACCCGTCCTCCAGCCGCCGGTGGGATCTCATCGGCTGATTGCCATTTAACGCGGAGGGTCAAGGTAAAGGTGAGGTCATCCTTACCTCGATTCTCGTCGATGTACCGGATCGCCTCTCGGGTGAGCGGGACGAACAGCACTGCCGTGGTTTCCATCGAACGCACGATCGTGGCGAGGTGAATACCGCCGCCAAAGTGTACCTTGGTGCAACTCACTGCTGTAGAGACTACTTTGCCCGCGAAATGGAGCTCCCCCTCAATAGCGTGGAGGATCCCATGGCTCGAAGAGCCGAGGTACGTCATGCGAAGCGGAATTTGGAGACCGCGGGCGGGTCCCGGTCTACCGATCGGCGCACCACTATAGAGATTGAACGCCATGTTCTTGATCCTCCTCTTGGGGGAATCTCGTGGACAACACGATAACATGAAGCGAGGCCACCCGTCCTTGGATGGCCTCGTGAAAGAACTAATTGAGGGAGAGTTCCCTCCGAAAGAGCGATGTGAGCCGTAGGCTCCCTTCTACCTGCGCTCGGGGACAGGCGCACTTCTGCACCTCGGTGAAAGCATTGAAGAGCGACCAGGCGGTGCGCGGTGCGAACTCCTCGTGCCGTGGCTCGTCCCAGGCCTCGATGACCTTCGGTAGCCGCGAGGCCGGCAGCACGCTCGCCCGGATCGCCTCGACCATGAGGTGATGGACGTGCGTCGGCGGCAACTCGTGGACCTTCATCGCCGCGATCTCGCCGTCGATCCGTGCCCGCATGGACGAAACCTGCGAGAGCATCCGGTAGATGAGATCCGGTAGATCGCGGAAGACGTGGACAGTGTGCTTCCGGTTCATCTTCACCTCACCCGAGAAGGCGAGGTTGTCGCAGATGAAGGTGCGGGTGCCGGCCACGAGCCCTACGGACAGACTTCGGTCGTAGGAGTTCCGCAGGCCGATCGCGAGGGCGTAGTCGCCGGCGTTGTGGCCGTTCGTGCAGGTGAGGACTCCGAACATTTGGTTCCCTTCCCTGGCGAGGGCGAACTGCTGCGACTGAATGGTCAGCCCGAAGCGCGGAACGTGGAGCTCCATCTCTTCGACGAATCGGCTGTAAGGAACGGGGTGATAGCTGTCGGTGGGCTCCGGAACGGCGACGGATGCCAGGTCCGCCTTTGTGGCCTCCCAGCCACCGCGGTGAAGCATGATCTGGTTCATGGGACTTCCTCCGGTTCGGGTGTGATCTCCTTGTTGACCTCCCAGATGACTTCAGCGACGTACTCCTCGTAGACGCGGCCCTCCTGCCAGCGAACCCTCCAGCGCTCGTGCTCTTCTCCCAGGAACTCGATGTAAGCGCCGTCCGCGACGTGCGGAGCAAGGGCCAGCCAGAGCGCATCGGCGTCCTCGTTGTACCAGTGGTCCCCCTGAAAGTGGGCGATCTCGAGGTACCACCGACCGGTGTCCGATCCGGATTCGATCGCCCGGGCGTGAACCTCGACGTGGTATGGGCACATCTCGTCGTGCGCGGCGACGATCGATGCAGCGGCTTCGGCACCCTCCCTGCTCTTGCAGAAGAGCGCGTCGTCCATCAGGTCCACGGTGTATCCCATGCTGCTTCCTCCTTTCCGCTGGTCATCGCAGGAGCTTTCGCTCCCGCATGGATGTGTAGCCGGATTCGGCGACGATGACGTGATCCACGAGCTCAATGCCGAGGAGCCTTCCGGCTTCCTTCAGCCGCCGCGTGATCGCGAGATCCTCCTCGGACGGCGCGGTGTCGCCGGATGGATGGTTGTGGGCCAGGACGAGCGCCGCAGCGCAGAGGACGATGGCCGGGCGAAACACCTCCCGCGGGTGGACGATCGAGGCGTTGAGCGACCCGATCGACACCACCTCGCGCCGCAGGATCTGGTGGCGGCTGTTGAGGTAGAAGGCGACGAAGTGCTCGCGGTTTGAGGCGCGAATGTCCCGGCAGTGGTCGTAGATGCTCTCGGGTCCACGGATCAGGGGCAGCGGATCCGTGGCGTTCCAGAGCCTTCGGCCGATCTCCGCCGCAGCGAGGAGCTTTCGGACCCGGTCCGGGCCCACCCCTCGAACGGCGGCGAGATCCTCGTCCGGCACCTCGTGGAGTCGCCGGATGTTCACGCTCGCGCAGAGTCGCTTCGCGGTTTCAGCGCTCCCAAGCAGAATCGCCGTGAGTTCCACGTCGGTGAGCGCTGCGGGACCGAGGTCTGCGATCCGTTCAGCGGCTTCGCGAAGCACGTCCGCACCGCCTGCTGGGCGATTCTGTTCCTGTGGATCATCGGTAACGACCATTGCTACTGCCCTCCATCAGGGGGAAAGAGAAAGGGCTCCAGGACGAATCCGGGAGCCCCGAGGAATGAAATGAGCGAATGTGAAAGGTGCTTGGCTAACCCCTCCAGGCTTGGCAGTGGGCGAAGTATTCGCATTCACCGCAGATCCAGCTGGGGTTGGGGTGGAAGTGCCCGGACGCGATGGACCCAGCGACGCGACGGATGAGGTGCGCGGTCCAGGCCAGGTCCTCGACAGTCCGGGCCGTCTTCATGCGGTCGAAGCGCGGGGTCTTGGTCTTGAGGAGAACGTCGAGGCGAAGACGGGGGATGCGGGAATTGCGGAGGAGGAAGACCAAGGCGTAGGTAGACAATTGCAGGTGGCGCTCCAAGCCCCGACTCTCGAAGCTCCGCCCTGCTGTCTTGATGTCGACCAAGGTCTCCCCCTCCTCCAACAGATCAATGCGGCCGCGGAGCGTGAGGTCGAACAGCTCGCCGGTTATGGGATCGGCGAGATCAACCTCGAACGATTCCTCGACCGCGAGCGGAGCGGGCTCGCCTAGGGCCTGCTGTACGTACATCTGCAGCATCTTCCGGCCCATGTCGGCGAGCCCTTCGGCGGTTTCCTTCTCCTTGAAGACCAACGGTTCGAGGTTCTGCGCGTACCAGTCAGCAGTGAAAATGGACTGGGCGGCCTCGGCGTCGGGCGTTCTTCCCGCGATACGTTCGCGGTGGAACCACTCGATGGCGGCGTGGACGGACGTGCCAAACGCGAGCGCGGAGGCTCTCCAGGGCCGTGGAATTTTGTCGATGTACTGGAAGCGGTACTTGAGGGGGCAGAGGAGGTACGTCTGGACTCTACTGAGGCTGATGGTCTCCATGGGCGGGTGCCTTCTGGGGCGGGTTTTGGAGCATTCGATCGATCAGCTTCGTGGCCGCAAATCTCGTGAGCCCCATAACCGTCTCGATCCCGAGCTTGTCCTTGAGGTATTCCGTGGCGGCGTCACCGGAGAATCCCCATCCCGCGAGAATGCGGAACAGGTACCGGCGCTGGCTCTCGGTCATGGGCGGCTGGTAGCCGTTGCCGGAGCCGTTCGTGGGGGCGGGCTGGACCTTGGACGGACCACCACCGCCATTCCCAGTCGTTGCACCCGATCCGGGGTCGGAGGGAGCCGACGCGTCGTCCGCGCCGTCCAACTCCTCGAAGGAGACGACGCCGATATTCACGGCGTCTCGGAGGGCACGGGCCTTGGCGCGGGTCTCCGCCATGCGGATCAGGTGCGGGAGGATGTGCGGCGGGACGTTCTCGGGCGAGGCGTCACCGATGCCGTCGAACGTGCCCTTGCTGGTCACGATCTCGGCCTTGGCGATGGCCGTGCGGCCGTTCTCGTCGGTAGGGATCTGGCGAAGGCGGGTGGTGATACGGGTTAGGCCCTCGGCGTGGGCCCGGGCGAGGAGGCCCTTGTAGAGGGCGACCTGCTTTTGGCCAACGACGCGGCCGGAACGATCCCGGATGTCCATCGTGCGGAACAGGGGTTCGGATGCCATGGGTGGACTCCTTGGGTTGGGAAGGGACGGGCTCAGCTGGCGGGAAGCTCTGCAGTAATCGTAATCATCGTGGGGTATTTGGTGTAGTTGGGTGGACGCGCAGGAAGCGTTGCTGCTTGTGGAGGTCGGCGGATGGCTCGGCACCAAATTGGATCTGGGTTCTCGACGAGTCACCGCTTCACCCAAATGCCAGTGCTGCTTACAAGATCCGCTCCGCGTCAAAAGCGATCCCAGCAGCGCGGAGTTCGCGGGCGACGAGCCTCCTCCAACCGTCGTCATCCGTCATCTTGATGTATCCGACGCCGTAGTAGTCAGATGCGATTTCGACGTCGCCCTTGACAATGGTACACACTCGATCCCGTCCCAACCTCCCGATAAAGTATCCAAGTTCAAACCACACATTCTGCCTTGCTCTCGGGCGTGGTGCGGCGGCATCCTCCTGAAGAGCGCCCATGTCATCGGGCGTCAACAAGACAACCGCGAATCCCGCGAACGCGTTCCGTTCGAACTTATCCAGTAGGCTCATGCCCTTATGTGGCTGCTCGTGCAAGATGATCGCTCTGAGGCCCAGGCTCTCAATAAACCTCGCCATTGCCTCTTTCGCAGCCTCGTCGCGGCCATGCACGATAAACACAGCGTTTGATTCATCAGTGCTGACAGAGTCAGTCTCTTGCTCCGCATACAGCTCAATCCGCTCCCGTATCGATTCCAGCCTGAGGATCTTCTCCTCACAACTTTCGCGGTATACTCTCACATCCTCGGCGAGATTACTCACCAGTTGCCTAGGCTTAGTGGTCTGTTCCAGATACTCTGTCGCAAGTGTCCTATCGCTACATACCTGCCTCAGTAGTTGTCCGTTGTATCTTTCCCATTTGTCGAACTCTTCTCGCGTGGCGTCACACTCTAAGCTGGTCTGGATCCGCCGCACACACAGCTCTCGTCCCTTGACAAGCTGTGCGTCAATCAACGTGTACACCATCTCCTTTGACACCGTCAGATGCTCACCACTCAGGCTCTTGCGCTTCATGGTCAGTCCTCCCGATCCAGCCGTCTCGATGATTACCCTGGCCCAACTACGACCGGCTCCCCCGCGACAATATCATACGGGCCATAGAAGATCGGGTGGATCAGAAGGCGATCTCCCTCCTTCAATGCGGGATGCTTCTGATAGCATGAGAACCAACACCAATACGGCATAGTCTTGTATCTGCGCTCCTCGGTTCGGAGATCGCCCTCGTGGTCGGCCAATTTGCCCAAGAACCCAATTGCGTACAACAGCCTCTCTACAAACTCGTGGTTGACCATGAGTTGATTCTCCTGATTAATCAGATGTGTTGTGCTGAATGGGAGGCTAATGACTGCGCTTCGTGCAACGCTCGCAATGTGCGCGTTAACGGCTGCTCGCCCTTTCCCAAGGATCTTGGCGGCCTTGTCATCATATGGCAGTACATTTGCCATTCCCCGAAAGAGATCCAACACACCCCTGATGAACGGATACTCCTGCGCCCACTCGTCCAAGTAAAATGACGCAAGCTCCTCACACCCGTTCTTTATCCCATCGCGTAAGGCATCCTCTGTGATTATCCCATCCCGCGCGGCATCGCGAATACACTTCCAGTGTACCTGGAAGTCACGCGGACGCAGCATCGTGTGGCGAAGTATGTACGAAAACGAATCCTCACGAACTGAGCGATCGCGCTGATTCTGGATCGTGGGTGGGAACACTCTATACCACGCTGTCCAAGGGTCGCCCATCTCCTCCTTCAGAGAGAGAGCAATTCTGCTCGCGACGAATTGCAGTAACTCCTCCCTAACCCACTCTATTCGATGCAGGTGCTGCTCAGTCTTGACACGGTCCTTGAAATGCAACGACATGATTCTGTCGAGCGGAAGCATCACCTTGAGGTCGATCTGTTGGAACAGGGGCTCTCGAACCAAATCTCCCGTCGCAAATAGAAGCGCCATCATGAACTGCTGAACGACGTGGTGCGACTTTGGGTCATATGCGAGTTCTGGCGAGTCATAGAAACGATCCATTCCGTCAAACGCCAGAAACAGTGGTGTGCTGCTAGAAGCCATAACACGAATCGCAGCCGCTTTCGCTTTGAGGAAAGCGGAGCTTGGAATCAATGCCTTGTCCACTGCTTCAACCACACTCGATTTCGAGGACATGTCCTTGGCTTTACCAAGAACTCCAAGAATCGTGGCGGTGAGCTTCTCTGCAAAGATCTGGTGTTGAGAGGGACTCGCTTGTGGGTATCTTTGGCCAAGATACTGCCGCACCAAGGCGATGTCACGAGCCTCTGGTGTGAGTATGCCGGCATCTGAAGCTGTCAGGATAAGGTCGAAGGCTTCATGAGTGAACGCTTGGGTCCAGGCGTGGACAAGAAGTCGTGCATCGAGGCCCGACTGCTGCATTGCAGACGCAAATTCTTGAACGAGACTGAGGAAGTGAATCGAGTCCGCGCTGATGATACGAGCAGAGCTCTGGGGGCGACTGGATTGCTCATAGCGTGCGAAAGCCGATTTTCCAGAACCCTTTCGGCCTTCAACTGTTACGATGGCGCGCTGAGATAGCCGGCGATAAGAGAGAGTTGACACGAAGGCCTTGGCTAGCATGGGGTCGATGGCCCCGTCTCTGTCACCGAGATCAATCTGACCAGAGGGCACTTGGTTCATGCTCGTCAATCTCCTCTTGATCGCGCTGTTGAGGACAATGCGGCGACAAAAGAAAAGCGGTGCCTACTAGCTATGTAGACGCCGCTCACGCGATGTGTGAGGCCATGCTGAGCTGCGGACTATACGGTGCGCAAGTATAACCGAGCTCGAGATAGGGCGCACACAACGTGGCTCAGGAGTGCCCGATCGGTCAGGGCTAGCGTGCAGAAGAAGCCCCAGTGGGATGCGCACCGCTCATACCTGCATTGGGAGGCGTGAGCGAGCGCATTGACGAAGGAATCGCATCCCAGGTTGTCCAAGATGAATTCACGCGCTTGATTGGAGCTTGCTGCACCGATCATCCCCGTTTGTACGAAAGTACGGACCACTGTTCACGGCATGGCATGGTTCCCTCCATTAGTTCCCTTGTACCGGCTGCTACGAGAGGAGGCCTCTACAACGACCAATCGGCCTCGCAAGCAGGATAACATATTTCAGTCACGTCGATAAGCCCTCTCTGCCAACATGAGTGAGACACCGGCCCCCTGGGAGTTTAGTGTAGAGGGCGAGGTGGGAGTGGAGGATGGTTTCAGGCCTCGAGAAGTCAAGGATGGCGGAGGAGACCGAGGTGGTGGCGAAGGCGCGGAGGCGGCGGTTCACGGGGGCAGAGAAGCTCCGGGTTCTCCGGGAGGCGGATCGCTGCACTCGTCCCGGGGAGTTGGGGGCGCTTCTTCGGCGCGAGGGGTTGTACTCGTCGCACTTGTCGGCGTGGCGAGCGGCGCGCAAGCGCGGTGAGCTGGCGGGTCTGACGTCTCGACCGCGGGGGCCGAAGCCGCAGCGGCCGGATCCTCGGGACCGGAAGATCGTGGAACAGGCTCGCGAGATCACGCGGCTGCAGGCGCGGGCGGAGCGTGCCGAGGGATTGGTAGCACTCCAAAAAAAAGCGGCGGAGATTTTGGGGGAGTTGCTCCCCGAGAGAGACGAGAGGCGCTGATGCAGCTCGTGAGCGAGCAGCGCGACCGGTTCGGCGTGGCGCCGACGTACGCGGCGCTCGATCTGGCGCGGTCCAGCTACTACCGGCGCTCGCGGCTTCTGCGGGGACTTCTTCCCCTGGTACAACACCGAGCATCACCACGTCGGACTGGGGCTCTTCACGCCGCACGACGTGCATCATGGGCTCGCCGAGGAGAAACGGGCGCGGAGAGCGACGGTGCTGGCCAAAGCATTCGAGAACCATCCGGAACGATTCCCGCGTGGGCTCCCGATGGCGAAGGCGGTGCCGACGGCCGTGTGGATCAACCCGCCGGTGAAGATCGAGGCTGCGTGGGCCGAAAAGACCACGACCCAGGAGTTGGGCGATGCCGAGATCGTGGCTCTGCGAGCTTCCTACGAGGCCGATTTCGCGACCGACCGTTCCATCAACTCAAATCTCACGCCGGAAGGACTGAGCATCGTCGCTGTTCAGTAATCTCACGAACCAAGTGTCTCAAACTCGTTGACAGGTTCCGTAAGCCCGCTACAGCCCGCGACAGAGAGCGTGCGACAGAGAGAGACAGAGAGGATGCTTGTGTGGGCTCCAAGGTCACACGTGCGGCTCTGAAACACGCTCGCCGAGTGCGATCGCGAGCCCTAGCGCATCAAACATGTGCAACCAGTACCTGTCCCGCGGCCGCAGCCCCAGGGCCGACCGCGCCGGCCGCTTCGGGATGAGATCCCGGAGCTGATCGAACCCGCCTTGGACCAGGGCTTCGGCGACGTCAATTTTCGTGGCCCTCGGATTCCCTGTCACACGCTTGCGAATCGCAGATGGTGACAACTCGACCACCTCCAGACCCAGTTCTTCGGATCTCCCCCGCAGGTCCTGCGCGATCACGGACAAGACCGCGGCGCGCTTGGTCGGAAGAAGAAGCGGCTCCTCGATGGCTACAATGTCGGGCTCGTGCTTCTCAATCGTCGCGAGGACAATCCGGCGAGCCTGTCCAATGACGTCGTGCGGCCTAGTCCCATTGCGAAGCGTTCGGACGCCAAAGTACAGGAGCTCGGGACCTCGCAATACGGCGAGTCCCATCTCCTTGGTGCCCGGATCAATGCCGAGAATGGTCTTGTGGTGCATGGGTCGAGTGGTGAGTTGAATTCAAATGCCCTCCCGAGGTCTGCTCATCGAAGGTCCCTTGCGGACCCCCTCCGAGACAGTGGCGCTCGGCAAGGCGGAGGCGCCAGGGTCAGTCGGAGAACCGACTGCGGGAGGGCGGTTGGTCCAGACTCTGGTGATAGAGGGCGAGGGCGATCGCGTCGAACATGTTGGCCCAGTAACTCTGGCGCCCCTTCGTGGTCTGCTTGAGGTGGACGCGCAGATCCGGAAATCGGGCGGCGATGGCTTCCGCCACTTGCCGCTTCCCCGCCCAGCCGTTGCCGACGATCGCTCGCCGTACGGTCTTTGCGGAATACGCGGACATCTTGATTCTTCGGTTGCGAGCGAAGCTACGAAGGAGGCGACCGAGGGCCGGGAGCCCGGCGATGGTATCGAGGGGGCGCTTCGGGATGCTCTCGAGGACCAGCACGCGTGGGTGGTAGGCGCGGTTCCAGGCTCCGAGTGACTCCTCAACGCTTCGGAGGCGTCGACGAGGAGGCACCGCGCGGAGCGAGAGCACCCCGGATATGAGAAGGCGCTTCCCCGAAAGGACGGCGTACCCAAGTTCCCGAAGTCCGGGATCGAGGGCGAGGATGGTGTCAGGATTCTTTCGCATGGCGTTTGAGTAAGTAAATGAAGAGCGCGGTTCGGGATCGGCGGATCTGTGTCTCGGGCACGGCGAGAGTCCCGGCCAAGGCGCGCCGTACGATCGAATCCGGGTAGAGACCAAGGGCGGCCTGCAAGGCTTCATCGTTCCCGGGTTCCCCCAGAGCCCGCTGGAGCTTGGCAACCGTGAAGAATCGGGACGGTGTTGGCGGGGCCATCGGTTCTGACGGCTGCTCCGGAGTGTCACTCCGCTTCATCGTCACCTGGACCTTGCCATTGAGTCGCACGGCGTCAAGATAGCCAGCCTTCCTAAGGTGTCCGAGCCAGGAGCGGATTGTTCCCTCCGGCAGTCCCATGTCCCGCCCGATCGCCGCGGGCTCGACCTCGAACGTCTCAGCACCGGCCGGAAGCCTAGCCAAGAGGTCGAGGTAAAGCCAGAGTCCAGCGCGCATGCGTCGCAGGTGGTAGGCCCGCGGATGCTCGAGGATGCGGCGATCGAGGGTGAGGGTGATGGGTAGAGGAGATGACATGCGAGGGAAAGGCGCTTAGTGGCTGAGCTTCTGCAGGAGCGAGCGAAAGAGCGCGGCACGTGAGACCCTGATGGCTTTCGTGGCTTGGACACGCTTTAGCGCGCGATGAATGAGTGTTGGGTGGTGCCCTGCGAGGATGGCACGGAACTCGCCCCGGTCAGCCTCGGGTCCGAGGGTCCTCAACACTTCGTCGAGGAGAACCTCTCCTTCCCCCGCACCCCCAACCTCTCGATGCTGCGTAGCTGCTGCAGCAATGCTGCTGACAGGTACCTCTTCATGTATGGGGCGTTGAACGGTGCTGCTTTTCTGCTCTTTTCGTTCTGTAGGGGAGCTGCTGCCAGACCATGATCGGAGCTTAAGGACAAGGAACGGAAGTGGAGAGAGAACCTGGACAAGACCAGCTCGCTCGAACTTCTCCAGTTCGGCGGCGACCGATTCACGATCCGCTCCGACCTCTGAGAGCATCGTGCTTTCCGCCACAATAACGATGCCCCGACGGTTCGCACGCGCGTTCAGGGACGCCAGAAGCCGCTCCGTCATGTCTTTGAGGAAGTAGCGCCCTCCTGTTCCTTGGGAAAGGTCACGTAGAAGTCTTGGTAAAGAGCCTCGGCGAGCGTGCCCAACTCCTTCGCCATCCGCATGAGCTTCGGAACATTCGGCAGGGTCAACCCGCGTTCCCACGAGGAGACGGCATTTCGGCGCCTGCCGAGAATCCCGGCGAGCTTTCGTTGGGAGAGGCCCGCCCTGAGACGGTATTCGCGGATCTTGTTTGGGAATAGAGGTGAGTGGCGCGATGGTCGTGGCGTGTGTTGGATCGGCATGACTACAGAGTATCAACCCGAAGAAAAACCGAAAGAGGGGGTGAGGCTCGAAACTGGGTACATCCTGTGGATGGCAACCCAGCTTGCCAGGGGACGCGCACACGGGCATGATCCCCGCATGGATGCGCACACGCTCTCGATGCTCGCGGCCAAGGCGTGGGCAGCTAGACGCGATCTGACAGCGCTCACCTTCGAACGGCCGGACACGATTGAGCGCCGGAGCCAGGCCGTCGATCTGTTGGGCCGCGACCAGCATGGCCAACCCCGACTGGTTCTTGAACACACGCTCGTCGAGAGTTTTCTCGATCAGCGGACAGTTCAGATCGCTACGATTCGGATGTTTGAGCCTCTGGAGACCCTGTTCTCAGGGCGGCTCCCGGTTCCCGGCAACTACAACCTCGTGGTCAAACCAGGTTCTGTTCTTGGTCTCAAGCGGAAAGCTGAACACATTCGCGAATGGGTGGCGGACTGGACTCGTGAAACCGCCCCCACGCTCGCTCTCGGCGGCCCTGGCACGGCACCAAATCACCTCGCCACGGTCACCGTCCCGGGCACGGCCCTCGAAGTGTCCCTCTATCGCTGGCCCAGGCGGGATGGCCAGTTCGGCCTCACGTTCGACGCACCCGCGAAGCCGGACGAAGCGCTGACGCCATCGCTCGAGCGGGCGCTCACCGCCAAGTGCCCGAAGCTCGCCGCCGCGAAGGAAGAGAATGTCGGTGCCGAGTCGGTGCTCGTGCTCGAGATCCATGATATTGCGCTCGGCAACCTGTTTGACCTCGACGCGGTCGTCCAGGGAGTCTTGCCGACCGTCGCGGCAATACCGGATCACATTTGGCTCGTCGATACGACCGATCAACCGCCAAGCGTGATGATCTCAAAGGAAGGCACGAAGATCGGGGATGTCATCGGCGAGCGATTCCTGCCCTCCTGCCCGCGGCCCCTCGAGACCAGATCGTGATTCAGAGCCCGCTCCATGTCTTGGAACCCACCGAATGTTCGCCAAGCGCCGCTCGTAAGTCGTCGCGGACACGTACGCCCCTTGCGAGGACGACAACGTGTGGGGCGCTGGCTCTAGGCAGAGTCCGAATCGAGTGCTAGATTGTTGAGAGATATGTCTTCACCCAATACACGTCTCGAAGATATGAAGGGCATGGCGAAGTTCATCGCCATCGTGGTTCGCAACGCCATGGAATCCTTCCACGTCAAGCACCTCTCCGACGCCGAGATGCGTGAACTCTACCCGATCATCCGCAACGCCATCTTCACCGCCCTGCATGCTGCCCGGTTGCGGGGAACTTCCGAGACGGCCCGGGCATGGCGAGACTCTCAGTTGCAGCACATCCCGTCCTATTGGGAATCACCGGAGCTCCTCGAAGCGTACGTCAAAAGCATGAAGCGCCGCGGCGAGGACATCGACGCCGTCTGATCCCCAGTAGGTCTTGGTTGGCCTCTCTCAACCCCCCTACACGGGTGAAGCCTGTTTTGCCATGCTGAAGGCATGCCCACAACCGAAGAATACCGTCCTCTCGGGTTCCTACTGACTGATGCCGAGCTCGAGGAATTTCGCGGCCTCGCGAGGGAGCATGTCGGCGCCGAGTTGACCGTGGATGAGGCGCGCTCCGTCTCGACCCAACTCCTGCGCGTTCTGACGATTGTGCGCGACGTTGGTCGGCGCGGTTCAAGTGCTTCCACCTCGTCTGTGGACGGGCAGGCCTTGCCAGATTCCGGAAACTGAGTAATTACTACCTACCCACCCGCCTAAGCATTACACCCATGGGTCGCTACGTTATTTACGCTCGCAAATCCACCGAGTCCGACGACCGCCAGGTCCTCTCCATCGACTCCCAAGTCCGCGAAGTCCGCCAACTCGCTGAGCGTCACGGCGTTGACGTTTCCGAGGTCTTGACCGAGTCGAAATCCGCCAAAGCGCCGGGCCGGCCGGTGTTCGGCCAACTCATGCGCCGCATCCAGCGCGGAGAGATCCGCGGCGTGCTGTGCTGGAAAATGGACCGGCTCTCCCGCAACCCGCTCGACTCGGGTGTGCTCCTGCAGGCGCAGGCCGACGGCATGCTCGAGCGGATCATCACCAGCGACGGGATCAAGACCGCCGACAGCAACGACCGCCTGATGGGCACGTTCGAACTTGCCTTCGCCACTAAGTACATCGACGACCTGCGGGCGAACGTCAAGCGCGGCAACCGCGCCCGGTTCGAGAAGGGCTGGCCGAACCACCTCCCCCCAATCGGCTACCTCAATGACACCTCCACGAAGACGATCGTCAAGGATTCGGATCGCTTCGAGCTGGTGCGCCGGATGTGGGATGCGCTCCTGGCGGGCCAGCGGCCCAAGCAAATTGCCCGTGTTGCCAGTCGGGAGTGGGGCTTGCTCACCGTCCGCCGGGGTCGGATCGGAGGCAACCCGATTACCTACTCTTCCATCTACAAGGTGTTCCGCAGCCCGTACTACGCCGGCTTCATCCGCCTCAAGGACGGGCGGCGGTATCTCGGCGCCCACGAGCCGATGATCACCTCGGATGAGTTCGAGCAAGCACAGCAACTCCTCGGTAGTCGCGCTCGCGCCGGTCCCGTTCGGCACGAGAACACCTTCGCGGGCCTGATCCGCTGCGGCAATTGCGGCTGTAGCATTGTGGCGGAATTTCACACGAAGCGAGGTCGGCGGTACACCTACCACCGCTGCGGTCGAAGCAAACCTGGGGTGGCTTGCCGCGAAAAGCCGATCAGTGAGCCGGTGCTCGCGAAGCAACTCAGCGACTACCTCCGCCGCCTGACCATCCCGGAGCCGATCCTGGAGTTCCTGCGCGAACGGTTGGATCGACTCGACCTCCGAGAGGCCGGAGCCACGGCAGTGGTCCGGGAGCAGCGCGAAGAAGCGCTCAAGGCCTTGGAGCGGGAAGAACGTGAGCTCTTAGGGATGCGAATGCGTCAACTCATCGGCGATGAAGACTTCCACCGCGAGCGCGAGACGCTTAGTCAGCGGCGCCGGGACCTCGAAGATACCAAGTCCGCGTCGGTGACCGAAACGGAAGGGCGTGAGGAGCGCGCCTTGGAGTTTCGGAAGCAGCTCGACCTCACCCAGGGCGGGCCACTGGTGCTTGCCGAGGGCACGCCGGTTCAAGTGCGGTCCCTTCTCCAGCAGCTGCACTTGGAAATTGTCCTGCGAGGTCGGAGGCTCGATATTTCCGTATCGGAACCGCTCTCTCAGCTCGTCAAAGCGGGGAACGAATCCACATGGTGCGGACGAGAGGACTCGAACCTCCAATCCCTTGCGGGAACAAGCACCTCAAGCTTGCGCGTATACCATTCCGCCACGTCCGCTCAATGTCCAACAGAATCGTATTCTGTCAGGAAATAAGCTTTTTTGCAAGAAATGAAAAGAGGGGTCATTTTGGCCTTGCGGTTACTTCTGACCCCCCTTTGATTCTGCACGGGCTGAAGCCCTGATCGTGCCTGGCGACACAGCGTGCGGCCGGAAGACCGCGTCGTTGTTTGTCGTCACCAAAGACGAATCGAGGAAGGAGCGCTGATCGCGCAGAATAAAGCGGGTGGATGGCACGCTGGAGCGTGCGGAGAAGGACGTTCCGGTTGGGAACTAGTTTGTCGCATACGTCCGTCGTCTGGACCAGAGTCCCCTGTCGGGAACGAGGCGGTCTGCCCGGGATACCCGGAGCGATGTGGTTGCTGTCTTCCAGCGCTAGGCCGGATGATCAGCCGATCGTGAATGTCCGACAGGAGCTCGGACAGCCATGCGGTGAGTGGATGACTCCACCCGGTCCTCACGGTTTCCCGATCGATGCCACGTCGCGACCGCTTGGTCGCCCGTTCCCTGACACCCTCCTTGCGGAGCGTGTCGACTCAGACGAAGCGCGCGCTTCCTATGAACCTTCGCGGTTCAAGCCTTTGTTTCGGCCGCAGTGGCCGAACGTTTGTCGCCGAGGTTTGAAGCCCGGAGAGGCTTTTCGGAGAGGGACGTTGGAACACCCCAAACGCGGAACGTATCCTTCTTTTTTGGCAGCCACACAACGGCCACCACCCGTTATTTTTTAAATGATCGAAATCCTAACGTGACATTTATGATACGCCGATGAACCAATGCGTCAAAGCTCCTTCCCCACATCAATTCCACAGGGCTTTTCCCCAAAACGGGGATAAGTATTTTTTCTCTAAAACCTTGGGCTTTTTCTTGACAGAATGACGGGCTCCCGGTAGAGTCTCAACGATTTGATCGTTCCTAACAACCCATAAAGCTCCCTATAGATCGGAGGTATTCCTTGAGCCAGCGACCGCCACTGAACCACCACCAACGGGTTTTAGCACTCCAGCTGTTTGACCTCGGAGCGGTGAAAATTGCCGGCCCGAATGAACCCGGTTGGCCCCTACGGCGCCATCGGGAACATCCGGATGAACCGCCGTCACTCATCTACTTTGATTTGCGAACCAAGGACAATCCAAAACCAGGCCCGCTGACTGAGGAAGTGCTACGGTCGATCGGTTGGCAACTCCAGTGCCTGTCCCGCGACCTTGAGTACGACCTCGTCATCCCAATCCCGAATGCCGGCGATCCGCTGGCGAGAGCCTTCGTCGAAGCGGCGCCGTTTCGGATGAAACTTCAGCGCCGGCCCGCGGTTGGCATGCAGAAACAGAACGGGCGGATTGTCGGGATGCGGGCGGAAGATATTCCGGCTCGCCTCGCCTTGCCGATCGACGATGTCATTTCGGGTGCCGACAGCATGCTTGAAGGAATCACGAAGATTCGAGATCAAGATCTTGTCGTGAAAGACTGTCTCGCCCTGATCGACCGCGAGCAGGGCGGCGAAACGCTCCTCCGAAATGCTGGAGTTGAGCCCCACGTCGTCTACAAGGCGACAGATGTTCTCCAGCTCTACGTCGACCATAAGCGGGTTGACTGGCCGACTGCTAATCGCGTGCTCGAGTATATTGCCGCCAATCAGTTCACATGATGTTGCCCCGACGGCGCATATTTCCGGCCAGGCCCATGACTCCATGGGCTTTTTCTTTTCATTGTTTACATCTTGAAAAACCCAGGGTTTTTTGGTACAGTTCGCGCGCTATTGAAACACCCGGGCGGTTAGCTCAGCTGGTTAGAGCGTCTCGTTTACACCGAGAAGGTCGAAGGTTCGAATCCTTCATCGCCCACCATGGTATACTCTTCCTATGACCTGGTTGATCGGATTACTCGTCGTCGGTTTGGGAATGCTGCTGGTGATTAAAACGCAGTGGATCTACGACTTTACCGGCCCGATCGATTTTGCCGAACGGTTTCTCGGTACTGAAGGCGGGACGCGGATGTTCATCAAAATCCTTGGCGTGTTAATGATTCTTGGGGCTTTTCTTGGCGTCACTGGACTCCTAGGGAAAATAGTGAGTGGAATTTTTGCCCCACTGCTTGGTAAGGCGAATATTTAAGGGCCCTTAGTCCCGACTCGGTTTCCGAGTCGAGGATCCGCGATCTCGCCACCAGCGAGATCGGGACTCATCTGGTAGAGTCCCGATCCACTTCGTGGATCGAGGATGCACGATAGCCTAGAGGCTATCGGCACACCGTATTTATCCCGATTTCTATAAATGTTTTTATTCTACATTCTCAAGTCACAAAAGAACGGTTCTTATTATATGGGGTCTTGCGAGGATGTCCCAAAACGTCTCAAGCGACATAACGCTGGCGAGGTGCGGTCCACTATGAGTGGCATTCCTTGGTCAGTAGTCTATACAGAAATTTTCAAGACCCGTTCAGAAGCGCAAAAAAGAGAAAAACAGGTAAAATCTTGGAAAAGTAGAAAGGCAATCGAAAGGCTCATAAAACATTTATAGAAATCGAGGATCCTCGACAGTTTGGGTGGGCCCTTAGCTCATTTGGTAGAGCGCCGCGTTTGCAACGCGGAGGTGACCGGTTCGAGCCCGGTAGGGTCCACCCAAACTGTCGGGACAACGCGGAGGTGACCGGTTCTTCCGATTTTCTGAGCACTAGGTGCCAAAAAATCGAGAATCCTCGATACGAAACAAAATCAAAGATTTTGATCGTATCGGGAGAGTCCGGCACAGTCCACCATAGTTAAATAAAAAAAGACCCGCGATTCCTCACGGGCCTTGGTACTTGTTAAAAGGTCGGCGCTCTGAACGGGATGTTCAGGCGATTTTCCGGACCGGCGCACGGCGGCGACGGCGACGGACGAAATTGACATGAGCATGGTGGACGCTACAAAGATTGTTACCGCATTCGGGGCAGTTGCCGTTCTTGTCCAGCTCGACGAGACAGCGCGGACACTCGGCCAGACACCGGGGCTCCAAGCTGTCGCCGTACGTCCCGGCCTGGTGAAGCGCTTCTTCGGCTTGGTGCCCGAAGATCTCGGCCGTGTCGTACTTAGGTTCGGTCATCAGATCCGATGGATCGAATCCGCCAGCGGCATCGCCGGCCAGATAGTCTTCGGACGCGATGAGACGGGACGAGGAAATCCGGCTGTGAGCGCGCATAATACCCTCCTTGGTAGTTGCGGGGACCACTCCAAACACCCAGGCGCTACTCCCACTGCGTTCGGTTGGCGAAGTACTGCCAGATCAACATCAATGCGATCACGCCGACGATGAACGACAGGCTCTCACCCGGACGGCCGCGCTGCCAGTTAAGGGCCACCCGTGAGGCGGTGAACAAACCCAGACTGACATAGATCAGCCAACGTTGCGCCGACATTCGAAGCGACTTCGGAGCGACGCGCCCGAGGGCGATCAGCCAACAGCCGAAGGTGGCCAGGCCGGACATGGCTAGGTAGTGGTTCAGAGAGTTGTCCGACTGCATCAGCCAAACGCTGACGGCCACGACGGGAACACCGAAGACCGGAAAGAAAGTTCTCATCCACCCTCCCCTTTAGACTGCCACAATGTTGACCCCATGGAAATACGGAACCCACGTTTCGCGCAGACACTTCCGGTTGCAACCGTAGGCGCGGATGATGATCCGTTCCCGCCGCGCCCCTTTAGCCGGGCAGTACTCATAACAGATCATACCGCTGAGAGCGTACGGGCTTTTGAGCACCTGGTCGGTGTAGCCGCAACGCACTCCGTCGTACGGGTTGATGTAGACGGGTTCTTGGTGTTCGGGCATGACCCTTCGCAGGTCCTGATTGTTTCTCGGCAAGCAGCCAAAGTGATGCTGGTACTCGTAGATGGCCAACTGCAACTTCAGAACATTGTTCCGTTGTAGTTGATCATCGTGAGCCCGTCGATAATGACGGCTTGAATGAAGCGCGATGACGAAAGCGATCAGGAGAATGAAAAAACACGCCGTGAATATCCACATACGCGACTCCTTTGGTTGAGAGGTCTATTTCTAAAAATCGTTTATTCCATTGGCAAGGTGCGGCCGATTGCCCTGAGTGACCATCGTTGAGACCGTCACTCGGGGCAAGGCACGTTCAGCCGCCGTTTAAATAGCATGAACGCTGGAATTTCCTCATCGTAGCACTGGCAACTCTTTTCGAGGAGAGAGGTCACACCGCCCACTAGCAAGTTGCCAAGTTTTTTGGAACTGACTAGCATACAAGAATTGGTGGAAAAGTCAATAGTTGCCCATGATTGCCTGGGAAATACAACAACACCTGCATAATGCAGGTGGCATTGGTGACCCGAGCAGGACTCGCCTTCGCTCCTTCCTGAGCTGTCGCTCAGGCCGGGGCCTGCGCTCGCCTGCCACCGGCAGACGTGCTCGGCCCTTCTCGTCCAGCTCGAGATTGATGTACTTTGTTCGGCATCTGCTGAAATGTATTTTGGTGACCCGAGCAGGACTCGAACCTACAACCCGCTGCTTAAGAGGCAGCTGCTCTACCATTGAGCTATCGGGCCTTGGTGCCCCGAACCATTCACGTTGTTCAGGTTCGGGACAGAAATCAGTTTCTAACACTTCATCCTAACAAGCGCTACGCCCGCCAGGAACCGAAGTGTTAGCGACTGGTCCCTGGTGCCTGGGATCAGAACCCCGCACTTCACTTAATCATTTCCTCGCCTGGTGCCTGGGATCAGAATCGAACTGAGAGAGTTTACCCTGAGCCGCTGCGAAGGGCCAGCCTCTTTCCGGCAGAGCCGGACAAGCAGGGCGGAGTTTATCCCGTACAATTCCCTGGTGCCTAGGGCCAGAGTCGAACTGGCCACGCCTGCCTCTTCAGGGCAGCGCTCTACCGATGAGCTACCTAGGCTCATACCAGGGAATTATACGGGGCTCTACCACTGCTTGCCCGCCAAACCCTGAGCCTGTCGAAGGGGTCGGTGGGAGCTACCCAGGCAAAATTGCTCAAACACAATACTATGGTTACCGATTAATTTCAAGTCTAAAACCGCCGAACCTGGTTGGTCCGGCGGTGAAGGTGCAATAAAGAGTTTATTACTTGAAGCTTGGGACGCCTTTGTTGATCGAGATCGTCTTGATAATGTTGATCGTTCGTCCGTTGCCGGTCGTGAGCGTGATCGTTTTCGCGCCGCTCGTTAATTTCTTCGACGGCAGGGTGATCAAGACTTTGCCATTTGATAGAACCGCCTTGCTCGCCTTCAACGTGCCCATCGCCGCACTGAGCTTACCGTTGAAATTACTGCCGGTCAGCTCCAGAACGGTGGTCGAGCTATTGGCCGTCAGGACCCGGAAGACTGTGACCTTCGGCGCCTTCTTGGTCGTGCCGGTGACGGCGAACTTCGTGAAGTGTTCGGTCTTGATCGTGGCCACGTTATTTTTCGTGTCAACCAACCCGGTTGAGCCGGAGTCTTCCCAGGTGTTCGTGTTCGGGTTGAAGTAGGTCGGGTTCAAACGCTTTTCAACCAGGCCATTTTTCGCCATCTCATCCTGCGAGTAGGGAATCGTCACTTCAGCCGGTTTATCAAGGTCGGTCACGGCGTTGCCGCTGTTGTCCAAGGCCTTCACTTCGTAGGCCAGCGTCGCCGGCGCGTCGGTTGAGGATTTGTCAAGGTCGATGGTCGGCGTTAAGGTGACTCTGATTGTCCCCGTCAAATCGACGGCAAACGGCGGCAGGGTGACGGAGGCGCCGTCCGGTAAGGAAACCGTGCAGGTATCGTCGGCATCGCACGACTTGGTGACTGGTCCGGGGACGGTGACGCCGGTATCGTTCATGCCCAAGTTGACCGTGTTGGCGCCCACTTTTGTCTTGATATCCGTTTGGGAGCTCTCGAGCAGTTTGTTTCCCTTCAGGTCGCTGACGTCGACGTGCCAAACTTCATTGGCCGTGATGCTCAGCGTGTATTTCCCATCCTTGTCGACTGGAGCGCTGACCGCCGAACCATCGTCGGTCCAAGCGGAGACGATGCCGCCGCCATCGGTCTTACCAGCCGTGGTGACTTTGCCGGAAATCGACGCGTTGCTCGTTTCGAATTTCAGATCTGCTGTGGCGGTTGTGCTGCTGGAAACTTTCACCGTCTTAGCATCTGGCGGGAGCTGGTTCGAAGCGACTGACGGCGTATCGCCAGCGGTGACGAGGTAGGTGCCGTCCGGGACTTTGGCGGTGTAAACGCCGCTGTCATTCGTTTCAACGGTCAGACTGACCATGTCGGCCGGGTTGGCCGTGCCGCTGTCTTCAAGTTTCGGGCGGTTATCAAGGTTCACGAGCACGCGGGCGACGGCCGTTCCGGCGGCGTCAATGACCGTGCCGGTAATGGTATTCGTGCCCTGGCGGACGGTCAGGTTTTTACTGACAGCTTGGCCAGCGGCGACGGTAACGGTATTCTGCCCGACCGGTCGATTCATCAAACCGCTGGTCAATTCGGGTTGCTCAATATTGTAATCATAGAGCCAGATGCCTTTCGCCAGGGGCAGGGTGTACGCTCCGGAGGCGGCGACATCAGCACTGACAAAGTTACCGTTTTCATCGACGGCTTCAATCGTTATCGCCGATCCGGTATTCGCGGCGGCGCCGCCGTCGGGCAAAAGCAAGGTGCCGGTCAAGCTGGCATCGAAGGTTAAAACGGTCAGGTTTTTACTGGCAGTTGCGCCGGTAATCGAAACTTTGGATTTAGCACTGCCGGTATAGGCGGACCCTTCGGTCGCTTCGGCGCCGACAAGAACGCTGGTGCCTGGAATATCGGACGAAGCATATTTAATAGTGAAAGCGCCGTTGATAACCGGGGCGTAGGCCTTCGTGCCTTTGCTCGAAGATTGGACAAAGGCCGAACCGACGTATCCGGTCAGGACGGCGCCATTCGCATCAACGATATTCCCGCTAATCGTTTTATCAATTGTTTTTAGAGTAATGTTTAATCCGGTTGCGGTTTGACCATTCGTGACCGTGGCCGCCACCGGGGCGACTTGGCTGTATTGCGGATCGGTGGAATTGAGACCGATCGTCCAGTTACCGGCGCCGACGGTGAGATTGAATGTGCCATCCGGTTGGGTGTTGGTCGTTGGGCGGTTACATCCACCTTCGCGAACGGCCATCAACGCGACGTTGCCCAGACCTTTCCCCGTGCTGTCGACAACCTTGCCGGTCAAGTGGGCGGTATCGACTTCGGCCTGGACAGTGCCAAGTTGGACATCGCCACCATCAGTCATTACGAAAGTAGTCGCAGCCGGGTTAAACGACTTGCCCTGGAGGTCAGTGTGGAAGGCACAGATGTTGTAGATCCCGGGCGTTAAGAAGACGCTCACCGAAGAATCGCTTTGCTGGACTTTACGGGTCGTCCCGACGCCATCAGCGCGGCGGAAATCAATGTCAGCGACGAAACTGCTGGTGGTGAGTTTATTGCCGTCGCTGTTGAGGAGCGTGGCAGTCACTTTTCCGGTGGCCGGCGTGACGACGAAGTTAACGGTTTGCGATTCAGCTGTTTCGTTATTCGCGAAGTCAACGCGGATCGGCGCTTGTTCGGCGATCCAGCGCGGTGTGTATTCGGACAGGTTGACGGCCGCTTGGGCGAACCAGGTTCCGCCGAGAACGGTCGTCGTGTACGCTCCATTGATGTCTGTTCGTCCGCTTGCGCTTGAGGCGCCGGCGATGTTATATGGCGTAAATTGAACGTCGGCGTCAGTAATTTTGACGCCATTCGTGTCGGTGACGGCGCCGGTAATTGTTTTTGTCGCGGCGGTGAAGGTAAAGTTATAAATGCGAACGGCATCACCGGATTGATAGGTGAAGTTCTGCGAGTGCGGCTCGTTGCGGTTATAACCGGTGATCGTCCGGGATTCAACGACGTATGGCGTGCCGGACGTTAAGGTGGTATTGAACACATAAGCGCCGGATCCATCAGTGACCGCATTGATATTAAAATTACCGTCTGGGGTGTGAAGTTCAACGGTGGCGTTGGCGATTCCGACGCCGCCCGTTGTTTTGACGGTTCCTTGGACGACCGGACTGTCGGCAAGTGCCGGGAGCATATCCGGAAGTGAAACGACAATGGTTGCAACTAAAAGGCCGAAGGTGATGCCGTACCACCCGCGTCGAATATGCGGTTTATGTAACATAATATTTTTCCTCCATGCGTATTTTAGTTTTTGGCTAAGCTAAGACCTTTTTTGTATTTTTCTCATCATAGTATAGCATTTTTTTCTCCGCTTGTAAAGTGAAAAAGGTCATGAACATTGGAATTTTCCGGCATGACGCCACTGAACAGACTTGCTATACTCATCCGCGTGTTCAATCTCGATCAGAATATCCTCCAAGCGGTTCAGGCGCTGGCCTGGCCATGGCTGACGCCGATCATGCACGTCATCAGCGATCTCTGCATACCCGAAATCGCTATTCCGTTGGCGACGCTGTGGCTGACATTTCTTTTCTGGCGCCATCGGCGACTGCAGGAAATATTGCTGATTCTGATTTTAGTTGGGAACGGCTGGACCCTGATTCTCAAACCGATCATCCATCGACCGCGTCCGACCGTGGCCCAGGCAATTGTTTATGACCCACAAAATAACTTCAGCCTACCCAGCGGCCACGCCGTCGCGGCGATGACCATCGGTGGTGCCGCCATCCTGCTCACCAAGCGATCGGGCCACCGCCAGTCGCGCTGGATTATTGGTCTCATCAGCGCCGGTATTTTCCTGGTTGGTTTTTCGCGCGTCTATCTTGGCGCGCATTGGCCGAGTGATGTTCTGGCCGGCTACCTGGTTGGCTGGCTATGGCTCTTGTTCATTTGGCGCTGGGTCAGGCCCCGATTGCAACGAAGATTTCCTGAATACCCACAGGCTACCACCTAAGACATTCAGTCGATGCCAAACACCCCCCGGGCGGAGGGCGTAGACGTTATTATGTAATTCAATTCTTAGAGAGACGGAGTGGGTACGGTCGGGGCTGGGGTCGCAGGGTTAGCCGCTTTCAGGGCATCTTTGAGCGATTTACCGGCTTTGAATTTCGGGACGGTCACGGCCGGGATGTGAATTTTCTCGCCGGGCTTCTGCGGATTGACGCCCATCCGGGCTTCACGACGCTTGGCCATGAAGGTGCCGAACCCGGTCAGGGTCACCTCACCGCCCGATTGGAGCGTTGAGGTCACAACATCTTCGAAGGTATTCAACATGTCCTCGGCCTGCTTCTTCGTCACGCCGAGTTTTTCCGACATTTTTTCGGCTAGTTCAATTTTGTTCATTCGCTCACCTCCTTTTCCGGCCGAGCCGGATCCGGCTTCGCCGGACAGGTTAATAATTAAATTGTTACTTCTCGATAGATTTGTTCGATGGCGGTCGCCCGCCCGCCGGCGAAGGTCAGCAGGACGGCATTCACGGCGACGAGGCCGTGATCGGGAATTTCGAAAGCGACTTTTTGGCCGGTTAGGAATCGTTGCAAGGCCAAATCTTTATCGACCCCGAGTGAGGAATCCCGCAGACCGACCATCCCGATATCGGTGATATAGGCGGTGCTCTTCGGGAGGATCCGGGCATCGGCGGTGGGGACATGAGTATGGGTTCCGAGCACGGCCCCAACCTTCCCGTCAAGATACCAGCCCATCGCCACCTTTTCACTCGTTGTTTCTCCGTGAAAATCGACGATGACGGCGTCCGCCTCGGGCAAGCCCTTCTTCATTATCTGTTCCATGACTGTGAAAGGGTTGACCAGCTGTTCAAAGTGCATCCCGTAGTCGCCCAGCAAGTTTAGCACGTAGACCTTTTTTTGGCTAACCTCAAACATTTTCTGACCGCTGCCGGCGGCGATGTCCGGAAAATTCACCGGTCGGGTCAGGATATTTGGTTCAGCCGCAAACAACTCAAGCGCTTCGGGCTTGGAGAAGGTATGATTGCCGCCGGTTCCGATATCGAGGCCAGCGTCGATCAGCTCCCGGAGGGTACTCTTCGTCATGCCTTTGCCGTGGGCGATATTTTCGACGTTGGCCATGACGACGTCAGCGTGAAGTTCAGCGCGAAGTTTTGGGGCGATTGCGGCGAAAGCTTTGCGGCCGGGTTTGCCGACGATGTCGCCGAAGAATAAAACTTTCATGCTGAAAGTTTTATTTCCTCACCCCGTCCTCCGGACACCCCTCTCCATAGATATGAAGAGGGGGCGGGGATGAGGTTAGCGCGCATACTCAATGACCCGCTTTTCACGAATGACCAGATCCCTCGCCATCGAAAATTTGGCTCGGGATGACGGTTGGTTAATCAATGTGTACGCGTGAGTCATTCTACCTAGCATATTCAATAACCCTCTTTTCCCTAATGACCGTCACTTTAATTTCACCCGGGTACTGCATTTCTGATTCAATTTTTTGAGCGATATCATGCGCCAGCTTGACCGCGGCATAATCATCAATCTGTTCGGGCTTGACGAAGACGCGCATCTCGCGGCCGGCCTGAATCGCGTAGGCGCGATCGACGCCGGGGAATGACTTGGCGGCGCTTTCTAATTCGTCTAAACGCTGGACGTAATTTTCGTAGGTGCCTTTACGGGCGCCGGGCCGGGCGCCGGAAACGGCGTCGGCGGCTTTCACGACGCAGCCCTCGATCGTTTTCGGGCTGTCCTCGTGGTGAGCGATCGACATGTAGGCTACTTCTTCCGGCAGATTATATTTCTTCATGATCTCGTAGCCGAGTTGAGGGTGGCCGCCTTGAACTTCGTGGTCGATGGCCTTGCCGATGTCGTGAAGGAGGCCGCCCTTTTTCGCGACGGCCACATTGGCACCAAGTTCTTCCGCGATCGCGCCGGACAATAAGCCGACCTCGATACAGTGACGTAATTGGTTCTGGCCGTAGCTGGTCCGGTATTTCATCCGGCCGAGGAGCTGCAGGAGTTTCGGATCAAGTCCGGCGACGCCGACCTCGTAGGCGGCTTCTTCGCCGGCCTTCTTCATGTCGTTGGCCATTTCCTTTTTGACCTGTTCGATGGTCTCCTCAATCCGGCCCGGGTGGATCCGGCCGTCAACCATGAGTTTTTCCAGCACACGTTTGGCGAGATGGCGGCGGACGGGGTTGAAACCGCTGATGACGATCGAGTCAGGGGTTTCGTCGATGATTAATTCGACGCCAGTCAGCTGTTCGAGGGCCTTGATATTGCGGCCTTCTTTACCGATAATCCTTCCTTTCATGTCCTCGCTCGGCAAATCGACGACGGTGGTACTGGTTTCGGTCGAATGGTTTGAAGCGACGCGTTGCACGGCGGTTGAAAGGATCTTGCGGGCCTCGGCCTCAACTTCCTCGGTGCCGAGTTGCTGGATTTTTCGGATACGAGACAAAAGTTCCTCTTTCATCCGACTTTCAGTATTGTCCATCAAAACCCGTTTAGCGTCATCGCGCGATAATTCGGCGATTTTTTCGAGTTTTTGGAACTGGTCTTCCTTGATCTTTATGACCTCGGCTTTGACTTCATCAAGTTTGACCGATTTATCGGCGATCGTTTTCTTTTCGGCTTCTAGTTCAAGCAGTTTGCCATCGAACAACGATTCCCGTTTTTCCATCCGGGTTTGCAAATGGGCCAACTCCTGGCGGCGAGCGGCCTCTTCTTTTTTTACATCATCAATAATCTTAATCGCCTGATCTTTGGCCTTGATTAAGAGTTCTCGTTCTTTAGCTTTCGCCTCGTCGATAACGACGCTCGCTTTGGCTTCGGCTGATTGGGCTTCACGAACGGCCCAGGTTTTTCGAAGAAAGTAGCCGGCCAATATTCCGCCCGGAATCCCGGCTAAGGCGATCAAGGCCCAAATTGCGGTGACTGACATGGGATGGTGTGGTTAGAAATGAAATCGCAACGCCGCGATCAGCCGTTTCCGGTGTTCGGTATATCTGCGCGAACTGTGAAAACATAGTGATCATAAGGTTGCGTTAAGGTCGCATCCATCCTAGCAGGCAGGCAGTTTTTTTGCAAGGTTAGCCCGGTATTACAACTACCGGAACAAAAAAGTGCTAAAAAAGTTGTGTATCTTTATAGGGTAGTTTCGAAACACTTATAGCTTCAGTTGTAGTACCGGGTTGGCCCCGTTAGAGCTGGAAAAAACGAGGTTTCAGAAAAACAACATTTCGAAACGCAAATAAAGATTTATACATAAAACCAGACTACACCCTGCTCTATTGGGGTTAGCCTAGTTCTCTTGGAGTCGGGTAAGAAAAAAGCCCGCTGGTACAGCATCAGCGGGCAGTCATTCTATAGTTGTCGCTCGGTAGGACTACTTCCTGTAGTACGGATCGAGGATCATCGCAGCTTCGGGGTGATGGATGGAGAGATAGACGATATTGTCGTCCACCTTGCAGATGTCGAGTCCGCCATCGGGATTCGCCGGTCCCCGGAGTTTCGGGTCCTTCATGAGCGCCTCAACGTCGAGGTGCTCATCGGCCTTGCTCCGGCACACGCAGAGCGTGTGGATGTTGTTCTGAGAGCAGAAGCTCCCACCCGTCTTGTCGACGAACTCACGGAAAGGTCCGTGGTTCTTCGGAGTAGCGACTCGATCTGCAACAGCGCTTTTACCGGCCATGAGTTTGTCCTTCCTTGACTTCTCGTGTTCCACACGTGGCTGTTCCCTGCACAGAACCAGGGAATCGCCGCACCCATATGTTCACCAGATACAAGAAGTTAAGCCAGCCCGGTTAGGGTTCGATAGGATTCCTCCCAGTGGTGGGTGACGCGTCCGTCACAGGCCGGACGAATACGCGAAGAAGAAGGGAGCGCGCTGAGTCGGCGTAGACTGCGGCCAACGGGCCATCATCGGGAGGAGGGCGATTCGCCCCGATGTCTGTGAGGCGCAGCGCGCTCCACGATGAAGCGAAAAACGATGAAATGAGCGGAAAAACATCCGGGACGGGTCGAAACGAAGATTACTCCGTCACAGTATTGCAGGTTGCCGGTGGCCTGCTGTACTCGCGGACCCATCCCGGAAACCATAGATTTGCAAAAAACACTATTCCTTCACTACGGTGTACACCTAAACAGTACTCTTTGTCAACCTCTTATTTTTTCCGAAAAAAATCACCCGGAAATCCACGCTGGGCAATTCTTATCTACGGATAGCTACTTTTTGGTAATAATTTTGTCGATGAGCCCTACCCCGTACCACTCACTCGTTGGGCTCGTTCGGGTACGGGGTACTTGTCGGTCGGTTAAATCGGAGTTTATCGATTCACCAAGCAACTATTTCTTGGCAATGATTTGATCAATTATACCGTACCCCGAACCATGCACTCGCTTCGCTCGTTCAGGTACGGGGTTACTTGCCTTGTACCTGCATCGCGACTTGTTGGTTTGTAAAGAAGTTACTTCTTCGTGATAATTTGGTCAATCAACCCGTACTTCTTGGCCTCTTCGGTCGTCATGAAATTATCGCGGTCAGTATCGCGTTCGATAACTTTCAGGGTCTGGCCGGTATGCTTGGCCAGGAGGGTAATCATCCGGTCCTTGATTTTAATGATGTGCTCGGCGCGGATTTTGACGTCCGAGGCCTGACCTTCGGCGCCGCCCATCACCTGGTGGATCATAATCTCGGCGTTCGGGAGCGCCATCCGCTTTCCCGGCGCGCCGGCAGCGAGCAGGAACGCCCCCATTGAGGCGGCCATCCCAACGCAAATCGTCGAAACATCGGGCTTGACGAACTGCATCGTGTCGTAAATTGCCATTCCAGCGCTGACCGAACCGCCGGGGGAATTGATGTAGAGCTTGATGTCTTTTTGCTTATCCTCGCTGTCGAGGAAAAGAAGTTGGGCGATGACGATGTTGGCGATATGATCATCAATCGCATCGCCGACGAAAATTATCCGCTCCTTCAGGAGCCGGGAGTAGATGTCGTAGGCGCGTTCGCCGTAATTCGTTTTTTCGATAACTGTGGGGATGAGGTATTGGTTGCGAGGAGTTGTCATATAAAGCGAGCCTACCAGAAAGTTGCTTTTTTGGCTAGTCCGACCAAGGGGTAATGTCATAGGGGTTGACGTTAGAATATTTTTCGTTTATTCTTCTTTCACTGGCTTGGCGTTCATTCGCCGGGCTTGTGTTATATAATGATTCTCAATTAAGACAATGGCGTCGAGATTTACGTAACTCCTCAACCGAAGCTGAACAGCGGTTATGGTTTGCTTTGCGAAACGCAACCTCGCCGGATTGAAGTTTCGACGGCAATACGGTGTTGGGCCATTTATTGTTGATTTCTTTTGTCCAGGAAGAAGATTGGTAGTTGAAGTTGATGGAGGACAACACTACGAACAATCGCAACAAGAATACGATAATGAGCGAACAATATTTCTCAAAACCCACGATATTCGAGTAGTGCGAGTGACGAATGCCGAGGTGATGAATGATCTAGATCTGGTGCTAGAGAAAATCTACGAGGCGGCAATTACACCGCTCGCATAGCGCGACCACCCCGGATTTGTTGGCACAAATCCGCCCCTCCTATCGCCGCCTTGGCGGGACCCCGCCCGGGGCGGTG
>ORJL010992502.1_pt1 | contig 54847 bp, 62 predicted proteins | sample 1779941 | NCBI WGS metagenome assembly ORJL01 (sample SAMEA104232317, study PRJEB22302) | groundwater metagenome | biome: forest; feature: aquifer; material: groundwater | place: USA | collected 2011-08-07 | depth 5.8 m | reverse complement strand
GGCCCGGGAGACAAGGGGGGGGGGGGGGGGTTTCCCCGGGCCCCGCCTCACTTTTTACGCGGCCTCCCGTCGCTAGCCCGCCTCCTTTTCCCATGATGGCCTGTGATTGCCCTGGTAGGCATAGATGACCGTCAGGCCCGCCGACGTATGGCCGCAGAACGCGCACTTTAGCGGTACGTCAGCCGTGGGACCGTCAAGGCGCACGCCGAAGGGGGGAAGGGTTGAGGAATCCCGCATGAGGCTGGTGTCCTTCCCACACTCTCGGCAAGTCCAAGAAAACGTGATCTGCATCGTGAAAAACCTCCGTTTGTTGGTGGCTGAAATTGGCGTCGTTTTTTGTAGCTGTCTAGGCGGGTTTTTGCTACCCCCCTTTTTCCTGCACGTGCGGAGGGGGTATCCCCCGGCCCCGGCCCTTTGCCCTTTTCCGCCTCTGGCGTGGTGCGTCCGCCCGGTCCTTACTCCCCTTGGGACGGCCCGGCCTCTTGCCCTCACTAGCGGCCCGCGCCAGCCCTTCCCGCGTCCGCTCCCCTATCAACTCCCGCTCGAACTCCGCAACGGCCCCCAGGATGCTCAGGGTGAGCCGCCCTAGGGCGCTCCCGGTGTCTATGGGCTGAGTCAGGGAGACAAACCGCACACCGCGCTTGTCCAGGTCCTGTAGCTGCGTGTGCATCATCAGGACCGAACGGAAGGCCCGGTCCAGGCGTACCACGACAACCACGTCCCCCCGGCCCGCCTCGCGCATGATCCGCGCCCAGGCCGTGCGCCGGGCATAGTCCACCGAGGACGCCTGATCGACAAGCTCGATGGCTTCGAGGCCGCTGAACTCCGGCGTTTTGGTGAATCCGCGGAGGGCGAAAAGTTGGGTTTCGGGGTTCTGATCCCGGTCCTTGGTGGACACGCGGGCATAGAGGAAGGCAGTCATTGTGCAGGCTCAGGTAGCGGTACTTCATACGGCAGCGCCTTTTCTATCAGAGTTTCCCGCCCGTTCCTTACCCCCTTGATCTCCATGACGACATGCAGCGGGTTTTCCACACACTGCCAGCCGACAGCCAGCCAGCCTTTACTCTCTTCTTTGCGCCTGTAGAGCCGCCGCATGACGTGGCTAGAGTAATAGCCGCTGTCAGCGTGTTCCCCGATCTGACATGGATGTTGGTATGGCAATTGAGGCCCTTTCTTGTGTAGTCGCATCAGATCCAACACGACTACTAAAATGAGATCCACGATTCGTAGTCGTTCGCCGGCGAACGACTACGCCTACCTTAGGTACGTGGATCATCAATGCACCGCCACACGCGGGAACACGTCGCCCCGCTTGCTCGGTTCCACATAGGGAATCCCTAGCAGCTTGAACACGTCGGCCTCTTCGGGGCAGTTGATATCCTTCCCATCCTGCCCGGTGACACCGCCGTACGCATGGCCCTGCATCCCCGCCGCCTTGAACGCGGCCATCGCTTTGATGTTCCACTCGGCGGGGCCTGTCCGCACAAAGAGGGACATACCCCAGTTCTTGGCGTCTGTGGAAAACACGTCGATGGGTATCTCCCTGTAAAGCAAGAGCTTGTTTTGAATGCCGAACGTGAACGCGCCCCGCTCGTTGGGCCGCTTGGCCCAGACCTTGCCCGTTGTGACCTCTTGCCGCAGATAGCCCGTCAATAGGTCCAGATCAGCGCCGCCCAAGAGCGTCAGAGGGGCGGGTTTGGGAATGCACAGGACTTCAATGTCGCTGACTTCCGGTTTCTCACGCCGGACGCTCCCGGCGATCTCGATACGGTCACAGTAGGGAGCTAGCTGGCCCTTTACCTGGTGCGCTAACCGCGTCATGAAGTACAGCCCGTACTTTTGCTTCATTTCTTCTTCCCGTCCTTCGGCCTTGGCTTGCTGTTCAGGGCCGCGCACCGCCTGCACATGCCGTCCGGGTAGGCTGGCCCGTAAGTCCCATCGCAGCCCCGGCAAGGGACCATGCCCTGAGCGTCTAAGGTGAGGACCAGGCCTGTTCGCGTGTCTACCCAGTCCTCCTTGCCCTCCCGTTTGTAGCGGGTTGCGTAGTCCCCCTCTAGCCGGCCCCCGTCCTCCGTGGCGGGGAAGGAGATGGTGGGGCGTTCCGGCATACGCGCCGGGAGCAAGCGGCCCTGCAAGGTGTCTAGGCCGATCTCTAGGGGGACGTTGAGGTAGTCCCACAGGTCGGCTATGTCCCCGGGTCTCACCCGTATCTCTAGGGTGAGGACCGCTGGCGTCACGTTGTCCTCGTTGGGCTTGCCGGATGCAAGCTTGGTCACACGGCCTGTGAGGGTGATCACGGTTGCGCCGCCTCTCCCGCCGTGACCTGCATGGCGTCTATGGTGGCGTTGATCTCCTCCCGCGCCATCGCTTCCCAGGCGCGGGCAAGGTGGGGTAGCTGGGCTTCGAGGCTCTGCGCCGCCTTTACGAAATCGTGTATCTCCCCCGTGCCAAACAGCCAGAAGATCACTACCTCTCCATGCCCGTCTAGCAGGCGCATGTGGGGACCGTTGGCGTCATGGCCCGCCTGTAGGGACACGTCCCCATCGGTTAGCTCTAGGAGGGACTCCACGGCGAAATCATGGGTCTTAGTTTCTTGCGGCATCTAGCGCCTCCTCATGGGTAGAAATGACCTTGGCGTCCATCACGTTCCGCGCCCAGGCGTGGACGTTGGCGAGACTGAGCCACTTTTGGCGGAAGCTCACAATGTCCATGTGGGGCAGGCCATCGGTTGCGTTGCCCCGCCAGTCGTCGTCCGCCTCCCCTGCAACGACCACGATGGCATTGGCTTCGATCAGACGATGCTTCCCGCCCTTCTCTATGTCCAAGTACAGGTCCCCCGTCTCTGCGTCCTCTAGGACCTTGAGCGTGGCGATTAGGCGCATGTCGTCAGTCATGGAGGACCACCTTAGCTGCCTCATGCGCCGCTGTCCTGTCTTGCCAGTCCAATACGGCCTTCTCCGTCACTTGCCGCGCCGTATTGGAGTCGGGCAAGGCGGGAGCGTAATAGCCCTGTGTGGTGTTCACCCACTCATGGCGCACGTGCACCTGTACCGCTTGCACCGCCGCGCCGCCCTGAATGGCGTGTTGCGCGTAGGAATGGCGCAGCGCGTGGGGATGGATGCCCTCTACACCGCGCCGCTTGGCCTCACGGGTAATGATCTGGTAGACCGCCGTAGGCGTCAGACCGTCGTAGCTTTGGATGGAGAGGAAGAGGTACTTGGACCTCTTCGCCCACTTGTAGAAGGGACGGCTATTCGTCAGGTAGTCGTGCAGCGCCTCGCGCACAGACCCGGCCATGCCCACGTAATCTTCTTTATTCGGCTTGCCACGGACATAGATCAGCCCGTCTACCAGGTCAATGTCCCCCAGACGGAGCCGGGCGATCTCTTCGCGCCGCAAGGCTGTCCAGTAGGCCAGACAGCACACCAGGTGGTCACGGATGGACTGTTTGTCGCGCTCTGAGCAGGCCAGAAGCTTTTGCACGTCGCCCGTAGGCCGTCCGCGAGGCCGCGCCTTGGTGCGCGTGGGGAGCCGGATGGCCGTAGGGTTCATGACGCCTGTTAGCTCTTCGTCCGCCTGTAGATAGGTCAGGAAGGCGCGGACTTGGCTGAGGCGCTTGCACTGCGTGGCGACGGAACGGCCTATGAGCAAGGGTTGTAGGGCCGCCCGGATATGCATGGGACGCCAGTCCTGCCACGTCGTCAGGCCGTGGGCTTGCCCGTACATAAGCAGGTGCGCTAAAGTGGTGCGCGATGCTCTCTGCCAGGTCGAATCACGTTCGGGAGCAGGGGCGAGATGAATGGTTAGGTATCGCTCTACTGCATCCTTCATGGCTAGTCCTCACTCTCCAAAGAGTGTAGGAATACTGCCATTTCACATGCCAAAGAGGCATCAACCTTTTGGCGCACAAGCGTTCGGAAGTCCTCGTCGTCCCTGGGAGCGGCTCCGTTAAGAGTCCCCTTGGATTGATTGGCTCCAAGACTCGCCCACCATTTTGGACAAGAGACAAACCTTTCTCCGTCACCTTCGCTCTGGTCTGTTGACCCGGCCTCGCCTTCTTGTTTCGCCCCTAACGGGAGTCCATTGGGTGATAGACTCGGAGTCGGATACCAAGACAGAGGGAATTCAAGGATGACCGTTCACTACCTCGAGATCGTTAGCAACGACGTAGACACCTTGACTGGGCTCTACCAGCGCATGCACGGTCTTTCCTTTGGTCCCCCAGACCCCGATCTGGGGCAGGCCCGCGTAGCGACTCGAGCGGATGGAACTCTAGTGGGCATCAGGAAGCCTCTGGCCGCGCACGAGCAGCCGATCATGCGAACGTACCTCGCGGTCGAAGACATCGAAGAAGCAGTCAAGAAGGCCGAGGAACACGGCGCGACCATTGCCTATCCCCCGACCGGACAGGGACAGCGGGGGATCTTTGCAATCGTAATCCAGGGCGACGTGCAACACGGACTCTGGCAACGCTAGTCCGCTGCCCCATCCAGCTCGACCCGCTGTGCCTTCCAAGCCGAGGGGCGGAGATTCGAATCTAGTTCTTCATTCCACCTGGCCGACGCCGCGCCTTTAGCGCCTTGCCACCTGCGTCACGTGAGTCAGGGCACGCTCCGAAGATACTTCCCAGGCCGGGCTGACCTCCGCGGTAAATAGAGTCAGAAGCTTGAGGTCAAAGGCCTTTGGCCTACGCGGGGGAGGCACCGCCTCCCAATAATCGCCTTTTCTCACCACACCTCACTGCCGCGCGTAGAGCCCGGTCAGCAGCGTCTCCCCCAGCACATGTCCTGTCGTCTCGGCAAGGACCACCGCCTTGGTTGCGCCCGCTGAGAGGGTGAGGACCGTGTCCAGGGCTATGAGGCGCAACTGGTACCGGTGGGCCAGTCCAGCGGGCGGACAGGGGCCCCCGTAGCCAAGGTTCCCCCAGCTATTGCGGCCATGCGTCGCGCCGTTGGGGAGGGTGGCGGTCTTCGGCTGGTTCTCCGCCAGGGCGCGAGCGTCCCGAGGCAGGTTGAAGAGCACCCAGTGGTCCCACCCTCCGCTCACGGAGGCGTCGGGGTCGTGCAGGATGAGCACGAAGCTCCGTGTCCCGGCTGGGGGCTCCGTCCAGGCCAAAGCTGGCGAAAAGTCCTGTCCCTGGCATGTGTACCTGACCGGGATGTTGCTTCCCGCTGCGAAGCTCGTCGAGATCATCGTGAACGGCACTGGTGTCGCGGTGGGGCTCGGAGAGGGCGTGGCGGTAGGCGCCGGCACGGCGGTCGAAGTCGGCGCCGGACTTGGCCTCGGGGTGGGTGACGCGGTTGGCAAGGACGGCGGTGTTGGGGTGGCGGCGGGCGCAGGCGGCAGGGGGGCGGGGGGCGGGACCGGGGGGGGCGTGGGGGGCGGGTGAGCGGTTGCCGTGGCCAGTGGGGACGGCGTTCGCGCGGGCGACGTTGTTGAGGTGGGCGTCATGCTGGGCTGGGCGCAGGCCGTCAGCAACAGAGCCGTAGAGATGGCCGCTGAGAGGAAAAGCGCGTTTCTTGCCATGGGTGCACTGTAGCGTGGCGCCCTGGTCCTGTAAAGACATGCGGCTGGCCATGAAGCCAACAACGGCCCTGACCAGGATCCTGAAGAGGGGCAGCCCCGGCGAACGCCGGGGGCTGCTCTTGTCTTGACCGGCACCGGGCTAGCTGCCTTTGAGCGGGCAGGTATTGATGCGCAGCAAGGTGTACAGGGGGCAGTAGCCGACCAGTCCGGTGAGCAGCATGACAACCCCCACCAGGCCAGCGTACCGCGCCGGGCCTTCAACCACGAAGAGAAGCGACAGCACCGCCAGCCCCAGCGCCACCCTGATCAGCCGATCGAGCGGCCCCACATTCCTGGTGAACATCTTGGCCTCCTTGGACTTACAGATTCGACACTTTCATGTCTCACCCGTAAGCTACAGGAGGAGCTTCCGCCGTTCAGTGACCGCAGTCACACAGGGCCGCAGAGCAGGTCATTCCGCCTCCTGGGCTATGGCGGCCAGGGTGCGGCTGTCCGTCACCTGTATCCTTCCCCGCCCTAGCGCTACCAATCCACGCTCTTCGAACCTCTTGAGGATCCTGCTGACCACCTCCCGTGCGGTGCCCAGGTGGGCGGCGATCTCCTCATGGGTCTCGCTGACAAGGCCAGCGGAACCAGCTTTGCGGGCTAGGAAGGCGGCAACCCGCGCCTCCATGGGCTGAAATGCGACTTCGCTCACCAGGCCCATGAGGCCTGCCAGTCTGCCGGTGAGCAGGTCGAAGACCGTGCTCCGGAGGCCGGGGTCCTGTCCGAAGAGGCGGAGGAACTCCTCAGCGGGCACCATCAGGGCGTTCACGCGCGTCTCTGCGACGGCGGTGGCCGGGTATTCCCGGCCGCTCAGAGCACCCGCCGCGGCGAGCACACACACCTGACCGGGGTCGATCTCGTACAGGGTGATCTCCTCCCCCGCCTCCGTGGTGCTGAAGACGCGGACGCGCCCCTCCATCACCAGCGGCACCACGGAGACCTCCCCTCCGGGGGCGAACACCTCGGCGCCTTTGTCCAGGACGACGGTGTGGCCAGCGCGACGCATCAGGTCCGCCAGTTGGGGGCTGGGCGTCAGGGTCCGGGCAGGTCTGCCTTCAACCGGGCGGCGCTCCATAAGCTGCTCCCTACCACTCCTATACCAAGGGGTGGCGTCCTCAAGGGATATTTCTCTTCCAGCGACACGGACGCTGACGCCATTCTACTCTCCGGTCTCCGTATCCTCCGTGGGATGCGTCGTGAGACCCCCTGTCCGGGCCGCCGACCCACATCCCGGCATCATGTGTGTCCGTTGTCCGGAGCGGGGGATGCCGTACAATAGCGCGGACATTGACCCTGAGGAGTCGTCGTTGCGCACAAACACTCTTGTCTCCGTTGGCCTGTCCATCTTGTTGGTCGTGGCCGCGAGCGTCGCGGGCCTTTTCTGGTCCCAGAGTCAGGCGGCGTCCCGGAACGCCCAAGGGGCGCTGGGGCAGGCGGTGGTGCAGGCGCAGGACGACCTTGACGAGGCTGTCCGGGTCATCCGGGACGGGTGGCTGGTGAACGGGGATGCACGCTGGCTGGGCATAGCTGCCCGGGACCTTCAGGCAGCAGGCCGGAGCGTGGCGGTGATGAAGCACCTGGACGAGAGGCACAGGCAGGACTGGGTGCGGGTGGGCAGCGCCTTATTGGAGGCTTCCTACCAGCTGGGGCAGATGGCAGCAGGACTGGAACAGGGGACCTCCCCCACGCCCTCACAGCAGGAGTTGGTGGAGGGTGTGCTGACGCTTGTCACGGGCGTGCGGCCTGCGTTTCCGGACGGCGTGCGGGCGGGGGGCGACCCCTTCGGGCTCCTGGAGGCGCAGCAGGTGCGGGCGGCGGGGGATGCCGGCGACCGCTTCCAAGCGGCGTATCCGGCTGTTTCACGCTAGGGCTGCCTGGACAAACAATAGCGCGGACCCCTCGCGACAAGAGAGACCCGCGCTATACGAACGCTCTACGTGCTATGAAGTTGTCCGTCACAAACAGGTCAGGCGCGCATGCGCTCCCGCATCCGCTCGGTAGCCATGACCTTGAGGTGCATGTCAAAGGCGCTTTCCACGATAGCAAGGTGATGACACCCGATGAGACAGAACTGGCCGCAGTTGCAGTGGGCTTCAACATAGAAGGGACTCTTGTTGCCCACCTGGGGGACTTTTCTGGTGGACACGGCGAGCTGGTGACCGGTATTCATGTCGACTCCTTCTGTGGGAAGACTTCGGAAACAGACGTTACCTTCAGAGGATTGTGGCCACAACCGCTCTCGATTCCTCGTAACTCTGACGTGTATAACACTAATATAACTCTACAAAGAGGGTCAATCACCCATCAGTCATCTTAATAGTTAATTGAGTGTATGCAAAAGGACTACTGATTTTGCAGTAGTCCTTTCTACGAAAACACGTCCATAACATATGACGATTGGCACAAAAATGCAGTTACTCGCCTTTATGTATATGTGGCCAATCTGCGGCCGGTCCTCCGGCGTCCCCCCAAGCTTCTTGTCGCTTCCCAGACGGACATGTAATTAGAAAAACATGGGGCATTTACACCAAGTTTCTAAGAAATCCATAACTTATTCACACAGACAAGAGCGCCCGCCCGGTGCACCGGGCGGGCGCTCTTTCAGTCTCCGGGGGCGCCGTGTTACTTCTTGGCGCTCGAGTTGGATGCGCCCTGGTTGGACAGGGGCAAGCCGGCTGTATTGGGCGCGTACTTCTCGCGGAGGTCCCGCTTGAGCACCTTGCCCATGACGTTGCGGGGCAGCTCGTCCGTGAAGACCACGGCCTCTGGCCGCTTGTGGCTGGCCAGGTGCGGGCGGGCGAAGTCGATGATCTCCTGCTCGCTGACCTTGGCGCCCTTCTTCTTCACCACCACGGCCATCACGCGCTCGCCCCAGTCCACGTCCGGCAGGCCGATGACGGCGCAGTCGTCCACGGCGGGGTGCTTCAGGATGACCTCTTCGATCTCGTTGGGGGCGATGTTCTCACCGCCGCGGATGATGAGGTCCTTGGCGCGGCCGGAGAGGAAGATGTAGCCTTCCTCGTCCCTGTAGCCAAGGTCGCCGGTGAAGAGCCAGCCGTTGCGGATGGTCCGCTTGGTCTCCGCCTCCTGACCGTAATAGCCCTTCATGACCTGCTCGCCGCGGGCCACGATCTCGCCGGGGACGCCGGAGGGGACCTCGTTGCCGTCCTCATCCACAATGCGGATCTCGATGCCGGCCAGCGGGCGTCCGATGGAGCTCAGGCGCTTCATCTTCTTCTCACGCGCCTCGCCGGTGAGGCCGCGCATGTCGTGGTCGTCCGGCTGGAGGGCGGTGATGGTGGCTGCGGACTCGGTCTGGCCGAAGGCGTTGATGAAGCGGGTGTTGGGGAACTCGTCAATGGCCCTCTTGATGACCTCGAGCGGCATGGGAGCGGCGCCGTAGGTGATGACCTCCAGGCTGGAGAGATCGTGCTTCTTGAAGTCGGGGTGGTCCATGAGCTGTTTGAGCATGGTGGGGACCATCATGGCGCGCTGGCAGCGCTCCGCCTGCACCGTCTCCATCCACGCCTTGGCCTCGAACTGGCGCTGGATCACCATGGTGCGCCCGCCGTACACGCCGGTGATGGCGGCCTGGAGGCCGGCGATATGGTAGAGCGGCACGGTGAGGATGTTCTTTTCCGTCTGCTCCGGGTCAAGGGGTGTGACGTTGTTCAGGGCGAAGGAGCTGACGCTCTTGTAGGTGAGCATCACGCCCTTGGGAGTGCCGGTGGTGCCGGCCGTGAACATCAGGATGGTGACATCCTCGTCGCTGACGTCCTCCAGCACGTCGTCGTCAGGGAAGCTGGAGATGAGTTGCTCGTATTCCTGGAAGCCGGTGGTGTCGCCCTCGATGGAGATGTAATGCTCCACGCGCTTGAGGGAGCCCTTGAGGCCCTGGATCATGGGGACGTAGCGCAGGCCGGCGAACATGACCTTGGCGGAGGAGATCTCGGCGATGACCTTGATCTCGTTGTCCCGGGCGCGGTAGCTGATGGGCACGAACATGGCGCCCAGCTTGGCGCAGGCGAAGTACAATTCGACGATCTCGTTGCAGTTCACCTGCATGGCGCCCACGGGGTCGCCCTTCTTGATGCCGAGGCTGCGGAGGGCGTGGGCGAGCTTGTTGGCCCGGCTGTTGAGGTCGGCGTAGGAGAAGCGCCTCCCCTCGAAGAGGATGGCGGTCTTGTCCGGGGCCACCATGCTTGTGATCTGTAGGAACTCAGCTGTGTTCATGCAGAACGATCCTCCCGCTTTATGGAGTATTCAAGCTTCCGCATATAGTACCATTCTCTTTCCACGCGTGCTACCTGCGGGGCATGACGCTTTATGCGGCTGCCAGGGGGCGCGAGGGGGCGTTCGGTCCTCGCGATCGCATTGTGGGTCAACACACCGGGGCGATGAATGGGGCGGGGTGATGCGTCCCAAGCTTCCGGCGGTCTTCCAGACAGCCGCTGGGGACATGCGCTGAGGAGCTTCCGTCCCTGGGATGGCTCTAGCTGTAACGTGCTAGAATGGACTCCACCATGGACTTTTTCAATGTCGGCGCGCTGGAGCTGATCGTCATCTTCGTCGTGGCGTTCATAGTGCTGGGACCGGAGCGCGTGTCCGACTTCGCGCAGTCGCTGGGCAAGTTGGCCCGACAGTTCCGGGAGGGGACGCAGCAGATCACGCGGGACCTGACGCTGAAGGAGCCCGAGAAGGCCAACGCGAAGCCTGCGGACCAGGAGACGCTGAAGCCTCCGGCGGAGCAGGACCCGAAGGACCCGACGGTGGCGCGCCCGAAGGGGAAGTAGGCCCTTCTCACTCAGGCGGCAATTCTACGCCGATGTTGCGAAGCTGTCCGCGGGGATTCCAGCCATCCGGGGGATTCCCGAACCACCACCGCATGCCGTCAGCAATCCATCGTTCGCGCCATCGGGTGATTGACGTTGACCTGCCTGCCTCCTCTGTTGCTCCATATTGGAATCGGCAACAGGGACAAATCTCAAAAGACGCCAAATCGAATACCAAATCGTAGGCTTCTACTTCGAGCCCTGGATATCCACAGACAGGGCACACGTGCTCAACGCGTCCCTTCCAGAGCGGAGTGTAGACTGCACCCTGCGGTAGCAGGTCGCTCCTCATAAGCGTAATGGCTCCCACAGGTATGTTCTTTGCATGGGACTCCGCGCTTGGCAGAGGAGCGCTTTCAAAGTCTCGGCTGTTGACGCGGCGGCCCTGGCGGGCGCGGGCGAGGGTGAGGTGGGGGGAGAAGCCACGTTCCGGCCTGAAGCCGAGGGGGACCAGGGTGTCCTCCACGGCTTTCTGGAGTCGCTTCAAAGCCTCAAGGTCGCCTTCCAAGCCCCACCACAGGACGCGCAACGGGCCGCGCGCCGGGAACCAGCCGAGGTTGCCCAATGTCAACAGGAACTCCCGGCTGCCTTTCAGCGCACTCTGCAGCGCCTCCGTGGTGGCCGGGACCTGGGCCTCTGGGATGTCGCCGAGGAACTGGAGGGTGAGGTGTATGGACCCGGGACTGACGAAGCGGAGGTCGGCGGCGACGGGCGCCTGCTGGAGGACGCGCTGGACCTCTGCCAGGTAGGCCCTGGTCTCGGGAAGCTCAATGGCGACGAATGTGCGGAGGGTTGTGGGTTTCGTTTCCATCAGCCTCTGCCGTAGTAATGCCTCCGGCTCTCAGAGGCGTACCTGGCGCCGAGGGTAGGGGCGTTGGCACGGAGCCACTCGCTGAGGCGGACGGTGCCGAGCGGCTCTTCCTGCGATATCAAGGTCTCCGCCATGAGGCCAGTGATCTCGTCCTGGGTGAGGAGGACATCGCCCAAGGCCAGGGAGAAGGGCTCGGTGATGAGGGGACCGAGCGCGGGGGAGACATGGACGATGCGGGGGTTGGCCCCCACTGTCCGCGCGATGAGGAGGACCATCTCCTCGAAGGTGTAGGTCTCCGGCCCGGCGACATCCCGGGTGAGGCTGTCCGCGCCGTCCACCTGCCTGGCTACCTGGTCGGCCATGTCCTCCACGTGGACGGGCTGGAGGCGGTACCGGCCGTCGCCAAAGATGGGGAACACGGGGAAGCGGCGCGCGAGCCAGGCGATGTTGTTGAGCAGGACGTCTCCCCTGCCGAAGAGGACGGTGGGGCGGAGGATGGCGTGGGAGAGGCCGGAGGCGCGGATGTGCTCTTCCACCTGGCCTTTGCCCCGGAAATAGGGCAACGGCGACTGCGGGTTGGCGCTGGAGATGCTGACATGGACGATGCGCTTGACGCCGGCCTGCTTGGCGGCGTCCACCATCAGGCGGGAGTTGCGGACGGCGGTGTCATGGGTGACGCCGCCCCGCGCGTAGCGGATCCAGTACGTGTTGACGAAGACGTCCGCCCCGCGCAGGGCATCCTGGAGGACGACGGGGTGGTCGAAGTCCAGGGGGTAGGCGACGACCCTGTCGCCGAAGGGGCTGCGCGCCTGGGGACTGCGGGTGAGGGTGATGACGTGGTGTCCGGCGGCCAGGAGGCGCTCGGTGATGGGGCGTCCGGTGTAGCCCCAGGCCCCGGTGACGACTATACGCATGTGCTGACTTCCTGGGCGGTTGCGCCCTGTTTCGACCACTCCGGCGATTTCTGGGCCGCAGGCTACCTGGCTAACGATGGTCTACATGCGCGGGGCGTTTCGACCATCCCCCAACTACCCCGCCCAGCCTCGGCGTGGCTTCAATATGCCCGAAGTTTGGACTTACGCATCAGAGTGACCCTCGCTGGAACCTGGGCCGCCGGAGGAGTTCCACCCGCAGATCTGAAACAGACGCGATCTTTTGGAAATCCTCGTCAAAGGTGACCACGGAGGCCTGGTGGTGGACTGCAACGGCCGCTATGAGCAGGTCGAGCGAGCTGATGGTGAGACCATGGTTGCGACAAGTCTGGCCGAGCACCGCAGCGGCGGCCCAGAGGTCGGGCGGGGTGGGGAGCACGGGGAAGGTCTGGAACTGGCGGGTAAGTTGCTCACTCTCCTTTGGCGTGGCGTGGCGCAGGACCTCGAAGGTCACGGGTCCGGCCAGGCAGGTGTCTGGGCGCAGGATGTAGGGGGCGATGAACTCCTTGAGAGCTTGAGGAGAGCGGGCGCGGGTGAAGTCTATCCACAGGCTGGTATCGATGAGCGAGGCCATCAGTCACGCCAGGCCTGGCCGCGCTCCGCGCTGGAGCGGACGTCCTTCGCCTCCACAGCCTCGAACGTGTCCAGGTCCACACCCCATTCGCCGGAGATGAACTTCTGGGCCAGTTGCGCTCGGCGCTTCAGCATCAGGGCCTCCTCCACCAGCTTACGGATGGCGGGGCCTTTCTTAGACTCTTCAGCGAAGAATAGGATTTCTTCCATCTCGGAGTCTGATATTTCAACGGTAATTTTCATACTTCTAGGCTAGGATTTCCAGAGGGCGTTGTCAAGAGATAACAAACCTTCTTTCCCATCTTCGCCTCTTTGGGGAAAGAGAAGAAAAGGACCGCCCTTACTCCCCACGCCGCCGGATGCGGCGCTCGCGGCGGGTGGCAGGGGGGCCGTCGGAGGGGCCTTTGCCGTCCTTCTTCTGGCGGCGGGCCTCGGCCTCCGCCGCCTGCTGGTCGGCGCGAGCTTTGTCCTCCGCGTAGGGGTCAACGCCTGCCGGGGCGAACCGGAACCGGGCCACAAGGATGGGAATGGTGACGATGAGGATGGCGAGGGTGAGGATGTGGGCTTCCTGGAGCCCGGCGAAGTATGGGGCGTCCTCCCGCACGAACTGGATGGCGAAGCGGCCCATGGCGTAGAGGATAGCATAGGCGACGAACACCATGCCCGCCGGGCGTACCTTCCCGAAGAGCCAGAAGAGGAAGGCGGCGATGGCGACGTCCCAGAGCATCTCGTAGGCGATGGCGGGGTGCTGGGGGGGCAGGCCGAAGCTGGGGCTGCCCACGTGCGTGTAGACGAAGGCCCAGGGCAGGTCCGTGCCGGAGGCGATGTGCTCGCCGTTGATGATGTCGCCGATGCGTCCCACCATCTGGCCGATGGGCACGCCGGGGGCGACGGCGTCCAGCGCCATGCCGAGGGGCACCTTCTGCACGCGCATGGCGATGGCCCCGCCGATGGTGGCGCCGATGATGCCGCCCACCAGGCCGATGCCGCCCTGGACGATGTTGAGGATCTGGATGGGGTTGGCGATGTAGTAGGTCCAGAAATCGATGACGTGGACGAGCCGGGCGCCGACGATGCCTGCGGCGATGGCGGCGGCGGCGATGTTGTAGACGGCGTCCTCGGAGATGCCGAGAGAGCGGCCCCGCCGGGCGCCGATGATGACGACCGTAAGGATGCCGAGAAAGGTGGTGAGCCCATGCCAGGTGAGCGTGAGCCCACCCAGGGTGAACATCACGGGGTCGATGTGGATGGTGATGACGGCGGGCAAGGGCATGAGGTGGTGGGGCCCCTTTCAGAGACTCGCAGCCATTGTAGGCGTCGCACTGCTTGCGGGGCAAGGAAAGGGCGAGAACGTGACGCTCCGCCGGGGGCGCGTCGTTTTCCGGTGCATGAAACGATGGTTGCGCTGGCCCTTCACGTTCTCACGAGAGAGAAAAAAAAGGGAAGCCGAGTCGGGACCATTAGGCGTTTCGTGCGTTGGATTCGTGGGGTTGTGTAGGTGCGGCGCCTCGTAGGTGGGCCAGGATGGGTACATGACGAGACGCGGAGCCGTTGTGCTGGGGCTGTGGGTGCTGGTCCCCTTGGCCGTGCTGCTGGCGGGGTCGGCGTTGGCGCCTGCGCCGCCGGGGGAGGCCTTCGAGGTAGGCGCCGCGGCATTGCCACGAGGGCTTCGCATGGGAGAAGGAGCGGTGCTCGCAGTCTCCATCCTGAACCGCACGGATGAGGAGATCAAGGCTGCCGTCGTGGACATGGAGGTGTACCAGGGGGACCGGCTGGTCTTTCAGGGGTATGTGGAGGGGCGGGACATCAAAGTCGGCGGGGAGGAGGCCGCGCACTGGGTGCGCGTGCGGTGGACGCCGGTGGAGGCGGGGGTCTACGTGCTGAAGGTGGGGGTGTTCAGCAAGGGCTGGCGGGAGATGCTCCACTGGTCGGACAACGTGGCCAGTCTAAAGGTTGCTGAAGTGGGGCGGCTCAGGCCCTGAGTGGTGGATAATGCTGCCATGACTACGCAGGACCTCAACCCGTCCGACATCCTCGCCGATGTCTACCGGCGCCTCCTGGGCCGCCACGGCCCGCAGCACTGGTGGCCGGCGGAGAGCGCCTTTGAGGTGGTGGTGGGGGCCATCCTCACGCAGAACGTGGCATGGAGTAACGTGGAGAGGGCGCTGGATAACCTGCGGGCGGCGGGGGCGCTGAGTCCTCATGGCATCCGTGGGCTGCCCGCGGAGGACCTTGCCGCCCTCATACGTCCTGCGGGGTTCCATAACGCCAAGGCGCGCAAGCTGCACGCATTCATGGAGTTCCTGGCTTCCTACGGGGACGACCTTGCGCGGGCGCTCTCCGGGCCGCGCGACGTGAAGCGGCGGGAGCTGCTGGGAGTCCACGGGGTGGGAGAGGAAACGGCGGACGCGATGCTCCTCTACGCGGGGGGCGTGCCGTCATTCGTGATCGACGCGTACACACGCCGCATCCTGGCGCGCCTGGGCCTGGCCACGGGGGAGGAGCGCTACGGGGCGCTGCAGCGGCTGTTCGAAGAAAACCTGCCTCGCGATGCCGGCCTGTTCAACGAGTACCACGCCCTGCTGGACACGCACGCCAAGACGGTATGCGCGAAGCGCGCGCCTCGCTGCGCCTCCTGCGTCCTGCTGGATGTGTGCGCGATGGGCGCGTCTCTCAACTCCGCACCGGTGTCCAGGAAAAGTTAGGGGGACACCGGATGGATTCCGGTCCGAGAAGGACTCGCGACTCCTAGTCGGAGCTTCCGCCGGCATGGCGAGAGACTGAACGGGTACACTGCCAACCGCGCCGTCCGCCTTTACAGCATCCCAGGGTTCCACTAGTCTGATATCCGTCCGCTCGGGCGCGCGGCGCTTGCTAGCACCGGGACCGCCCTGAGCGAGCACCTTGTGAATGCTATTGGATCCCTGTGACAAACGGGCACAACAAAGACCTCCGGTCCCGGCGTGATCCAGGCGCCCGGTCAGACCCTGCTGGCGTCATCCACTGGGTCTCCGGGCTGGTGCCGGAGGATACGTCTGCGCTTTTTGGGTCGGGGGCTGCGTGCCAGCGACCCGCGGATAGCCTCCTCTTCGGCCCGGATGACCCGGCCGAGGACCTTTTCCTGCTGGAGGATGGGACCGTAGAGCTGTACGAGCTGACGGCGACCGGGCGGCGGCTGGTCATCGCGCGTCTGAGGCCCGGGTCGGTGTTCGGGATCATGGCCCTCCTCGGGCGGCGGTCCTACGGCAATTTCGCCGAGACCATCGAAGACAGCCGCATCCTGGCTTTGAAGAAAGCGGACCTGGCCGATGTGGTGCGCGCGCACCCTGGCTCTTTCTTGAGCCTCCTGCAGTTGGTCGGCAAGCGGATCGAGACACTGGAGCATCGTCTCCTGCAAGCGAGCTACAGTCCGACGCGCGTCCGGCTGGCCCAACACCTCCTGGAGAGCATGGACCCGGCATCCGGCTACGTGTCGAACGCGACGCGGGAGAGCATCGGCGAGTCCATTGGAGCATCGCGCCAGACCGTTTCCGAGTGCGTCGCGGCCCTGGCGCGCGCGGGCGTCCTGGAGGGAGGCAGAGGATGGCTGCGCATCGTTGACAGGCGCGCTCTGCAACACCTCTCCGGGCGCGGCCATTAGACACGCGGGGGCGGCTTCCCTAACGCATTCCGGCGCGCCGACTGATGTCCACCCCCCTTTGTGTCGCCATGGCGACGGAACTTTCCCGCACGCTCTTCTATGCTGCTCCTAGAGGCGCGCCAGGTCTGGAAACCCAGGTGGCCGGTGGCAGCGAGGACGCGCGGGAGGTCGGATCCGTCATGAACGGAGAGCCGGTTGCCGGGGAAAGCGGGGATGGCCCGCGAACGCTTCTGGAAACGCTCTTTGGGGCCTGTCCCCTCAATGCTTTCATCGACCTAAAAGGGGTGACCCCGCAGGCCGTCCGCTGGTGGCATGTGGACGCCGCCGCCATCTCTCTCCCCACTCACCTGGAGCCACGCGCGGGCGAGGAGCGCTATTTCAGGCCTTTCGCGCATGTGCGCCGGGGGCGAAAGCCCAAGCTGGAGGCGATAGTCCCCTTTGCCTGGGTTGACATCCGGACGCGCAGTCTGCCCGCCTGGCCGGCGACTCCGACGGCGGTGGTCCGGTCCGAGGAACGCGTGCAGGCCTACTGGCTATACAAGCGGCCTGTATCCGACCTGGGACGCGCGGCGCGCGTGAACAGGAAGCTGCACCTGCTCTCCAGTCTGGGGAATGCGGAGGGAGGCGTTTCCCGGATACTCCCTCTCCCGCATGAGACGTGCGGCATCTCCACGCATGCAGAGCACCAGGGGCCGTGCTTGCTTGAGATCAACACGGGAGCGCTGTGGAACGCCGTGGACCTGGAGGACACGATCGACGGCCAGTTCCTGATCACCAGCGCGGGCGGACCGGGCAGGAGGGCTCCCCTATAGATCGGGGCGTCAAGATAGGTGAGGCCCGGCGCGTCAGCCCGGTATGGGGGCCGCCTGGCAGGGTCCTTAGTTAGAGAGGGGTATGAGGCTGTGATCGCATTCGGCGCTATGTGAGGTGCGTGGATGGCGAACGCTGAGGTCCGTGACAATGAGTGGGCTCGCATCGCCGAGCTGCCGGAGGCAGACCGGCAGGCGGTGATGCGACGTGAGGTGGAGGAGCTGGCCAAGCTATCGGAAGAGGAGCGGCGGGCCCGCCTCCGGGCGGGGGCGGAGCAGGAGTTCCGCCTGCCGGACGACAAGCTCCGCGCTGTGATCGTCTCCCGCATCCATGTGTGGCTCGATGGAGACCAGGCCACGGTGCGGCCTGTAGCGGCATCCCTGGATGCCGTGATGAACGTTGCGCCCAGCACAGTCGCCATGAGGCGGGCGGCCATCATACAGACGCTTGCCAGGGACTTTCCGGCCAATCAGCAGGAGCGCCTCCGCTCCCTGGTGCCGGGGGCCTTCCCCAACCACGACGTGAGGCCCGTGTCCATGGCCTCCTCAAGGGCCAGCCTGAACGAGGCCGCTCCCAAGGTGGAGGCGGCCAGAAAACCGTTCTGGAAGTTCTGGTAAGGCGCTAGGTCCGGGCTTCCCAGTAGGCCCTCTCGCGGGCCTCGACTTCGGCCATCTGCTGGCGCGTGATGCCCAGGGTGCCGCGCTCCAGCTCCAGCACCGATTGGGCCACCGTCCAGCCGTTACCCACGCCGCCGATGATCTGGTCGGCGGGGGTCCAGACGTCTTTGAACTGGAAGGCCCGCTGGGTGGCCCCCGTCAATATCTCCCGCTTGCGCATGGTGACGCCGGGGTCGTGGGCGTCGATCAGGATCATGGAGAGGTTCTGGTACTTGGGGCCGTCCGGGTCCGTGGTGACCAGGACGAACAGATAGTCCGGGTCGAAGGGGTTGCTGCTGAAGCCCTTCTCGCCGTTCACCAGGAAGTAGTCGCCGTTGCGGATGCCGACGGTCTCCTGGTTCGCGAGGTCGGTGCCGCCGCTCTTGGGCTCGGTGAGGATCTGGTTGACGGTGATCTCCCCGCGCAGGGTCTTGGTGAGCCACTTCCCCTTCTGCTCCTCCGTGCCGTACAGGCGGAGGGGGGTGATCCAGAGCTGGTTGACGGGTAGCTGGGGAAGGCTCCGCTGCGCCAGCTCTTCGAAGATGACGTTGGCGGCCTGGGCGGGGAGCCCGCCGCCGCCGAAGTATTTGGGCCAGTGGGGTGCGAGCCAGCCGCGCTCGCCGAGCTTGCGCCGGAACTCCACGGCCCACTGCATGGTGGCCTGCGAGGGTACGCCCCCCTTGCGGGGAACCTCAAGGTCGTCCGGGATGTTCTCCGCCAGGAAGGCGCGCACCTCCATACGGAGGTTGATGAGGTCCTGCATGGACATGGAGGTCATGGCGCTCCTTTTCCCAGCGCGGCGTTTCGACACAGAATACAGCAATCCCTGCACGCTCACCATAAAGGATAGGTAGGCGGGGTCCCGCTCCGGTGATATGGGGACAAGCGGAGGACAAGGTGAGGCGCACTTTACCCCCGGCCACCTGTCCGCGCGTGGCGAGGGGGAGGGAATAGACTAACCCCCGCTCCGTCCGTTCCGGGCAGCCCTTCAAGGGCCTCTCCCGACAAGGGATCCGGGCCTGCGACAGGGCGGGCAGAATCCCCTCCCCCCAATCACAGTCCACTATTGAGAGGCGAGACACCTCGTCCTGCAAGGGGCGTCTTCCCGAGCCGCGCATCGTCCCGCGTGGATAATGGATGTGATAGCTCGCAGCGGCCTCGCCGCTGACGTTCCAAGGAGGCCGGGCATGGCGACATATGACTACCTTATCGTTGGCGGCGGGATGGCGGGGTATGCGGCGGTCACAGGCATCCGCGAGGTGGACAAGAAGGGGACCATCGCCATCCTGGGCGCGGAGATGGACCCGCCTTACATGCGCCCGCCCCTGAGCAAGGGCCTCTGGAAGGATGAGGACATCAGCTCCGTCTGGAATGACCTGGACCCGCTCAACGTGGAACCCCACCTCGGCGTCACGGTCCGATCCATCGATGCGCGCGGCAAGAGCGTCTCCGACGAAAAGGGCGTCCTGTACGGCTTCAGAAAGCTCCTCCTGGCGACAGGCTCCACCCCGCGCCGCCTCCCCTTTGGGGGCGACGACATCATCTACTTCCGCACTGTCCGGGACTATCAACGCCTCCGCGCGCTGGCTGATACGGGCCAGCATTTCGTGGTAATCGGCGGAGGGTTCATCGGCTCAGAGATCGCCGCCGCCCTGGCCATGAACGGCAAGGAGGTCAGCCTCGTCTTCCCGGACCGGACCATCGGCGCCCGCGTGTATCCCGCGGACCTTGGCGCGTTCCTCAACGACTACTACCGGTCGAAGGGCGTGCACGTCCTTGCGCAGTCCACGGTGACCAATGTGGAGCGCAAGGGCGCCAAGACCGTCGTACACGTCCGCCCGGAAGAAGGTCCCGAGCTGCGCATAGAGGCCGACGGCGTGGTGGCGGGCATCGGCGTGGAGCCCAACGTCGCTCTGGGGAAGGCAGCCGGGCTGCGCGTGGACAATGGCATCCTGGTGGACGAGATGACGCGCACAGCCCAGCCGGACATCCTGGCCGCCGGGGATGTGGCCTCTTTCTACAACCCCGCTTTGGACAAAAGGCTACGGGTGGAGCACGAGGACAACGCCAATTCCATGGGTCGGGTGGCGGGGCTGAACATGGCGGGACAGGCGACGCGCTATGATCACATCCCCTTCTTCTATTCCGATCTTTTCGACCTGGGCTATGAGGCCGTCGGCGACCTGGATGCGCGGCTGGAGACCATGGCGGACTGGGAGGAGCCCTATCACCAAGGGGTCGTCTACTACCTGCGAGACCGCCGGGTGCGCGGCGTGCTCCTGTGGAACGTCTGGGACAAGGTGGACGCGGCGCGTCAGGTCCTGACGCACGGGGACATTGTCACCGGGGAGGACGTCAAGGGCCAGATCAAAGCGGCATAGACAAAGGACCCAGACATGGAGCGCATGGAAGGGCGTGGAGGCCTCTTCATGAGGACGGGGATAGCTCGCCTGGGGTGGAAGGCGTCTGGCCTCAGGCAGGGATGGGGGTAAAGAGTAGTCATCCCCTCGGACCACAGATCCTGGGAGATCGGGGACACCCCCGCCAACGTTTACCCTACTCTGAGCCAACGAAGGGACGTCCGAAAAGACGGCAGGGCCGCCCCGACACGGAGTCGGGGCGGCCCTGCCCATTTCTACATGTCCTTGCTGAGGTTGGCCAGGAACTCCTTGTTGTTCTTGGTCTTGGACAGGCGGTCCAGGACGCGCTCCGCTGCCTCCGAGGAGTCCATGGAGCTCTTCTCCTGGATCATGGTCAGCATCCGGCGCAGCAGCCACACCTGCTTCAGCTGCTCCTCGTCCAGGAGCAACTCTTCGCGGCGCGTGCTGGAGCGGGCGATGTCGATGGCCGGGAAGATGCGCTTCTCAAAGAGCTTCCGGTCCAGGTGCAGCTCCATGTTGCCGGTGCCCTTGAATTCTTCGTAGATGACGTCGTCCATGCGGCTGCCGGTATCCACCAGGCAGGAGGCCAGGATGGTGAGGCTTCCGCCCTCTTCGCAGTTCCGCGCGGCGCCGAAAAAGCGCTTGGGCGGATAGAGAGCGACCGGGTCCATGCCGCCGGAGAGCGTGCGTCCGCTGGACGGCGCGACAAGGTTGTACGCGCGGGTCAGGCGGGTGAGGCTGTCCAGCAGCAGCACCACGTCCTTCCCCATCTCCACGAGCCGCTTGGCGCGCTCCAGGGCCATCTCGGCGGTGCGCGTGTGCTCCTCGACCGGCTCGTCGAAGGTGGAGTGCACCACCTCACCTTTGACGCTCCGCTTCATGTCCGTGACTTCCTCCGGCCGCTCGCCGATGAGCGCCACCATGATGTAGACATCCGGGTGCTTAGTGGTCAGCGCGTTGGCAATCTGCTTCAGGATAGTCGTCTTACCCGCTTTGGGCGGCGATACGATCAACCCGCGCTGCCCGCGCCCGATGGGCGAGATCATGTCGATCAGGCGTGTGGTGAGGTTCGACGAGGTCGTTTCCAGGTCCAAAAGCTTGTTGGGAGAGATGGCGGTCAGGTTCTCAAAGGCCGGACGGTCGCGGACGGCATTGGGGTCTTCCCCGTTGACTTGTTCCACCCGGAGCAGGCCGTGGAACTTCTCCCCGTTCTTGGGAGGCCGTATGTACCCCGTGACCAGGTCGCCGGTGCGGAGTCCGAAGCGCCGTATCTGCGACTGCGAGATATAGACGTCGTTCACGCTCTGCCGCAGGTTGTGACGCCGGAGGAAACCGTAGCCGTCCTCCATGATCTCCAGGACGCCCGTGGAGAGCGCGTTATCGTTCTCCGCGTAGGAGCGGAGGAGGCGGTAGATCAGCTCATCCTTCTTGGTGATGGGCGGCCCGCTGATGCCAAGCTCCGTTGCAAGCTCGGCCAGCTCTTCCGAGCTCTTTGCTTCTAACTCTTCCACATGGACCATTTTTTCTCTCCCGGGCTGTACTTTCGACTATCGACTGTGTTTGTCCGCCGTTCATGGCAGGGACAGGGGCACCATGTTCGGCTTCGTGCGCGAGCGCGCTGGTAGAGGTGAGCGTCCTAGCTATCCGCTCCGGCCTCTCTACCGGGCCGGCGCGGGCCTTGACCATATGGACCTAAGGGGCGCTGCATGATGGCCGGTCCGGCATCATGCGCCGCTTTGTTGCGGGAGCGGCTGCGTCAGGACGACACCCTCTTGCGAAGTCCCATCGCTCGTGGCTTGTTCCAGGGGAAGCTCCGGCTGGTCCCCTTCCCGCAGGGCGTGCTTGGCGGCGTCCACAAACGCCAGGGCAAGCGGGTGCGGCCTGTTGGGCCGGGAGCGGAACTCTGCGTGGAACTGCGAGCCCACCATGAAGGGGTGTCCGGCAATCTCCGAGATCTCCACCAGGCGGTTGTCCGGCGAGACACCGCTCCACACCAGGCCTGCCGACTCCAGGCGTGGTCGGTAGTCATTGTTCACTTCGAACCGGTGCCGGTGCCGCTCCTGCACCACAGGCTCGCCATAGGCCCTGCCCGCCATCGTGTCCGGCCTGAGGGCGCAAGGGTAGACGCCCAGGCGCATGGTGCCGCCCTTGTTCTGCACGGCCTTCTGGTCCGGCATCAGGGTGATGACCGGGTGCGGGGACTTGGGATCGAACTCCGTGGAGTTGGCTTCCCTGAGCCCCAGCACGTTGCGCGCGTACTCGATCACCATGATCTGCATCCCCAGGCACAGGCCCAGGTACGGTATGCCGGTCTCCCGCGCGTAGCGGGCCGCCATGAGCATCCCTTCCACCCCGCGGCTGCCGAACCCCCCCGGCACCACAATGCCGTGCGCCGTGCGCAGGAACTTCTCCGCGCCCTCTTTCTCAATGTCTTCAGCCTGGACCCAGTTGATCTCTATGTCCACGTCCCGCGCCAGTCCGGCGTGGAAGAGCGCTTCCTTCACAGACAGGTACGAATCGTGCAGGGACACATACTTGCCCACCAGCGCGATGGAGAGCGACGCCTTGGGCCGCTGGATGCGCTCCACCAGCGCCTTCCAGTCCGCCAGGTCGGCGGGGCGGTGGGGCAGCGCCAGCCGCTCCACTATGTACTCTCCCAGGCCCTCGTCCTCCAGGATCAGCGGCACCTGGTAGATGCTGGATACCGTGGGAAGGGGGATGACAGCCCGCCGGTCCACGTCGCAGAAGAGGGATATCTTGTCCTTCAGGTCGGGGGGCATGATCTGGTCGCTCCGGCAGACGATGATGTCCGGCTGGATGCCCATGCTCCGCAGCTCTTTCACGCTGTGCTGCGTGGGCTTGGTCTTCAGCTCCTGCGTGGCCGAGATATAGGGCAGATATGTCAGGTGGATGAACAGCGCGTCGTCCCGGCCCACCTCGTGGCGAAGCTGGCGGATGGCTTCCAAGAACGGCTGGCCCTCAATGTCGCCCCCCGTTCCGCCCACTTCCACCACCATGACGTCCGCCCTGGACTCTCTGGCCGCCTGGCGGACCTTGTCCTTGATGGCCCCGGTGACATGCGGCACCACCTGGATAGTCCCGCCCAGGTAGTCCCCTCGCCGCTCCTGCGCGATCACCGAGGTGAATATCTGGCCGGCGGTGACGCTGGAGGAGGAAGTAAGGTCCGTGTCCATGAACCGCTCGTAGTGGCCCAGGTCCAAGTCCGTCTCGCCCCCATCGCGTGTGACGAAGACTTCGCCGTGCTGGTAGGGGGACATGGTGCCTGGGTCAACGTTCAGATAGGGGTCCAGCTTTTGCGCGGAGACGGAAAAACGACGGCTCTTGAGGAGCCTTCCGATTGCAGCGGCAGTGATGCCTTTCCCTACGGAACTCACTACGCCGCCGGTGACGAAGATGAACTTGGTCATGTCCTCCACGCAAATAGCAGCCCGCTATGGGCTCGAGCGATGGGAAGCGGAAACATGTTGGCTGGAAAAGAAAGAACGCTGACAACACCACAAAGGATGCACGCCACACCCTTGGATACATTATAGGCCACCGCTAAGGGGTGCTGTCAAGGGCAGTGGATTGGAATCGCCCACCTCGCCTGCGGTCTCAGGGGTGCGCCTCCGGGGCAACGGTGAACACCTCCCCCTTCCGCACGCGGACATCGTAGAAGAGGACCACCGCGCCAATCGTCGCCATGGCGCTGACGATAGCTCCAAGGACCCCGGTGACGACCATGACAGGCCCATTGAAAGTGAACGGCGTCGGACCCTCCGAAGGGGCCATGTCCGTGAACATCCCGCTGATGATCAGGATGGGAAGATTCAACACGAAGTTCACGATGGCGAGGAGGATGAAGACCCCCACGACGCGCCACCATGTTCCCCCCACAAGCCGCCAGCTTGCCTTGAGAGCGCCCCACGGCCCCTGCCCCTCCAGGAGGATGTATTGGGAGAAGAATGACACGCGCACCGCTGCGTAGACGCCGTAGCCGATGGCCGCGAAGATACCCAGGACACCGGCAAGGACCAGCAGCGCGGACCCGGCGCCGCCGCCGATGGCTGCGACGACGAATACGGCGACTATGGCGGCGATGGCCCCCAGGACAATCAGGAACTGCAAAAGATAGGCCCCTATGAGAGGCCACACCCTGTTGAACACTTGCCGGTACGCGCGACCGATCGTCACCGGTCTGCCGAAATGGAGGTCCGCCGCCAGGGGGATGGCGACCGCCTGCAAGACGAAGAACCCCAGGATGCCCACAAGAAAGCCAATGGCCATGAGCGGGACCTCTCGCACCAGCGCCTCAAGAAAACGCTGCATCTCCTGGGGAGACGGCTCAGCACCGGGGGTGGAGAAGATATCCCAGGGGAGGGCCGCCCCCGCACGGACGAAGGCCAGGGTGGAAATGACCTCCACCGGCACTGCGGCTATGCCAATGACGCCTGAGATAGGCCACAGGTTCCGCCACCACAACCCGACTGCCCGCCCCACTATGTCCGAGGCGGCCAGGGGCTCCAGTCGGCTGTCCTCAAGCGGCGGCAACGGCGGCGGAGGGAGGCTGGACCCTGGAGGCTGCATGGGGCTCCTTCACACGGTTGTCCAGGATGGAGCGGCCTACCGTGCCATTGTACGTCCACTACGGCCATGGTCAATCCTTTTTCCCTGGCCGTTGCGCCTCCTGGGGGCCGTGCCGGCGCGGTACAATAGCTTACAGCGCCCCGTCATGGGCTAGTCTGGCGGCGTGGAGGCAGCGTGGCTGAGGAGAAGGTCAACGCAGGGAAGCGACAGCACTCCGTATGGGTCTGGGCCATTCCGGCGGTGCTGATAGCGCTGGCAGGCATCGTCGCCTTCGGGCTGCTGCGCCCCCGGGAGGCGCCCGCGCCGCAGAAAGGCATCGGCGACCCCGTGCCAGCGTCTATCATGGAGGCCGTGGCGCAGGTACCTCCAGAGACGTGGACCAAGGCGGGCAGCAAGGACGTGCGGTCCCTGCAAGCCGTGCCGCCCACCTCGGCGGGCGCGGCAGACAAGCCGATCGTGCTCTATGTGGGCGCCGAGTTCTGCCCCTATTGCGCCTCCCAGCGCTGGGCGCTCGTGGCGGCGCTGTCCCGCTTCGGGACGTTCAGCGGACTCACCCTCAGCGCCTCCTCGTCCACGGACTCCTACCCCAATACGTCCACGTTCAGCTTCCACGGCTCGTCCTTCGCCAGCGAGTATGTCGAGTTCCAGTCCGTGGAGCTGCAGGGCCGGGAGGAGCAGGGCGGCAAGTATCCCTCGCTCCAGACGCCCACCCCGGACCAGTTGGTCCTGTATCGCAAGTACAACGCCCCCCCATACACCCAGAGCGCAGGCTCCATCCCCTTTGTGCTCATCGGCCAGCGCCTCATGTGGGCCGGCACCTCCGTCCCGCCCGTTGTCCTGGAGAAGAAGGACTGGGAGACCGTTGCCGCCGGGCTCAAGAACGGCGAGACGCAGGAAGCGCGGTACATCATCGCCAACGCTAACATGCTCACCGCCGCCATCTGCGCCCAGAACGGCGGGCGTCCGGCGGACGTGTGCCAGAACCCCGGCGTGCTGGAGGCTGCCAAGCTGCTCCCCACGCCGGCGCCGGGGGGCTAGGTGTCCTTACGGGCCTGGAACACGATACGGTTCGCGCTGGCGCTGCTGGGGCTGGCAGCCTCGCTCTACCTCGTCATCGTCCAGGCCACGACCGGCGTGCCTCTGGGGTGCCCGGAGACCGGCCTGGTGAACTGCGAGCAGGTACTCACGCACCCCTCCTCCAGGTTGCTGGGCATCTCCCTGTCCTGGTGGGGCGTAGCCTGGTTCCTGGTGGCCCTGGGACTGATCGGCGGGGCCCTTGCGGGCCGGCGTCGGCCCTTGCTGCTGCGGGCAGACCTGGCTTGGATGCTGCTGGGCGCGCTGTCCGTCCTCTATTTCGTCTACCTTGAGTTCTGGGTCATCGACGCCATATGCCTGTGGTGCACCGCCGTGCACCTCATAGTGCTGGCCATGTTCATGGTGCGCGTAGCAATAGAAGGGAGGCGCTAGGAGTCGCTTAGACCGAATGGGCTACTCAACTTGTCTTTTTTCCGTGCCATAATAGCGACGCTATGGGTAGACGAACACTTCTGCTGGTTTCTATCGTATCCACCCTTCTGCTTGCCGCTTGTAACGGCGAGCCGACGCCTGTTATCCAGCCGAGCGCAACCGCGATTCTTGCCTCCACGGTAGGCACTACCTCCACCAGCATTCTTACAAGCCCGACAGGGACGACAACCGCGCTGAACGTCGTCCAGACCAAGGCCGCTATCATCGACTTCGGCTGCTCGATCACCTATGAAGGCGCAAGGCCGGACGTGACTTCGCGTATTCGGCTGGCCGCGCGCGGCAGCGCCACTGCTGCGGTAGGGGGCGGTGTCAAGGTCGTCTTTGACCTCAACGGCACCTCCGACCCGCCCGAGACGCTGTCTCCCGGCGTGTGGTTCACTATCGGCGGCGGGCCTTCTCCAGACGTCGGCGGCGCTCTGCTTATTCGCCCGGAGGGCGCGCCGGAAACAACCGCGTGGGCCGCCACGGATGAATTCACCGTCGATGCGATGGTGGGCACTCTCCCAGTGGCTGTGCGCGTCACTGAGTACAGAAAAGGCCTGCCCTTTTTCAACGAGCTGGTTTCGGCGAGCTATGAGTGCAAAGGGCCCCAGGACGCGCCCACGGCCACGCCTAAGGTGATCGTTACACCGACGCCCACGCCGCGTCTCGCATCTACCATCGACCCTGCGCGCGATGTGTCGGGGGTCTGGCGGGGAGGCATCAACCTGGTGCCGGCCACGGATCAGACGTGTCAGTGGTCCGGGCCGCTTGCGCTGACGCTGCAGCAGACGAACGGCGTGGTCACCGGATCCGCCGACATCACTCTCAGCAAGGCCAAGGCGCTCCAGGACGGTGCACAGTGCGACCCCGTCGACGCAATGAGGCTCAACCTCAATGGGACGGTGAGCTCTTCCAGCATCCAGTTCAAAGCGGGAGAGGGCGGGTCCGTCGCTTTCTCGGGAAGCTACACCAGCAGCCTGATGAGCGGGACTGTTGAGTGGAGCAACCCGCAGGGACCGGGATTCAGGGGGTGCTTCCAGGTCAGCCGGTCCGGGGCCATCGCCGACTGCGGGAATCCATTCGTCACACCGACTCCCGTGGCCACTTCTACGGCCACACGCGCGCCAACAGCCACTCCGACCGCAACACGGACGGCGACGCCCACGTCAGCGCTCTACGGCATCACCGTCGATTCCATGACCTGCACGTTCAATTATCAGGAACCCACGGGTGTCCGCCAGGCGCACTTCACGGTCACGGCCTCCGGAACAGCCACAGGGCCACAAGGGGCAAGCTTCAGGGTCAGCGCACAGTTCTCGTCGGACTACGCGCTCACCACGAGCGGGTGGACCCAGACTACAACGGGCGGCAAGCGCGACGCTGGGCAACCTGAAAAAGCGACGTGGACGGCCACCACGGAGTTCGTCACCTTTGGCAACAACTACAAGGTGGACACGACCATCGAGACGCTTGCCTACGTCAGTTTTGCGCCGCCGAAGAGCGGCACGGCAAGCAGCGTGCGGAAGTCGGCGCGGTGCGCGACACCCTAGGGATGCCTGAACCGTCGTTCCGACGCCGGCCCGAACGACGATACGCCGTTTCGCCAATACCTTTATTGACACTGCGATTCCGTCTTGGATACACTGGCTTGCGGGGCCTGCCATGTGGGCCTCTGTGTCCATTTTTTCCAAAGCTGTAAAGGGGGACCTCTATTGGCCGAAGTACTTCTATCTGAAGAAGAGTCTTTTGAAAGCCTTCTCCGGCGCTTCAACAAGAAGGTACAGCAGGACGGCATCCTGTCTGAGGCACGGCGCCGGAAGCACTATGAGAAGCCGAGCATCCGGCGGAAGAAAAAGGCGGCTGCCAAGCGCCGCAAGTCGCGCCGTTAGTCACGCCGCATGGGGATCAGAGAACAGCTAGACCAGGACCTTAAGGAAGCTATGCGCGCGGGCGACCATACCCGGCGCGATACTATCCGTCTGGCCCGCAACGCTATCCGCAACGCGGAGATCGCCCGCCAGGGCCGGCTGTCCGACCAGGCGCTCAAGGGCGCCAAGGCCGTGGAAGGCCTCAGCGAGCAGGAAGTCGCTGACCTGGAGCGCCAGGCGAAGCTGGACGAACAGGGCGTCATCGAGGTCCTCAGCAAGGAAGTCAAACAGCGCCGGGAGAGCATCGTCGAGTTCCGCAAGGGCGGCCGGGAAGACCTTGTCCAGAAGGAAGAGGCCGAGATGGCCGTCCTCCAGGCATATCTCCCGCAGCAACTTTCCCGCGAGGAGATCGCCGCGCAGGCCAGGAAGGTCATCCAGGATGTGGGCGCTCGCGGCCCCGCCGATAAGGGCAAGGTCATGAGTAAGCTCATGCCCCTTATGCGCGGCAAGGCGGATGGCCGGGACGTCAACGAGGTCGTCGCCGAGCTCCTGGGCTAGCACCCGCGATTCATGGTGGGGTTCTCTCTCCTTGCAGGGAGATTGGCCCCCTCTCCCGCAGCGGGAGAGGGCGGGGTGAGGGTCGAAGGGGGTCCCACAACACCTCTAGCCCTGAACGGGAAGGTCGTCGTAGGCAACGTCCAGCATCGTAGGGGCGATTCGTGAACCGCCCAGGTTGTCCCTTTCCCCCTGTCGCAGATCCCGATGAGTCCTCGAATCGGGACGGGGGAAGGTTAGGATGGGGGGTGAACCCTACACCGCAGATAGGCCCGGGTACCGCCGAGCCCGTCTCGAAATACGTTCATGAACCCCCGCGCCACGCGGCAATTTCTACAGTTGTGAGGTTGAAAGGTGCGCTTCGCCGTCATCGTTTTTCCGGGCACGTGGAGCGATGTTGACTGCCACCACGTCCTGACCACCGTCATGGGCCAGCAGGCCGACTACGTGTGGCACAAGGAGAGGGACCTCTCCAAGTACGACTGCGCCATCCTGCCCGGCGGCTTCTCCTATGGCGACTACTTGCGCTGCGGAGCGATCGCCCGCTTCTCCCCCATCATGGCCGAGGTGGAGAAAATGGCAAAGGACGGGCGGCTGGTGTGGGGCATCTGCAACGGCTTCCAGGTCCTCTGCGAGGCCGGCCTCCTGCCCGGCGTCCTGCTGCGCAACGCCCACCTGCAATACCGCTGCCAGTGGACGGACCTCCGCGTGGAGAACAACCGGACCCCCTTCACCAACCAATGCGGTCCCGGCCAGGTCATCCGGGTGCCCATCTCGCACGGGGAAGGCAACTACTTCGCCACTCCGGATGTCCTCAAGAAACTGGAGGACAACGGCCAGGTGGCGTTCCGGTACTGCGCCCCGGACGGGAAGATCACCCCGGAGAGCAACCCCAACGGCTCCCTGTCCAACATAGCCGGGATAGTCAACGAGCGCGGCAACGTCCTGGGCATGATGCCGCACCCGGAGCGCTGTTGCGAGAGCATCGTCGGCGGGGAAGACGGGCTCTATCTTTTCAACTCCGTCCTGAAGGCGTCTTTGCAGGCAACCAGGGCGTGAACCTCCTAGGGGTCGTCCTTGCGCTCAGCGCCGCGGTCGGCTTCGCCGCCTCCGGCGTGCTGGCGCGGGCGGGCTTGCGGGGGATCAGCACCTTCTCCGGCACCTTCTTCTCCCTGCTCGGCAGTTTTGCCGTCCTCTTTGTCGTTGCCCTGGTGTGGGACCCCAAGGCGCTCTTCTCCGTCTCTCTCGCCGCCATCCCCTGGTTCGTAGCCGGCGGCATCGTCAACTTCGTCCTGGGACGGATGCTCAACTACGTCAGCCTGGACCGCATCGGCGTGGCCCGCGCCTCTCCCCTGTTCAGCCTCTCCCCCTTCTTCGCCATCGGGTTCGCCGTCCTCTTCCTGGGCGAAGCGGCCACTCCTCTCCGTCTCCTCGGCACCTCTGCCATCGTGGGGGGCATCATCCTCATCGTGACGGACAGGGGGTAGGGCCGTGGTCAAAGGAGCCCCGCCGGCGCTCGCGGACAAGGGACGCATCTCGTCCCGCGCCATGCTTATCGGCGTGGCCACCGGCATCGGCGCGGGGCTTTCCTACGGTGTGGCGCAGGTGATGGGAAGGTACGTCACCACGGAGTTGGCCCCGGCCCAGGTAGCCGTGGTCTACAACGTGGCGTTCGGCATCCTCGGCATGGGGATCGTTGCGGCCCGCCACCTGCCCCGGGACATCAAGGGGCCGCGCCGCTCGCTCGTCTTCATCTCCCTCTCCGGCTTCGCGGGGTCGGTCGGCCTGCTGTTCCTGTACCTCGCGCTCAGTGTGGCCCCCATCTCGCTCGTGTCCCCAGTGGCGGCAGTGGTGCCGCTGTTCAGCCTCGTCATGAGCTACATCTTCCTGCGCTCCATCGAGCGGGTGACCCTGCGCACCGTGCTGGGCGCGCTGGCCGTGGTAGCCGGCGTGGTGCTCATCGTCATCGGCGGGTAGAGCGCGTGATCCTCTTCAAGCCGGAGTCGAAAGCCAAGATCCTGGCGGGAATGAAGTGGCAGACGCGCAAGCTGTGGGACCGCGCCCGCGCACGGGAAGGCGCCGAGCACCTGGTCTACCTGCGCCCGCCCATGACCGGCGAGAAACCCTTCGCGCGCATCCTGGTCACGCGTGTGTGGAAGGAACGGCTTGCGGACATGTCGGAGGAGGACGCCGTTGCAGAGGGCTTCGCCACCAAGGCGGAGTTCCTGGAGCAGTTCGCTCGCATAAACAACCCCAAGCTACGAGGCAAGCGCCTGGAGGACGTTGAGGTCTACGCCGTGGCCTTCCAGGTCCTGGAGACCTTTTGAGTGGGGTGTGAAAGAAACAGAGGCCCCTTTTCAGAGGCCTCTGAAACCGCCAACCACGGCGGGTTGAAAATCGTCCCCAGTTCACGCGGCAAGCTCCGGTCGTAGCGCTACGCGGGTGACCAGACGTCCCCCCTCCAGCCGTGTCGGCCCCAACGCTCCCACCACATACCGTTCCTCCCTGCCGCCGGTAGTGAGCGCAAGGTCGTCACCCACGTGGAGGCTGAACACGTCTACATCCGCCTCCGCTACTTTCCGGTCCGCACCCTCTGTATATACAACGTGCAGCATGACGTCCCTCCTGTACAGACGCTCGGTTCTCTTTATACTCGCCGCCATTGTTGCGTCAAGAGGTCTTTGGAAGGCGCTTCGGCCATCTGGCCCCGAACGCCCCCAAAGGACTAGGCAGGCACTGTGCCGCCCGGACGGAGCACCATGAGCCGCCAGCGTAACCAGCGGGAGCATTGTAGCGGCGTCCGTGGCCGCTGCGCTCCATTGGACAAAAGGAAGGCCCGCTCAAGGAGCGGGCCTTCCTTTTGTCCAACGAGTATCGGCTGACGCTGGGGCGTCTAGATGTCCAGGTTCTTCACCTGCTTGGCGTAGGCGGAGATGAAGGTCTTGCGGGGGCCGACCTCTTCTCCCATGAGTTCCGTGAAGATATCCTCCGCGTTCTGCGCGTCCTGGATACTCACCTGAAGGAGTGTCCGCTTCGCCGGGTCCATGGTGGTCTCCCAGAGTTGCTCCGGGTTCATCTCGCCCAGGCCCTTGTACCGCTGGATCGTCACGCGGATGTCCGCGTTCAGCAGGAAGTTCGGCAGCAGCGCCAGGGTGCCCAGCCTGCCCAGCTCCCGCTCCCGCCGCTTGATGGCGTACGGGCCGGGGCCCAGCAGCCCTGCCAGGCTGGGCAGCATCTCACGGAGCTGGCGCACCTGCTCCACCTCCAGGAAGGAGTTGTCCAGGCGCAGGCTCTGCCCGCTTTCTGGGTCCGTGACCAGGATGCCCCCCGCCTCGTCCAGGATCACCGTGACGCCCGTGGCCGCCAGGGCGTTCCCCAGGTCCTTGCGCGGCTGGGCCTTCGTCAGGTCGACCTGGGCGGAGCCCAGGGTGTCCATGATGGCGCGGACGCACCGGGCAGGGTAGCCCTTTGCCTCCAGGGCGAGCAGCAGGTCCGCGTACCGCTGGACGCGGGGCAGGAATGCCCGCACTTGCTCCTCCGTGTAGCTCTTCGTCGCGCCCTCGTCCTGGACTGTCAGGTTGCGCAGCGCCACGTCCCGCAGGGCCTCGTTCTTCTCCCGGTCGCTGAAGGCCCATATCTCCTCCCGTCCGGAGGCGATGCGGTACAGCGGCGGCTGCGCGATGTAGATGTGGCCCGTCTTGACGAGGTCCTGGAACTGCCGGTAGAACAGCGTCAGGAGCAAGGTGCGGATATGGGCGCCGTCCACGTCCGCGTCCGTCATGATGATGATCTTGGAGTAGCGGAGCTTGCTGTAGTCGGTCTCCTCGCCCGCACCCATGCCCATGGCCGCGGCGATGGCCCGGATCTCCTCGTGAGCGAAGACCTTGTCGATGCGGGCCTTTTCCACGTTCAGGATCTTGCCGCGCAGCGGCAGGATGGCCTGGAACCGGCGGTCCCGCCCCATCTTCGCGGAGCCTCCTGCGGAGTCGCCCTCCACCAGGTACAGCTCGCAGTTGTCCGGGTTCTTGTCCGAGCAGTCCGCCAGCTTGCCCGGCAGCCGCGTATCGCCCAGCGCGCCCTTGCGCTGCACCAGGTCGCGCGCCTTGCGGGCCGCCTCGCGGGCCTGGGCGGCGGTGGAGCACTTCTCGATGATGCGCTTGGCCACCTGCGGATTCTCTTCCAGGAACCGCATCAGGTTCTGCGACGTCACCGTCTCCACCTGGTTGCGCACCTCGGCGTTGCCCAGCTTCGCCTTCGTCTGCCCTTCGAACTGCGGGTCCGTCAGCTTCACGCTAATGACCGCCGTTAGGCCTTCCCGGACGTCGTCACCCTGGAAGCTGGGGGCATCGTCCTTGATCAGCTTGTTCTTCTTGCCGTAGTCGTTCAGGACGCGCGTCAGCGCCCCGCGGAAGCCTGTCAGATGCGTGCCGCCGTCCACCGTGTTGATGCAGTTGGCAAAGGACAGCACGTTCTCGGAGAAGCCGGCGTTGTACTGAAGCGCGACTTCGACGGAGGTGTCCTCCACCACGCTCTGGAAGTGGATGGGCGCGGGGTGAAGCGCGTCCCGCTTCGCGTTCAGATGCCGCACGAAGCTTGCGATACCGCCTTCGAAGTAGAACGCCGTCTCCCTCTCGTTGATCTCCGACCTGAACTCGATGGTGAGGCCCTGGTTCAGGTACGCCATCTCCCGGAACCGCTGGGAAAGGATGTCGAAATCGAACTCCATCTCGGTGAAGATCTGCGGGTCCGGCTTGAACTTGATGGTGGTCCCATGCGCGGGCGAGTCCCCTACGCGCGCAACCTCGTTCGTCGGCTTCCCGCGCGAGAAGTCCTGGTGAAAATGCCCGCCGTCACGGTATACGTCCACGCGCATCCACTCGGTGAGCGCGTTGACCACGTGCGCGCCCACGCCGTGCAGGCCGCCGGTGACCTTGTACCCGCCCCCGCCGAACTTGCCGCCCGCGTGCAGGACGGTCAGCACCGTCTCCAGGGCCGAGAGGCCGGTGGTGGGGTGCTTGTCCACAGGGATCCCGCGCCCGTTGTCCTGCACGGAGGCGGAGCCGTCCCTGTGCAGCGTGATGATGACGCGGTCGCAATAGCCGGCCATCGCCTCGTCCACGCTGTTGTCCACGATCTCGTAGAGGAGGTGGTGGAGGCCCCGGATATCGGTGCTGCCGATGTACATCCCGGGCCGCTTGCGCACGCCCTCCAGTCCCTGGAGGACGGTGATGTTCTGGGCCGTATACCCATTGGTCTGCATGTCTGTCTTCGTGTCTACCATGTCTAGCTTGCCTGCTCTTCCTGCTCGATGAGTTTTATGCGGTCGTAGTAAAAGACCATGCCCGCGGCCACCAGGCCGGTGGCGATATATGCGTTGCCGACGATTGCCGCCGCCAGGCCCACGGGGGTGCTGCTCAACCGGGTCCAGATGACGCCCATGCCCAGCGCAATGACCTGCGCCACGAGGAACAGACCCAGCGCTGCCCAGAAGGACCGCCGGACGATCCGCAGGGCGTACCGGAGCGCATTCACCGAGCTCACCCGGCTGACGAAGAGCGCGTCCTGTACATAGAAGAGATAGAACGTGCCCGCCAGGAACGGCCCGCTCAGCAAGGCGAGCATGACGCCGGGGTTGCCGCCGCTGAACAGGGCCGCGACCAATGTGACGCCCGCAGTACCCGCGATCACGAGGAGCAGCAGGGTGGCCATCTGTGTCCAGTAGAGAACGGTGCGTCCCGCTACGGCGCCCGGCGCCGGGGATTCCCCCCGAACCTGGGCCGCCAGAACGCCCAGGTAGAGGCAGGCGAAAAGGATGCCTGCGGCAATGAACCCCAGACCCCAGAGGGCCGCCTGCCCCCAGTCCGCCACTGGCTGCACGGGCGCTGCAAGTGTGGAGTCCTGCACGTTGAACCCGATGACCGAGGGCATCAGAAATGCCAGCAGCCCCAGGAGGTTGATCTCCGTGGGGAACGGCGCAGGGGTTGCAACGCCTCCGCCTGCCGTATTCGCTGCGATCATTGCATCAATAAGCGGCTTCAAAGAGAGCTTTGGCCCGAGCCACAGAAGTATGTCCAAGCCGATGGGAAGAAGGAGGAGAAAAAGCCGCCGGTTGAGCGTACCAAACCCAGCGGCAATAGTGTCCACCAGGCCCCGCTTGGTAGCTGCTTCCATATTTAGATTTTATCAGAAAACGGTATCCAAGGCTAGCTGCGGAACGCCTCCGCGCGGTGCGTCTGGGGCCTGTTGCACATGGCCATTGGGCGGGGCACCCGTCCATCCTTTCGCAGACCCCGGTGTCGAAGGTCCCGAAGACGGTCGGGAGGTCAGCGATCGGGGCGGAACGACCAGCCCCGACTTCAGTCGGGGAACCACGTGTCCGGGACCACGCCCGCCCGTTGAAAACAGATCCGGTCCACAGGGTGACGGTAGGCCCCGCCGCAGGCACAGTCACGGTAGAATAGGGGGAACCCAGCGCCCAGGAGAGCCCCATAGTGTCCTGTGTTTTTTGCAGTATCGTCGCCAAGAAAGAGCCCGCCACTATCCGCTACGAGGACGACGACATCGTCGCCTTTGACAACTTCCTGGACTGGGCCCCCATCATGATCCTGGTCATCCCCAAGAAACACATGAGCCAGGAAGAGATGTGGAAGGATTTGGGCCGGGTGGGCGAGGTGGCCGTCCAGCTGGGCAAGAAGCACTGCCCCGGAGGGTTCCGTCTGGTCTCCAACCTCGGTCACGACGCCATGCAGAGCCAGCTTCACGCCCACGTCCATGTGCTGGGCGGTATGTTCCTGGGCAGGTACGTCTGATACTTTCGTCCTGGGTCCCGCCTTCAGAGGGCCGTCCGTCTTTGACAAGGCATTTGCTTCATGTTTCACTGTATGCAGGCTTAGGAACGTCAGGGAGGATGGGGACCGGCATGGCCGCCGAGATTCTCGTCGTTGACGATGACCCGGACATCATCCAGCTCGTAACCATCTGGCTGACCGATGTGGGGTATTCCGTCTACACCGCCCGCAACGGCGTGCAGGGGCTTAACGAGTTCATTTCCCGCCGGCCGGACCTCGTCATCGTGGATGTCATGATGCCCCGGATGGATGGCTTGGAGCTGTGCCGCCAGATCCGGGAGATCTCCTCCGTGCCCATCATCGTCTTGAGCGCCAAGACACAGGAAGAGGACAAGGTGCTGGGCCTCAGCTTCGGCGCGGATGACTATATCACCAAGCCCGCCCCGCGCCGGGAGTTTCTGGCGCGGGTGGAGGCTGCCCTGCGGCGCGCATCCATGCCCGCCATTGCGGACTCGCGGGCCATCTACACGGACGGCTACCTGACGGTGGACTTTGACCGTCACGAAGTGTTCGCAGAGAAGCAACAGGTCCACCTCACACCTCTCGAGTTCTTCCTACTGAAGATGCTCGTGGAGAACGCTGGGAAGGTGCTCAGCCACCAGGTCCTGCTGGACGCCGGGTGGGGCCAGGACTACTCGTCCGCCGACAGCGTGAAGTGGCACATCGTCCACCTCCGACGGAAGATCGGTGATGACACGCGCTCCCCGCGCATCATCCGCACCGTGCGGGGTGCCGGCTACCGCTACGATCCCCCCGTGGCCAGCCCCTCGACGCCAGGGACGCGACAGCAGGGCGCGCAGCCCTGACACACGCCCTACTTCTGCCTACTGCTAACCCGCCCGTTGGTCTGTGACATGATCATCTAGTCCCCAATCTTTCCTCTCCACGGTGCGCTGCAAGCGGAAAACCCCAGTGCCAATGCCGCGTTATCGCGGGCTCGGACGCATTTCTTCCTCATTGCTGCCGCCGGAGAGGCCGTTCCTGTCGAAAAGGTTTGCCTTTCCGTCAGGGAGACGCGCTCGCCAGGTCGTGGGATGCAGACCGTGACCGGTCACGGCGCCTTCAGGCGTGCCCTTGGGAATAGGAGCTTGGGTAGGCTGCCACGGGCAAGACCACTCCTGGGCATCACAGGGGGATCGCCCGGTAATACATGTTTCGCTTTCCCCGATATACGCCCTTTGAGGACGCTCGCGTGTCCTCCGTCCCTTCTCAGTGAGGCCAATGGGACAGGGCAGGCTAGGCCTATATGCACGACAGCGGCCTCTCCCGGCGATAAGACCGAAAGATAAAGGATTCCGCCGGACAGCTAGGCGTGAGCCCCGGGCACGTCACATGGGGGACAGTAAACGCCACTATTCAAGCTAGGTGGATGTGGCCACATTGGGACTCTTGGTTAAAAGGTCTTGATAATTATCCTTAAAATGGCGAGAATTAGCCTCAAAGGGAAAACACGCCTTTAACAGGTCGCCAGGCCCGGGAGGAACGATGGATAAGTCAATGTTGACGCAGCTTCTGGATGAGACTCCTCAGGAGCGTCAGGAGACGGCGGATGCGGTTGCGGAGCTCCTGGAAGAGCGCTACGGCGAGGCTCCGGTCTCGCTAAAGGTGTTGAAGGAAAGCCGTCCGGAGTTGTTCAGCGCCCAGGGGTTGAAGCTCCTGAGCGGCGCGCCCAGCCTGGACCCCAAGACAGCGGAGCTCATCTCTCTGGCGGCGGCGGCGGTAGCCCGCAACCGGCAGTCCTTTCAAGAGCACGCCAACCGTGCGCTCTCCCTGGGCGTCTCGCACCAGCAGGTGTTGGACGCCGTCGTCATCGCCACCATGATGTCTGAGATGGCGGCCCAGTCTGTGGTCTTTGATGAGTATTTGCAGCTGGCGGATACGCAGCCGCAAGCCGCCTCCTTGCCGGTGATTGCCACCGACGGCGCCCGTCGCCGTCCGGGCCGGCCCAGGACGTACCGGGACCGCGAGACGTTCTGGGAAGCGCTGGTCCAGGACTTCAAGCGCCGTCTGCCCCGGGCAACCGTGTCTGGCAGCGGCAACTCCCGCATCCGGTCCGTCCGTCTTGGCCGGGGCCAGGAAGCCCGCCTGGAGTGGGCGTTCCGCCGCCGGGACTTCTGCGTCCAGCTCGTCCTCAACAGTTCCAATCCTGGCGACAACGATGTGCGCCTGCGGGCGTTGGAGGCGGACCGGGCGGCGTTGGAGAAAGAGACAGGCGCGCGCCTGACCTTTGAGTCCGGGCGCGGCCGGCAGGCGCGCGTGGTGGCGCACTACCGTGGCTCCTCCCGGCTGAACGAAGCCATGCGGGACTGGGCCGTGGAGACCATGAACCAGTTCTACGCCACGTTCCGGGCGCGGCTCACGCCGGAGAAGACGTCGTAGAAGGCTGTTGGGCCCGTCCCTTCGCCTCCTTGCCATACATTTGCGTCAGGACATCCAGGAAGGCGCTCACCGTCCCGGACAGCGGCCTGTGATGGCGGTAAAGGACGCTGGTCGGCACACGCATCCGCGTCGCCCGCGAAAGCGGGACGGTGGCCAGCGTTCCGGCCTCTATCTCCCGCTCCACAGTGTGGTACGGCAGGATGGACACTCCCAGGCCCTGCTCGATCATCTTCTTCGTGGCTTCCATGCTGTCCAGCTGCATCGTCACCCGCGGCACTATGCCCGCCTCCTGGCACACACGGTTGATGATGGTGTAGTAGGCCGAGTCCAGGTCGTACAGGATCAGCGGCTCGTGGCCCAGCTCGTAGATGGTCACGGACTCGGAAAGGGTGAAGGGGTGGTCCGGATGGGTGACCAGCACCATCTCTTCGTCATACAGGTGGAGGGACTCCAGCTCCGCATGCACGAGGTGGCGGGTGAGCCCCACGTGCACCTGGTCTTCCAGCAGCATGTCCTGGATCTCCTGGGAGCGCCCGGTGCGAATGGCCAGCTCCACATCCGGGTGCAGCTCCTGGAACCGCTTGAGGACGTACGGCAGGACATAGGTGGTGATGGTGCGCGCCGCGCCGATGTAGAGCTTGCCTCCCTTGGCGGAGCGCAGGCCTTTGAGGACCTCCCGTCCGGCGCTGAGGGACTGAAGGGCGCGCTCCGCGTGCCCCAGGAAGGCCACGCCGTCGTCCGTGGGAAAGACCCCCCGGCTGCGCCGCTCAAAGAGCTGGACGCCAAGCTCGCGCTCCAGGCTCTGGATGCGGCTGGTGATGGTGGGCTGGGTGACGAACAGGACCTGGGCGGCCCGGCTGAAGCTCCGGTTCCGCGCCACTTCCACAAAAGCCTCGATCTGACTCAGTTCCATAGTCTCTCTTCGCACCTAAAGTGATGCGCAGGGCCGGCCTACGCCCTGCTTACGCATATATTGCTACTATCATGCCATTCAAGCCATCGATTGCTCAAGTACTTTCCGGAAGGGGCCCGGGATACTGGCAGGCTTCCCGTCGATCAGCCACACCTGGACCGAGTGTCCCTGGGCCACGATGCGGCCTGTGGCGGCGTTCACCATCTCCATGCCAAGCGTGAAGCTCTTGCCGCCGATCTCCTTGGTCCACACCTTCACTCTTAGCACATCCCTGTGCCGGGCGGGCGACTTGTACTGGATAAGGGACTCGGCCAGGGTGAAGGTGCCGGGGGCCTCCACACCCTGACGCAACCGCGCCAGGTGGTCCAGGCGCCCCTCCCCAAAGTATTCCAAATAACGCGCATTGTTGACCCAGCCCTGCGCGTCCATATCCGGGTTGCGGACTTTCACGTCGGTTTCCGTGACAAGAGGCATGGAAGTGGCCCTCCGTTCCGTGCCAAGAGGCCTTTATGTGGTGGACGTATCTTGCGTTCTTCCCGGCAATGCGGTCAAGGAGGGATGCGCAGGGAGCCTGGGGATGCGTCTCCACAGCTGGGAGGGGGTGGCGGACCGACATCTGTCGGTCCGCCACCCCCTCCGCATGTCTCTTGTCCTGAGCCGATGCGCGCCGCAGACCCTGCACCGCAACGGGGCAAGCCTACGATGGGGCGGACAAGGAGTCCGGCCCCACTTTGTCCGCCAGCCAGTCCAGGAGCTTGACGTGGAGCTCTTCCTTGCAGAGGCGGAGGTCGTGGTCCGCGCCGGGATAGAGCACCAGCTCCTTCGGCTCCTTGGCCCAGTTGTAGATGTTCTGCGCGTTGTGCGGGCCAAGCACGGAGTCCTCCGTGCCGTGCATGATGAGGATGGGCTTGGGCGCCAGCCGCTCCACGTCCTGCGCCCCAAGGGTCTGGCTGGCAAGGGTGGCCACGCCGCTCACAAGCGGGGAAAGGATGCCCGCCCGTATCGCCACCGCGCCTCCGAACGACGCGCCCACGGCGATGACGTGCGTGGCGCCGATGCCCTGCAGGAAGGACAGGGCGGCCAGCATGTCTCCCACCGACTCCGCGAGCTCTCCGCGCTGGCGGAACTCGATGCGGAAGGCGCTGATGCCGCGCTCCACCAGCTCCGGACTCAACCGCCTGTACACGCCCTCCGCCGGCCCGTCCACCCCGCCGAACAGCACCACCCCGGTGTTGCCGATGGCGGGGTGCAGGACGCCTGTGATATCCCCCCGCGACGTCTGCATGAGGATGTCCAGCGTGCCGTCCGGGTTGGGCCGGTAGCCGAGCTGCTTGAACTCGAGGACGAACTCCGCCGGTTGTTCCTGTGACTCCCCCTGTCCCTTTTGGCCGCCGCCCCAATCTATGACCATGACGCACCCCTTTTCCGACCCTGGGCGTGGTTGGGGGCGCGGCGCTCCTGGAAACCCCTTCTCCAGAAAGGGTCCCCACGTGTCCCGTGTCCTCAGCCGCGTCTAGCGGCCTGTGTTCCCGTGTTTGTCCATGAAGCGGCCCATGCGGCGCAGGGCCTCTTCGATCTCCTCGGGAGAGACAGCGTAGCAGCAGCGCACGTGGCCCTCGCCCGCCGGCCCAAAGGCCGAGCCGGGGACCACGGCCACGCCCGCCTCCTTGAGGAGCGCTTCCGCGAACTGTTCCGAGGTCATGCCCGTGCTGGCGATGGAGGGGAAGGCGTAGAAGGCGCCGTGGGGCTCCGGGCAGACCAGGCCGATCTCTCGCAGGCCCGTCACGATGAGCCGTCGGCGCTGGTCGTATGCCAGGCGGCCCTCCTCCACTTGCGGCTCACCGCGACGTAGCGCCTCGATGGCGGCCATCTGGCCTGCCGTCGGCGCCGACATGATGGTGTACTGGTGTACCTTCATCCTCGCCTCGATGACCTCCGCAGCCTAGGCCGCGACCCCGATGCGCCAGCCGGTCATGGCGTGCGCCTTGGAGAAGCCGCCCAGAAGGATGGTCCGCTCCTGCATGTCCGGCAGGGAGGCGAAGCAGACGTGCTCGGCGTCGTAGACCAGGCGGCTGTAGATCTCGTCCGAGATGACAAGGAGGTCGTGCCTGCGGGCCACGTCTGCGATCCCTTCCAGCGTGGCGCGGGGCAGCACGGCCCCCGTGGGGTTGTTGGGGGAGCACAGGAGGATGAACTTGGTGCGCTCCGTCACCTTCGCTTCAATGGCCTCCGGTCGCACCAGGAAATCGTCCGCCATCGTGGTGGGGACCGGCAGGAACTCGCCGCCCGCCATGTGAACACAGGGGAAATAGGACACGTAGGTCGGCTCCGGGGAAATGACCTGGTCGCCGGGGTTCAGAAGGGAGCGCGCCGCAAGGTCCAGCGCCTCGCTCACGCCCACCGTGACCAGGATCTCCTTCGCCGGGTCGTAGCGCACGCCGTAGAGCATTTCCAGGTACCGGGCTATCTCCTGGCGCAGGGCGGGCATACCGTAGTTGGAGGTGTAGTGGGTGTACCCCTTCTCGATGGAGTAGATGGCCGCTTCCCGGATGTTCCACGGGGTCACGAAGTCCGGCTCTCCCACACCCAGGGAGATCACGTTCTCACTGGAGGCGATGAGGTCGAAGAATTTGCGGATGCCGGATGGCGGGATGTCCCGGACGCGGGTGGAGATGCGGTTGCGGACGGGCTTGGAGGAGGGGACGGTCACAGCGGTGCTCCTTTAGGGGGCCACGGGCAGGCGCGTGGAAGGGTTGCTGCCGTCTGTGAGCAGGACGTTGTTCTCCTTGAACCGCTTGAGGAGAAAGTGCGTCGTCGTGCCCTGGATGCCCTGCAGCGGCGCCAGCTTCTCGGACACAAAGGACGATACGTCGTAAAGGGTGCGGCCCACCACCCGGACCGCCAGGTCGTAGTCGCCGGAGACCAGGTGAAGGGACCGGACCTCCGGGAACTTGGCGATGCGCTCGGCGATGGAGTCGAATCCCACGTCCCGCTGCGGGGCAACCTTCACCTCGATGAGGGCGTGGACCTCCTCGCGGCCCACCTTCCGCCAGTCCACAAGGGCCTGGTATCCGAAGATGACACCGTCCTGCTCCGCTTTGTGCAGGAGGTCGCGCACCTGCTCCACGGTGCGCCCCGTCATCTGTGCGATGCGCTCCGGGCCGGTGCGGGCGTCCTTTTCAAGGATGTTCAGAATGTCTTCCATGTTGCGCAAGCTCCTGGCGTAAGGTAGTCCCTCTACGTGTGCAAGGTCAATCGTCCGGCATGGCCGGGCCTAGGCCCCGTTCTCCCTGGCCGCCTTGTGGATCATCTCCGCCATGGCGTCCAGCGTCCCTTCCGGCAGCAGGGACGAGGCGGCGACGGTGGACTCGATGGCGCCGCTGGCCTCCCGGGCCAGGCGGACAAGGGCGTCCAGGTTCTCCTTGCGGGAGCGCACCTGTCCGGTGACCGCGGCGTCCAGCGCAGCCACTGCGATTCCGAACTCCGCGAGCGGGTCTGCGATCTCCAGCATGAGGTCCAGGAACGCGTCCGAGTCCTCCACGTCCGCTTCCACCTGTCCCAAGGCCTGCACTGCTAGGAGATAGTCGAACAGGGCCTCGGCCAGCGCATCCCTGGCCTTGTCTCCGGACAGGGAAGGCGATCCTAGGATGTCGGCGAAGCGGACGGCGAAGTCCTCGTGCAGGTGGTCTATGTAGGGGTCGGGGTCGTCCGCCTGGGGGCCGGACAGGACCAGGGAAATGAGTTGGTTCGTCGTCTCCTGGAGGGCCACGCGCCGGGCGCCCACCGCCTCGGCAACCTGGGCAGGCTTCTCCATCTGGGTCAGCCGCTCCATCTGCCGGAACCACCCGCTCCGCAGGCTTTCAAACACCTCCGCCTGGTCCGGGCCAAGGTCGTCCGAGTCGATGGACGCCATCTCCAACAGCGGCGGGGCGGTGAGTAGGGACATGGGTCTCCCTCGCTTCGAGGCCGTGCCTCATGACTTACCGGTAGGCTTCCCGGCGGTGCGCTATGCGCAGGACAAGGACTTCACTTTTGTCATCGTCTATCGAAAAGAGTATTCTCCACTCTCCAACTCGGCGGCGCCATCGCCTGGGAGAGCCTTCCATCTGCTTGACATCGCCGCCGCGCGGGTCTTGCGCCAGCCCCTCAAGCGCTTCACGGACCCTTCTACGCACATGCTCCGGTTGGCGGCGTAATCTTTCCACGTCGCGAGCGGCGCCGGACGTGAAGAGAAGCTTATGCGCCAAGAGTCTTCAAGACTTCGTCAAAGGGGACAGTCCCCCCGACCACATCATCTTGCCTTGCGGACCATTTGGCAAGGAAGGCATCTTCAACCTCCTCCATTGCTTTGTCCGCCAGGCGTGCTAGCGCGCGCAGGTTTCGGTTGTCCGAAGGGATAGCTCCGGCCAGCGCCGTATCCAGCGCCGCAACTGAAATGTAGAAGTCAACAAGTGGGTCCAGGGCCTCGAACCATGTTCCCTGTGTGTCCTCGCGCAGCCCTCCACTCACCAGTTCGGCGGTGAGGCGTTCCACCAATCCCTCATAACTGCCTAGCGCGCCCTGGATAGCGCTCTTGGCCCTGGGGCCCCAGGCAGGCGCCGCCTCCACAAGACGTCGCGTTAGGCCTGTCAAATCGTCATAGACCGCCTGAGTCAGCTCGGGAGACGCCTCAGGGATGTTCCGCGGGCCGATCATGATGCCTAGGCCCTCGGACATCAAAGATATGTATGCTGCGCGGTGGCGGGCCACGATGCGACGCACGTCTGACGCGGGGACTTCGGACGTCAGCTTCCGTAAGAAAGTGTCTCGGCGCAGCACAAAAGACTCCCACGCCTTCCGCTGAGCAGCCGGGACGCGCTTTGGAGGCCTCCTTGGGAACTCGATGGGCCGTAGCAATGCAACCATGTCCCTACAGCTCCGGGTGTTTCTTGTGCCAGTCCGTGGCCTGCTCATAGGTGTAGGCCACCCGGAACAGGGTCTCCTCGTCCAGCGCCTTGCCGATGAGCTGCAAGCCGATGGGCAGCCCCTGCTCGATGCCGCACGGGATGGAGAGGCCGGGCACGCCGGCGATGTTCACCGGGATGGTGCAGATATCGTTCAGGTACATGCGGACCGGGTTGTCCGTCTTATCCCCCAGCTTGAACGGCAAGGTGGGAGAGGTGGGAGTGAGCAGCACATCGTACTGCTGGAAAGCTGCCTCGAACTCCCGGCGGATGATGGTCCGCACCTGCTGGGCCTTCTTGTAATAGGCGTCGTAGTAGCCGGCGGAGAGGGCGTAGGTGCCCAGGAAGATGCGCCGCTTCACCTCCGGCCCAAAGCCGCCCGCGCGTGACTTCTCCATGGCTTCCCACATGGTGTCCGCGCCCTGGTAGGAGTAGCCGTACTTCACACCGTCGTACCGGGCCAGGTTGGCGGAGAGCTCCGCCGGGGCCAGGATGTAATAGACCGCCAACGCGTACTTGGCTGAGGCCGGGAGCGACGCATCCATGTCCACACGCGCGCCCGCCCGCTCCAGCACGCGGGCCGCTTCCAGCACCGCTGCCTTCACCGGCTCGTCGATGCCCTCGCCGAGCATCTCTCTCACGATGCCGATGCGCAGGCCTTTCACGTCTGTCCGCAGCGCCCTCTTGTAGTCCGGCACGGGCACGTCCAGCGACGTGGAGTCCCGCTTGTCGTACCCGGAGATGGCGTTCATCACCAGCGCCGCGTCCCGCACGTCCTGCGTCAGGGGCCCTATCTGGTCCAGCGAGCTGCCAAAGGCGATGAGGCCGTACCGGCTCACCCTGCCGTACGTCGGCTTGATCCCTACCACACCGCACAGCGACGCCGGCTGCCGGATAGAGCCGCCCGTGTCGCTCCCCAGGGCGAAGATGCCTTCGCCCGCCGCCACCGCCGCCGCCGAGCCGCCGCTGGAGCCGCCCGGCACGTAGTCCAGGTTCCACGGGTTGTGCGTGGGGAAGAACGCCGAGTTCTCCGTGGAGGAGCCCAGGGCGTATTCGTCCATGTTCGCTTTGCCGATGGCCACCGCCCCGGAAGCGTTCAGGCGCTCCACCACGTGGGCGTTATACACCGGGATGTAGTTCTCCAGCATCCGGGAGGAGCAGGTTGTGCGGATGCCCAGCGTGTTCATGTTGTCCTTGACCACCCAGGGGACACCCAGGAGCGGGCCGGTCTCGCCCGACTTACGCCGCCTGTCTGCTTCCCGCGCTTGCGCCAGCGCGTGCTCCTCCGTCACCGTGACGAAGGCGCGCACCTTGCCGTCCACGGCCTTGATCCGCTCAAGCGCCATGCGCGTCAGGTCCTCGGACGACGCCTGCCCCGTGCGGAGAAGGTCGGTGGCTTCATGGATGGTCAGAAAGCGGAATGGTGTGGGCACTCTGAAACCTCTGGCGGAGGGAAGATGGTGGGCGGAGCTATTCCAGGACGGCCTTCACGCGGATGAAGCCGTCCTCCTGGCGCGGCGCGTTCTTCAGGACCTCGTCGCGGGGGAAGGAGGGGCGGGGCTCATCGTCCCGCATCACGCTATGGATGTCGATGGCGAAGCCTGTGGGCGGGACGTCCGTGGTGTCCACCTCGCCCAGCACCTTGAAGGTCTCCAGGATGAGGTTCAGCTGCGTCCGCACCCGCTCCAGCTCCTGCGGGGTCACGGCCACCCGCGCAAGGGCGGCGACGTGCAGGACCTCTTCGTTGGACAGGCCTTCCTGCATCACGGACTCCTTTGACCCCATAGCGCTCAGACATAGCAAGACGGCTCAGTATAGCAAGCGTGGAAAGAGAGGGGCAAGGCAAGAAGGAGAGGCTACCTTGCCAGCGTCGTCGCTAACATCTGCTCCAGCCCCTTACTCGTCGTTGCGAGCGCGTCCGACGTGCGTGGCAATCTGGTGGGGTGGGGAACCTACCTCAGCCTCCGTAGTTCCGCCAGCGCCTCCGCTACCTCCCGTCCCTTCGCCTCAATCAGATCCAGCAATTCCTCCGGCGTCCGTGTGTCCTCTTGTACCTTTACGTGCGGGTTCACAGCCTTCAGGTCGTACCCCTTCTTCTCAATCTCATCCCGCGACACCGTCCAGCTATGCTCGCTGTCGCCCCGTGTGGGCAGCAACTGGAAGAACTCATCAAAGTGCGCCAGTGTCAAGGGCGTCTTCTTCCCCACCTTGATATCCGACAGGTCGTAATACCAGATGTGCTCGGTCGGCTTGCCCTTGGTGAAAATAAGAGGTTGGCTTTCACCCCCGCACCCGCGTTGATGAACGTCCCCGGCGGCAAGCTCAATATGCACCACAGATTGCAATCATCCAGCAGTTTGCGCTTGGTCTGCACAAAGGCACCCTCATTCGTCCGGAACAGCACCCCTTCATCCAGAACCATCCCGCATCGTCCAACCCGGTCCAGGCTGTCTATCACATGCTGGAGGAACAGCACTTGTGTCGCCCCGGTCTTGTAGGCAAACCGAGTCTGCGCTTCTTTGCCCTCTTTCCCTCCAAATGGCGGGTTTGTGAGTACCACGTCGTATAGCTCTGGAGCGCCTGCAAACAAGCCGCCGTATGCCTCCTGGCGCGTTAGCGTGTTCCCGTGCCAGATATGCGGCTCGTCAATCCCGTGCAGCACCAGGTTGGCCAGCGCGATAGGATAGATGGTGTCGTCCTTCTCCCGCCCGTAGAACGTCTTGTGCTTGAGAGTGTCCAGTTGGTCCGCCGACCTGATATTTGCCTTGTTAGAACCAGCCATGTGTTCAAAGCTCTGCGCCAGGAACCCGCCTGTTCCGCTCGCCGGATCGTAAACCCGCTCACCAATCTTCGGGTCTACTACTTTCACCATCGCGCGGATGACCTCGCGCGGCGTGAAGAACTGGCCACCGTCGTTGCCCTTCTCCCCCATCTTGAGGAGCAGCCCTTCATACACCTGAGAGAGGGTGAAGACGTGTGTCGGCTCGATATTCTCGCCGCTCAGGTCGTTCACCCTGTCCAGCACGTCCAACAGGTTGTGCTCCGTGTCAATCCGTGTGCGTTCAATGCCGGAGAAAATCTCACTGATGACCTTCTGGCGGGATGTCGCGTTGGGTCGCTCGCGCAGGCCCCGCAGGTAGCGGATTAGGTCATTATTAACAAAGTCCATGAACGCATACAGGCTGCCGCTGGAAAGTTCCTTACGCTTGTCCCCGCTCGGTGCAGCCCAGTCCTGCCATCTATAAGGCGACGCGAGCGATGGGGCAAACTCGTGCCCCACGGCCTCTGCCTCCTCTGCCTCAATCGTCTCACGCTCGTCCAGGATGCGCAAAAAGAGAATCCAGGTCAGTTCGGGAACATACTGGAGTGCCCCAGCGCAGTTAGATCGGCGCATGATGTCACAGATGACTTTTATTGCGCCATTCACGGATTGCGGAGTGGCTAACTTACGGCCATTCCCATTGCCACTAACGGCACCTTTTACCATCTATAGCTCTCCGTTAAATGCTTGCCGTAGCAGCACCGCAGGCAAGTGGTTGATTGTCTCAGCTTGGGCCTCGGCAGCGGCACGAGCTAGTTCCATGAAAGCAACTTGACCACCGATGCGCTCCACAATTCGTTGTTGCTCAGTAGAAGGGGGTAAAGGCAAATCCAAACCAGCAAGGTAACTCTCTGGTACCCGCTGCTGCCCTACGGCCCCAGTGAAATGTTCCGCCGCGTTTCTCAATACGTCAGGCTGAGTAAGGTAATGATGAATCCATTCAGGAAATATGCCGCCTTTTGGCCGAAGAACATGGAATTCAGTGGAAGCAAAGGCCACGCCATCAATCAGGCCTCGTGCAATAGCATGTTTCCCGTTTTGCATGCACGGGGTAATTTTTGCAAATAGCACGTCTCCTTCACCAACATATGTGTAACCCTTCTTGACCTCTCTAAAGGGCTTTATCTCTGAACGGAGGATGCCTCCTGCATTCTCTTCAACCGCAGACATTGGGATGAAGGTGGTTGGTGCATCATCAGGCCGCAATAGCCCTCTGCGACTTGGGTTTATTTCGCAAATCTCTCCTATCTTCACCCGTGGCCACTTTTGTGCTTCAGGGCCGTTAAACACTTGCCAGCGGCAGGCCATAGGGAGGGTTTCTGCCGCTCTCAGCTGCGCCGCCGCCGCCACACGTGCCCGCTCCAACGCGGCCAGTTGCCCCGTAAGAACCGCTGTAATCCGCTCCTGCACAGCAAGGGGAGGCCGAGGGATTTTAAGGGCAAGAAGCGTTTCTGATTTGACCGCTGACTGTCCAATCCACCGGTTACAGATTCCCGCGAACACGCCCTGCTGCCACTGTGACAACAGCCAGAAAGCTAAGTACTCTGAAGACAGAGCGGTAGGCATCGTCCGTAGACGGGTGAAATGATTACTGAACACAACCGGCTCTTCATGAGGCTGAAATAATGCGCTCTTGCCCACAAGTTCTGTACTGTTCGTATTGTTGAAGAGCACATCGCCAGCTTCCAACCGATACGTGTCGATAGTATCTGAGTCAGCAGGCACCCGTATATATGAAGACCAGTCAAGTCGTCCCGTCCTCGTCACATTATTCATGCGTAACTGAATAACGCCCTTAGGATCACGCTGCCCGCTGGCAAAGCCTGCCTGTGCTTCCCGGATTACCTCCCCGAGTGCAGCCCATTCCCATCCTTTGGGCAAATGCCCAGTGCCGTCTAAGTTCATAAGGCGTTTCCTTACGCAGCAAACAGCCGCTGTTTCGTCTCAATCAGCACATCGACCGGCCTACCCAAACGCCATAGAGCGGCAACTCCGCCCGCCTGGCTCACTTCGGGTGTCTGAAAGACGGAGGGGTTTTCAAGCCCGTCCGTGCCTTCTCGGGCAAACTGCGTTATCAGCGCTTTCAGGGTTGCCCTGGTCTCGGGAGGCAAGCCTTCCAGCCAGACTGCCTGCTTGTACCCAAACGCCTCGGCCCGCTCCGTGCACCGCTTGGCTTCTAAGCCATAGGCCAACTCTCCCAGAGTGTCGTATAGGTCGTAGTCGGTCATCTCGTCTAGCACGCGGACCAGCAGGGCGGAGCGCCCGCCATCCGGAAGCCTGCCCAAGACCTCATGTCGTTCTGTCGGGACTATCCAGCGTTTGCGGAACTCTTCCAACGTGGGCGCCTCTTCCACCAACTTGGCAGCCAATCTCTGTTTTTACTCTTCTATCGTCACGGGCATGGCCTTCCCATCCACCTGTGTCACGATGTACTTACCCGCCGCGTTGACTCGGATGTCAAACCCTTCCACTTGAATGGCCCGCTCTGGCGGTTCAACGGGTCCATCTACCGGTCCGCTCCCTTTCTTCGCCGGATTAACAAACCGCGTCAAAAAGTCGTCTCCCCACAAGCGCGTGGCATCCGTATAGTCGTACACCCGGAACATAAGCTTGCCGCTAGGCGGATCCAGCCGTGTTCCCCGCCCTACCATCTGGTGAAATGCGATCGGAGAGCGCACGTATTTGAAAAACACGATATTGCGGACGGGGGGCACGTCCACCCCCGTGGTCAAAAGGTCCACTGTTGTCGCAACAAAGTGGTGTCGTGAGCCCGCCTTAAAATCCGCAATGTAGTCCGCGCCCCCTACGGAGGCGGTGCATTTGAACGCGTACGCCTCCAGGGGCAGCTTCCCGTTCTGTAGGCACCAGCCAGCGTAGAGGTTGTTCATAACAGCAGCCACGGCATCCGCATGGCGGTCACGGGCACAGAAGATGATGGTCTTTTGCTCCGGCCCGCCTGTCTGTAATAAGTGGGAGAAGAGGTCGCGGGCCATGGCTTGCACGCGGTCAGGCATGAGCAGCCTGTCCTCAATGTCGCTTGCCTTATACAATGTCCGTGCATAGGAAGGATCGAGCACCTCGCCTGTATTGGCATCGATGACCCGTTTCCCTACCAGGTCTTGTTGTACGACGCCGCGCTGCCGTTCGTTCGACTCTTTATTGTCGTGGAACAGGTCAAACCTGTCGATTTCCACGGCTGCCAGGTAGCCGTCCTCGATGCCTTGGGCCATGTCGTATTCGTACACGGGTTCCCCAAAGTGTCGGAGGTTGTCCGCCGTAATCTCCTTGTCTTCTATCGCTTCTTTGTTCATCTCCGTGATTTTGATCTGGCGCGGCGTGGCCGTCAGTCCAATTTGCACTGCGTTGTCGTTCCGCCTCAGGGCTTGAGACCATTTACCCCATGCGGAGCGGTGACATTCGTCCAACACAATATGGCTAAAGTAGTTCTCGGGATAATTGCTTGTCAGGAAATTAGCCGTCCCATCCTCTGTGTCCACGTCCAACGTCTGGTAGGTGGCAATCAAAATGCGTGCGTTCTTCTGCGCGTTTCCAGCGGAAACGGGCTGGGCATCGGCCCCGAAGGCGTTCTGAAAGGCTCCCAACCCCTGCGTCCGCAACTCGTCACGGTCACAGATAAATAGTGCCCGCCGCAGTTGCCCGGCATCCGCAATGCGCTTCAGCAAATTGACCGCAATGAACGTCTTTCCGGAACCTGTCGCCAGGGAGAGGAGGGCGCGCTTATTACCGCGCGCCAGCTTCTCTAAGACTGCCCGGATGGCGGCGTCCTGGTAGTAGCGCCGGGTTCCCTCGCCTCCCGTGTACCGCGTGAGCAGAGGCCGTGCCGCTGGGCTCTCGAGTTTGAAACCCATCGACGCTTCGTAGCGAGCGCGCAAGTCGGCAGGCGTAGGGAAATAGGACAGCGGTCGTGCATAGGTGGTCTCGCCAGTACTGCGATCCCACTCCACAAACAAGTGCCCGTTACTGGAGAAAGCAAACGGCACGTTCAGGCGTTTGACTGCCGCGTACCACTTGGCTTGTTCAAGCCCGTGATCCGGTGGAAGGCTATCTGCTTTGGCCTCAATAAGAGCAACTGCCACCGGCTGAGAGTCCGCCGCGACCTTCACCCGCAGGGTATAGTCCACCCGGCCCTTCATCTTCTTGCGCGCCTTGCCATCGACAATGTCGATGGTTCCAGCCGTTTCCTCGCGGCGGATTAGGTCCTCCGTCCAGCCACGGTCATGCAGGGCAGGATCGATGAGCTTGGCCCGTGTATCCGCTTCGCTGTACGGCATATGCGCTCAGCAACAGGCCTTTCTGACCGCGCCAGACTTTCTGTCAGTGACAATACAGCAGGTAAGGGAGCCAGACAAGACAAAACATGCCACCTCCCCCTTCCCCAACCTTTCCTCCCTCTGCTACCCTCGGAGCCTCAGCGGAGGCCCTCGACGAAGCCGGGTGCTCCACGCGGCGTCAAACGCGACGCCATTGATAGAAACAAGGCCCTCCCGGCCCGTGGCCAGCTATGCCGGGGTGTAACATTCAACAAGAGCCGGTCACGGGCCGCCGCCCCAGATACATCCAGGGGAGAAAAAGAGGAAATGAAAAATCAACAAACAGTCCGCAAGCTGGGAAGGCAAGGACAATCAAAGAAAATGGCTGTTTGGCCCCCCTCTCTGTGCGCGGAGAGGGGGTTGGGGGGTGAGGTGAGCCCCCCTCACGTATCCGTCCTCCTGAGCTCCCGTGACAGCGCCGCCACCCCAAGCGTCACCCCCGCCGCCACAACCATGAACGCGCCCACGTCGTCCGCGGGACCCCACGCCTCCACCGCTATGGCCATGGGGAACGTTCCCAGAGGCTGGAGGCCCTGGCCCATCTGCTGCAGGGAGAACACCCGCCCGCGCACCTCGTCCGGGGTGAGGAGCTGGAGCAAGGTCTGGGCGGTGGCGAAGTGGATGGACAGCACGATGCCCGCCCCCATCAGGAAGACCATGGACAGCGGCAGCCAGGTGGAGCGGGAGAAGAGCCCCACGAAGAGCGCGTACCCCAATAGCGTGATGAAGACGACCCACCCCTTCTTCCGGATGTTCCCGATGAACAGCACCGCTGCCAGCCCGATAAGCGCCCCCCAGCCGACGCCGGTGGCCAGGATGCCGTACCCCTGCGACCCGATGTGCAGCACCCGCTCGGCGAAGAACGGCAGCATGTAGAAGTAGGGCAGGATGAACAGAGTCGGGATGAGCCCCACCACGACCAGGCTGCCCACGGCGTGGTTCTTGAGCGCGTACTTGAGCCCCGCGGTCAGGCTGACGAAGAACGGCGCGCGGCCCGTGGCTTTCTGCTCCACCACGCCCGTGATCTGCATGGTCCAAACGGATGCCGCCACCCGCGCCACGGCCTGGAAGACAAAGACCCAACCGGTCCCCACCAGGCTGATGACCAGCCCCGCAAAGACCGGCCCTGTCACCCGCGCCACGTTCTGGGTCAGGGAGCTCAGGGCCACCGCGTTCGGCAACGCCTCCCTCGGCACCACGTTGTACACGAGCGCCTGTCGAGACGGCATGAAGATGCCCCAGTTCACCCCCTCCACGGCGGCGAAGGCGTAGATCTGCCAGGTCTGGAGGTTGTCCGTCAGCAAGAGGAGCGACAGCACGACGGCCTGGATGCTGGACAGCCCCGCGCACCAGGACACGATGGTCTTGCGGTTGAAGCGGTCGGACAGCATGCCCCCGAAGGGGGAGATGACCACGGACACCCCGCCGCGCAAGGCGGTCACGCCTGCCATGGCCACGGCGGACCCGGTCACCTCCAGGACAAGCCACCCCAAGCCGATGAACTGGAACCAGTCCCCATAGGCCAGGAAGAGGTCGCCCATGGTGAGCAGACGGAAGTTGCGGATCTTGAGGGACGTGGCCGCCTTGGAAAAGGAGTCGCCCACGCGCCGCAGTCGCGAGCCGGGCGGCTGGCCGGGGTCGGTGGAGGATGCGGGTGTGGTTGCCATAAGTGGTTCCGTGTGCGTCCAGCCTACCACGCCGGAGCGCCAAGTCCCAGAGGGCGGCCGTCGCCGCCTCCAGAACGACCTTAGCGGTAGGGTGTGATAGGTAGTGAGACAACCTAGTATTTACAGAACTGCAAACTAATATTGACTCTTATGTCTTAGAGTGGTATACCACCTCAAATCACCCACACTTCCTTTCACCGGCCGGGGGAGAGCTGTTTCACAAAGGAGGGCAACATTCGGACACAGAGAGGTTAGGTTGGCATCGCGAGAGAGGCACAGAGTTTCAGGGACTTTAGGGGAGGAAATCTTAGATGAAACGCATACGATTCTTATGGGGAGCGGCCCTTTCGGCCCTTGTCCTGGCGGCTGCGTGCGGACCCGCCGCTGAGCCGACAGCGACCACCGGAGCGCAGCCTACCGCCACCAAAGCCGCTGCAGCCACATCCACCACCGCGGCTGCCGCTGCCACGGCTACCACTGCTCCAGCGGCGGCCACAGCCACCCGGCCCGCAGCCGTGGCGACGGCTACCGTGGCGTCCGCCCGCGTCCACCCGATCCCGATCATGGGGATGCCGCCGCAGAACCCGGCGGCAAAGAAGGGTGGCATATTCCGCGACGGGTCGACCGCTCCTGTCCCCGACTTCGGTGTGTGGGACTCGGCCGTGGGCACGACCCTCGAGGTGGCCGTGCAGACCACGGACTCGCTCCTGGATAGGAACGAGTTCGAGCCTAGAAAACAGGATCAGATACTAACGAACTTTGCCTACGACTGGTGGACGAACGCCGCCGGCACGGAGTACACCTTCCTGCTCACCAAGGGCGCCAAGTTCTTCGACGGCAAAGAGGTGACATGCGCGGACGTGGAGTTCTCGCTGGAGACGCTCAGAGACGCACGTGATGCTACGGGCGCCACCCTACGGCGCAGCCCGCGCGCCCGATGGTTGAGCCGAGTCAAGGACATCTCCTGCCCGGACCCGTACACCGTGAGCATGAAGACGGACGGGACGCCGCTGCCCTCTCTGCCAGCAACGCTGGCGGTATCCTCCTTCGCCATCCTGCCCAAGCATACGTTTGAGGGCAACTTGGACCTGACCTGGAAGGAGCCCGCCAAGAACGGCATGGGCACCTTCATACCTAACCAATACGTCCCGGGGGAGAAGGTGGTCTTCAAGCGGAACCCCAACTACTGGAACCAGCCGTACCCATACCTGGACGGCTATGAGTCCATCAACTTCGGCTCCACCACGGCGGGCACCGCGGCCTTCCGGGTGGGCCGGGCCGAGGGCGGCATCACCTTGCCTCCGACTATCCGCAAGCAGCTCATGGATGAAGGCAAGATGTGGCAGCCGGTGACCGGCTCGTCGGATGGCTTCACGGGCTATCAGGCGAACTTCACGCGCGCGCCATGGAACGACCCGCGTTTCTCACTGGCCATGCGCTGCGCCATAGACACCGCGCAAGTGAACGCTACCGGAAACGACGGCGAGGGCTACGAAGGTCCGGCGGGCCTTCCCGCGAGCGACTCCGGCATCGAGGGCGCTCCCGACTGGGCGATCACCATGGCTGAATGGCAGGCGGTCCACCCCTGCCACGGGCCGAGCGGCGATGCCGCCAACATGGAGAAGCGCCGCCAGATGGCGCGCGACCTCCTGGCCCAGATGGGCTTCACTGCGCAGAACCCCGCCAAGCCCACCAGCTACTACGCGAACCCGGACAGGACCTTTGAAGTGGTGCAGAACAACCTGGCGCTGGTGGGTATCCAGGTGCAGGCCAAGGTGGTCACAACCTCCGAGCGGTACGAGATCCAGACGAACGCCACGATGGACATCCTGCAGCAGGGCTTCGTAACGTCTCGGCGGGACCCGGACCACTGGTTCTACGAGCAGTATTTCGGCACATCCGACCGCAACTACGGACGGTACCAGAACGCCGAGATCGACGCGCTGATCGACAAGCAGTCCAGGACATTGGACAAGGCGGAGCGGTACAAGATCATCAAAGAGATCCAGCTGATGCTCTTGAAGAACAACGCGAAGGTCGCGGCCCGCGTCAGCCAGAACACTCGCGCCTTCGCCATCTGGGCGCGGGACATCTACTGGAACGAGCCGGCCAACAACCAGAACACCGCCGCCAAGTACGCCCGTGTCTGGATCGACCCCGACCTCAAGGCCAAGTTCGGCGGCTAGCGGTCCGCCTACTGCCTGAACGAGCGGGCCTTGC
>ORJL010580019.1_pt1 | contig 54941 bp, 51 predicted proteins | sample 1779941 | NCBI WGS metagenome assembly ORJL01 (sample SAMEA104232317, study PRJEB22302) | groundwater metagenome | biome: forest; feature: aquifer; material: groundwater | place: USA | collected 2011-08-07 | depth 5.8 m | reverse complement strand
TGTGGCTTGGGGGACTGTGGTGATGCTCTCCACCTTCTCCGGCGTGTACTCCTTCACGCGCTCCTTGAGCAGTTGGAAGGCGGGCTGGCAGGCTACCCCATTGACCTGGTAGTTTCCCTCCAGTGCCGCCCTGGAGGCTGCTACATCGTCGTTGAAGGTGTCGAACGGTTTGGCTTGCTTGTCTGTGCTGTCCCAGACCAGCGGCTTGTGGCTGTCTGCATCGCGCACGTAGTGACCGTCTGGCCCAATGAGGTACGGCGCGTTGGTGTGGCGTCGCAGGAAAGGAGCATCATAGGTCCCGTACTCATGGAGCAACAGGTTGACGATGCCCAGCACGAAGGCGCCGTCCGTGGCCGGGCGTATAGGCACCCACTCATCGGCCTTGGCCGCGGCATGGGTGAACCTGGGGTCAACCACCACCAGCTTCATACCCCGCATACGTGCGTCGGCGATTCGCTTGGCGTCTACCGGTATGGCACGGTCGGACTCAAAACCGGTGTTGGTGCCGATAAACAGAGCGTACTTCGTGTATTGGTACTCGGGCCAGTCATGGAACGATCCCCACAACTGGCTGCCGATGGTATGCGCGGAGTTGCCACACATCACGCCCCCGCCGGTGCCGGCCTCAGTACCCACATAGGGCGTCCCCAGGGCCTGCCCCACACACAGAGCAACACCCCGCTTGGACATCTCCATGGAGGGCATTTTTAGCCCTCTGGGGTTGGTGGCCAGGACCTTCTTCAGTTGCTCGGTGACAATATCCAGGGCCTCGTCCCATGAGATCTCACGCCATTTGGGATCAATGCCGATGCCCTTTTCCGGGTTGGTCCGTTTGAGGGGCGTCTTCAAGCGGTGGGGGTCATACACGCGCATCAGCCCAGCATTGCCCTTGGGGCAGAGGCGCCCCTCCGTGTACGGCGCCTCGGCGTTGCCCTCAATACGGACGACCACGTCGTCCTCCACCGTGACCCTTATGGGGCAAGTGTTGTAGCACTCGTTGCAGTAGGAGAGGACCTGGTTCACAGCCATTCTCTCCTCCCTATCTGTCGAGCCAGGCGTAGAGCATGTAGTCCACCGCTCCCATATAGTGCGACTTGTAGTTCACGCCCTTGACCCGATCGTTGAAGTAGCCTGCCAGGGGCGCTCCAGGCATGGGAATACTATACATCTGGGAGATGACAAGGCGCTGGGCCTCCTGGGCTGCCTCGGCGGACTTGGCCACATCCTGGAGCTCCATGAACTGGTCAATAAGCGCGTCCAGCTTCGGATCACTTACCTTGTTGTAGTTGCTGCCCCCCTTGGTGTGGAACATGTGGTACAGCGACCAGACTGCCGAATCGCCCCCGATGTAGGCCAGCGCTGCTCCGGAGTACTTGCCCACAGTGACGGTGTTGGCGAACTCGCCGTAGTCGAGTATCTCGATATTGGCCTTGATCCCCACCTGCTGGAGCATTCCCGCCAGGGCTTCGGCCAATGCCTTATGAAGGTGGCCGTACCGGTTAGTACCCTTGAGGGTGGCCGCGAAACCGTTGGGATACCCCGCCTCCGCCAGCAAGCGCTTGGCCTCATCGGGGTGATACTCCCAGTACCGGCGCAGCTCCGGTGCAAGCTTGTCCACCGCCAGAGAAGATGGTCCGTAAAGCGGCGGTGTAATGGGGTAGAAGGTCTGGCCCAGTCCAAGGTACACCGAGCGGTTCAACGCTTCCCTATCTATAGCCATGGACATGGCACGCCGCACCCTCACGTCCCGATAGGGGCTGCCTTCCTCCATGGTAGGGCGGATGGCGAAGAACGGACCCCAGGGACAAGCATAGGCACGCAGCCCCTTCACCTGCCCAAGCTGCACCTGGAGGGACGGCTCGGGCTGCGGGTGGGGGAGACCGTCTATGCGCCCGCTGCGCAAGGCGGCTGCTTGCGTGGCCATATCCGGGATAACAGAGAACGATATGGCATCAATGTAGGGTAGGCCCTTCTGCCAGTAGTTCGGATTCCGCTCGTAGTCCAGCCTGACCCCGGGGGAGTACTGCTTGAGGATGTACGGCCCCAAGCCCACGTTCTCCTCTGCCTTCTGGATTTGCTTGCTGGGCCCAAACACCTCTGGGGCCGTGATGATGTTCCACCACCCGGACGTGCCCTCCTGGGCGAAGAAGGCCGAGGGCACCTTCATGCGAAGGAGCACGGTGTACTTGTCCGGCGCAGTCGCTTTGTCAATCCGGTCGGCGTAGGTCCGCATGGTCCGAGGCCATTGCACGTTCACGGAGTACAGCACGTCATCGGCCACGAACTCTCGCCCGTTCACCGGAGGTATGTTGGGGAACTTCACCCCCTGGCGCAGTTTGATCTCCAGGGTCAGGTCGTCAGTCCACTTCCAGGATGTGGCGAGCTCCGGGACCAGCGGGTAGTTGTCACAGCCCGCGTCGCGGCTGAAGCGGGCCAGTCGGTTGTGGGACCACTGGACCCAGGGATGGAGATCGGCATTTACAATCTGGAAGGGGTCCCAGGCCCGGGCCTCCCGGTCGTACGCCAGCCTTATGGTGCCCCCGACTTTGGGCGCCGCGGTGGCCGATGTGGAGGCCGGTGTCAGAGTGGGGACCGCGGTCGCCGTAGCCCGGGAGGCCGCCGGCTGTGTGGGCATGGGCGTAGCCGTAGCCGCGGGCTTGGCGGTGGGCTGAGGGGTCGCGGTAGCCGTCGGGCCGCAAGCGGCGAGCATCAGAAGGACTACCGCTGTCATTCTCGACAAAACCTTGGCATCCATAGCGCTCTCCTTTGGTGTCCAGGGACGACCGAGCTGTAGCTGGGGCCCCAGCCACCCTTTTGGGAATGCCCATAATCTATATGTCGCGGTGGGGGCTGTCAAGAGCGACACAACTCCCGAGAATAGCGATTGAGCTTTGGCGCCTTCACCCGCCAAGTGAAAGGGCGCGTGTCCCCTGTCATCGCGAGCAAGAGGAAGCAGCGGTCCCGCTGCCCTGTGGCCCCGCATGACATCAAGGGACGTACCTCAGAGGCCCAAAGGGTACTCCCTTGTCGTTGCGAGGCCCCGTTAAGGGCCGAAGTCCCGACTCGTCGGGATGTCTCTCCGCATAACCAGGGGTGTCCCGACAAGTCGGGACTTCGTCGCTACGCTCCTCGCAACTGTGCATGGCCGTTGACCCGGCCACCACGCCGGATGAAAAACGGGGGCTTTTTCATAGGAACGACAGTCAAAGGCACCACGTAGCGGCAATTCATGAGTTGCCGCTACGGGTACATAGACAATGAGTGGGCGACCGAAAGTCGGTCGCCCACTCACTCGAGGTCAGGGTGGCTTTCTTCGCCCGAGCTACTGCCCTCTCTGCGGCAAGCTGCCTAGTACTCGATAGCTAGCTTTCCGTTCTGGGTAGCCAGCCGCAGGAGTGCCAGGCCTGGCTTGACCACCTTGGTCTCCGGCTTAGGTTCTTCGGCCTTGATGGTGGTCTGGTTCTTCTCCCCGTCGAACTTAGCTTCGACACTCTTCTTGTCCTTGTCGTTGCCTACCTCCAATGCATCAGGGAGCGAAGTTCACAAAGCCTGGGCCAGCGCGATAAGGATGTCTCGTTGATCGGCAGTGAGGGGCTTGCCCTGTGCCGGCGAGCAACACAGCGCGTTCACTTCGTTAGTAAAGGCCTGAACCTTGCCAGCCTTCGCCTGTGAGTTGGGAGCTTGGGCTATAGAGTCCACCTTTTGCTTCAACGACGTGGCTACCCCGGTGTTGCCGAGGAACTGACTAATGACGTTCTTTAGGCTGGCAGGGGTAACAACTACTGTGAAACTGGTGAAACCGCTGCCAGCGTTCCCGGCATTGTCCGTGGCGGTGGCTGAAAAGCTGTGGGCGCCCAAGACGAAAGTATAAGCCGGGCCAGCAACATTCTGGCAGGTGTGGGAAGCAATCCCCGAGCCACCATCAACTGCCAGGCACACGATGCTGACCGTCTGGTCCACAGTGTAGGTGCCAAGATTGCCCGAGTAATTCACCGAGGGAACTGTCTTGTCTATGTTGATGTTGCTCACCGTGGCCGAGGCCGTGTTCCCCGCCGTGTCTGTGCAACTCACGGTGGCTGACTGGTTGGCGCCCTCGGCGCTGACCACCACCGTGGTGCAGGAGGCGATGCCGCTGCCGCCATCCGTGCCGCTTGCGGTTACCGTCACGTCCGTGTTGTTCCAGCCGTTGGCGTTGGGCCCCGGGCTGCGTGATGCGCTGACGGTGGGCAGCGTAGTGTCTCGCACCGTGATGGAAACAGTATCCGTGGCCGTCGCCTGCCCATCGCTCACCGCTAAGGTTACGGTATGCGTTCCTAGCGGAAGACCCACTGTTGGGCTCACCCCGTTCGCGGCCCCAACGGTTCCTGTCCAGTTGTAGGTGAGAGGACCACCATCTGGGTCAGACGAACCAGAACCATTGAGGGTAACAGAAGCACCGGAAGGACTGGTCGCCTCCACTGTCTGGTCTGGACCTGCATTAGCCACCGGTGGCTGATTCAGGATCAACTCAACAGCACCGATGTCGCCGGCCGCGCCTTGGGGCCGGGCAACGCCGCGCTGGTCGGCTACGATGGGGAAACCGTTAGCGTCCGTGAGATTCGCGAGCGGCACTGCATCTATGGCCGGGCTTCCGGGAAGCTGCGCGTGTGTCTGCGTCGGGCCGCCATTGTTGGCCAGAGGGCCCAGCAGCGGGTTAGTGCTGTTCAGGTCGCCGCTGCCGGTGAGCCCCACACAGGAGGCGTCACTCGCTATGTTGTGGCCCAGCGTAGTGATGACGCCGCCGCAGTCACCGGGGCTGTTGTTGGCAATGATCGTGTTCTTCAACCTGGTGGTGCCGCTATCGTTGAGGATGCCGCCTGCGGCGCCGCCGATATCCCGATTGCCGGACACAGTGCTGTTCGCAAGTGTAAGCGTGCCATAATAAACTTGGCTGATGCCACCGCCGTAACCGTTGCCGGTGTTGCCGCTCACCGTGCTGTTAATCAGCGTCAACGCGCCAGCCCAGTTTAGAATGCCTCCGGCGCCCTGACCGTCCGAGTTGTTGCCGCTGACAGTGCTATTGGTCAACGTCGCATGGCCGCCCAAGTTGACGATTCCGCCGCCGCGGTAGCCGCCTGTGCTGTTGCCGTTGACAGTGCTGTCGGTCAGGGTAAGAATGGCACCGTTCGTGATACCGGCACCGTAGTAAAAGCTAGTGTTTTCCCTAATCGTGCTGCTGCTTATCGCTACCGTGCCGGGGGACCAGATACCACCGCCGGTCTGGCCGTAGTTGTTGGAGACGGTGCTGTTGGTCATGGTCATGGTGCCATAATTCAAAATGCCGCCGCCGTTCAGGCTGTCGCCTCCTCGAATGGTCACGCGGTCTAGCCTTACGTCACCAGCGTTGGGACCAGCGATGGAGAAAATGCGGAAACTTGGCGTGCCGGCAGCACTGCTTCTCTGGATGGTCGCCCCGTTGCCGTTGATGGTTATCTGGCTGGTAATGATGGGCAAGCCGTTGGCCCCCGCGCTCGTGTTGTCTACCGCGGTCAGAGTGTAGGTCCCGCCCGGGGCCAGGTTGATAGTATCTGCTCCCGAAGTTGCATTGGCCGTGTTTATTGCGGCAATCAGCCCTGCGACATCCCCATCGGCGATGCTAAAAGCGGCCGCCTGTGCCACGACCGGCAGCTGGGCCGCCAGAATGATGGCAAGAAGCGCTAGCCCCCTGAGGAGAAGCCTCCATCCTCCTATCCCCCTCGAGATTAGATGCTTCGTCTTATCATTCCTCACGTTCATGATTCCTCCTTTGGCATTTCCTTGTGAAGCACCCATAATGGACGACTTGGGGCTGCGCCGAGCGAATTGAAACATATACTAATGGTCTTATAATTGTATGGTCTCACCGCATAGCGCAACAAGCGCTTACGGGCATTTCAAACTATTATGAGACCATTAGTATGTCCCCTCAAGAGCCCTACCCACTATTTACTGTGCGGGACAATCACTGAATCTATACCTAATTGACCACCATCCTATACTACTTATCAAGAAGAGCGCAAGTGGTCTATCTTATAGGCTGCGTTCTAGAAGTATCTTCTATAAAGCACGTGGCTTTCTTGTGGGACATATCCTTCGGCAAGTTCAGGATGAGCGGTCAAAAGTAGGTTCGTAAGTCGAAACTTATTGTCCGAAGCGGCGCTGCGGCTCTGTAAGCTGCGAATCCCACGCAGGAAGTCGATCTTTCGGAAGGCGGGCCACAAGGAATCGCAGAAGTAGAGCTCGCTGTAAACGCTCTGCCACATAAGGAAGCCGCTTAGCCTCACTTCGCCGCGCTGACTGCTGCCAAGGCGTGGGCTTGCCCGGCCATGACCCTGATGAGAATGCGGCGACCCAATGTCCCTGAGCAATGGCCCATGTGTTCGTTCGTGGTATTGGGGGGGTATCCTCTTTCGCCCTGCTGCACGTCGCCGACGACGTAACTGAGATGGTGGAAGCCTGAGCCTACTGTCGAACTACGCCAGTCGGGTAAGCGGAGGCAAGTACCGTTCTCCGGTCACACCGGCGCTATCTCGACGGCAGGAAGCTAGCGCCCGGATTCCTACCTTGAGCGAAAAGGAAACCGAGGTGCTTCGGCGCATCGGCGACGGCCTCAGTACCGAGCAGATTGCTCATGAGCTGTCGCTTAGCGAACATACGGTCCGCAACTACGTGAAGCGAATCTTCGGCAAGCTGGGCGCCCATTCTCGCATGGATGCTGTGTCGGTCCTCAACGCGGCTGCTCCCAGGTAGTGCCCACGGGCAGGGAAGCGGGTGAGGGATTCTGGCGTAGCGGCAATTCCTGAATTGCCGCTACGGGTACGCCTAGGGCGGATTGCGCCGCGAGGTAGGCGAGAAGCGGGACAGGCGGTCTGCAGCCCTGATTCACCATCTACCAGCTTGATCCAATGCCTTGTTGTCGCACCAACTGGGTGACAAAACCGCCCGTTCCAGCAGACATAATAGGTGGCGGATTTGGGACACCTTTCCGCTTGACAGCCCACGGCGCTTCTGCTAGTTTTGTGCAAGTCCACGACGGGTCTGATACCGCCTGCTTTCGAGGTGCTGGGCTTATGTCAACTGCTACCATTGACCCCATAACATTCCAGGTCATCGCGACCAGCCTGGGCGGAATCGTTCGGGAGATGCAGCGCTCCCTGTTCCGCACGGGGTACTCGACCATCATCCGCGAGTCCCTGGATGCATCCTGCGCCATCCTGGATACGCAGGCGCGCTTGGTGGGGCAGGACGTGAACCTCACCCTGCACATGGGCGCTTTCCCTGTATGCGTGGAGAACCTTCTCAAGAGCTACTCGCCCAACGACATCGAGGAGGGTGACGCCTTCATCCTCAACCACCCCTACTATGGGGGCAGCCCCCACGTGCTGGACATGGCCGTTATCACGCCGGCGTTTCATCGCGGCAAGCTGGTCGCCTTCTGCGCCAACATCGCCCACAAGTCCGACATCGGGGGCGCCGTCCCCGGCGGCAACTACCCCCAAGCGACCGAGATGTACCAGGAGGGCATCCACCTGACGCCGGTGCGATACGCCCGAAAGGGGCGCATAGTCAAGGAAGTGGACAACATCATGCGGGCCAACTCCCGCACGCCCGAGCTGGTCATCGGAGACATACGGGGACAGATGGGCACCGACCGCATCGGCGAGGACCGGCTGGGGCGACTGCTCGACAGGTACGGTCAGGATACGGTGCTCGCCGCCTTCGAAGAGCTGTACTACCGGACGGAGCGCCAGATAAGGCAGGCAGTGGCCCAGTGGTCTGATGGATCCTCGGAGGTCGAGGGCTTCCTGGACCACGACGGCATAGACCTGACCAAGCCCGTCCGCCTGCAACTGCGTGTGGTCAAGGAGCGGGACTCCATCCTGTTTGACTTCACCGGCAGCCAGGACCAGACCCGTGGCCCGGTGAACATCCGGCCCTCCCTGGCCAAAGCGGCCTGCTACGCGGGCATGCTGACCATGGTGGACCCGACCATCCCCTGCAACCATGGCCTGGCCCGGGCCATAGATACGCGGTTCCGCGAGGGCAGCGTCGTCAATCCCATTCCCCCGGTCTCGGTAAACCGCTACGCCCGCACCTACAAGCTGGTGAACACCATGGTGCTCCAGGCGCTCATCCAACTCATCGGCAGACCGGCCATGGGCTGGCCCGGCGGCGGAGGGGGCCTCACCATTGGCTGGAGGGAGACCAGAACGGGGCGTCTCTACGTCCAGTATGAGATGCCCAGCCAGGCCACAGGCGCCATCGAGGGGGACGATGGGGCGCCCGGTCGCGGGCCCCGCAGCGGCATGGGGGCCACCAAGCTCACCCCCGTGGAGATCATAGAGTCGGAGTTCCCCTCTCGCATCCTGCGCTGGGATGTCATCCAGGACTCCGGAGGTCCGGGCCGGTGGCGGGGCGGTCCCGGCATATGCCGGGAGTACCTGTGCCTTCAAGACGCCATCTTCGGCACCGGCGCCGATATGGATGTGATACCAGGCTGGGGCGTGAACGGCGGGAGCAACGGAAACCTCTCGGCCCTCTGGGTAAACCCCGGGACCGCCCAGGCCAAGAAGCTGCACGGCCGCATCGGAGGCTACCAGCTCAAGACGGGGGACGTCCTGCGCATCGAGTGCTCCGGGGGTGGCGGAGTAGGCGATCCCAAGGCCCGAGACCCAGCTAAAGTGCGAGAGGACATCGAGATCGGGTGGGTCTCCCCCGAGGCCGCGGCCCAGGCATACGGCCTGCCGCCAGAGCAAACACCCCCTCCGACCGACAGGCCCCCCTAGGACATACCTCGGTTTCCCAAGCCATCCCTGTCGGGACATGTGCCTCACTCGTGTTGTTCGCCGGGCCGCTTGTCCCGCTCCTCACTAAGAATAGCGCTTGTGCATGCACCTCTCCTCGACTAACCTGCCATTGTCACGAAAATGGGGTGGCGCCGAGTCCCCCTCTCCCTCGACGGGAGACCCCCTAGTGTCCCCCTTGCCAAGGGGGACTGCAGGGGGTGAGGCACGCCCTTGGTCACGTCGAGCCTCCCCCTCACTCCTTCGTTGCACTCGGGACGGCGTCTCGCTCTCTCCCGCCAACAGATACCCCGCCAAGTGGTTGAACCATCCTCACAAGGGGCATAGAATGTGGTCGGTATCCGGTTCCCCGTACCTCGTTCAGAGGACACGGATGAGAGGGGCAGAAACATGCTGAAGGGTATCGGCCTTGCCCTGCTGGTCCTGTTGGGCCTGTTGCTCGTCGTAGCCATCGGGCTGGGACTTTATGTCCGGTCAACCTACAATGGCCTGGTTGAGCGTTCCCAGGGGGTGGATGCCCAGTGGGCACAGGTGGAGACACAGCTTCAGCGCCGCTACGACCTTATCCCCAACCTCGTCGAGTCCACCAAGGGCATCTTCAACCAGGAGCGTGCCGTTTTCGGCCAGTTGGCCGATGCCCGCAGCCGGTATGCAGGGGCGGCCACTACCAGCGACAAGGCCGCTGCCGCCACCCAACTGGACAGCGCCTTGGCCAGACTGCTGGTGATCGTAGAGAACTACCCGGACATCCGCTCCCAAGGGAATGTGACCCAGCTCATGGACGAGCTGGCCGGGACGGAGAACCGCATCGCCGTGGAGCGCCGCCGCTACAACGAGACAGTGCTCTCGTACAACACCATGATCAAGCGCTTCCCCAGCGTCATCGTGGCCTCCATGTTTGGCTTTGGCGATCGGGCCTATTTCCGGGCCGTGTCGGGTGCCGACGGCGCGCCCAAGGTGAGTTTCTAGATGCGGCCCTGGCTCTGGCGGCTCCTTGTCCTGCCGCTTCTGTACCTCCTCATGCCTGCTGGGGCAGTTGCTCAAAGCTTCCCCCAACCTACTGGTTATGTCAATGATTTCGCGGGCCTGCTGTCGTCGGACACCAGGGCTGGCCTCGAGGAAGCGCTCCGCCTGTTCGAGCAAGAGACAACGGTCGAGATTGCGGTGGTCACCCTGCCGGACCTGGGTGGGACGACCGTCGAGGACTACGCCTCCCGCCTCTTCGAGCGCTGGGGCATCGGCAAGGTGGGCGTGGACAACGGAGTCCTCCTCCTAGTGGCCAAGGACGAGCGCCGGGTGCGCATCGAGGTGGGATACGGCATGGAGCCCTACATCACCGATGCCCAGACCGGGCGCATCCTGGACAACGAGGTGGTCCCTAACCTCCGCCAGGAGAACTACTCTCTGGGCATAGTCAAGGGCGCGAGGGCGATAGCCCAGACCATCAAAGACAGCAGCTACCAGCCTGGGTCGGTTAGACCGCGCTCCCAGGCAAACCGTATCGCTTCGGCCTTCGGGGACAAGCTGTGGCTCCTGTTCCTGATGGGGGCAGCAAGCGTGTACCTGCTGGCCTACATGGCCCGCACCAGGGATTTCTGGCTGGGTGGCCTGTGGGGGGCTGGGATAGGCGCCTTACTGGGGTGGATTGTCGGGTCTTTGCTGTTCATTGTCGGTGGAGTGGTGCTAGCCGGACTGCTGGGCCTGGGGCTGGATGCCCTGCTGTCCTCGGCCTACCGCTGGCAGGCATCCTCAGGCAAGCCTACCAACTGGCGCCGCCCCTGGGGGGGCTTCTCGGGGGCAGGAAAAGGGCCGTGGACAGGTGGCGGCGGGTTCGGGGGCTTTGGCGGCGGTCGCTCCGGGGGTGGCGGCGCCTCCCGCGGATTCTAGCGCCTGGTCATCGCGGTCTTCGCCGATCTCTAGGGGACCCCGCGCGAATCCCTACTATCGTTTCGAGGCCCCGTTAAGGGCCGAAGCAATCAGCCCTCTCTCCACACGCCAACTGGCACGGATTCGCCCCGCTCGCGGTGACATTCCATCTGTCGTTGCGAGGCCCCGTTAAGGGCCAAAGCAACCCGCAGTCCCCAGTCAGACGTGGAGAGTACGGATTGCTTCGTCGCTACGCTCCTCGCAACTGTGCATGGCCGCTGGTCCGGCCACCACGCCGGATGAAAAACGGGGGCTTTTTCATAGGAACGACAGGGAAGGATCATCGTTCGGATCGGCAAAGCCGACCTACGGATATGTGCTCGCCGGTATGGACGCTAGTCCTTGCCCTGGCGGATGTAGTTGAGCAGCCCTCCGGCCAGGATAATCTCCCCCTGCCGCGAGGACAGGGCGTGCTCCCCCTGGAACGTGGCGCCCCTGGTCTTGTTGCGAACGGTGACCTGTTTCCCCTTCCGTATTTGGGTGGCCACCTCAGGTATCTCCAGCACGTCTCCCTGGGCTATGGCTGCATAGTCCTGGCCCTTGACAAAGGTCAGGGGCAATATGCCGAAGTTGACCAGGTTTGCCCAGTGAATGCGGGCGAAGGACTTCGCCAGCACAGCCTTGACACCCAGGTACATGGGGGCCAGGGCAGCGTGCTCCCGGCTCGAGCCTTGTCCATAGTTGGTCCCTCCGACAATCATGCCGCCGCCAATCTGCTTGGCGCGCCGCACGAAGTCGGGGTCTACCCGCTCGAACACGTACTCGGAGATGGCGGGTATGTTGGAGCGGAGGGGCAGCACTTTGGCCCCGGCAGGCAGGATGTGGTCGGTAGAGATGTTATCGCCGACCACAATCAGCACCTGGCCCGCCACATTGGCCTCGGGAGCGTGGGCCAGGGGCAAGGGCTTGATGTTGGGGCCGCGGACGATCTCTACGTCGTTTGGCTCAGCCGCCGGGGGGAGGATGTAGTCGTCGTTGAGGACAAAGTGCTTGGGCAGCTTGGCAGTCACCGGCTCACCCAGGCGACGGGGATCGGTTATGGCGCCGTGCAAGGCGGAAGCTACAGCCACCTCGGGGCTGGCCAGATAGACCAGGTCATTGGCAGTGCCGCTACGCCCGTTAAAGTTGCGGTTCATGGTGCGCACTGAGATCGCCCCACTGGGTGGGGCCTGCCCCATGCCGATGCAGGGGCCGCACGCGCACTCCAGGATCCGACCGCCAGCGTTGATGATGTCCAGCAGCGCCCCGTTGCGGTAGACGTTGATAAGGGTCTGGAGGGAACCGGGGGTCACCACCAGGCTGACCCGGGGGGGCACACCTTTGCCCCGCAGGATTCCCGCCATGATCATCACGTCCTGGTAGCCCGAGTTGTTGCAGCTTCCCAGGGCCACCTGGTCTACTCGCATGCCCTCCCCCTGCCGCACCGGGCATACATTGTCCGGGCTGGACGGCTGGGCAATCAACGGTTCCAGGCTGGACAGGTCAATCTCGACAACCTCATCGTAGGTGGCGTTGTCGTCGGCAGCCAGCGCCTTCCAAGAGCGGCCCCGGCCCTGGGCCAACAGGTAGGCATGGGTCTGCTCGTCGCTGGGGAAAACGGTAGTGGTTGCCCCCAACTCGGCCCCCATGTTGGCGATGGTGGCCCGCTGGGGCACGGTGAGAGTGGCTACCCCCTCGCCGCCGTACTCCATAATGCGGCCAGTGCCCCCCTTCACCGTGAGCTGGCGCAGGGTCTCCAAGACAATGTCCTTGGCGGCCACCCAGGGACGGAGCTGGCCACGCAGCTTGACGAGCGTAACCCTGGGCATGGGCAGGTAGTAAGGACTGCCCGCCATGGCCACCGCCACATCCAGGCCGCCGGCCCCAATGGCCAGCATGCCCTCGGCGCCCGCATTGCAGGTGTGGCTGTCTGACCCCAACAAGGACAGGCCAGGCGCCCCGAATCGCTCCAGGTGCACCTGGTGGCAAATGCCGTTGCCGGGCTTGGAGAACGTTATGCCATACTTGGCGGCAATGGACTGGAGGAAACGGTGGTCATCGGCACTCTCAAAGCCGGTCTGGAGCATGTTGTGGTCCACGTAGCTCACCGAGAGCTTGGTGTTGACCCTGGGCACCCCCATCGCCTCGAACTGAAGGTAGGCCATGGTGCCCGTGGCGTCCTGCGTCAGCGTCTGGTCCATACGCAGCCCGATCTCCTTGCCGGGGACCATGTCCCCCGACACCAGGTGCGAGGATATGAGCTTGTACGCTAGATTCTGTGGCATCTCTATCTCCTTATGTCCGGGTATCGCCCCATGCGCAAGCGCCCATCATCGCAAGCGACAACGAGCCACTCTTGTCGTTGCGAGCGCAGCGAAGCAATCCGCGCCCCTGGTTATGCGTGGAGACACGGATTGCTTCGTCCCGACTCATCGGGACTCGCAACGACAGGATAACACGCCCTCCCACCCCATTCATCACCCCCTGGCACGGGACTCCAGCCTCCGCGTTAGCGCCAGGTTCTCCTCATAGTCCACGGGTACTTCGATGAGCGTGCACGCATCTCTATGCAGCGCTTGTTGAAGCGCCGGCAAGAAGTCGTGGGCACGCTCGGTGCGGGTAGCCTCCCAGCCAAAGGAGTGAGCGAACTGCACGAAGTCGGGGTTGGAGAACCGGACCCCAAAGGCCTCCCCATACTTCAGGCGGGCTTTCCACTCAATGGCGCCATAGCCGCCATCCGCCCAGACCACGCACACCACAGGTATGTGCTCCCTGCGGGCCGTTTCCATCTCCTGGGCCGTCATTAGCAGACCGCCATCGCCGACGACGGCCACCACCTGCCGCCGGGGGTAGGCCAGCTTGGCAGCTATGGCGCCGGGCAGGCCAATCCCCATGGATGCCAGCCCGTTGGAGATGACGATGTTGTTGGGCTGGTACGCTGGGTACATCCGCGCCAGCCACAGCTTGTGAGCGCCCACATCGCTCACCAGAATGCTGTCCTCCGACAGGGCACGGCGCAGGTCAGCGACCAGGCGCTGCGGCTTCACAGGCCCCGACACGTCGGGGTCCTCGGCCGCGGCCTCCAGCTCTCCCCGGATGGCGGCGCGCAGGGAAGCGAAGTCCCAGGCCGGGCGGGGCGATATGCCCTCCGCCAGCGCGCCCAGGGCAGGCGGCAGGTCCCCCACCACCTCCTCCGAAGGCGTGTAGTGCTCGTCCACCTCGGCAGGGAAAGTGCCGATATGCAACAGCTCTTTGTCATTGGCTGGGTTCCACCGGTAGGGAGGGTACTCCACCAGGTCGTAGCCGACCGCCACCACCAGGTCCGCGGCCTCCAGGACCTCCATAGCCAGGTCGCGCCACAGCAAGCCAATGGCCTGGAGGGCCATAGGGTGACGGTCGTCTATGGCGCCCTTGCCCTGGAATGTTTGGACTACAGGCATGCCCCTCTTGGCCGCCAGGGCCGTCAGTTGCGCTGCCGCGTTCCGGCGTATCACACCGTGCCCCGCGATGATCACCGGGCGCTGGGCGCTATCTATCAGCCGGACGGCATTGTGGATGGCCTGGGGGTCGGGGGCCGGGTAACGACCAGGGACCGCCGGGGGAGGGAAGCGGGGACCGGAGACGTCGGGGAGTCCCTCCGGCAACTCGATATGGGTGGGGCCGGGGTGCTCCGCCTCCGCCAGCTTGAAGGCAGTGCGCACCACCTCGGGGATGACCTCGGGGGACTCTACCCTGGCGCCCCATTTGGTTACGGGGCGCAGTATCCCCCGGATGTCCACATACTGGTGGGACTCCTTGTGGGCACGGTCGAGGGCCGCCTGGGCCGTGATGGCCACCAGCGGAGCGTGGTCCAGGTAGGCGGTGGCCACACCGGTCACCAGGTTCGTGGCGCCCGGCCCCAGTGTGGACAGGCACACCCCGGCGCGGCCGGTGAGCCGCCCATACACCCCAGCCATGAAGGCCGCACCGGCCTCGTGGCGCACGAGGATGAACCGGATCCGGCTGCGGGACAGAGCGTCCATGACATCCAGGGTCTCCTCGCCGGGGAGGCCAAAGACGTACTCCACGCCCTCCTGTTCCAGGCAGCGCACCAGCAGGTCAGCAGCTTTCACGTTGTTTCTATATTACACGACTGGCGAGACGACGTATCGAGACCACCCCAGTTTACCGTTGTTCGCAGAGGGTGGGAACCGTAGGGGCGCGGTAACCGCGTCCCTATGGGCCTTCACGAGGACAAGGGAAAGCGCCTAGTCCTCGGTCAGGAGGTAGAACTCCTCCCGAGGCGCAAAGCAACTGGGGCAGGATGCCGGGGCCAGCTCTTCTCGGACCTTCAGGTAGCCGCAGCCCCCGCATTTCCAGACCAACTGCATGTCCATGTAGCGGACCTCAGGGGGCGTTATCTCCGCTGGGATAGCCCCACGATTGTTCCTCGCCATACATCTCTCCCACCTAGGCCAGCTTCAGCAGCAGTAGTTTTGGCTCCGTCATCTCTTCCATGACGTAGCGGAGACCTTCACGCCCCTGGCCTGACTCCTTGACGCCACCATATGGCATCGGGTCCACCCGATAAGTTGGAATGTCATTGACGATGATCCCGCCCACCTCGAGCTCGTCGAAGGCATACAGGACATGCTCCAGGTCTCTGGTGAAAACGCCCGCCTGAAGGCCATACATCGTGTCGTTGACCTGGCGCACCGCCTCCCGGAAATCGGAGAAGGGGAACAGATTGACCACCGGGGCGAACACCTCCAGGCGGCACACCTTGGCCTGAGGGTCCACATTGGTGAGCACGGTAGGCTCAAACAGGCGGCCTTTGCCCTTCCCACCGGTGAGCGCCCTGGCGCCCTGACCAATGGCCTCGGCCACCCAGTCCCGAGTGCGGGCGGCAGCGCCGTCGTCAATCAACGGACCCACGTCCGTTTCGGGGTCCAGCGGGTCGCCCAGCTTGAGCTTGGCTACCTGGGCAACGAGGGCGCGAGAGAAGGCATCATAGATGTCCTCGTGGACGAAGATACGCTGGACTGATATGCAGCTCTGGCCGGCGTGAGTGAAGCTACCCCAGGCGATGCGGGGGACGGCGTACTCCAGATTAGCATCTCTGTCCACGATGACACCGGCATTGCCGCCCAGCTCCAGCAGAGCACGTTTCTTCCCTGCCTTTTGCTTCAGTGACCAACCCACCTCAGCCGAGCCAGTGAAGGTGAGCAGCTTGAAGCGCTCGTCGGCCACCATGCGCTCGGCCTCGACATGGCCCATGGGCATGATGCTCACCGCACCCGCCGGCAAGCCAGACTGGGCAATTATCTCGGCCACGGTCAGCATGGTAAGCGGGTCCTTGGAGGGTGGTTTCATCACTACGGTGTTGCCCACGGCGATAGCTGGGGCCAACTTGTGCATCGCCAGATTGAGCGGGAAGTTGAAAGGGGTTATGGCCACGATGGGGCCGATGGGGTAGCGCCGCACGATGCCCAGGCGCCCCTTGGCATGCTCAGCCACGTCCAGGGGAAGCAGCTCGCCGGGGACTCTCTTGGCCTCCTCCACCGCCGTTTCCAGGGTAAGCAGCGCCCGGTTGACCTCGCCGGTGGCGTCCTTGAGCGGCTTGCCCGCCTCCAATGCAATGGTGCGGGCCAGCTCCTGTTGCCGCGCCTGTACTCCCTCGCGGATGCGGGCCAGGATGCGCGACCGCTCGTAAGCGGGCAGTTTAGACGTGGTCTTGAACGCCGCCTGGGCGGACTGCGTGGCAGCCTCAAGTTGTCCGGCCGTGGCCAGGTATGTAGTGCCCACCAACGAGTCATCATACGGGCTGGTCACTTTCAAGGGCCGCTCGGAGCGCACGAGCTCCCCGGCTACGTAGATGGGGTACTCCTTAGGCATCGCGCACGTCCTGCCCGCGTGGACCGGCTGGCTTGCGATCCACCCGTGGCCCCCCAGTCCTGTCCTGCGGGAGTACGAGAGGCTCACCTCGGGCGGCCGTGAGGTCGGGGGACCCAGGGGCCTGCTGGAATGGCCGACAAGCACCTCCGTCCCCCAGCGGGTCTTTCGGGGACGTGCCACCGGCACGGGCCCTCAACGTCGCCGAGCGTTCCAGAACAGACCGTAGCTGTCCTCGGCATTCGTGGAGGGTCTCGCCAAAGGCAATCGCGCCCGGGCAATCGGGGATGCTGACAATGAACGTGGCATCCTCCAGCTTGTCATACAGAGCAGTGCCCATGGCACGCTCAACATAGTCCTGAAGCCAACTCATGTGGCCCCCTCCCACCCTGCGCCCTCACACCAACAGCAGCAACGGGTGCTCCAGCAGCCGCTTGATCTCGCCGAGGAAACGCGCACAGGGATCTAAAGGCGTTGCCATTCGTCCAAAGCGACCTCGCGCCCAATGGCCTCCGCAACCTGTCTCAACAACATCCTCAGTTGCCCGACTGAGAATTCCTGATTGTTTGGCACGATTAGAGTGTAGCTGCCATGACGCATATGGTAATGCCGGCCACCCGGCTCGGCTGCGAAGAAGCCCAACCGTTCGACCTTGCGAATGAACGTGGACCTGCGACATGGTGCCCATCTAGCCACGCGCTGCGGCCTTCACCGAACCCCTCAAACCTGCATTCAAGTCAATCCCGTCTATCACTGGCAATACGTCCCCGTATCGTATTTTCACCATCAGCCAGTCTTCGAGCACCGAGCGAAGTTCCTTCTGGCACTCATACAGTGTCTTGCCGAAGGCGATGGTCCCGGGGCATTCCGGGATGGTGCCCGCGAAGGTGTCGTCCTCCAGCTTGTCGTACACGGCCTTGCTCATGGCCCGTTCGATGTATTCCGTCAACATCGCAGTTTTCCCTTCCGCTCCCTGAAGCCCGTAGCTGAAGCCTCTGGTCTGCCCTTTACACCAACAGCAGCAGCGGGTGCTCCAGCAAACGCTTGATCTCGGCCAGGAACCGGGCCGCCTGGGCGCCGTCCGTCACCCGGTGGTCCGAGGAGAGCGTGGCTGTCATCATCTCGGCCACGACAATCTGGCCGTCCCTGACGACGGGCCTAGGCCGCACTGCCCCTGTAGCCAGAATTGCTGCTTGAGGCGGGCTGATAATGGCAATGAAGTTGTCCACGTCGAACATGCCCAGGTTGGACACGGTAAACGTGGGGCCGGCGTACTCCTCGGGCTTGAGCTTGCCTCCCTTGGCCCGTTCGGCCAGGTCCCGGGTCTCCCGCGCAATCTGCTCTAGCCCCTTGGCCGCGCAGTCCACTATGGCCGGCGCGATGAGACCGTCCTCCAAGGAGATAGCAACACCCACGTTGATCTTGTCGTGGCGCACCAGGCCGCTCTCACCATACGAGACATTCATGTAGGGGAACTTGGCCAAGGCCATGGCCGCCGCCCTCACAATCATGTCATTCACGGAGATATGGCCTTGCTCGCCCAGCGCTTCGTTGAGCTGCCGGCGCGTTCGCTGTGCCTCTCCCATGTCAATGTCCATGGTCAAGTAGAAATGAGGGGCCTCTCGCTTCGACTGGGCCATGCGCCGGGCGATGGCCTGCCGCATCGGGCTCAGCCCAGCAATGGCAGGCACCGCTGCCGACGGTGCAGGGCGCACGGTCACGGGCGCCTCCGGCGCCGGGGCTTTCCCCTTCTGGGCGATGGCCGCTTCCACATCCTCCCTCACGATGCGCCCACCCGGGCCACTGCCCCTAAGTTGGGACAGGTCTATGCCCTGTTCCTCCGCCAGGCGACGTGCCAACGGCGAAGCCCTCGTCCGGCCATCGGTGGGCGCCGGGGCAGCGGAGGGTGCCGCCACTGGCGCCGGTGCACCGGCGGGCACCACCTGAGTAGGAGCACTGGGACTGGCAGCCACCGTCACCGGGGCCACCACCTCGCTCGGCTCAGCGATGATGCCAATCACCTGCCCCACTGGCGCCGTCTGGCCCTCAGTGACCAGGACTTCGCGCAGCACACCCGAGGCGTAGGCCTCTACCTCCACCACCGCCTTATCTGTCTCCACCTCCAGCAAGGGCTGGCCTTTGGTGACCGCCTCGCCGGGTTTCTTCAGCCAGCGCACCACGGTGCCCTGGCGCATATCGAAACCAAGCTGCGGCATGAACACCTCGGTGGCCACTAGGCACCTCCGTACAGCACTAGCTACCAGTAGTCAACTGGCGTGCCCATTATAGCATTGGGCTTCGATGCAGCTACGCGCCAAAGGTTAACGTTTCATTAAAGAACGGCCTTGACCGCGCCGATTATGTCGTCCACCTGAGGTATGGCCGCCTGCTCCAGCTTCTTGTTGTAGGGCATAGGCACCTCGGCTCCGGCCACCCGTTGCACCGGCGAGTCCAGGTAGTCGAAGGCGTCGCTGGCAATGGTGCTGGCCACCTCGGCGCCAAAGCCGCCGGTGCGCCATGCCTCCTCGGCCACCACCGCACGAGTGGTCTTCTTGACCGAGGCCAGCACGGTCTCCTTGTCCCACGGCCGCAGACTGCGCAGGTCCACCACCTCAGCGCTGACTCCCTCCTTCTCCAGGGCGGCAGCAGCCTCCAGCGCCACTTGCACCATCCGCGAATAGGCAACGATAGTTACATCGGTGCCGGGACGCTTTACGTCCGCCTTCCCCAGGGGGACTACGTACTCCTCCTCGGGCACGTCACCCGAAAGGCCATAGAGCAGCGAATGCTCGATGTATATCACCGGATTGGGGTCGTCCAGCGCCGCTCGAAGCAGGCCCTTGGCATCATAGGGTGAGGCGGGGGTCACCACCTTCAGCCCGGGCACGTGGGCAAACCAGCCCTCGAAGCTCTGCGAGTGGGTGGCAGCGAGCTGACGGCCTGCCCCACCCACCGTCCGGATGACCAGCGGGACAGTGATCTGTCCTCCGGACATATAGAGCAGCTTGGCCGCGTGATTGACGAGCTGGTCAATGGCTAGCAGGGCAAAGTTGATGGTCATGAGCTCCACCACGGGCCGCAGGCCACCCATGGCGGCCCCAGTGGCTACGCCTACCACGCCGGCCTCCGAAATGGGGGTGTCCATTACCCTATCTTCCCCGAACTCGGCGAGCAGGCCCTTGGTGACCGCGTAGGAGCCGCCGTACCTGCCAATGTCCTCGCCCATAAGGAACACACGCTCGTCCTTGGCCAGGGCCTGTCTCAGTGTCTGGGAAATAGCTTCGCGGTAAGTAATGTTCATGCTGCACCTCAGTCCAGATACACGTTCTGGCACATTGTGTCGGGAGTGGGGTCCGGGCTTTCCTGTGCGAAGCGGACTGCTTCCTCCACGGTGGCCTCGACCGCCCGCTCCATAGTATCCACCTCGTCCTGACTGACCACACCCTGCTCCCCCATCCAGCGACGGTACAGGACGATAGGGTCACGCTCCATCCAGCGGGCCACTTCCTCTTTCGAGCGATAGAGCTCTGGGTCAGCCATGGAGTGGCCCCGGAACCGGAAGGTCGTTGCCTCCAGGATACGCGGGCCGCTGCCCGAGCGGGCCTGCGCCGCGGCCTCGGCGGTGGCCCGGCGCACCTCCAGGACCTGCATGCCGTCCACCCGCTGCCCGGGGATGCCGTGCGCCTCTCCGATGCGGTAGATGTCTTTGCCGGCAAAGGCGCGCTCTGTGGCGGTGCCCATGCCGTAGCCGTTGTTCTCAATCAGGAATAGCACGGGAAGTTTCCACAGGGAGGCCATGTTCATGGCCTCGAACAACACGCCCTGGTTGATGGCGCCGTCACCGAAGAAGCAAGTCACCACCCGGTTCTCCCCTTTGCGCTTGGCGGCCAGCGCCAGGCCCACCGCCAGCGGCACGTGGCCGGCCACGATGGCGTAGCCGCCCCACATCCCTCGGGGCACATCGAACAGGTGCATGGAGCCGCCCTTGCCCCGGCTCACGCCGGTGGCCTTGCCGAAGAGCTCCGCCATCACCCGGCCCGGCGGGCTGCCCCGGGCCAGGGCATACCCGTGGTCTCGGTAGTGGGTGACCAGATAGTCCTGAGGCTGTAGGGCGGAGACAACCCCCACCGCCACCGCCTCCTCGCCTATGTACAGGTGTAGGAACCCGCCGATGTTGCCCCGAGCGTACATCTCGGCGCTTTTCTCCTCGAAGCGCCGGATAAGCAGCATCTGGCGGAACAGGTCCACCAGCAGGGCCTTGTCCAGTCTCTCAGCGATTGCCGTATCCGCCATAGTCCTCGCCTCCCCTATGTTAGCAACGATTGCAATCAGGTAATTCTATCAAAACCAGCGGGTATCGCGCTGGCCTGACACCACGGATATGGTCTCCCCCTGTCGCAGTGCCGGTGAGGCCGCAACCAGCGGTCCAACCGCCGGTATTGTCGCAGAGGCTGCTCTTGACAGGCCCGGTATCGGCGAGTATGCTCTTACCATTCTCTTACGTCTTCTTCCTCCATCGTCATAGGCGTTGGTGGGGCCGCATTCCGGCCCCGGTCCTATATCACAAAGGAGGGGCACCATGCGTAGGAAGGGAACTATCACCTGTTTGGCCACCCTGGCCATGCTTTTCGTGGCCTGTGGCCCTGCGGCAACGGCAACCCCACCCCGGGCAACCACGTCACCAACAGCTACGGCTGCCCCGTCTGGCCCTGCCGCAACGGCGCAGCCCAGCCCCACACCCCGGGTAGTCGCCACAGCGGCACCGGCCGCTGCCAAACCCAAGTACGGTGGTGTGCTCAAGACCTTCACTGACCGCGACCCCCGCGGTTGGGACGGCTGGAAGAACAAGAGTGGCTCCCGCGACATCCGCACCCAGCACAATCTCAACTTCAGCATGCTCTTCTCCTATCCGGCCACACCGGAGGCGGACTGCCGCTTGGAGCTGACGCCGGAGCTGGCCGAGAGCTGGAAATGGACGACTGACAAGACCCTGGATATCAAGATACGGCAAGGGGTCAAATTCCAGAACAAGGCCCCCGTGAATGGCCGCGAGCTGACCGCTCAGGACGTAGCCTGGAGCGCCAACCAGTTCATCCTGGACAAGACCATCCGGGGCATGGAGACCATGGCTCCCCATGTCACCAAGATCGAGGCCACAGACAAGTACACGGTGCGTTTCAACACCGACAACCCCATGCCCACCTTGATTACCGAGGGCCTTACCGCGGTTTACGGGGCAGTCATCCTGCCCCCAGAGGTTGTGGACGCCAAAGGGGAATGGAACGACCCCGCCAAGTCCTACATAGGCTCAGGCCCCTTCATGTTCAAGGAGTATCGGCCTGGGGTGAGCATCACCTATGTGAAGCACCCCAGCTACTTCAAGACGGGCCTGCCCTACGTGGACGAGGTCAAGCAGTTGGTGATAGGCGACCAGAGCACCGTGATAGCCGCTTTGCGGTCCGGCTCCATTGACGTGATCTGGATGAAAGTACCTCAGACTATGGCCCTCCCTTTGCAGCACGCGCCTGGCATCAGAGTACAGTCCTGCCTCCAGTACGCGGCGATGCCGGCCCGGATCTGGATGCACACCGATAAGCCTCCGTTCAGCGACATACGGGTACGGCGCGCTGTCTCCATGGCCCTCGACCGTGAGGGGATGGTCAAGTCCATCCTGCAAGGCTTTGGGGTAACGGCGCCGCTGCTCCCGCCGGAAGTCCATCCCTTCCACGTTTCCTGGAGCGAGGTGCCACCGGAGATCAAGCGCTGGGTGACCTACAACCCCCAGGAGGCGAAGAAGCTGCTGGCCGAAGCAGGCTATCCCAACGGCTTGGAGATTGACTTCACCAACAACACCGCCTATCTCTCCCCACAGAGTGAGGTGGCTGAGGCGGTGATTGCCCTCCTTGGCGCCGTGGGCTTTAAGGTGAATGCGAAGTGGGTCAGCCAGCCGGAGTGGGCCTACATATCCAGCAGCGGGGACTACAACGGCATCGCCTTCGGCACCGCCGAGCCAGCCAGCCTGCTGGGCGTAACTGGCGCCTGGCACAGCGGGTCCATCCCCAACCCCAACCGGGCCTTCATCCGGGACCCCGAGGTAGACCGGCTCATTGATGCTTTCAATACGGCCACCGACCTGGAGAAGTCCAAACAGCTCTTCAAACAGTTGGAGCTGCGCGTCATTGACCAGGCCTGGGAGATCACGCCGGGTACATTCCCCCAGGAGTTCACCGCCGCCAGGGACTACGTCAAGGACTTCCGGGGCGGCTACTACTGGTACATGAACACCTGGGTGGAGCGGGTCTGGCTCTCAAGATAGCGGTCTGGCCGGCATCTCCAGACAAGGCTGCCGGTCATGGTAGAATAGGCGCATGGGCCTATGTCCACGACAGACTGGCAGCGCAGAAGGGTCTAGCCCGCCTGTGAGGCGGGGGATTCCCGATGCCTATGACGCTGTCCCCCTGTGCGACGGGCTGGTCCCGCACCGGCGCCTTCTATGGCCCCAAGGACTACTGAGCTGACCACTCTGCTTGTAGTGGCGACAGCCAAGGAGGCGGTGGACCTGGCGCGGGAGCTGCGCCAGCGAGGCTTTGTCGCCGCTGCTGCCGACGGCGTCGAGACTGCGTCCAACCAGCTCAAGGAACGCCGCTGGGACATCGTGGTGCTGGACGGCGCAGCCTTCCCCCCCAAGGAGCCGGCAACCCAGGAGCTGGTCTCTCTGGCCAGGGAGCGGCATGCCAGTGTGGTAGCCCTGCTCACTGCCCTGCTGGATGACCCTGCCGCGGATGCCGCCTTCGATGACTTCGCCCTGCGACCGGTCTCCGTCCCGGAGCTGGTAGCCCGGCTCCAGCGCTTGGCCCGCCGTCACGGAGCGCACATGGGCAACCAGGCCATCAGAATAGGGGACCTGGTCATAGACCCCGAGAGGTACGAGGTCCGGCTTGATGAGCACCCCGTAGACCTGACCTACCGGGAGTACCAGTTGCTACTGTTCCTGGCCACCCATCCCGAGAGGGTGTATAGCCGGGAGGCGCTACTCGACCAGGTGTGGGGCTACGACTACTTCGGGGGGACACGCACGGTGGACGTGCACGTGCGCCGACTGCGCAGCAAGCTGGAGGATGCCAACCACCAGTTCATCGAGACCTTGCGAAACGTGGGCTACCGCTTCCGGGAAGGCTCTGGAGGGGAAAAGAAAGGGCCACCAGATTGACCGCCTAAACTGGAACCAGGGTACTGGGTCTTCGCGGGTCTTTCCGGTGGCCAACTCTTAGTGTACCAGACAAAGGGCGTCTTGTCAATACTATTATGTTAACTTGTTGCCCGCCTGCGCGTTGCCGGGGGTAGGCACCGTGCTGTCCCCAGAGACGAAGTGGCCTGTGCTGGGTGCGCAGTATCCAGCGTTGTACAAGCATAGTCCCGTGGCGTCCAGTCCCGACACCGTCGGGATGGACCTCTCCTCCGTGGTGGCGATGCTGCCGGTGCGGGTGGCGCCGTAGTAGTACACCATGGACTCAGCCAGGTCAAAACTACTGCAACTGCTTGACCATAGACTCTACAACCTTCACCGCCTCCTCGTAAGAGAAGTTACTCACTTCCACTTCGTAGTAGACATTGTCGTGGTTGAAATAGAAAATGACCCCCGGCCCTAGCTGCAAGTTTCCCTCCGTCTTGATCAGCGTCCTACCACCAACGTCCACATATTGATAGCGTGAGTCCTGCTTTGGGTCTGCCGGCCGAACAGGGTAATTGTACTCCTGTATCCATACGACGCCAGAGGTACTCCCCCCGACGTCTACAAGGTAGATGATCTCTACGTACGCTCGGCCGGCCTCCTGGTAGGCTCTAAGCGGGCCGGTGATTCCAGGTAGGGGCGGAGCGTTGCTCCTGGGGATGAAGGTGGGCAGCACAATGCGAAAGGGGACCTCCTGTTGCGCCCGGACGACGTCCCTGGTAGAGTACTGTCCTGCGAACACTCCCCAGGGGAGTGGCTCCGCGGTTGGCGACGCGGCAGGCTGCCCGGAACAAGCGGTGCTCAAAACGATCACAGCGATCAGCGCCAACAATACGACCCTTGCCAGTTGTGTCATACGCTTCTCCAACGGCGCCTCATGTTTACCGCCACAAAACGCCAGGGGCTTCAGAGCTCCCTTCTTCTAATTTCTCCAGTCCTCAGGTCAACCACCCAAACACTCGGCTTAACTACTTTGTTCAGCATCTCGTTGATGCAATATATACAGTCCTTAAAAGCACCTATCCGTATCTCCAGGGTAGCTCCCGAGCCCGGCGTCACGCCAGTGACTTGAAGTGAACCCTCCACAACTTTAGACTTGGGCGGTGCCACGAATGGCCCCGAGGGTCTGTTAAGCGCCACTGGTGGTGGTGTTTTCCCCTCAACCTTCACCTCAGCCGTCAATATGACTGCTATGTTAGATGGCATACTTTCCGCTGTAAACACGACGGCGACCTGTACTGTCAGGGTGTTGCCAGTGAACGTGGCGGTCCCCGTTATCGTAGTCGTGCCATGACCAACTTCGCCGCCTGTCAGAGTCGTGCCCGCAAAAGGGTTGGTTATGGTGGTGGGATCACTCAGAATGCTGAAACTCACTACGAGCGGGTTGGGCAGTGGGCCAATGGTGGGGCCAGACGCTGCGGCCGCGTCATCGCAGTAGTCCACATCATCGTGACAGGTTGGCTGGATTGGGGGCGCAGGTGCTGCTGGAACTGGTGTCGGCGCAGGCGGGTCCCATCCCAAGTCGGCCAGCAACTCATCGGGGTCATAGATGATTCGGTTTCCCGAGGGGTCGGCGTATTTCAGCGGATTGTTCAGCGTGTAAGTGTAGCGGTTCAGGAAGCCGGGCCGTCGAAGACTCTGGACTATAGTATCCGGGCTGATAAACCCGCCAATCTGCGGGTCATAGTACCGGGCGTTGTAGAAGTACAGGCCGGTGCAATCGAGCCTCTACCCTGTAAACTGCATGTCCGTAGCGATTGTCCCCTGACTATTTCGGCGGTCTCCGAACGGAAGGTACTTGATGCTCGCCTCCAGGACTCCACCACCCCGAGGTTGCGGTACTGCCCGCCTATGGCGCGGTGCCCTTTGTCACAACTATGGTCCAGTTCTGCCTTTCCAGCTCCCTTTCGGTCAGCTCAACCGTGTATATCGCGTTGCCTCCCTCGTCACGCGCCTCAAAACGAAAATTGGAGGGCGTCCCTACGAAAACCACCGGTATGCGTTGAGTGACGGATGGTGAAATGCTGGAGCCTCGTCTATCGTCCCAGAAGAGGGTTACTGTCAGGCCAGTATCGTTAACCACAGACACGTGCCGGACCTGGTCCACACGTACACCCGGCTCTATGACCACTTTCCAGCCCAGATCGTTCAATTCGTCCCAGGTGAAGGTCCTCTGATATACTACTTCTCCAGATAGAGTGACGGCGTAGAACACGTATTTCTCGCGCGAGCCGAAGCGCGACTTCGGATGTATTAGTGTCGTGGAGCGCATCTCTTGCCCCGGTTGTATCACGCTTTGGTTAATCGTCAGGTCTCTCAGGTCGACTGGACCTGAATAATCCACTCTGACCGCCCTATAGTCGGTCTTCACAGGCACCGAGGTTAGGTTTTCTTCCGTTACCGTTGTTCCGGGGTCGCATCCGTCGAGCAGCAAGCCGACCACCAAAAGCATCAACAGCAATGCCCATGGGGCCAGCCCAAAACACCGACGGCCTTTCAACCACGTACGGCATGTCGCCATTCTGTGGCGGTCCCTGCTGCTCAAGGCCACCACCAGTAGTCATCCCAGGTGGGATCGTACGTCTGTTGTCCCGCGGCGTCACGAGCCCTGTTCTCTGCAGGATGGAACTGATAGGCTTCGTCAAGGTCGCCATAGAGGACAGCCGCGCCGAACCAATATTCAACCTCGTACTCGAAGTGCCATGCAATCCAGCCCTGGTCCTCTTGCTCGGCTATGTGCGTCCCCTCATGGTCGATATCTTCTTGTTTTGTGAGAGGCGTTTCGGACAGAACGCCAATGGGTCCCCCAACTGCCACGGCATCCGCGTTGAGAACATCCAGCACCTTATTGACTATGTTCAGTCCAGAATCCTGTGCGACTACGTTTGTGAAGCTGGTACCCGTTGACGTTGTCACAGTGATAACCGTGTCTATGCCAACGACCCACTGCCCCCCTTCTACCATCGCGTTACCAGCCGCCCGTTCGGCTTCCATGTTTGCCCTTGTAGCCTCGCCCTGGCCCGTGAGCCCTTGCTTGGCAGTGTCCACCATCAGTTCGCCCGCCCGCTCTGCCTTGTCCCGCACTCGTTCCCACCACGGAGGCTCGGGCCAGCCCCCACTGCCAATGTCCGACACGTTGACATTGCCCGAGGGGTCAGTGTACTTCAACGGGTTGTCAAAGGCGTAGGCATATCGGTTGAATGAAGCTGGCCTGCGGTAGTTCTGCACAATAGTGTCTGGCGAAACAAAGCGCCCAATGTTGGGGTCGTAGTATCTTGCACCGTAGAAATAAAGGCCCGTGCCGTCTAGCCTTTGCCCGGTGAACTTTTCCTCGGTTGTGGCGATGCTGCCGGTACGGGTGGCGCCGTAGGGGTAGTAGACGGTGGACTCCACCAGAGCGCCGGAGCTATTGGTGATCACAGCGCTGCTACTTAGATGGTCCTGGAGCGGGAAGTACAGGGTGTCGCCCCGCTTGAAGGCCACCTCTTTGCCGCCAAGGTAATAGCGCAGGGTCTCGGTGTCCTCGGGCGCACTGGCATAGCGGGCCTGCACTTCCGTGGCGCTCAAGGCGCGGTTGTACACCCGTGCTTCGTCAACGCTCCCGTTGAAGAACTGAGTATTGACTGCTCTCCTGCCGATAACCAGTGAGGCCGTGGTGGAGGTGATGTTGCCCCCCGCAGGGTGCGCCTGGGTATTGACCAGGATGCGTCTACGTAGAGGCGCATGGTGGCACTAGCCCCATCGTATGTCCCCACGACGTGGTGCCAGGCGAGGTCGCCGCCGGGGGAGCCGGTGTACTCCGTCCGGCCCTCCTGTCCGCCAGCCACCACGTAGAAGTAGGGCGTGTTGCCACTGGCCTTGAGGGCATACGCCCCACCGTATAGCTTATCCACGATACCTGGGTAGCCCGTCTGTGGCTGATTCCACTTCACCCAGGCCTCCACTGTGACCTGGTTGCCCGTGATGTCCAGGCTCGGTGGGTTGCCCACGTCCACATAGTCATCGAGCCCGTCGAACTGGAGTCCTTTGCCCCATTTGCCATTGACCCAGGCTGGCCCGTTGGGGCTGGGCAGCAGGCTGCCGACGTTGCTCTGCCCGGAGGTGTCGTGGGCCAGAGTGCCTATGCCCTCCTCCAGCCGCCACTCGGCCACGGGACCGCCGGATGTGTCCAGGTAGCGGCTGTCCACCTCTCCCGTTGTACCACAGCAAGGTCGCAGAGGTTACGTGAAAGAAAACGCTTTCCTTCTATCACCGCACCCGGTATTTGTCAAGAGACGCTGTTATGTCAACTACAAACCCACAATCGGCGCCGGCTTTATTGCCAACCCACACCCCCAGCGGCCCTTCCGCAAGACCCAAGCCAGTGTCACGGACCGTCAGGGCACCCCGCGACTGGTGGGGAATCGAAATCCTCGTGCCGGTCCCACTGCCACCGCAGAGGACGGAGAGCTTGCGCATAAGGTTGCCCGCCACCCACCACAACCGTAGAATAGGCATATGATCATTGATCTCCATGTGCACACCACCCTGGGATCACCGGACAGCGGCCTCACGCCTCAGCACCTGGTGGCGGAAGCCAAGCGCATTGGGCTGGACGGCGTCATCCTCACCGAGCACCATTACGACTGGGACCGCGAGCAGGTCCGGGCCCTGGCGCAACAGAACGGGCTGACCTTCATCCCATCCCTGGAGATATCCACAGACCTCGGCCACGTCTCGGTGTTGGGGCTGGATGGGTACACCACCGGCATCTACAAGGCCGAGGTCCTCAGACGTCTCGCCGACGAGAAGGGCGCCTTCATCATAGCCTTGCACCCCTTCCGCTTCTTCCCCACCCGTCCCGAGCCTTCCCTCTCTCAGGCAACTGCCCTGCCCCTGGTGCAGTTGTGCGACGAGATCGAGGTGGCCAACGGAGGTTGCACGCCGCTGGAGAACGCCCTGGCCTACCGGGTGGCCAAGTCCCTGGGCCGGCAGGGGGTAGGTGGGAGCGACGCCCATTCCATTCAGGGGCTAGGCTGCTTCGCCACCGTGTTCGAGGGCCACCCGACCACTGTGCAGGAGCTGATTGCCGAGCTCAGGGCTGGGCGCTACCACGCTGTGCAGGGATTGCCCCACGGCAAGCTGTCGCCCTTCGTTCCCACCGAGTGGAAGACAGATTAAGCATTAAGGAGGCCGGGCGCCATGCAGGACATCTTCGCCTACATAGACCAGCACCTCAATGACTACGTGGACCAGTTGGTGCGGCTGTGTCGCCAGCCCTCCGTAAGCGCCCAGGGCCAGGGTGTTGTCGAGGCGGCGCACCTCCTCCACGACATGATGTCGGCGGCGGAGATAAGGACGCGCGTGGTGCCGGTGCCCCGTTGCGATTTCCCCGTCGTCTACGGGGAGATGGCGGGGGAGTCCCCTTACACCATCCTGTTCTACAACCACTATGATGTGCAGCCGGTCGAGCCACTCGACCTGTGGACCTCTCCTCCCTTTCAGCCCTCGATCCGAGATGGCCGCGTCTACGCTCGTGGTGTCTCAGACAACAAGGGCAACATCGTGGCCCGGCTGGCCGCCATTGACGCCTACCGGGCAGTGCGGGGAAGTCTGCCCGCCTCCGTCAAGCTCTGCGCCGAGGGCGAGGAGGAGACCGGTAGCGCCCATCTCCTCGAGTTCGTGCGGCAGCACCGGGACTTGCTGCGTGCCGACGCCTGCATCTGGGAAGGAGGCGGCCAGACCTGGGGCGGGCAGCCCCAGGTCATCCTGGGGCTGAAGGGCATCCTCTACGTGGAGCTAGAGGCCCGGGGCGCTACGCGGGACATCCACTCCTCCTGGGCCACGGTAGTCCCCAATCCAGCCTGGCGCCTGACCTGGGCATTGCGGAGCCTCAAGGGACCTGACGAGCGCATACTAGTGCCGGGGTTCTATGACCACGTCCGCCCGCCTACCCCCGCCGAGCTGGATGCGGTGCGGGCCATGCCTTCCGAAGATGCGGAGCTAGCCAACAGCCTGGGGCTACCCAGCTTCATTCAGGGGCTTTCCGGCTTCGAGTTTCGCCGCCGTCACCTGCTGGAGCCAACCTGCACCATCTGTGGCCTGGCCTCAGGCTACGGCGGCCCCGGTTCCAAGACCGTGCTGCCCTCCGTCGCCCGGGCCAAGCTGGACTTCCGCCTTGTACCGGACCAGCGTTCGGAGGACATCCTGGCCAAACTCAAAGCGCATCTAGCCAACTCCGGCTTCGACGACGTATCGGTGACTGAGCTGGGAGGCGAGGAACCCGCCCGAACCCCCCTCGACGCGCCCTTTGTGAGAGTGGCGTCGGGCACTGCCAGGGAGGTCTATGGCAAGGAGCCGGTGCTAGTCCCCACTATGGCGGGCAGCGGCCCCATGTACGCCTTCACCGACATACTGGGCCTGCCCACTGTTGGCTGCGGGATCGAGTACCCGGACGCACGCCCCCACGCCCCCGATGAGAACCTGAGAATAGAGGACTTCCGTCTGGGCATCAAGCACATCGTCAGCATCCTGGGGCGGTTTGCCGACAACCAGGGCACCAGACCGGCTAAGAAGCGTTAAAGCGCCAGACGCGTACCGTTGCCCTTTTCGGCGCTGCGCCAGGCGCACGTGCGGCACGGCGCTGGCTTACCCGACGCCAGCGATCCGATCGTCACGTCTTCTCGGGGAGCAACCCGCATTCACGCATCCAGAATAGGGCCCCTTGAACAAACCCCGTAGCGGCTAGGAGAAGTTGCTCAGTTTCAAAGGGGATTCCTCAGCTTGTCGTTACGCTGGCGCCGCCGACTAGACTTGGATGCGCATTTCCTCGAGCAGCTTGAAGATAGCGACCTCGATTTCCTCCGTCTTTGCCAGCGCGTTCCCCGTAATGATGCCGGACTCCTTCAGATCCCAATAGGTCTTCACCAGTGCTGACCAGTTCGATCTCAACTCAGAAGAACCAGTGACAACAACCGCGCTCCACGCGTTCGACAATACGTCTTGCAGTCGCTGTTCTTTCAGCCTTGACACCGTCTCATCTGCAAGCACCGGCATACCAAGTTGCTTGCGCTTCGCTACGTGAACGGCATCACTCATCAGTTCGACCGCTTCCTTGATGACGTCCAATCTGGCACTCACAAGGTCACGCCTTCTACGACGTTGCTCATCCTCAATAGCCCATCTTCGCTGCTCTCTTGCCGCCGCGCGCTGGAACAAATGGGTCAGCACTGCGCCAATGGTTGCGCCCGCGAGAGTTCCAATCACTGCTATGGCACCTGCGTCCATTTACCGGTTCTCCCGCACCAGCCTGCCGCCGACAATCATCGGGGATTCCGCATGTCAACTCCAACGACGGCCCATGTCCCCAAAGCTGGCCTTGTAGGTGTCTGGCCTACCCCTCCCTTCATGCGCTGCCGGCGAGTCATGCGAGCTTACAACTCCCGTCACTGCCTACGTGTAGTAGTAATGGTCCGTACCGTCAGCGAAAGTCAGCGTATTGTGCTGACAAGGGATGCACCGTGGTCCTAGCTTGACTCCGTGACGTTCCACGATGTCCAGCGATTCCAAGTACACACGCTCCAAGAACTCAATCGAAGGCGGCACCAGTGTTGCCAGATGTGTCCCACGGGCGGGCCGGAAAGGGCTCAGGACTGGGTCACACCCCAACCTTGCCAGGAACTCAACTCCCGCCAAGGTGTCCTCCAGAGGTTCAAGCCCCACAACGATGAGAGAACGCACGCGCCCGCGTCCGCCTGTGCAGCCCAGGGCGCGCTCGATGGCCGCCGCCAACTGAGCCCGGCCAATGCGGTGCTTCTGGGGGACAACCTGCCGAGCAACGTCATCGTCGTAGACCTCCAGATTGAGGGCGTAGCCGTAGACGCCCCAATCTGCTAGCTTGTCAATAATGGCCAGGTCCGGTCGCGGCGCCATCATCACATCAACTGGTATGTCTGAGCTACGGATGACCTTCTCATATACGTCGTCAAGATAGGCATAGTCGCGGGGAGCGGGAGTCCCACCGCTGATAAGTATGTGCCTCACCGGCAGGGAGGTGTCGGCCCTGGCCACAGCAAGCGCTGCCAGCAGTTGTTCGACTGGTCTGCGAGCGTACTTCGCCGCCGGAGAATCGCAGAATGCACAATGATACGCGCATCCCGCGATGGGCGAAAAGCGCGCCCGGTCAGCGTGAGACATCACTGTGTCGGAGACCAAACGTCCTTTCGTGTCCCTCGCGCCTAGGTATCCGGGCAGGGGCAAGAACTCTGCCGGAAAGGCCTCACCCTCGAAGTCCACTGCAAGCTTCCCTGTACGACTGTCCACGGTCAGCACTGCCTCGGGGTTCTCGCAGTACCACTCGTCAAAAGGAGCATTGACGTAGACTCCCCCTTCCAGCCGTAGCGTTACGCCGCCAGTCGTGGCGTATTCGTGGATGGACAGGGGCACTTCCCCGTCTCGGGTTAAGCATCTCTGGGCCATGTCGTCAATGCGAATGCCTCGGCTGAAACAGCTTATCTTCAGCCTCTGCAAACCGGTCAATTCGCGTGATCCGGTAACCGTGGTTCTCATGCTATGCCTCGCCCACAGCCAGCACCCACTCACCATCGCTGGACTCCCGCTGACCCTTGATGTCCAGCAGCCTCCCAGAACGGTAGCCAACGCGGAGCAACGTCGCTTGAAGGTCAGCGGGAGACAGATTGAGGTAGGACTTGGTGTATGTCTTGAGCTTCCAGCGTCGCCCAACAAGATGGAGGAACACGTGGGTCACCTTCACCCGCTCGCGCCCAAACAAACGCACATCGAAGACCCATTCGGGCCCCGCGTCGGAGTTCGAAGCTCGCCTGAATGAGAGGACCTCGCCCTCTCGTTTGAGCTTTGGATAGTTGTGTACCCCGATTACACCGAGCCCACCCGGGCTCTTGGTTACCCTGAGCATACTCGCCAGCGCACGCGAGACGTCGTCGAGGCTTGGGACCAACGAAAGAGAATTGCCGCACGATACAACGGCATCGAAGTGCCCACCATTCCAAGCTCGCAGGGACCGAAAGTCCGATCTCTTGGTCTCTATTGTCAAACGAAGCGAGCTTGCCTTATCCCGCAGCAGCCGCAGCATTACGGGGGAGATGTCCGAGGCGGACACCTGATATCCAAGCTGCGCCAATCCGATGCTCTGGATACCTGTGCCGCACGCGCAGTCCAGCACTGTACGGACACCCTTGGGTTTGAGCACAGCATCAAGAGACAGAGCCTCGCGACGGGTGAGGCCGACTACGTCTTCGAAAAGACGATCAAAGTCTTTCGCCATGTCGCCAAAGCTAGCGCGGCAACTGTCTGCCATACCGCCTTTCTCACAATAGCCACGATGAAACCGACGACAGCGAGACGGTATCACTGCTAGGCCGGGCTGTCAAGCCACCCTGCACCCTGCCCAGACCGCGGATTCTTGTGACGCCGCGGACAGCACTCACGTACGAACAGGAAATAACCTACCGGACGGCGATGCCATAATGGGGAAATGGTATCTAAGCAACGACAAGAGTCCGCGCCTTGTGGGACTTGCGCCTCTCGCCAAGGCGGGTCTAGAGACATATGGTGCTTGCGGCTAAGAAGCGTTAAAGCGCCAGATCAGGGTGCGGACGGGCTGCACCGGGTCGTTGCTGGCAATGTCTACGCCAAAGGTGTGGGGTCCAGCCATGCTACCGTGCATGCCCATGGGCAGCGGCAACTCCAATACGGTGGACTCTCCGGGCTGCAAGGTGGTCGCACCGACCACCGCCGTGGGCGGTCAGCACCCATCCAGCACCTTCACCACAGGCACGCCTTTCAACACCAGGGGTGCATCGCCGTCGTTGCGCAGTAGGAAGCGCTCATAGAGCGGATGGTCGGACGGTACCCGACCAGCGTCCACTAGCTCTTTGTCCACACGAAGCCGCGGCCCGGGCCGCTCCGGCCTTGGCGTAGGCTGCTCGGCCACGGTAAACACCATGGTGAGTGTAGCCGTGGGCTTGAGCGGGTCATTGGAGGACACCCTGAGCGAAAGGCGATGGAGGCCTGGTGCCGAATGCCCCTGGAACTCGACGGGCAGCACAGCGGACTCGCCGGGTTTGACCTCGATGGTGCCCTGTGGGGGTTTGGCTGTGGCGTCGCCTTGCTGGGCCTCGATGACAAAAGGCCCTAGCCGGAGCATGCCCTCCCCCTTGTTAGCCGCCAGGAACGTCACCGAGCCCCAGTGGTCAAGAGGGACAGTGCCCAGAGATGCCTGCTCCTTGTCGAAGCTCAACTGGGGGGGCGGCTCCGCCTTCTTGGAACAGGCAGCCAAGGAAAGGGCCGCCACCAAGACTATGCCAAGACCGCAGGCCCAACGTCGAGCACTCACTATCCGAGATTATACACCAACGGGCCCCGTGGGCGGATAGCGGGCTTCGCTCTCTCGCGCGCATGCCTCACAGGTGAAGCCAAGGCCCAGGGACTCGTTGTCCATCCACATCCGGCCACACAGGTCAACCTCCGAGTCTACCCGCGTAGGCAGGTGGAAGGGGCGGTGACAGGTGAAGCAGATAGCCTGGTTGACCCCGTCCAAGGGTTTGCCGCACACGTGGCATGTCTCCATCAGTTGCTTCCTTTCGGAACAGTTCCGCCGTCCTCTGCGGCCCAGCGCCGGACCAGCGATACCTCCCCGTCCCTGTCCTGGACGACCCCATCCAGGCGCGCATCCAGGAGTTGGCGCAGGCGGCGCCCCACCTCGGGGCCTTCCGGTACACCTAGGGCAATGAGGTCGCTACCGTTCAGGGACGTCCGCCGGAGCCTCTGGTCCTTCAAATAGGACCAGACCCGCTCCCGTTGCCCTGGGTTGGCGGCGGCAATGGCAGCCGCCTGGAGTGCGGACAGGCAGTAGTGCTCCAGCGCCCGATAAAGGGCGCTCGGCGTCAGACCCGCCAGGTCCACATCGGCCAGTTGTTGGCGCAGGGCCACCGTTTCCTCCAAAGCCTGTGAGCGGCGCCCAGACAGCTTGAGGCGCCGGGCCAACTCAGGCAGTTGCTGGCTGCCCAGGGGATAGGCCAGGAGGCAGAGGAACACATCCGGGCGGACACCCAGGTCCGCCCCTACAGTCACTTCCTTGCGTGCCTGCTCGAACCACTGGGCCATTCCTGGGGTGAAGCGCAGCCCCGGATAGATGGCCGCCAGCACGCCCAGCTCTTCCGCCAAGGCCAGGGCCACCTCGGGCGTCTCCTCCTGCATTATGAGCTCAAGCTCGTGGAACAGGCGCTCGCCCCCGATGGTGGAGAGCTTGTCACGATCGCGCAACAGCCATTGCCTGGTCTGGTCCTCCAGCGCGAAACCAAGACGGGCACAGTAACGTACGGCCCGCAGTATCCGAGTGCCATCGTCCTGGAAGCTCTTGGAGTGCAGCACCCGGATGAGCCTTAGGTCGAGGTCCCTTTGACCGCCATGGGGGTCCGTCAGTGCCCCCCATCGCTTCGGATGCAGGCACAGGCCCATCGCGTTGACCGTGAAGTCCCTACGCGCCAGGTCTTCGGCGATGGTGCCGGGGACCACCGTGGGCAGCGCACCGGGGTGGTGGTAGGACTCGGAGCGGGCGGTGACCAGGTCCACCGCCCGCCCCTTCCACTCCAGCTTGACTGTGCCGAACTGCGACCTTTCCGACACCACGCACCCTAGGCCTAGGACCAGGTCTTCGGCGAGGGATGGCGCGTCAGCTTCCACCACGACGTCAACATCGAGGACTGGCCGGCCCAGCAGCAGGTCTCGCACGGAGCCACCCACCAGGTAGGCAGTGCGCCCTCGCCAGGCGACCAGCGAGCCTACCTGGCGCAAGAACTCCGGCCAGGGAGTCGGAAGGCGGTCCAACATAGATGCGTAGCCCATGACTGCAAGCCTATTATACGGCCAGCCGAAGAGGTTCTCGCCCTGAAGGGATTGGCCCCTCCACATGCGAAGGTCTGGGCGCTGGGGCGCGGGGCGGCCCGGCGCCCCGATGGAATCGGGGCCTGGGCGCTTCGCGCCCAGGTGCGGCCTCTGGCCGTGTGTCGGGCCGCCCCGCGCCCATGGTACATGTGCCAGCCGAGTTCTACCCACGACGTGTCGTCAAACCGTTGACTTTTGTCCCCGGCAATGCCAAACTGGGGCAAACTAAGGCGTATGCTGGGGAGGGGTCATGTTTGCCCGACTAATCGTCATGCAAGTTAAGGACGCCAAGGAAGCGGAGGCCCACCACATCCTGAGCCAAATGACTCAGAGCATGCAGCGGCAGAAGGGCTACGTCATGACCCTAATGCTGCACTCGGTGGGCGACACGGCCGACCGGGGCGCTGTGGTGCTCTGGCAGTCCAAGGAGGACGCCGACGCCGCCATGAACACCAAGGCGTCCCTGGCAGCTATGTATGAGCTCTTTCCGCTGTTGAACGGCCCGCTAGGCGGTGGTCTCTACGAAATCCACAGCGACAAGAAAGAGATACTGGGCGCCTGACCGTCCACCGTTGACCCGACCCAGCATTGGCCAGCCCTGACCAAACACAGGTCGGCTAGCGGCTTGGAGCTAGACTATTGACGACGCAGACCACCAGGTCCGTTGAGCAACTCGTTCAGGCCCTGGGGACCAAGTTCCGGGACCCGTGCCTGCTGGAAGAGGCGTTGACCCACGCCTCGTATGTCAATGAGAAGCCGGAACTGGGCCTCGCCTGCAACGAGCGCCTGGAGTTCCTGGGGGATGCCCTCCTGGGCCTGGTTATTGCGGCAGAGCTTTACCGCCTGTATCCCAATGCTCCCGAGGGTGAGCTAACCCAACTCCGCTCTGCCCTGGTCCGAGGGGACAGTCTCGTGCGCATCGCCGAGTCTCTGGGCTTGGGGGACTACCTCCTACTGGGACAGGGGGAGGAGACCAGCGGGGGAAGGCATCGCAACAGCAACCTGGCAGGCGCGGCGGAAGCGCTGCTGGGAGCGGTATTCCTGGACCGGGGCTGGCTGGCGGCGCGCCGCCTGGTCCTCCGGCTGTGGCGCCAGGACCTTGATGCAGCGGAGGTCCGCCAGGACTACAAGTCCCGCCTTCAGGAAGTGCTCCAGGCTCGCCAAAAGCTCACGCCGCACTACCGCACCATCCGTGAGACCACCGTAGGTCCCTTGCCAGTATTCGAAGTAGAGGTGCTAGCCGGCAGCCAAGTGCTGGGGCGCGGAGCTGGCACATCCAAGAAGCGGGCACAGCAGGGCGCAGCCAGAGATGCTCTTTCCCGCATGGACCTAGACGGGGCCTAGCCTCGCCACCGACCTACCCACCAGAACGTCCATCCCCTCGCGGCGCAGCCTTTCTGACACTTCCGTAGCCCGGTCCACACTATGCTCCACGCTGAACAGGACCGGCCCGGCGCCTGCCAGGTGCACTCCCGAGGCGCCGGCGGACAGGAAGTAGTCCCGGTACTCCGCCAGGCCAGGGAACAACTGCCAGGCCACCGTCTCGAAGGCATTGAACAGTAGCCCTGTGTGCAGCCCCTCACCACGCTCCAGCGCATGGGCCAGGGCATCCACCTTGCTGCCCTGGGTAAAGTGAGATGGCCTCAGGGCGCCATACATCCGCCGGGTCTTCTCGTCCAGACTGAATGGCGGACAGACCAGCACGACGAAGAAGTCCGGCGTGGGGAGCGGCGACAGCTTCTCTCCCTTGCCCTGTACCAGGGCCGTGCCGCCTGTCACGCAGAATGGCACATCCGCTCCCACAGCCATACCCAGGCGGCATAGCTCGTCCAGGGGCATCTCCAGCCCCCAGAGGCTATTCAGGCCTCGAAGAGCAGCCGCAGCATCGGTGCTCCCTCCCCCCAGGCCCGCCCCCACAGGGATGCCCTTGGCCAGGGTAATAACCGCCCCACGGTGGTCGCCGATGGCCTCTTTCAGCACGCGCGCAGCCGATAGCACCAGATTGCCCTTGGCCAGCGCTGGGGTATCCACCACCAACCGCAGTCCCGATTCTCGGGACTCAAAGGTCAACTCGTCATGAAGGCTTATGGACTGGAATATGCCTTTGATCTCGTGATAGCCATCCTGCCGCCGCCCGATGACCTCCAAGACCAGCGTCAGCTTGGCGTAGGCCTTGAGTTTCACCATCACCCACCTCCCGCTTCCGTCTGTCGAGGGACTACCCCACACAGCCGCCCCCACTCCTCCATGCTCAGATCCTCAGGGCGCCGCCGGGGGTCTATGACGGTATCCTTCAGCCACTCTACCACGTTGTCGGCGGGCACCCCCAGACCCTGGGACAGTGAGTTGCGCAGTTGTTTGCGCGGCGCCGAGAAGCCCGCCCTTACTACCCGGAAGAAGTCCTGGGGCACCACATCCAGGAGCGGCCGGGGGTATACGTCCAGGGCTACCACCGCCGAGTCCACCTTGGGCTGCGGATAGAAGCTGCGGGCGGGCACCGTAGCCACCAGCGAAGGGCGGCTGTAGAGCTGCACGCTAATGGCCAGGATGCCGAGGTCCCCCGGGCCTGCCACCAGCTTGCGAGCCACCTCGCGTTGGACCATGACCACCATGCGCGTAGGACGCACCTCGGCCTCAAGGAAGTGGCGCAACACCGGCGCGGTGATGTAGTAAGGGAGATTGGCCACCACCTTGTAAGGAGGGGTAACAACGGAGGTTGGCTCAACATCGAGGACGTCGGCGTTGACTATACGCACGTTGGTAAACTCCGCGAGCATCTTCGCCAGGGCCTTGGCCAGCCCGCTGTCCACCTCGATGGCCACCACCGTGCCTGCGTGGCGGGCCAGCTCCCTGGTAAGGACACCCAAGCCCGGCCCCACCTCGATCACGCGGCCCCCCGCTTCCAGCCCCGCCGCCGCCACGATCTTCCCCAATACCCGTGTGTCTACGAGGAAGTGTTGGCCCAGTTGCTTGCGGGCGTGCAACCCGAGCCGGCGCAACAGCGCCTCCACCTGACCAGGGGGATCAGGTCCACCCGGCCGAGGGCGCCCCATCCGTCGGTCGCTAGGCCCTAGACCGGCAGCTTCAGTATCCGCCGCGCGTTCTCGTGGAGGATCTTGCCCCGCACCTCTTCGCGAAAGGGGGCTTCTTGGAAGTCCTGTAGCCACCGCTTTGGAGTGAGATAGGGATAGTCCGTGCCAAAGAACATCTTGTCCTGGAGCAGGGAGTTGGCGTACTGGATGAGGAGCGGAGAGTAGTACTTGGGTGACCAGCCCGACAGGTCCATGAAGACATTGGGCTTGTGCCTCAGCACGGCGAGCTGCTCGTCCTGCCAGGGGAAGGCTGGGTGCGCCATGATTATGGTAAGCTCGGGGAAGTCAGCGGCCACGTCGTCCATGTAGGGGATGGGCTTGGTGTATTTGAGGTGGATGCCGCCGCCGCCGGGCATGTTGGCCCCGACACCGGTGGTGCCCGAGTGCACGATAATAGGCACCCCCAGCTCCTGGCATTTGGCATACATGGGGTAGAAGCGCGGCTCGTTCAGGTAGAACTCCTGAAGCTGAGGGATGAACTTGATCCCAATCAGCCCCAGCTCAGTGATGGCCCGCTCGATCTCCCGCACCGCCAGCTTGCCCTGCCAGGGATCAACGCTGCCCACGCCCACGAACTGCTCGGGGTACTTCTTGGCTATGCCCGCCACGAAGTCATTGGTCACCGGCGGGTCGCCCTGTGCGGAGCTATCGTCCTTGGCCAGCAGCACCCCGAAGATATCCAGCTCCTTGTATGTGGCCACCATATCGTACACGGTGAGGGGCCGCTCCATCTTCCAGTAGCCGTGGAGCGCCTTCTCGTACTTGCTTATGGGGCCGTCGGGTCCAGTGGGAGGATGGACGTGGGTATCAATGTACTTCGGCATAATGTCCTCTTGCTTCCAGGTCTCCTGGGAACGCACCCCAGCCAGCCCGGGGCGCCACGATAATGAGGCCGTGCCCCGTTGTCGAGCTTTCCGCCTGGGCGTTACCAGGGGACCAACTCAGGCCAGGCACCCCGGCGGCACCCAGAAGGTCCCTCTTACCGCTGCTTCCTTCCGGACCTGACGGGGTTCGTGGGTTTCTGCCGCGCCGGACCCAGCCCTCAACACTGGCGCCCCGGGGCAGCCCCAGACCAGTAGGCCCTCGAACGGGAGTTCAGCCCCGCGAAGCGGATTGCGGGTACAGGGCACCGCTATCTCCCCGCCTAGCACGGCCTCACGATGATAGTAGGCTAGCCCCTGGGGGATGTCAAGCTGGCCCAAACCGCCATCTGTGTTCTGTAAGCCGGGTTTCCCAACCCCACGCAGAGTACAAAGGCAATCTGCGAAACCAATCCTACTATGGTTGGCCGCTGGTTTCAGGGAAGCGCTTCTGCTTGACAACCCTGGGCCGGGGTGCTTAGCATAGCGGCATCTTGATATGCAGGAAGTCTCAGCACGCATGAAGCTGGAAGGCGCCTTCGAGGTGGCAGCGCCCGCCTCTCAACTGTGGGAACTCTTCTGGGACGCCGAGGGCCTGGGAGCCTGCTTGCCTGGCTGCCAAGGGGTGCAGCGCCTGGACGATAGCGCATTCTCGGGCACGGTGAAGGCCAAGGTGGGGCCGGTCCAGGCCCTGTTCGAGGGCAGGGTCGCCATCGTGGAGGCAGTGCCTCCCTCTCGCATCGTCCTGAAAGCCGAAGGACGGGACAGCCGCACCGCAAGCCAGGTGCGGGCCACCATTGACTTAGCCCTCAGCACCCTGGACGAGGGCCACGCCCGGGCCACCTATCAGGCCGACGTGACCATCGTAGGACGCCTGGGCCAGTTCGGCGACGGCATCATCCGGGAGACAGCCGCCGTACTGCTGGAGGACTTCGCCAAGAACGTCAGCGCGTACCTGGAGAGTAAGGGCAACCCCAAACCCCAGGCAGGGGACGTGAACATGGCACGAGTCACCGGCAAGGTGCTGTGGCGCCGCCTGAAGGGCGGCCTGGGCCAGTAGGGGCGCAAGGCATTGCGCCCCTACTGGCCGACAACCTGCGCGTCGTCATAGGCCGTATAGAGGTCTGCTGGAGGTCTCGCTTTGGCTCCATTCTCGGTAATTGGTAAGCGGCTGCCCCGCATAGACGCGGTGGACAAGGCCACCGGCAAGGTGACCTTCGGCGTAGACGTGCGTCTGCCGGGGATGCTGCACGGCAAGCTGCTACGCAGCCCGTACCCCCATGCCCTCATCCTCCACATTGATAAAGCCAAGGCCGCGGCCATCCCCGGCGTCAAGGCCGTGATCACGGGGCGGGATATCCCGGACAACCTCGTAGGCTACGCCATCAAGGACGAGTACTGCCTGGCCAAGAATGAGGTCCGCTGTATCGGCGACCCGGTGGCCGCCGTGGCCGCGGTGGACGAGGACACCGCCGAACGGGCCGTCGCTGCCATCGAGGTGGAGTACCGGGAGCTTCCCGCCGTATTCGACGCCGAGGAGGCCATGACGGTAGGGGCACCGCTGGTCCACACAGACTTGGGCAGCTACCGGACCACCTCGCTGATGGGCCGCCGCTTCAACCCGCAGCCGGGCACCAACATCTGCAACCGGCAACAGCGGCGCAGGGGAGACGTCGAGCGGGGCTTCCAGGAGTCGGACCTGGTGTTCGAGGATACCTTCCGCACCCACATGGTGCACCACGGTTACATCGAGCCCCAGGCGGCGCTGGCCTATGTGGACCCCGCAGGCAAGATAACGGTCTGGTGCAATACCCAGCGCCCTTACGGGGTACGGGACTATCTGGCCACTGCCCTGGGTCTCCCCATGAGCCGCATCCGCGTGGTGGGCACGAAGGTAGGCGCCGGATTTGGCGGCAAAATTGCCCCCCGGGTAACCCCTGGCTGCGTGCTGCTGGCGCTGAAGACCGGCCAACCTGTGAAAATGGTCCTCACCCGGGACGAGGAGCTGACCGCCACCGCCGGCCGCGTGCCCGCCGTCGTGACCGTCAAGACCGGGGTCAAGAGGGACGGGCGCATCATAGCCCGCAAGATTGACATCGTGTTCGACACCGGCGCCTACGCGGAGGGCATCCCGCCCAGCAACCGGGCCATCAACGACGCTGCGGGCCCGTACAAAGCGGAGCATCTGGAGATCAGTTCCACTCTGGTCTACACCAACAAGATGCGGGGGACGCCATTCCGAGGCCTAGGGGTGCCCCAGGCTGCCTGGGGCGTGGAGGTCCAGATGGACATGATCGCCGAGAAGCTGGGCATGGACCCCGTGGAGCTCCGGCTCAGTAACCTCGTGGAGGACGGCGACATAGACTCCACCGGAGCGCCGTTGCACTCGGTGGGGGTGAAGGAATGCCTCCGCCAGACGGCCCAGGCCATTGGCTGGGGCCAACCCAAAGCTGGCCCCAGCCGAGGGCGGGGAGTGGCCGTCCTCCACAAGTCCCCCACCACGTTGCTGAGCGCCTCCAGCGCGGTGGTCAAGGTGAACGAGGACGGCACCATCGTTGTGCTCACCGGCGCCTCGGACATCGGCCAGGGTTCGGATACAGCGCTCTCCATGATTGCCGCCGAGGTGCTGGGCCTCTCCCTGGCTGATGTGTCTATCGTCAGCGCCGACACCGACACCACCCCCTTCGACCACGGGACCTTCTCCAGCCGCCTCACTCTCTACGCCGGCAATGCGGTGCGGCGTGCTGCTCTTGAGGTCCGCCGTCAGATCTTGGAGCTTGCCAGCCAGCAGCTAGAGGCCCCAGTTGAGGCGCTGGAGATGCGTGACAAACGCGTGTTCGTGAGGGACCATCCCCATGCAGGCGTGTCCCTGGGGGAAGCCGCCCTTACAGCCATCGCCGTCAAGGGCGCGCCCATCATGGGACAAGGCTCATCCTACGGCCCTGGGACGGGGCAGGTGAATGGAGCTGTGCCCGGCTGGAAGTATGGCGCTCACGCCGCAGAGGTCGAGGTAGACCCCGAGACCGGACAGGTGACGGTGCTCAAGTTCGTGGCCACCCACGATTACGGACAGACCATCAACCCCACCATGGCCGAGGGCCAGATCGAGGGTGGCGTGGGCATGGGCATAAGCTGCACTCTAAGCGAGGAGGTCCTCTTCGACGATGGGCGAGTGACCAACCCCAGCTTCATGGACTACCGGATGCTGACCTCGGCGGACACCCCACCCATCGAGTCGCGCATTGTGGAGGTCCCCCTGCCCGAAGGTCCCTTCGGCGCTAAAGGGGGCGGCGAGCCAAGCTTTATCGCTGTCGCCCCGGCCATCGCCAATGCTATTTACGACGCCGTAGGTGTGCGCATCCTGGACCTGCCCATCACGCCGGAGAAGGTCCTCCGCGCCCTGGAAAAGAAGAAACGCCAAACCTAGGAAGCAAAACCCAGTTTCCCTTGTCGTTGCGAGGAGCGTAGCGACGAAGCAATCCGCACCCCTGGTCGGGCGTGGAGACACGGATTGCTTCGTCCGCCTACGGCGGACTCGCAACGACAGTATTCGCTTCCCGCACGAGCATAGCGTCCCGCCTAGAGGGGGGCCCGCGGTTGCCCTTCGACGCTTGGCGGGCGTGCCTCGCCGGTGCTCCTAGACCTTGTTCTTTATGTTTACGACCTCAACTATCTTCAAGGCCGTGACCTCGTCTATCTGGAGGGTGCTCTGGAGCTCGTCCACAAACTTCCTCTCCCCCTCCTCCACAGTGCCGTCGGCGAACACCAAGTCCACTGCCACAAAGAAGGCAGCCTTGACCTCATCAGCGTTGAGACTACCTTTGGCTGCCTGAAGCACCGGGCCGGCGCCCCGTCGCTTTACCAGTCCGGCCACCTTGTTCAGCGTATTGCCCAATTCCCTCATGTCGTGCCGTCTGAAGGCCCGCAGCGTGGCCAAGTCAATGGCCACCCGCTGTATCTCCTCTTCGCTGATTTCGCCGTCGGAGGCCACCGCCGACACTGCCACCGCAGCGAAGCCCTCGGCCTTATTCAGCGAGATGGTGCTGCTATCCTTGCCCAGCACCTTGTCAAAGAGACCCATGAAGTTACCTCCTCATGAACTGTGACCAGGGGTATTATACAACTGCCAGGACCGGACGCTTGTGGCGAGCGACAGCCACTACCATTCAACTGAGTTCCGGCCCGAGGGAATCGGGCCTACGGCAAACCTACCAGACTGATGAAGCAGCCGGAGGGAGCTACAAGGCAGCCAGGATCTCCTCGGTTAGCCGGCTGTGCTGGCGTTCCTGCTCGACGATGGTGATGAAGAACGGCTTGAGGTCCTGCGGCACCAGCTCGCTCGCCCGGCTATGTAGCCAGAGCGCCAGCTTCTCAAACTCCAACTGGCGGGTGAATAGCTCCTTTAGGTCACCGTTCTCCGGCAGGGACTCTATGGTTGGGACACCCACGGCGCCACCCAGTCGCGAGATGGCAGTGGATGTTACCTCGGCATGCCAGCGGGAGCTTTCCCCCAACTGACGCACCTTCTCGCCCAACTCGGGCGTAGGCATGATCCGGGACAGGCGTGGGTAGTAAAGGATAAACCGGTATTCCACCTCTAACGCCCGCTCTAGCAGTTCCAGAGCCTCCATACGACGGCCCTCCTCAAGGCTGCCTCTAAAGGGGCACCTCACCCTCCAGTGTCAGGGCTGAGCGGCAATCCTGAATTGTCGGGACGTGCCCGTCGGCCAGCACAACGCTTGCGCCCCTTGTGCGCCTCGGCCCTACCGTCTTAGTATCAGCGTTGAGTGACACGCTGCGTTGCCGCCATGCCCGCTGACCAGGGCGATCTCAGCGCCCTTGACTTGCCGTTCCGGGGGTAGCTCGCCCTGAAGCTGGCGCACGCCCTCCAGTATCTGGAGCATGCCCTCAACGTGGCCCTCGGACAGTTGGCCTCCTGAGGTGTTGGTCGGGATCACGCCACCCATGCCCAGGGCGCCAGTGGACACGAAAGACCCACCCTCGCCCTTTGCGCAGAAGCCGTAGTCCTCCAGCTCCGCCATCACCATGTAGGTGAAGCAGTCGTAGAGCTCGGCGACATCCACATCACGGGGCGTAATACCCGCAATCCGGTAGGCCGTCTCACCGCTGCGCTTGGCTGCGGTCACTAGCATGTTGTCGTCGTCGAACCAGCCACGCAGGTTGTTAGCGGTGCCGTAACCCATTATGTAAACGGGCCGGTGCTTTAGCGACTGAGCCCGCTCCACCGAGGTCACGACGACTGCGCCCGCGCCGTCGCTGTTCAGGCTACAGTCGTACAGCCCAAACGGGTCCACGATGAGGCGCGCCGCCAGGTACTCCTCAAGGGTCAACGGGCGCTTCATCTGGGCATGGGGGTTGCGCAGGGCGTGCTGCCGGAACGCAACAGCGATGTGTCCTAGCTGTTCTTTGGTCGTCCCGTAGAGGTGCATGTGGCGGCGGGCGCCAAAGGCGTGGGTAGCCACCGCGCCAAAGTAGCCGAACTCGTTGCGGAACTCGGTGCCCATCTGGGCCTCGGGCACCAGGGGCACCACGTCGGCGCCCTTGCGACTGGCGGCGGATTGACGAGTCCGTGACCAGCTATTCCGGCCATAGCCGGTGACCACGGTGTGACATAGCCCAGCATCAATGGCCTGCATGGCCATGATCACTGCCAGGCACTGGCTGGCCCCTCCACTGTCCAGGCTGGTGCTGAAGCTGACGTTGAGGCCCAACGCCTCGCCCATGCGCTGGTGGTGGCAGTACACATCGTCCGGCCCGCGGCTGATAAGCCCATCCACCTCACCCTTGCGCAGGCCGGAGTCCTCGATGGCATTCTTCATGGCCACGGTGAGCAGGCCCAGGGCGCTGGAGCCAGGCACCTCGCCGATGGGGCTCTGCCCCACACCTACGATGGCGTACTTGTTCTGTAGGCCCATATCTCACCCCCCGAAAGGCTTCAGACTCCAGACTTCGGGCTTCAGAAGGAAGGTGGGTTCCGCTTCGCTGCACCCACCCTACTTGGCTACGTCTGGCACCCGTAGGGGCGCAGCATGCTGCGCCCCTACGCCATGACGCTCGCGCACCTACAGTGCCAGCTTGATATCCCACAGGGGCTTGTCGTCGTCCAGAGCCGGGCAGAGCACATCTACCTGTAGCAGCGTAGCGCACGAGGGGCAAACGTACTCCTGGTACACCGCCGAATACGGTTCGCCAGAGGGCAGCGACCGCCCACTGAACTCGGCCAGGTCACGCTTGCGCTGGAGGGCGTACAGCTTGTAGTTCTCCGAAGCGCGACAGAAGACGTGGCCGCAGCGACAGCGCACGTAGTGCTCCTTGCCACCACCCACAACCTCCAGGTACTCGTGGTGCTTGAGGACTCGCGGCCAGTTACCTGACTTGGGCACACCCGCTGCCGACGTCGAGCCGGAATAGGGCTTGCCCAACTTGAGGCGTTCGTCCCGGATGGCCGCACGTTGCTGTTCAGTGGCTTTCAGATCGAGTTCTCCCGTGCGCTGGTCTATGACCACCCCATAGGCCTTCTCGGCCACAGGAGCGGAGAGCAGTCCGACGGAGACATCATGGGCCACCTTGGCTGGCGGCCTTTCCAGGGGGTCGCCGTAGGCGCCGCCCGCCGTGATGAAGTCGGCCATCAGGGAAAACTCAGGTATGTTGATCCGGTCCGGCGCACCCTCCGGGATAACGGTCCGGCCCCACTCCCCACCCAGCAGGTCCTCCACCTGCGTGGGATAGTCGCCCGTGCGCAGGCGCTCCTTAAGCCGGGGGCTGTCCAGCATGGCCCGCAGGCCCCCCACGCCCACGGGATAGCCTCCAAACAGGCCGAAGGCGCTCTCCGGGATGCCGGAGTAGGGGTTGTAGTCGGTGCTGAAGTCCTCCGACCCATATATCATGAAGATGCGATAGCTACCCGCTCCTCCTCGGTACTTGCCAAAGCCACCGCTGTCTCGGAGGTGGTTGCGGGTAAAGTAGAGCAGCGGGTAGGCCATCTCCACCTTCTCCATGTCCACGATGCCGCCGCCGGGGATGTTCATGTGACCCCCAGTGTCCACACCGTCCCGGTTAGGGGTAGCCCCCAGGCCACTGCCGTGGCTGTCGTAGATGCCCTGGGGGACCCGGATGCCATCGCGGCGCCGCCCGCCATAGAAGGTGCCCGGGCCGCCACCATACCACAGGGAGTACCAGGCGGCGTTGACCTCGTCCAGGCGACCGGCGGCGTAGAGCATCTTGCCGATGCACTCCGTCAATGCGGTGACCATGGTGTTGCCCACCATGGTGGCAAAGCCGCAGGCCGAGGGGAACCGGCAGTTCAAGATAGACCCTTCCGGGAAGTTGAACTTGAGTGGGGCCAGCTTTCCATCGCTCCAGGGGACATCCCAGAAAAGCATGGCCGTGAGGGGCACGGAGCAGTGGGACAGAGCACCCGCCAATGTAGAGTTCACGGCACTCTCCGGCACCTGGGGACTGCTGCCGGTGAAATCGAAGAAGAGCTCATCGCCACTCTTGGTCATGGTACACACGATGCGGTAGGGCCGGGGTTTGCCCAGCTTCCGGTCTTTGACGCTGTTGTAGATGCGGGAGGTCCAGGTGCCGTCGGGCAGCTCGCGCAGCTTGGCCCGGGCCATGGTCTCGGAGTCGGCGATGACCTTCTGCCCCGCCGCCTGCACGAAGTCCTTGCCAAACTTCTTGACCAACTCCAGGTAGCGCCGTCCACAGACGTTGTTGGCCGCGATGCAGCTCTTGAGGTCCAGGGCCACGTAGTCAGGGTCACGTGCATGGTCCACGATGACCCGGAAGGCGTCCTCCCGCAGCCGACCCCGCTCCATGATCTTCAGACCACCGATCCGCAGCCCTTCGTGGTAGATCTCCGAGGCCGCCCCACGGAGCACGCCGCCGGTATCCGCCGTGTGAATCCCGGTGGCGACCCAGGCGATTAGCTCGCCTTCGTAGAAGATTGGCTTGATGCGCATGGTGTCATAAACGTGGGCACCCGCCACATATGGGTCATTGCTGAAGAACTGGTCCCCATCGAAGATGCCCGGGCTTTCCGAGTACCACTCGATCATGCGCCGTACGGCATCGGAGGTGGCCGCCGCGAAACGAAGATGTCCAGAGCACGAGAGTATCATGGTGCCCTTCGGGTCGTAGAAGGCAGTAATGCACTCTCCGCCCTGGGCCACGATCGGGGAAGCAGAGACTCGTTGGATGGTGATGCGCCCCTCCTCACCAATAGCCCACAGGCGATGGAGGAACATCTCGTACTTCACGGGGTCAATCTGCGCAACTTCCTGTACTCCCATTGTGCCCTCCAAGAACGGTCGCGTCTTGCCCTAGGAAAAAGATGCCCTAACTATACGACGGAGCGGTCTTGGCGACAAGAAGCCACAGTAGCTAGACTTGTGAATGGCGGCGATATATCCTGAAAGTGGCGGCGTGGGGGACAGTTGCGTCCCTCGAAACACCTCGCGACACTGAGGAGCGCTCGGTTGGCAAAAGATATCACACACACAACGTGGCGGGCTTTACTGCTTCGCCTGCGGAACACGCTAACCGCAGGTCTCCTTCTGCTGATCCCCTTGCTGATAACCTACTGGATCCTTGGTGTGGCCTTCCGTGGGCTGGACGGGGTCTTCGGGCCCTTGATAGAGCGGGTTCTCGGGATGAAGATACCCGGCATCGGCATCATACTGCTGGTAATCTTGGTCTACATAGCAGGTCTGCTGGCGGGCAACTTCGTGGGCAGGAGCCTGATCCACACTGGGCAGAGGATGCTGATGCGGGTGCCCCTCATCAGTTACATCTACGACACCTCGAAGCAGCTCATCGAGTCCTTCTCCGGCAGCACCAAGACCGGTTTCAAGCGGGTGGTAATGATCGAATACCCGCGCGCTGGTGCCTGGGCGGTGGGCTTCCTTACCAGCGTTACCAGGGACGAGACGGGGAAGTCCCTGGGTATCGTGTATATCCCCACCGCCCCGACACCCAACACGGGCTGGGTAGCCCTACTGCCCCTAGAGGACATCTACGACACCGACTTGTCGGTACAAGACGCCCTCCGGCTGACTGTCTCTGCGGGCATTGTGTCCCCCGCAGAGGTAAGGAAGACGCCGCTGGAGATTAGCCCTTCCGTTGGGGCAGGCCCTACCGTAACGCAGTAGGCCGCGCTACCGGGGCAGGCCCAACCCGCGGGTGGCTATGATGTTACGCTGCACCTCGGTCGTACCACCGGGGATGGTGGCCGAAATGGAGCGCAGGCTGAACTGCGCCAGCCACCCACCCAAGGGCGCCCACCGAGAGTCGCTTAAGACAGAGTACAGGCCCAGGATGCCCATGGCGGTCGTCGCCAGCCGTTGCAGGAGATCTGAGCCAAAGGCCTTGGACATGGATGCCTCGTAGCTGGGGATGAGGCCCCGTGCCTGGAGCCAGCCCACCCGGTAAGCTAGCCACCGGCTGACCTGGGCTTCCACAGCCCTTTCCGCAAGCTCATGTCGCCACCGGGCCGGCAGCGCAGCCCTGCGGTCACCAACGTAGGCTACGACGTCGTCCAACGTTCGCCGGGCCAAGGCGGAGTAGTCTATGCCGGTGCGCTCGAAGTTCAGCGTGGCCACCGCCACATACCAGCCCTGGTCCTGCTCCCCTACCAGACATGAGCGGGGCACCCAGACTCCATCGAAGACAAGCTGGTTGAAGAAGTGGCGTCCCATCATATCCACCAGCGGACGGACTGTCACCCCTGGAAAGGACATGTCCACCAGGAAGTAGCTTATGCCTTTGTGCTTTGGGGCTGCCGGGTCCGTGCGGGCCAGCAGTGCACACCATTGGGCGCGGTGGGCACGCCCGGTGTAGACCTTCTGCCCGGTGATGACGAAGCCGTCCCCCTGCGGCACAGCCCGCATCTGAAGGGAGGCCAGATCAGAGCCGGCATCCGGCTCGGTGAAGCCCTGGCACCAGGTGACCTCGCCCCGGCAGATGGCCCCCAGGTGCGACCGCTTCTGCTCCTCAGCGCCATACTCCATGAGCGCCGGACCAACCATGCGGCCACCTATAATATCGAGTCCGGGCGCCCGGTGGTAGGCCATCTCTTCGTCGAACACAAGCTGCTGGAGGTGGGATGCCCCCAGGCCGCCGTACTCCCGGGGCCACGCCAGGGAGAGCCAGCCCCGGGCGGCCAGCTTTCGCCTCATCTCAAGGGAGAAGGCCCACAGGGCATCGTCGGCGGCGTCGCTGGCCGTGTCCACCGGCCCGCGCCAGCCAGAGGGCAACTCGGCCCGCAAGAAGGCGCGGACATCCTCACGGAACGCTTCCTCCTGCGGGGAGAGGCCGAAGTCCACGGTCTACCGGCCAGAGAAAGCGGGGGGCCGCTTCTGGAAGAAGGCCCGCACCGCCTCCGAGTGGTCCTTGGTCTGAAAGAGCGCGGCGATGGAGGTAGCCTCGAACTCCACCTGGGCGGCCAGCTCGGTGTTGAGGCCCGAGTGCATGAGTCGCTTGATGGCCGGCACCGCCAGGGGGGCCGTGGCGGCGATGGCCGCGGCCAGCTCTCTAGTGGCCTCCGAGAGCTTGTCCAAGGGCACCACCCGATTGAGCATGCCCATCTCATAGGCTTCCTGGGCGCCGATGACCCGCCCGGTCAGTGCCAACTCCATGGCCCGGGGCAGGCCAATCAGCCGGGGCAGCAAGTAGGTGGAGCCGCACTCTGGACACAGCCCCATGCGGACGTGGCCCGTGCCGAAGCGGGCGTCTTCGGTAGCGATGCGCATGTCGCAGTTCAAGGCAATAGTGAAGCCCAAGCCCAACGCATTGCCCTGGACCGAGGCTATGGTCGGCTGAGGCATGTTGCGCATGAGCAAGGGCACCTTGCGCCGGAAGTCGGGATGGAGCACAGCAGGCTCCCCCCGGTCGCGGGCCTCCACCAGCGCCATGAAGCTATTGACGTCGGCGCCCGCGCAGAAGGCCTTGCCTTCACCCCGGACCACCACCACCCGGACATCGCCGTCTTTGGATAGGGACTCCATGGCCTCTATGTACTCGTGGCCCATGGCCTCGTTGACCGCATTGAGTGCCTGGGGCCGGTTCAAGGTAACAGTGGCAATCCCACGCTCTTTCTCCACCAGGAGTGCCTCGTATTTCAAGCCAGTCCTCCCTCTCAATCGTGCCATTCCCTGAAAATGCCCCGTAGGGGAGTCCCGACGTGTCGGGACGTGTCCTCCCCGGCGGGGCGCGGGGGCGGGCACGGAGTCCCGCCCCTACGATGTAAGGCACACCAAGTGCTTGATGACCGCATGCCTGCGGCTAACCGCCGAGTCCATGGCTGCCTAGCGGCCCTTGAACAATGGCGCCCGCTTCTCCAGGAAAGCCGCCACACCCTCGGCGTGATCCTCGGACTCGAACAGGTGCTGTATACCCAGACCCTCCGCCTGGAACTGGGCAGCCAGATCGCAGCTCAGGCCCTGATAGAGAAGGTTCTTGATGATGCCCGTGGCCAAAGGCGGGCCAGCCGCAATCTGCCGGGCCATGGCCTGGGTCTCCTTTTCCAGGGCATCCGCTGGCACCACCTTGTTGACGTAGCCTATCTGCAATGCCTCCTGGGCGCCAAAGATGCGGCCCGTGAGGCACAGCTCCATGGCCTTGGCCACACCCACCAGGCGCGGCAGGAAGTACGTGGAGCCGAACTCAGGCATAAGCCCTACCCTGGTGAATATCGCGCCGATCTGGACGTCCTCGGCGGCGATACGGATGTCGCATGCCAGGGCTATTGTAAAGCCAAGGCCCACGCACGGCCCATGGATGGAGGCGATAATAGGCTTGGACATCTCGCGCAGCAGCAGCGGCCCCCGCCCCCGCAGCATCGAACCCATGCCAGTGACCTTCTCGCCCCGCCGCCGGGCCTCAACCGCCTGGGCAAACCGCCTGACATCAGCCCCCGAGCAGAAGCCCCTGCCGGCGCCCTTTAACACGATGACTCGAGTTGCCTCGTCTTGGCCCAGAGAGTCCATGGCCTCCATGAACTCCCGGCCCATGGTCTCGCTAACGGCGTTCATTACCTCCGGTCGGTTCAGGGTGACCGTGGCCACACCACTGTCCTTCTCCACCAGCAGGGTCTCGTATTTCAAGACTGCCTCCTCGAAGCTGAGAATATGGAGTAAACTGGGCACATTATCCCGCCCTAGAGATACTGAGTCAACCTGTGAAACCTGACCCTGAAATGGGGTATGCTAGAGTCGTGGGACTTGACATTACCGCCCACAGGAGGCATCCCTTGTTGAAGGCAGCCAAGACAACAGTCATCGTAGCGCTCACCCTCCTGCTCCTGGGCCTCACCTTCGGAGCAGGCATGGGTGTTTCTCAAACGACCGGCGCCCAACCGCTGACGCCTCAATCGGCGTCCTCGGCGCCACCCTCCCACTTCCGACCGGGTGAAGTGCCCACGCAGCTAGAGACCCTCATCGAGGCGTGGGATATTCTGGCCCAGGACCACGTGGACCGCAGCCGCCTGGACTGGAATACCCTGGCGGATGGGACGATCAGGGGGCTTCTGGAGGCGGTCGGGGACCCGCATACCTCCTACATTGACCCACTGAGCTACAGATTGGAGACCACGGGACACCTCGGCGGCGACTACGAAGGTATCGGCGCCGTGGTGGACGAAAAGGACGGCAAGATCCTTGTCGTCAGCCCCATCGTGGGAAGCCCGGCCGCCAAGGCGGGCATCAAGGCCGGCGATCAAATCGTGGCGGTGGACGGCACCTCCGTCGAGGGCATGAGCCTGGGCCAGGTCATCGTCCGCATCCGTGGGCAGGCGGGCACCGGGGTAACGGTGACGATTCACCAGGAGGGCCAGCCACAGCCCGTAGATTTCAAGCTCATCCGGGCGCGTATCCAGGTGTCCACGGTCGAGTCCGAGATGAAGGAAGGCAACATCGGCTACATCCAGATAAGGACCTTCGCCACCGACACGCCGCAGGACCTGGTCAAGGCCTTGCGAGACCTCCAAGGCCAGGGGGCCAAAGGCTTGATACTGGACCTGCGTGGCAACCCGGGCGGTTTCCTTGACGCCACGGTGCAGGCCACCAGCCAGTTCCTCAAGAAGGGGGTAGTCCTCTACGAGGAATCCGCCTCCGGCGACCGCAAGTCCTGGCCCGTTATCTCCGGCGGCATCGCCCAGGATATCCCCATGGCTGTGCTGGTGGACAAAGGCAGCGCCAGCGGCAGCGAGGTCATGGCCGGCGCGCTCCAGGACCAGAAGAGGGCGGTGATCATCGGTACGGCGACTTTCGGCAAGGGAGCGGTGAACATCTTCCGCGAGCTAAGCAACGGCGGAGCACTGTACGTCACCATTGCCCGCTGGCTCACCCCCAACGGACGGCAGATCGAGGGGCAGGGACTGACGCCCGACATGGAAGTGGTCCTCACCCAGGACGACATCGCCCGCGGGATGGACCCCCAGCTCCAGTCCGCCCTGGACTATGTCAAAAAGCAGTTCTAAACAGGACTCGTCGCCCATCCGGACCATAGCCGTCAACCGGAGGGCGCACTTTGACTACCACATCCTGGAGACGTTCGAGGCGGGCATCCAGCTCACCGGCACCGAGATCAAGTCCATCCGGGACTCTCGGGTCAACCTGCGCGAGGGATATGCCTTCCCCGAGAGAAGCGAGCTGTGGCTGCTCAACGTCCACATTGCGCCCTATGCCCAGGGGACCCACTACAACCACGAGCCACTTCGACCGCGCAAGCTGCTCCTCCATCATAAGCAGATTGCGTACCTGGCAGGCAAGGTGAGCGCCAAGGGCTTCACCATCGTCCCCCTCAGGCTGTACATCAAAGGGCGCGTGGCCAAGGTGGAGCTGGGCCTGGCCCTGGGCAAGAAGCTGTATGACAAACGGCAGACCACCATTGACCGCGAGACCCAGCGAGAGGTGTCCCGCGCCTTCAAACAGAGCGTCTAACCCCCCTGCACCGGGGGAGACAAGTAATCCCCTCTCCCTTGACGGGAGAGGTCTGGGTGAGGGTGAGAGGCTGTCCCACGTCCGTAAGGAGGCAGAATGAACCTGGCCAAGATCACCGAAGGCACCTACGCCTATCTGGGGGAGAATGACCCCCACGACGGCACCAATGCCGGCTTCATTGTCACCGGCGAGGGCGTGGTCGTCATAGACTCGCACTTCGTGTGGGCAGCCGACCTCGTCCGGGTCATCCGGGGCATCACCCCCGAGCCCATCAAGTTCCTGGTCAACACCCACATGCACGTGGACCACACCACCGGCAACCAGGTCTGGCAAAAAGAAGGGGCCACCATTGTGGCCTCGGAGGTGACCCGTCTCAACCTGGAGGACTGGGGGTCTCAGCACAGCACCAACTTCATGAGGGAGTTTGACCCGGCCAAGGCCAAAGGGATCGAGCCGGTGCTGCCGCACATGGGCTTCTCCGGTGAGCTGGTCCTCAACATGGGCAACAAGCAGATGCGCCTGGTCCATGCCGGACCGGGACACACGGCCGGCGACGTCTACGTCCTCCTGCCGCGGGAGCGCACCATCTTCACCGGCGACCTGCTCTTCTCCCACAACCACTGTGTGTTCAAGCCCTACTCACATACCAACCCGGGTAACTGGATTCGGGTCATTGACCGCATCCTGGACATGCCCGTGGACACCATCGTCCCCGGTCACGGCCCTCTGAGCACCAAGGCCGACCTGAGGGCCTTCCGGGACTACCTGGTGGACTTCACCGGCCAGATCAAGACCATGATTGCCCAGGGCAAGACCCTGAACGAAGTGCGGAAGGGCTTGGACCTGAGCAAGTACAGCCACTGGCACCACCAGGAGTTCATCCCCGAGAACATAGAGATGTGCTACCGCATCTACAAGCACACCAAAGAGTAGGGGCAAGGCGCTGCCTTGCCCCATCGGTCTCCCGGCCTGTCGTAGCGGCCCAGTTCCCCGTAGCGGCAATTCCTGAATTGCCGCTACCCACGAATAGCGATTGTGCATGCACTTTTCCTAAACTAACCTGTCATTCTGGAGAGAGTCCCCCCGGTGAGGGACGACCGAAGAATCTCGTGGCACGCCTCGGCAAAGGGCATAATGACAGACGCCGTCCTGAGCCTAAGTACTCCTCCGCCTAAATATGGCGACGTATATGACTTGTAGAAACGGCGCCCGTCAGTTACCATCCTTCTTGGAGGAGGATGGTTCGCTATGCCGAGAGCAAGCCCATTCGAGATCAAGCTGTCGCCGCAAGAAAG
>ORJL010862598.1_pt1 | contig 54978 bp, 52 predicted proteins | sample 1779941 | NCBI WGS metagenome assembly ORJL01 (sample SAMEA104232317, study PRJEB22302) | groundwater metagenome | biome: forest; feature: aquifer; material: groundwater | place: USA | collected 2011-08-07 | depth 5.8 m | reverse complement strand
TTCATGCTCAAGGAGATCCATGAGCAGCCTGAGGTGTTGCGCCAGATGCTTCAAAAACGCCTTAAGGGGGAGAAGCTTTACCTTGAAGGATTGGGCCTCAACGACCGGCAGTTGAAGTCGGTCGACCAGATCATCATCGTCGCCTGCGGTACGGCGTACCACGCCGGCCTCGTCGGGAAATACATCATCGAATCGCTCTCCGGCGTGCGGGTGAGCACGGATGTTTCCAGTGAGTTCCGTTACCGCCAGCCGATCATCGGCAAAAAAACTTTGGTCATGGCGATCAGCCAATCGGGTGAGACCGCGGACACCCTCGCCGCCGTGCGTGAGGCCAAGGCCAAAGGCGCGAAGGTCATTTCCATTTGTAACGTCCTGGGTTCTTCGCTGGCCCGGGAATCCGATGGAGTTTTGTATACCTATGCCGGCCCCGAGATCGGGGTCGCCTCCACCAAAGCCTACACGGCACAGCTGTGCATGCTGTATCTGATCGCGCTGAAGCTTGCTTCGCTTAAGAATGTGGTGTCGTCACGGGAAAGACATGCGCTGGTCAAACAATTAAGAAATGTCCCGGCACTTTATGAGAAAATTTTGCGTAATAAAAGCGCGGTAGCTGAAGTGGCCAAGGCCAACTCACATTTCGGGTGTTTTTTGTTTTTGGGAAGGAATGTCAATTTCCCCTCCGCCCTCGAAGGGGCGTTGAAACTCAAAGAAATTTCCTATATCCCGGCCGAAGGATACGCTGCCGGGGAAATGAAACACGGGCCCATCGCCCTGATCGATGAATACCGCGCGGTCGTGTGTGTCGCGCCGCAGTCGCCGATCTACGAGAAAATGGTCTCCAATATGCAGGAGATCCGCGCGCGCCAGGGGAACATTATCGCCATCGCCACCGAAGGCGATAAGACGATCAGCCATCACGCCCAGCAGACCATTTACGTTCCCGTAACCCATGAACTTTTGACACCACTTTTAGTCGCGATCCCCTTACAGCTGTTGGCCTATTACATCGCGGTGAAGCTCGGTTGTGACGTGGACCAGCCACGCAATCTGGCGAAGTCAGTAACAGTTGAATAGTCATCAGTCATCAGTCGTCAGACTTCAGTCTGATGTCTGAAGACCGACGACTGAAGACTCATTATGCTTTATATAGTCTCCACCCCCATCGGCAATCTCAAGGACATCACTTTCCGCGCGGTTGAAACGCTTAAAAGCGTTGATTTGATCGCCGCTGAAGATACCCGCCACACGCAGATCCTCACCCAGCATTATCAGATCGACACGCCCTTAACGAGTTATTTCGAACACAACCAGTTTAAAAAAGGTGAGTACCTTTTGAAATTATTGAAGGAAGGGAAGAATATCGCCTTAGTCACCGACGCCGGCACGCCGGGGATTAGTGATCCAGGATATCAGTTGATTCAATTAGCCAAAGACAATGATATTCCGATCGCGGTCATTCCGGGCCCGACGGCGTTGATCGCGGCGCTGACCGCCTCGGGCCTGCCATGCCATAATTTTGTTTTCGAAGGGTTCTTGCCCGTTAAATCTGCGGCCAGGCGCAAGAAATTGGAGCAGTTTAAAAGCGAAGAGCGGACGGTCATTTTCTATGAATCGCCGTACCGGCTGACCAAGACTTTGAAGGATATTGATGAAGTTCTGGAGAATCCGACGGTCGTTTGCGCGCGCGAGTTGACAAAAAAGTTCGAAGAGGTCAAAGAGGGCTCCGCTCAAGGCTTGAGAGAACATTTCTCAAAGGTCACACCGAAGGGAGAGTTTGTATTGCTGCTTTACCCCAAGAGCGGAAGGGAGAAAATATGAATATTTTGCAAAGATATTTAGTTTGTGTTGTCGCAATGGTGGGTGTGTGGCTGACGGATGTCCATTCAACGTGTTTCGCCCAGGAATGGTATGTTTCTTATATGAGCCATGATGACGACGGCGGCCACGGGAATTCCGGCCGGTCGTGGCGCAAAGATGGCGATGCGGGAACTGACAAACCCGGCATGTATGAAGTGACGCAGTATCTTTTAAAGGCGCAACCGACGCCGGAACAAAAAGCGGCTGCGGATGAGCTGGTGCGCAGGTCCTGGCAGGCGGCAAAGGATAAAGGCTGGCTTGATTACGACAAGGGCATTCAAGACGGTTTTAAGCAGTTTGACGAGACTCATTATGAGAATGAAGAATTTATCCACGACGGCAAGGTGCTGGACGCGCAGCGCCCGGAATACCTGATGTATCATGAAACAAGTGAGGGTAAAAAACTGGCGGGATTTATGTTTTTAACGAACGACCAGTATGAACACGGACCGCAGATCGGCGGGCCGTTGACCGTTTGGCATTATCATATCTGGGAAGAGCCGGGGTGTATCCACGGCAGTTCCGCCGTCAAACCTGTTGGCGCGGATTGTTTGTGCCCGATGGCCGAGCTGTCGAAAAAGAGCCGCGAGATGATGCACGTCTGGTTCGTCGACCACCCCGACGGCCCGTTCGCCACAGGCATGACCCTTCCGGAGGAAGTAATCATGAAACTCAATGCGCGGTAAAAGAGATCTTATTGACACTGGTAATTGTAATTTGTCGGCGGGCTGCAGGAATAAGAGCAGAATGGTGTAACGCATCCGCAGTATGTTTGTCCGACGCGGCAGGGCGTGAAGGCCCCAGGCACTTGCCAGGTCGTCCCCGTATAGGTACATCCGCTGGCTGGAGGAGCGGTATAACACCCGCCGGAGTAAGTGTTAAGCAATACCCAGTCCCCGTATCTGGCCAGGGCCTTGACACCCGCGGGCGTCTGGACGCGAAAGCGCGAGGCATCGACAGTGGCGGGATTTGTCAAGAGAACGCCATAGCCGTTAGCTGGTCCTCCGGCTTTATAGACGCGTAAACTTGAAGCAGAGGGGTTTTCGCAGATGATCTTTCTGGCGCTTGTCCCGTCGTGCATCCGCAATCCGCAGTCGAGACAATATGTGCAGAGCTTATCCCGTTTTTCAACACGCCATTGGGGAAAATTGGACACGGCGGCGTCGCTGCCCCCGATATAAAGACTGTTCGCGTTATTGACAATGGCGCTGATATCGTCCCAGCCAGCGCTTGGGTTCTCTGTTACTATACCATCGGGACCAAAGGTCAGATCAAGCGCGCCGGTGGTGAGGTTACGTTTTTCGATGCGCCAGCGGCTGTCACCAGTCCCCGGAGCCGAGTCGATACCCGCAACATAAATACCTGTCGTATCTATGGTCATGGCGCCGGGCTCATCGACATCATTGCTGGGATTGAAAGTCAAGATGCCGTTGGTGCCGAAAGCCGCAACATAAGCGCCACTAGTGGGGTTGTATTTTTCAATATGCCACTGGCCAAAGTCTGCAGAATTGTCAGTCCCGGTGACATAAATACCGCTTGAATCGACCGCAATGCCTGTTGGCGTATCAAGGCTGGGGCTTGGGTTGGAATTGACGATGCCGTCCATGTCAAAGGCAGTGATCAGGGCGCCGGTCGTGAGGTTACGTTTTTCAAGGCGCCATCGATGGTTGCCGATAGAGCTTTCCATGCCCGCGATATAAACACCGCTGGCGTCAACAGCCACCGCGGTGGCTCTGGCATCGACAGTGGGATCGAATGTTTGCGTCCAGACCACCGCTCCGGTTGTGAGGAGGCGCTTTTCAACACGCCACCTGTCGTTGCCGGTGCCTTCCCGGTCATACCCCACTACATAAATACCGGTTGTATCAACGGCAATATCATATGGCCCGGCCACGCTGCCGATGGTGAAAGTCGAGACTTGCGTCCAGCCTGCCGCTCCCGTTGTCCGATTGTACTGTTTGATCCGCCATTGGAGTCTGGAGCTGGCGTCTCGATAGCTCCCGGCCACATAAATATAAGTAGCATCAACGGCAATATCATACGCGACATCGTCGCCACCAGCGGGGGCTGGGTCTTCGATGATAATACCGTCACCGTCGAAAGCAGTGATCAAGGCCCCGGTCGTGAGGTCACGTTTTTCAATGCGCCACCGGGTATTCCCGGTGAAATTGTCTGTGCCTACTATATAAATACCACTGGCATCGATAGCAACATCATTGATGGAATCCTCGTCGAATGTAGTTGGATTTGAGGTAACAATACCATCGGTGTCGAAAGCCGTGATCAGGTCTCCTGGCGCGGCGAAGGAAACGCCCGGCGCGGTCAAGCAGGTGAAGAGGCAGGCGGTGAACAACACGTGTTGAAAATTTTGTAGTTTATGCATCATGTCTTTAATGTTCCCGGTTATCCGGATACCCGGGTAACCGGATATCCGGAAACTGCTTATATGCCATCGCACGGCGTCGCGTTGCCGGTATCGGTGCAGACCCAGAATTGTCCGTTGACGCCGGATGGATTATTGGTGGTGCGCGTTTCGATGATCAGCCCGCCGGCGGCCTGGATCAGCCCGCCGGTCACCTCAAGTCTGTTTGTCCCGGGATCTGTCGTCCCGATGCCGACGTTACCATTTTTCAAGACCGTCAGGGCGTTGCGATATTGATCGGGGTCGCCAATAATGCCATTGCCGTTGCCGATGACAAATAACGGATCGGTGCTAATCCAATTATACTTATCGCCTGAAGTAATATTATATCGTCCCATAACCACCGAGTTTTGAGCTTGGGCGGTTGTATAGTGGCCCATAGCCGTGGCATGATGTCCGCTGGCGGTGGTAGAATTTCCCATGGCCAGGGTATCATTCGAGCTGGAGGTGGTAGAATTTCCGAACGCGACCGCGGTATCGCCGCTGGCGACGGCTGACTTTCCGATCGCGATGGACTCAACCCCACTGGCTTGCGCATCTTTTCCTATAGCGACGGCGTGAATGTTCGTAGCGCTTGCCCCATTACCTAAAGCGATGGAGCCATCCGCGGTGGCTTGAGGATCATAGCCCATAGCGATCGAATAATTTCCTATATTATTTGGTTCATCCCATTTGCTGCCGCTGACATATCCGACCCGAAAGGCAGCTCTTTTAGGATACCAGATCAGGCGCGTTCCGGCGCCGCTGGTGGCGAGGGTGTTTCCCGACCCGAACGTGCCAATGGCCAGGATCCCGCCGTCCGGAGTGGCCGCGCCTTTGTCAAGCGTCAGCCGGAATTCCGGGTTAGTCGTGCCGATGCCAACTTTGTTATTGACGATCCTCATGGTTTCGGTGAGCGCGTTGGTGCCGCCAACATCCGCGTAACTGGAGAACGCCAGCGCAGAATAAGTGGGGTTTCCGGTCTGGGTCAAAATGCCGCTGATCCGTCCGATGTCAACCACAGTATTATTGCTGCGACTTTTGAAATTTATGGCCCCACCATCACCGTTGGCGGAATTTGCGGCGCCATCGGTGTCATAAGCCCGCAGGGACAGCACGTTTGTTATTCCGCTGAAAGGGGCCACGTCTTTGGCCACATCCAGCGTCGTTTCCGGCGCGGTTATTCCGATGCCGACATTGGCAATGCTGCTTACGGGGTAGAGGCTGCTTCCCGCCTGGACCCAGTACCCGCGCGCGAGAGGTTCCCACGCATTGCTGCCGTTGCAGAATTGCAAAGTGGTGTTGGTATTTTCGACATAGATAGACCCGGGGTCGCAGGCGCCGCTCAAGGCCGCGCGGGGGACCAGCCGCAGGCGATCGTAACTGCCGAACGGCGCGGGGTAATAGGTGCCAAGTTCGAGGGAGCCGGCGTGGGCAGTGATTGGAGCGAGAAAGAGCACAAGCGCACACGTGCACACGTGCACACGCAATACATGTGTTTTCCTGTGCTCTTGTGTTCTTGTGCTCTTGTGTTCTTGTGTTTGTATGCTCATATCAAATCCCATCACACGGCGTCCCGTTGCCGATATCCGTGCATAGCCAGACCAGTCCGGCCACCGGCGTGGTGACCGTAGTATTGGTCGTCGTTTCCATGATCAATCCACCGCCGGATTTAATGTTACCGCCGGTCACCTCAAGTCTGTTCGTTCCGGGATTCGTCGTCCCGATGCCGACGTTACCGTTCTTTAAGACCGTAAGGGCGTTGGCGTATTGGTTGGGATCGCCGACAATGCCGTTTCCGTTGCCGATGATAAATAATGGATCGGTGTCGATCCAATTGTTAGTTGTTTCTGTTCCCGTAACAATATTGTATTGTCCTATCACCAGAGAAGCATAAGCCCGGGCGGTCGTGTAATTGTCCATGGCGGTAGAAAAATTTCCAATAGCAGTGGTATTGTTCCCGGTTGCCGTGGAATTCATGCCGCTGGCGGTTGTAGTATCTCCCATGGCGACACTGCGGGTGCCGCTGGCGACGGTGGCATTTCCCATCGCGATGGAGTCGGCCCCGCTTGCGGTCGCGCTTTTTCCCGTGGCGAAGGAATTAGCGCCTGTAGTGTTTGTCCCATAGCCCAGAGCTATGGAGTGGTCCGCGTCGGCCCGAGGGTCTTGGCCCATTGCCACGGAGTAGTTGCCTATGTTTGTCGGTTCATCCCATTTGGTGCCGCTGACATATCCGGCCCGAAAGACAGCTTTTTTCGGATACCAGATCAGGCGCGTTCCCGCGCCGGCTGTTGCAAGATCGGTTAAAGCCGCGTTGTTAGGGTTGTATGTCCCAATGGCCAGGATCCCGCCGTCAGGAGCGCTCGCGCCTTTGTCGAGTGTCAGCCGGAGTTCCGGGTTTGTCGTGCCGATGCCGATCTTACTGTTGGTGCTCCTTACGGTTTCCGTGAGCGCGTTGGTGCCGCCGACATCAGCGTAACTGGAGAACGCCATCGCGGAAAAAGTAGGGTTTCCGGCCTGGGTCAAAATGCCGCTGATCCGTCCAATGTCAACGACATTGCCGTCACTTCGACTTTTGAAATTAAGGGCCACGCCATCACTGTTCATTGAGTTATAGGGCGGCTCGCCCATGGCGTAAGCTCGCAAAGATAACATGCTTGTCACGCCGCTGGAAGGAGCCACGTCTTTGGCCACATCCAGCAGCGTTGCCGGTGAGGTTATTCCGATACCGACATTGACGGTGCTGTCTGTGGGATAGAGGTTGCTCGTGTTCTGGGTCCATGTCCCTGGCGCCCAGGTGCCGGTGGCGGCGCAAAATTGCAGCGCTGTGCTCGTGTCATCAACATACATGGTGCCGGGATCGCAAGGGGGCCCGGGGTCTGTGCGCGGCGCCAGTTTCAACCGGTCGTAATTACCGAAAGGAGAGGGGTAGTAGGTGTCGAGGTCGACGGAGCCGGCCCAAGCGGTGCTTGCCGTGAGTGTGATGAGGCAGGTGGTGAAAAACAAGTTTCGAAAATTTTGTAATTTGTTTATCATGTCTTTAATGTTTCCGGTTATCCGGATAACCGGGTACCCGGATATCCGGAAATTGTCTATATATCGTTGCACGGCGTCACATCGCCCGTGTCCGTGCACAACCAGAACTGTCCGTTGACCGGTGATGTCGGCGCGGTCGTACGTGTTTCAAGAATTAGCCCACCGGTCGCTTTAATGGTTCCGCCAGTGACGTGCAATTTGTTGCCGGGTGCCGCCGTCCCTATCCCCACACTGCCGTTCTTTAAGACTGTAAGGGCGTTGCGATATCGATTAGGATCGCCAACAATACCATTGCCGTTGCCGACGGCAAACAAGGGGTCAATCGGGTCGAGCGGGAGGGTCGGTTTCCATCCATATTCATCTCCAGAAGGAGACGGGACATTGTATCGTCCCGCCGCCCAGAAACAGGTCGAATCGGCATTGGTATAATAACCCATGGCTGTTGCTTTTGTCGCCCCGACGGTCACTCCATGGCCTCCCAGGGCGATGGAGTCTATCCCGTCAACGGTTACTGTTGCCGTACTTCCTCCTAAAGCTATGCCGGCATCGGCGGTGGTGGTGTAGCCTATGGCAATGGTATCAATTCCAGTTGCTCGCGCGGTACGGCCTATGGCAATGGCGTAAGAGTTCGTGGCTTCCGCGCCCTCTCCTAACGCGATCGAATAAATACTACTGGCCTTGGGATTGTAGCCCATAGCGATCGAATAATCGCCGATGTTGGGATTGGCGACAGTATCATCCCATTGAGTACCGCTGACACCCCCCACGCGAAAGGCGGCTTTTTTAGGATACCAGATCAGGCGCGTTCCGGCGCCGGTCGTTGTGAGGGTATCTCCCGCGCCGAAAGTCCCTATAGCCAGGATGCCGCCGTCCGGATTGCCCGCGCCTTTGTCGAGCGTCAGTCGGAATTCCGGGGTTGTTGTCCCGACGCCGACTTTGTTATTTTCAATTCTCATGGTTTCAAGGAAGGTGTCTGGCAGTGCGTAATTGGAAAAGGTCAACGCGGAATAAGTAGGGTTTCCGGTCTGGGTCAAAATAGCGCTGATGCGTCCAATGTCGATCACAAAGCCGTTACTGCGATTTTTGAAATTGATGGCGGCCCCGTCTCCATTGGCGGAGTTCGTGGCTCCATCAATGTCATAGGCCCGTAAAGTTAACAGATTTGTCGCTCCGCTGGAAGGGGCCACGTCTTTGGCGATATCCAAAGGCGTTGCCGGCGCGGTCGTTCCGATACCGACATCCACGGTATTGTCAACGGGATAAAGATTGCTTCCGACCTTCGCCCATAGAAGGTCGGGGATCACGCCCCACGTTCCGTCACTGGCGCAGAATTGGAGCGCGTTGGTCGTGTCATTAACGTACATACTGCCGGGATCGCAGGGTTCGGCGAGCGCCGCGCGCGGCATCAGGCGCAGGCGGTCATAGACGCCATAAGGCGCGGGATAATAGGTGACAAATTCGACGGAGCCGGCATAGGCCTTGCTTGCGGCGAGCGCGACAACGCAGGTGGTAAAAAGCAAATTTTGAAAATTTTGTGATTTACGCATCTTGTCTTTGATGTTTCCGGTTATCCGGATATCCGGGTACCCGGTTATCCGGAAATTTTCTATAGCGAAAACTATTTAAAGACCCATCCACTCACCCCACTGCAGATATAAAGTCTGTCCGCCGTGGGATCAAATATCATGCGCCCTTCTTCGGCCGCCGCGTCGCAGTCGGCCGCCGGTGGAACGCCCGCCGTTAATTTAAGTTGTATATAGCCGTTGACCTGTAAGCTGGATGCCGGGCTCATTGTCCCGATACCAACATTGCCGTTAAAATCTATCCGCATCCTTTCCCCAAAGATGGAATTACTTACAGTGGAGAATACGAGGTCCGCCTCGTTCCCTCCGGATTCTGATTGAATTCTTGCTTCTGCGGTAGTATCGCCATTAAGAAAGTCGATCCTTGAGCGGGCAAAATCTTCGTTGCTTATTACCAGATCCGCTGTGTTGGCGGTGTTTAAAACCATCAGTTTTCCTGTTGGGGTTGTTGTCCCGATGCCGACGTTACCGCCTGTGAAGTGACTATTCCCAAAAGTGCTCAACCTTACACTTTCTGTTTGGGCTTCATTTCTTAGTGAGACATAGGCGCCACTTCCATCAACCTGTGAAATCTGGTACACAACTTCATTATCACCGCTATCGGTTCCTCTTATCTCTAAACCCGCGTTTGTACCGTAGAGGTGCAGTTTGGTTAACGGCGTCGTCGTCCCGATGCCGACGTTGCCATTTTGATCAATGACTAAGCGTTCTAATGAATTGTCGTAAAATCGTAGTTGGTGACTGTTGATGTTGCCGTCATTGGCTGATATTGTCCATGTTCGTCCCGTAGCCAATGGAGCAAAAACCAACTCCGCCTCGCCTGTTTGGTTGGTAATCTTGATACCCGGCTGATCCCAGTCACCACCATTAATATTAGTAAAAATTTCCAGGGGTGCCCCTGGGGTTGTGGTCCCGATGCCGACGTTGCCGGTGTTAGTGATGCGCATACGCTCTGGCCCAGCCCCGGCTTGGAAAGTGACAGGCGGGCCGCCGGGAGATCCAACCTGAATTACATCAAGCGCCGTTAGTCCAATGAGTCCCCACCCCTGAGAAATGGTATCTCTGCCGCGCAGAAATGCGCTGTTGTCAATTAATATGTCTCCCCCTGCGACGTGGAGCTTCATGGTCGGTACCGGGGATGTTGTCCCGATCCCAACAGTATCGGTTGTATTGGTGGGATATAGGGAGTTTCCAGTCTTGCTCCAGAATCCACCCGCCAGCGACCCCCAATTACCAGTAGCGTCACAGAATTGCAGTGTATCTGTGCCGTTGTCGACGTATATGGTGCCAGGGTCGCAAGGGGGGCCGCTTAACGAGGCGCGCGGGACCAGGCGCAGGCGGTCGTAGACACCAAATGGCGCGGGGTAATACGTGCTGAGTTCAACGGAGCCGGCATGCGCGTAGCTGCTTAATAATAGCAAGAGGATGGCGAGAAAAAAGGATTTTCTCATAACTTAACCTTTAGCGCTGCAAGAGTTTTCCTGAAAGGTTCTGAAATATTCTTAGTAAAAGTATATGTTATTTTATTGGCTCAAACAACAACTTGTTGGGAATTTATGGTAACGCTTTCATGCTCGGCAGTTGTTGATCGGTGACGCGGCTGGAAACGTCAATCGTTGACCGTAAACCGTCCGATCAGCGTTGAACGATATACGATTCCAGCCGCGTTACCGATCAACGATAGACGTAAAAATTAAGGTACCAAACCTTCCCTTGACAAGACACGGCCGTGGTGTTATATTTTTACCAACTTGAGCAGTCCTGTAACCTTTAATCCGGTCCCGTGAGGCTGGTAAGGGAAGAATATGAAGAACCATAATTCACTGCAAAGGCAAAACTCGCCTCTTACTCTAGAGAGGGCGAGTTTTTTTTATGCCCAAAAACGGAAAAGACATGACCAATACCTCTAAGATCCTCGACAAAGAATCCATCCGCCGCGCGATATTGCGCGTCGCCCACGAAATCCTTGAAAAGAACAAGGGGACGCAAGACCTGTGTATCGTCGGCATCCGTACCCGCGGCGCGGTCCTGGCGGAGCGGCTTAAAGAATGTGTTAAACAGATTGAAGGGGCCGAGATCCCGGTTGGGATTCTGGATATCACGCTTTACCGGGACGACCTGACGCTCGTTGACACTCAGCCGGTCGTCCATGAAACATTGATCGATTTTGACATCACGGACAAGAAGGTGGTCCTGGTCGATGATGTCTTGTACACCGGCCGCACCATCCGCGCGGCCTTGGACGCCTTGATCGATTTTGGTCGCCCGGCGAGCATCCAGCTTGCTGTTCTCATCGACCGCGGGCACCGGGAGCTTCCCATCCGCGCCGATTACGTCGGAAAAAATATCCCGACGTCGCTGGACCAGAATGTGAAAGTCATTTTAGAAGAAGTGGACAGCACGACTGATGAGGTCATCGTGAAGGAGCGAGGGAAAAAGGAACATGAGTGAGTGGACCAAACATGACCTTTTGGACATCCAGGACTTAAGCCGCGAAGAGATCGAGCTGGTCCTGGAAACGGCCAAGTCTTTTAAGGAAGTCTCCGCGCGCGACGTCAAGAAAGTTCCGGCGCTGCGCGGCAAGACGGTCGTGATGTTGTTCTTCGAGAGCTCGACGCGGACCCGCACCTCATTTGAACTCGCCGCCAAACGCCTCTCGGCAGATACGATCAACATCTCTGTCGCGAGCAGTTCTTCTTCCAAGGGAGAAACCGTGCTGGACACGGCCCGCAACCTTGAGGCGATGAACATTGACGCCATCGTGGTGCGCCATCCGGCATCGGGGACACCCAACATTCTGGCACAGCATTTAAACGCTTCGGTCATCAACGCCGGCGACGGCTGCCGCGCGCATCCGACCCAGGCGCTGCTGGATCTGTTCACGATCAAAGAAAAGCTCGGTAAGATCGATGGGTTAAAGGTGGGGATCGTCGGTGACATCCTGCACTCGCGTGTGGCGCGTTCGAATATCTGGGGATTCAATAAACTCGGCGCGAAGGTGACGGTCTGCGGCCCGTCGACTTTGATGCCGATGGGGATCGAAAAACTCGGCGTCAAGGTCACCAATGACATCGACGAACTGATCCGGGAAAACGACGTGCTGATGCTGCTGCGCTTGCAGAAAGAGCGCCAGGAAAATCAATTTTTACCGTCTATTCGCGAATACGCGAAAAAATTTGGTGTCAACGCGCAAAGACTTAAGCAAGCGAAAAAAGATATCGTGATCATGCATCCCGGGCCGACCAACCGCGGGGTGGAGCTTTCGGCGGAGGTTGCCGACGGAGAATATTCAGTCATCTTGGACCAGGTCACCAACGGTGTCGCGGTGCGCATGGCTGTGTTGTATCTATTGCTGGGAAAAGGGAAACCGAAGATAGAAGAGTGAGAATTAAGAGATAAGAGGTAGAGAGGTAAGAGGTAGGAAGGGAGAAGCGGATGTCGCTGCTACTAAAAAATGCAATAATCATCAACGCGGACAAGATGCACAAAGAGCCGCAGGACATTTTTATAGAAAAGGGATCGATCGTAAAAATAGGAAAGAGCGTTCCTTCCGACGCTGCTAAAATAGTCGATGCCAGCGGCAAGATGGTTTTTCCGGGGCTGATCGATATGCATATCCATTTACGCGAGCCCGGACGGGAAGATAAGGAAACGATCGAAACCGGTTCCAAAGCCGCGGCCAAGGGCGGATTCACGACCGTCCTGTGCATGCCCAACACAACGCCGGTCATTGACAACGCGATGATCGTGGAAGCGATTTTAAAAGAAGCCAAGCGGGTCGGGCTGGTCAATGTCATCCCGTGCGGCGCGATCACCCGGGGGCAGAATGGCGAAGAATTGACCGACATGTTCGAGCTCAAACAGGCCGGATGTATGGCGCTTTCCGACGACGGTAAAACGGTCGCCAATAACCGCCTGATGCGTCTGGCCATGGAATATTCCAAGATGACGGGGTTGTTTTTGATCGAGCATTGCCAGGACCCGGCGCTGTGGAACAAAGGCGTCATGAACGAAGGCGATGTCTCGACGATGTTGGGGTTAAAAGGCGACCCGGGAATTTCAGAAACGATCATCGTGGGCCGTGACATTGAGCTGGCACTTTATCTGAAGGCAAGGATCCATATGGCGCACATGAGCCTCAAGCGCTCCGTCGAGTTGATCCGCTTCGCGAAAAGCCAGGGCATCCAGGTCACCGCCGAGGCGTGCCCGCATCATTTTACGTTAACGGATGAAGCGGTCAAAACATTTGATACGAACACGAAGGTCAATCCTCCGCTGCGCACCCAGGAAGATGTCGACGCGATCAAAGAAGGGATTAAAGATGGAACGATCGATTGTATCGTCACCGATCACGCCCCGCACACGGCGGAAGAGAAAGAAATGGATTATGACCACGCGCCTTACGGAATGATCGGGCTGGAGACCGCGGTCGGTTTGACGATCAGTGAGCTGGTTGAGAAAAAAGTTTTGTCCTGGACGCAAATGGCTGATAGAATGTCCGCGGCGCCGGCACGGATTGTAGGGTTGCCCAGCAAGGGGGCCATCAGAGAAGGTATGGACGCGGACATCACGATCATTGATCCCGAGAAAGTCTGGGAAGTGCGCAAGGAAGACATTGTTTCAAAGTCGAAAAATTCACCTTTCATCGGCCGGAAACTGAAGGGTGCGGTTGTTACCACCATTTATGGGGGTAAAGTCACATACCAATCGTCTTAATATATTGTAAAATATAAAGTTATGCCAAGAAGTCAAAAAATTACTATTTCGGTTATCGGGGGGCACGATATAGATGTAAAAGTGGAACAATTAGCCCATAATATTGGTAAAATAGTGGCAAAAGTGGGAGCAATACTCGTTTGTGGCGGTCTGGAAGGGGTTATGGAGGCGGCCGCAAAGGGTTGTCAGCGGGCCGGCGGCACCACGATCGGGCTTTTGCCCGGGACCAGCAAGGCGGACGCCAATCAGTATATTGAGATCGCCCTGCCAACGAGCATCGGCTATGCCCGCAACGCGATGGTGGCGTGTTCCGCGGATATTATTATCGCCTTGCCGGGAAGTCATGGAACTTCTTGTGAGATATCTTACGGCTTGGTATACAAACGGCCGGTGATCGATCTGGGCGGATGGAACCGCAAGGGGATGATCAAGGTAAAGAACCTAAAACAAGCTGAGGCAAAAATAAAAGAGTTAATTCAACAAATATAGGGGAAAGCTAGTTTATTGGGTTGATTGAGTTCTTTGGGATTATTGAGTTAACCCAAACAACTCAAAAAACTCAATGAACCCAACAAACTATTAGTTATGAAAAAACGCGTTCAGATCGATGTTTCGTTATTGTTCCTGGTCATCCTTTTTACCGGGTTCCTGTATCTTAACCGGCACATTTATTTCATCAGCTTCGGAGCGGACAATGTCCTGGATTTTCTGGGCGTGATCGTGATTCTTAAGGGCGTGCTTCTGCGCATGAGCGCGCGCGGGCACAAGAAGGCGCATTCGCGTGAGGGCGACCGGCTGGTGGAAACCGGGCCGTATGTCCTGACGCGCAACCCGATGTACCTGGGAAGTTTCTTGATCGGCGTGGGGTTTGCCCTGATCGTGTGGCCGTGGTGGAGTTTGCCGATCTTTATCGTATTTTTTTACACGCGCTTTATCGTGCAGATCAAAAAGGAAGAAGAACATCTGGCCAAATTGTTCCCAAATGATTTTACCGCGTATTGCCGGCGCGCCCCGCGGCTTTTGCCGTCGATAAAAACCATCCTTAAAACCAGCCCAACATACATTTTTAAAATGGATGAAGCCTTCTGTACCAAGGAAAAGTGGGGTTTGCTATGCTGGCCAATTTTAGCGATATTCTTGGAACTACTCCAGGAGCGTTTTGTCTTTGGGGTTTCAGATCCGTTTTTTCTCACTTGTAATTTTGTTTTAGCAATTACGATTGTAACTTTGTATGTGGTCGTGATCTTTTTCCACTCAAAATATTTTGCTGGTTAAAAGGTAGAAAGTGGCTAAACTTCAAGAAATATATAAAGTTGTTTCCAACGAAAAGCTTTGCCCGCGATTTTTCCGCCTGTCGTTCGACGCCCCGTCCATTGTTCGCAAAATCCAACCCGGCCAGTTCGTCCACATCCGCACCAGCGACGGCTTGGAACCGTTTTTTCGTCGGCCCTTTAGCGTGTACCGCGCCCAAAAGTACGTAGAAATTTTTTATGAAGCTATTGGCCCGGGCACCAAGATCCTTTCTTTGAAGAAAAAAGGCGACCCGATCGATTGTCTGGGCCCGGTGGGCCAGCCGTTTGAAATGCCGCCGGCAGGGACAAAACAGGTTGTTATGATCGCCGGCGGGATCGGTGTGGCACCGTTTTTAATTCTGTCAGATGTCTTAAAGAAGAAAAAGAATTTGGAATTGGTCCTTCTCTACGGCGGACGCACCAGGGGGCATGTCTTTAATATGAAAGAATTCAAAAAAAACGGCTGCGCAACGCACGTGGCGACCGACGACGGCAGTGTGGGCACGCGCGGGCGGGTGGACAAACTTTTCGCGAAAATAAACCCCGACCCGAAGACGACGTTCATTTATACCTGCGGGCCGAACCCGATGATGGCCGCGGTGCAGCATTTCGCGAAACGTCATCATCTGCGCGGCCAGGCCGCGTGCGAAGAGGTGATGGCCTGTGCCCTTGGGGCATGCCTGGGGTGTTCCATCCGCACGACCAAGGGTTTTCGGACGGTCTGTTACGATGGGCCGGTGTTTGATCTGGCAGAGGTAATATTTGATTCGTAGGGGCAGATCTTGTGTCTGCCCGAATTGATAATGGGCAACCATGAAGGTTGCCCCTACTGATATTGTCGGTGGGACCTAAAAGGAGACAGGTATGCTGGTGACGTATATATTGATCGGGCTGGCTGGTGGAATGGTGGGGGGCGCCTTGGGCGTGGGAGGCGGGGTCATTATGGTGCCGCTCCTTGTTCTTTGGGCCGGGTTGACGCAACATCAGGCGCAGGGGACCGTTATTGCCGTTTTGACAATTCCGGTTTTTTTGCTGGCGGCGCTACGATATCACGCGGCCGGTAATGTAAAGCTGCAGGTCGTCCTTTTTCTGGCGGCTGGATTTGTCGTGGGCGCGCTTCTGGGCGCGCATCTGGTCCAGGGGATCCCCAGCCCGCAGCTTAAACGGATATTCGGGGTGTCGTTGATATTGATCGGGATCAAAATGGCGTTTTTAAAATAAGTCGTCAGACATCAGACGTCAGTCTTCAGAAAAATCTGACGACAGATGACTGACGACTGAAGACTAAAATATGAATCTCACAATCAAAATCGGCAACGCGCAGTTCGCTAACCCCGTCATGGTCGCCTCAGGCACCTTCGGGCACGCGGAGAAATATTATGACCTCGATGAGGTCAAAAAGCTCGGCGCTATCGTCCCCAAGACGGTGACGCTCAATGCCCGCGAAGGGAATCCGCCGCAACGGATCGTCGAAACGCCCTCGGGGATGCTCAATGCCATCGGCATCGAGAACCCCGGCGCCGACGGATTCATTCGCGTCAAATTACCCCCCTTGCAAAAGATCGGCGTGCCGCTGATCATCAGCATTTTAGGTCACACGGACGATGAATTCGCGAAGCTCGCCGAAAAATTTCATCAGCAAAAACAGGTCGCCGCGCTGGAATTGAACCTTTCGTGTCCAAACCTGGGTAAAAAAATACTCGTCGCCCAAGACCCTGAGGCCACGTATCGCCTGGTCAAATTGATCAAAGCCATTTCCCGCGTGCCGGTCATTGCTAAATTGTCGCCGAATGTGACGGACATCGCGGGAATCGCGCGCGCCGCCGAGGACGCCGGCGCCGACGCGGTGAGTCTGGTCAACACTTTTTCGGCCATGGTCATCGATGTCAACAAACGCCGTTCGGTCTTGGGGAATTTTACCGGCGGATTAAGCGGCCCGGCGATCAGGCCGATGGCCGTGTATATGGTTTACCAGGCGGCACAAAAAGTGAAGATCCCCGTGATCGCGATGGGCGGGATCATGACGGCGCAAGACGCGCTGGAATTTATCCTCGCCGGAGCCACGATGGTAGCGGTGGGAACAGCGAATTTTATCAACCCCCGCGCACCCGTTGAAGTTCTGGAAGGTATCAAGGAGCATATGCGGAGAAATAAAATAATGGATATTAAAAAGATCATAGGAAGATTGAAGACCTAGTCTTCAGTCATTGGTTGGCGATGGATGCATTATAGAGCTGCAATAATATCCTCTTGTTTTTAACAACAAGGGGTTTTTATTTTACTGTCTATGAATAAATCGAAATCTCTAAAAAATAAGATCCTTCCCTACTTTAAGAGTCTGATCATTATTGTGCTGGTCACCGTTCTGGGCTGGCTCGTCAGAAGCACCTTCGGCCCGATGAACCTGGATATGTTCTATCTGTTGATCGTCGTCATGATCGCCCTCAAGTGGGGACGGGGCCCGGCGATCATGACGTCCGCGTTAAGCGTCCTGGTGTTTAATCATTTTTTTGTCCCACCCTACTTCGCCTCATTCGGCTTTGATCTGCAATCTGCTTTTGTGCTTGTGGGATTTTTGGTGGTGAGTTTTGTGGTCAGTACACTCACTTCAAAAATAAGGCAACAGGCGATAGAAGCCAAAGAACGGGAAGAGCAGGTGATGATGCTTTATCATCTCAGCAAGGATCTGGCAGCCGCCAATTCCTTCGAAGAAGTGCTGGGGATCATCCGGATGAATATCGGCAAAATATTTGATTGTTACGTCGCCGTTTTTCTGCTGGCCGACAAAAAATTGGACCTGATCAGTTTTGATCCGGAGTTCCCGCTGACGGAGCAGGAGAAAAGGATCGCCGCTTGGGTGTGCGAGCACGGCCAGCCGGCGGGTCTGTGCACGGAGAACTTTACGGAATCGAAGGTGCAATATTTGCCGCTGCAAACATCGCAAGGCGTGTCCGGTGTTTTGGGCATTTCTTTTAAAGAAGACCAGACGGTGTGTGATCTGCGGGAAAATTATTTGTTAAGCACGCTGGCCAACCAGGCGGCGATCGCGATCCAGCGAACGCGGTTAGCTGAGATATCTCATCAAATGGAGTTTATGCGCGAAACGGAAAAGCTCCAGACAGCGCTCTTGAATTCTATTTCCCATGATCTGCGCACACCCCTTGTGTCGATCATGGGCGTTCTCGACAGCCTGTTACATGATGATTCGTCTTTGGACCAGCAAACGCGGGAAGAGCTTTTGGCAACGGCCTATGAGGATTCGGATCATCTGAACCGGCTTGTCACTAATCTCCTGGACATGACGCGCCTGGAAGCCAAGGCATTAAAGATCCATATTGAGCCCTGCGAATTAAGAGATGTGATCGGTTCTTCTCTGCAATCTTTGAAGGAAGAGGTTGCAGGAAGAAATATCATCATTGATCTCCCGGAGGATCTTCCGGAAATGCCGATGGATTTCGTTCTCATGATGCGCGTTTTTATCAATGTGGTCGATAATGCCGTTAAATATTCACAACCGGAAGACCCTATTGAAATTACCGTGCGACCTTTGGAGGGTAAGGTCAAGATCGATGTTAAAGATAAAGGGATCGGGATACCCAAAGAGGATCTGGTAAGAGTTTTCGATAAATTCTATCGGGCGGTTAAACCCCGTCAGATCACCGGGACGGGATTGGGACTTTCCATTTGTAAAGGGATCGTTGAGGTGCATGGCGGCCAGATCCTGGCCCAGAATAATCCAGATAAAGGGGTGACGGTGTCCGTTATTTTGCCTTTAGTGCGGGAAGAGAGATAAAAAGATGGCCAGTGATCAGAATATGAGGATCCTGATCGTTGATGATGAAAAAGCGATCAGGCGTTTGCTTAAAGCCACCCTAGTATCCCATGGTTACAATGTGTTTGAGGCATCCGATGGGGCAGAGGCCTTGAAGTATGCCCTTAATTCTTACCCTGATGTGATCCTCCTGGACCTGGGATTGCCGGATATGGATGGCATTAAAGTCGTCCAGCGTATCCGGGAAAGATCAAAAATTCCTATCATTATCCTATCGGTACGGGAAAGCGAATCAGACAAGATCGCCGCCCTTGACGCGGGGGCGGATGATTATCTTACAAAGCCTTTTAAAGTCGGCGAGATGCTCGCGCGCATTAGAGCGGTAGTGAGAAGGCTGCTGCCGGAAAGCAACGAGACCATCTTTACCGTTGGAAAATTATCCATAGATATTGGCAAGCGCATGGTGCTTGTCAAAGGCCGTCAGGTCCATTTAACGCCGATCGAATATAATATCCTGAAGATCTTTGTTTTGAACGCCGGTAAAGTTGTGACCCACAAAGAGCTATTGAAAGAAGTTTGGAATAAAACGGAAGACTTCGAAGGCATTGCCCACCTTTTAAGGGTCATGATAAGTAATTTGCGCAATAAGATCGAACCCGATCCCAATAGGCCGACCTATATCCTCACCGAACCGGGGATAGGTTATCGTCTTTACATTGACCTGACAGTGCCTCCGCCCCAGCCAGAAAATTGACCTTTTATTGACTTGTCCTTCCCGCGTATCCCGCTTAATATTAATACTCTCTATTATTAAGAAAAACGCACAATCGAAGTGATCCAACAACGCTAAATCGTCCCTGAAATGATAGAATACGTCGCGATCATCTTTGCTTTTCTGTTTGCCTTGGCCCTTGCGGGACTGTTACTGACACTTCCCAAAGTGCTTAGCCCCAAGGTCCCCACGGAAGCTAAATCAAGGCCTTTTGAATGCGGCAAGGAACCTTTTTCTTTGCCGCAGGGCCGAGTTCCGGTCCATTTTTATATTGTGGCGATGCTCTTTATCGTGTTTGACGTTGAGTTGGTATTCCTTTTCCCCTGGGCCGTCACTTTCCGGGAGACAGGGCTTTTCGGCCTGGCCGAGATGGCCGTTTTCCTGGGGTTTGTGATCCTGGGTTTTTGTTATGCCTGGAAAAAAGGCGCGTTAGAATGGGAATGAAAGGGGTCTGAATGTCTCTTTTGAGCTCTACATCGAATTTTTTCACGTCGAAACTCAGCGACGCTTTGGGCTGGGCGCGAAAATACTCTATTTTCCAATACCCGTTCGTTACGGCCTGTTGCGGCATGGAATACATGTCCACGGCCGCCGGCCATTATGACGTGGACCGTTTTGGCGCCGGGTTCCCGCGTTTTTCCCCCCGGCAATCGGACGTCCTTTTTGTCGTCGGGACGATCAGCCATAAAATGGCGCCCGTCCTTAAGACCATTCATGACCAGATGTGCGAACCGAAATGGGTGGTGGCCTTCGGCGTCTGCACGTGCACGGGCGGCTTCTATGATAATTACGCGACCGTGATGGGAATTGACACGATCATCCCAGTAGATATTTATATCCCGGGGTGCCCTCCGCGGCCCGAGAACGTTCTTGACGGTTTAATGAAACTCCAGGATAAGATCCAAAAAGGTGAGCAGTCGAGAACGCTTTATGACCCCCGCACAAGAATAGGCCGGCCGGCCCATTTGCAGCAAGGGTATAGCATTGAACAGCATATTAAAGATATCGGGTCCGCGACATGACACCATTACAACGAGTCCAGGAAAAATTTTCCCAGGAGATCATCGGGACCCACGCGTTCCGGGGGGATGAGACCATCATTGTCCGTCCGGGCGCTTTACGGGCCGTCGCGCAATTCTTAAAAGACACGCCGGAATTGGATTTCAACTTTTTGATGGACCTCACGGCGGTCGATTATCTGTTTTACGCCGGCGGAAGGATCCAGAAGGAATTCCGGTTTGAAGTCGTTTATCATTTTTATTCCCTGAAAACTAACCAGCGGCTTCGCGTGAAGGTCCCTGTGGCCGAAGAGGCCCCTGAGATCGACACGCTCAGTGACCTTTGGCCCTCCGCCAACTGGTATGAAAGGGAAGTGTGGGATATGTTCGGGATCCGGTTCCGCGGGCACCCGAACCTCAAACGGATCTTGATGTACGAAGAATTCAAAGGACATGCCTTGCGCAAGGATTACCCCTTCAATAAACGCCAGCCGCTTATTGGGCCGCAGAACTGAGTGAATCAATGACCACAGAAACCCGTTCAATGCTGCTTAACGTAGGCCCTTCGCATCCGGCGATGCACGGGGTCATCCGGCTCATCATGGAGCTGGAGGGGGAAAAGATCCGCGGTGTCGACGTCGAGATCGGGTATCTCCACCGGGCCTTTGAAAAGATGTGCGAAACGGTGATGTACACGCAGTGCTTCCCGTACACGGACCGGCTCAATTACGTCTCGCCGCTGATCAATAACGTCGGTTTCGCTTTGACCGTGGAGAAATTGCTCGGCATCGACATCCCGGAGCGCGCCAAATATATCCGTGTCATCATGAGCGAGATCTCGCGCGTCACCGACCATTTGACCTGTGTGGGCGCGACCGCCATGGAGCTGGGGGCGATGTCGGTCTTTCTTTACATGATCCAGGCCCGCGAATTCTTATACGAATTGGTGGAAGAGATCACTGGCGCGCGCCTGACCATTTCGTACGTGCGCATCGGCGGGGTCAAGGCCGACCTAACGCCGGGTTTTACCGATACGGCCTTCAAAAAGATCGCGCAGGTCCGCAAGGTCCTGATCGAAGCGGATGAGTTGTTGACCCGTAATCGTATTTTCTTTGACCGCATGAAGGACATCGGAGAGATCTCCGCCGAAGACGCGATCGCCTACGGGATCACAGGCCCGTTCTTAAGGTCGACCGGTGTTGCGTATGATGTCCGCAAAGCCAACCCGTATCTGATCTATGACCGTCTGGATTTTGAAGTCCCCACCGGGACCAACGGGGATAACCTTGACCGTTATTTTGTCCGTATGGCGGAGATGGAACAGAGCCTGCGGATCATTGAACAATGTTTCCAGAAAATCCCGGAGGGGCCCATCGCCGGGAATTTGACCGGCGAAGTGGTCCCGGCCGCGCAAATGGTCGACAAGGCCAAAATGGGCGAAACCGAAGGGTTGTTCGAAGAACAGGTCGATCTGGACCCGACACTCCAGGGGAGCACAAAAAAATACGCGGCGGGGATCAACGCGAACAAAAAAGATGTGGTCTTGCCCGCGAAAGAAGATACCTACGGCAACATCGAAGGGCTGATGAACCATTTCAAGCTGGTCATGTATGGCCACGGGATCCGTCCGCCGGTCGGCGAGGCGTATTTCCCGGTCGAAGGGGCCAACGGGGAACTCGGATTTTACATTGTCAGCGACGGCCGTGACCAGCCCTGGCGCGTGCGCGTGCATCCGCCGTGTTTCCCCATCATGGCCGCGTTGCCCAAATGTTTGATTGGCGACATGATGGCGGATCTGATCCCGACGTTCGGTTCGATCAATATGATCGCGGGGGAATTGGACCGATGAAAGAACTTCTTCCACAGATGGACAAGATCACCAGCCGGTATGAACAAAAAGGCGCTGCGCTTTTGCCGTTGTTGCACCTGGTCCAGGAAAAAGAGGGCCTGATCTCTCCGGAGGCGGAAAAGGAGATCGCCGCTTATTTAGGCGTTCCCGTCGTCCACGTCCATGAAGTGGTTTCGTTCTATCATTTGTTCCGGCAAAAATTTCAGGGGAAATGTCATTTCTCGGTTTGCCAGACCACCGCTTGCGCCTTGCGCGGTGCCGAGGAGATCATAGAACATATTCAAAAGCGGCTGGGCATCAAACCCGGAGAAACAACGCCCGACGGGAGATTCAGCCTGGGCGTTGTCGAATGCCTGGGAGCGTGCGAGATCGCGCCCATGATGCAGTGCAATAAAGAATATGTGGGCTTCTTAAACAAGAAAAAGATCGATGAATTGATCGACAAGGGTTCTCACTAAAGCCATGCAAAGGATCGTTACCAGACATTTTGACCAGGCAGACTCTTATCGCCTTGAAACTTATCTCAAGGACAAGGGTTATGAAGGCGCGCGCAAGGCGCTGACCCAAATGACACCCGTGCAGGTCATTGACGAGGTCAAAAAATCCAATTTACGCGGGTTGGGCGGCGCGGGATTTCCCACCGGAATGAAGTGGGGCTTTATCCCCAAAGACAATCTAAAACAAAAATACCTCGTCGTCAACGGGGATGAAGGGGAGCCGGGGACGTTCAAGGATAAATATATTTTTGAGCGGGACCCGCATGCGCTTTTGGAGGGGATCATCGTCACCTGTTACGCCATCGGCAGCCACAAGGCTTATGTGTACATCCGCGGAGAATATTTAAAATCTATCCAAAGGCTGCAAGGCGCCATCGATGAAGCCTACCAAAAAGGATTCTTAGGCAAAGGGATCATGGGGACTTCTTTCGACCTGGATGTGGTCGTCCATCAGGGCGCGGGCGCTTATATTTGCGGTGAAGAAACGGCGCTTCTGGAATCCCTGGAAGGCAAAAAAGGGTTCCCCCGTCTTAAGCCGCCGTTCCCGGCGGTGGTGGGCTTGTTCGGATGCCCGACGGTCATTAACAACGTCGAGACCCTGGCCTGTGTGCCGCCGATCATCGCCAACGGCGCCGAATGGTTCGCCAAATTAGGGTGCGAGAAAAACGGCGGGAACCGGCTCTTTTGCGTGAGCGGGCACGTGAACAAACCCGGCGTTTACGAGCTTCCCGCGGGGACGACATTGCGCGAGATCATTTATGAACATGCCGGAGGGATCCTTAAAGGACGGAAGCTCAAGGCCGTGATCCCCGGAGGCATATCCGCCCCGATCCTCACTGAAAATGAGATTGACGTCAAAATGGATTTTGATTCGCTGAAAGCGGCTGGTTCGATGGCCGGATCCGGGGGGATTATCGTCATGGATGATTCCACCTGCATGGTCTGGGCCGCCATGGTGGCGGCGCGGTTTTTTGGGCATGAATCTTGCGGCCAGTGTTCGCCGTGCCGTGAAGGGAGCGGCTGGGTTTACCGTAATGTTCAACGTATCTACGACGGGCACGGACGGCAGGTTGATTTGGCGAATCTGCCCGGGATCATCGGTAATATCGGAGGCAATACGATCTGTGCTTTTGGTGACGCGGTGACGATGTCGGTCGGCAGTTATGTCGCGAAGTTCCGCAGTGAATTTGAATACCACGTTAAAGAAAAGAAATGTAACCTCGCCTTGCACTTGCAAGGGGCCGAGAGCTGAATATGCCAAAGCTGACCATCGATGGAAAACAGATAGAAGTTCCCGCCGGGACAACGATCATCCAGGCCGCGGACAAATTGGGGATCGATATTCCCCGTTACTGTTATCATCCGGCGTTGCCGGTTGCCGGTAATTGCCGCATTTGCATGGTCGAGATCGAAAAGCAGCCAAAACTGCAGATCGCCTGTTACACGCCCGTTGTCGAGGGGATGGCCGTTAAGACAAATTCTCCCAAGACGCTGGAAGCCCGTAAATCGGTGCTGGAATTTTTGCTGGTCAATCACCCCGTCGATTGTCCGGTCTGCGACCAGGCCGGTGAGTGCAAACTCCAGGATTATTACATGGAGCACGGTCAATATAACAGCCGTCTGGTCGACGTGAAGGTCAAAAAAGAAAAGAAGGCGTTTTCCATCGGCCCGACGGTCATGCTCGACCAGGAGCGCTGTATTTTGTGCACCCGCTGTGTGCGCTTCGCGGATACCATCACCAAGACAAGCGAATTCGGCGTTTTTGACCGCGGCGATCATTCGCAGCTGGACGTTTATCCGGGCAAACAGCTGGACAATAACTATTCCGGGAATGTCGTCGACATTTGCCCCGTCGGCGCGCTGACCGACAAAGATTTTCGTTTCAAGTGCCGCGTCTGGTATCTGGACAAGACAAAGTCCGTTTGCCCGGGCTGCAGCATGGGGTGCAACATTACCGTCGAGTGGGATAGATCGCGGCCGCATCAGAACAAAAAAGCGCGCGTGATGCGCTTAAAGCCGCGGCTCAACCCCGATGTCAACGACCACTGGATGTGCGATGTCGGCCGCTACGATTACCATTTTATCGATGAGAACAGGATCCTGACGCCGCAACTTAAAGATGATCTTGTGTCCTGGGACCAGGCCATGGAAACACTGGCCCTGGCTATCAAGGGCGTTAAGAGCGACCGCATCGGGGTCCTGGCGTCGGCGAAATTGACCAATGAAGATCTCTTTGTTATTCAGAAGGTATTTAAAGATGGCTTAAAAGTGTCTCAGGTGGATTTTCAGGTCACCCAACCACCGGCAAAAGGCGATGATCTCCTTTTGAAAGCTGATCGAAATCCCAATGCGGCCGGCGCGCAGGCGATTCTTGGGCAAGGCGCTGATGCCCATGAGATCATTCAAAAGGCAAAGCAGGGGCAATTGGATGTCCTGTATGTCTTTGGGCATGACCTGGTCAAGCTTTACGGCAAAGACACCGTTGAGCAGATTTCCCAAAAAGTTAAACTTTTTGTCTTTCAAGGCAGCAATATCAATGACACCTGCGCTTATGCCCAGGTGATCCTTCCCAGCGCCGTCTACGCGGAAAAAGACGGGACGTTCACGAATTGCCAGCAGAGGGTCCAGCGGATCTTGCCGGCCTTTGCGCCGTTAGGCGAGGCCAAAGGCGATTGGGAAATATTATCGATCTTAAGTGAGAAACTGGGGACGCCACTTAAATATAAAAAGTCCCAGGATGTGTTTCGGGACATCGCGCAAACCGTCAGTCCATTTTCAGAAATGTCCTATGAGAAGGTCGGCGACCAGGGAATGGTGCTGAAGAAATGAGCGATATTCTTATTAAATTGCTATTGGCCGGAGGCACGATATTTATCGCGTTTAATATCGCCGGCCTGTTGACCTGGGTCGAGCGCAAGCAAAGCGCGATCATGCAGGACCGCATCGGCGCCAACCGCGCGAGCATTTTCGGATTCAAGGCCCTGGGCCTTTTTCACGCCATCGCCGATGTCCTGAAGATGTTGAGCAAAGAAGAATTCATGCCACAGGGGGCGAACAAGTTTTTATTTAACCTCGCCCCGTATTTGTCAGTCATTTTTGCCTTGGTCGGATTCGCGGCGGTTCCCATCGGCGATCAGCTGGTCATCGGGAACCGGGTCGTCGAGCTTCAGGCCGCGAACATCAACGTCGCTCTGCTTTACATTTTTGCCATGATGTCCATGGGGGTCTATGGCGTCGTGTTGGCCGGGTTTTCTTCCAATAACAATTACGCCTTTCTGGGGGGGATGCGCGGCGCCGCGCAGATGATCGCGTATGAGGTCACCATGGGGGCCGCCATTATGGGGGTCATCATGGTCTTTGGCACGATCGATCTTCAGGCATTGGTCCGCGCGCAGGGAGCGTATCTTTTTAACGGCTGGCTTCCCGAATGGGGGGTTTTTGTCCAGCCGCTGGCGTTTCTTTTATTTTTGACCGCCGCGACCGCCGAGACAAGGCGGGTCCCGTTCGACCTTCCCGAGGGGGAATCCGAGATCGTCGGTTATTTTGTCGAATACAGCGGCATGAAATTCGGGATGTTCTTTTTGGCGGACCTGATCGAAAGCGTCCTGGTCTCGGCGCTGATGACCACGTTATTTTTCGGCGGATGGCAGGTGCCGTTCTTGCATCCGGACGGGTTCCATTTTCCGTGGGGGGGCACGATCGCGCTTGCGCACGTGCCGGTCGTTCTTTTGGGGGTCTTGGCGTTTTTTATCAAACTTGGTTTCTTTATCTGGCTGTTGATGGCGGTGCGCTGGACGTTGCCGCGGTTTCGCTATGACCAGCTGATGCACTTGGGATGGCAGATCCTGCTGCCGGCGTCGTTATTCAATATCGCCGTCACGGCCGTTGTCCTGGTCCTTTTAAGGTAAATTTTATGGAAAATCCAAATCAACAACGCCGCCAGGAACTGGAAAAATATTTCGACACGAAGGGTCCGTTCGCGTATTTACGCCTGGCCCAGATGAAGCGCGCGTGGAAACAATCCAACCGGCGTAAACTCACCTGGTGGGAAGAGACCTATATTCCTTCGCTCGTCAGCGGTATCGCGATCACCTCAAGGCATTTCTTCCGTAACTTGTCGCTGCATATCCTTCACGTCTTCGGCCTTTTTAAAGATGTCGCGGCCGCGGTCACGTATCAGTATCCGGAAAAGCCCCGGCCTTTAGCCAGCCGCACCAGGACGCGCCATCGGCTGACGAAGCGCGAAGACGGGTCACCACGCTGTGTGGCCTGCATGATGTGTGAGACTGTCTGCCCGGCGCGGTGTATCCAGATCACCGCCGCGGAACATCCTGACCCCAACATTGAAAAATATCCTGCCGAATTCATCCTTGATCTGGGCAAGTGCGTTTACTGCGGATTTTGCGTTGAGGTCTGCCCCGAAGACGCTATCCGCATGGACACCGGCCGTCTCGACATCGCCGAATACTCCCGCGAAAGCATGGTCTACGATAAAAAACGGCTTATGGAAGGGTAAAATACATTCCCTTGACCGCGGTCATGGCCGCGTCAAGGAATGGGCCCTGGAAGATCCCAATCCCGACGATGCCCACCGCCGCGGCCCCAAGGGCCAGGCGCATCGGTAAGGAAACGGGGATAGGAGTGGTCGCCCGGGGAGCGTCGGCATAGAGGCGCTTGACGACCATCAGGTAGTAGTAAAGCGAGATCACGATATTGACCGCCGCGACAAATGCCAGCCACAGCAGGCCGCTTTCGACCGTTGCCATCAGCAGAGTGAACTTCCCGAAGAATCCCGCCAAGGGCGGCATGCCCGCCAATGACACTAACGAGACCAGCAATACCCCGGCCAGAAGACCGGAACGTTTCGAAAGCCCCGCGTAATCTTGGATCTCGTCGCTTTTCATGTTCGTAAAGAAAATGATAATGACCAGGAACGCCGCCAGGTTTGTAAAGAGATACCCCAAAAGATAGAAATTGATCGCCGCGCTCCCCAGTGCCGATCCGGCGGCCGCGCCCATCAGCAAATACCCCGCGTGCCCGATGCTCGAATATCCCAACAGTCTTTTGATGTTCGTCTGGAACATCGCCGCGAGATTGCCGTAGCACATGGTCGCGGCGGAAATGGGCGCCAGCATCAGTTCCCATTGGTCATGCCAGGCGATGAAGATCCCGGAAAAAAGACGTATGAGAATCACAAACCCGGCCGCTTTTGAACCGATGGACAAAAGTGCGGTCACCGGGGTTGGGGCTCCCTGATAAACATCGGGGACCCACAGATGAAACGGCACCGCGGCGATCTTGAAACCCACCACCGCGAAAATGAGGATCGAGGCCAGGAGGATCATCGGGGTCATGGCATGGGTGCCGGCATAACTATGGATCGCTTCAAAACGCGTGGAGTGGGTGACGCCGTAGAGCAGGCTGACGCCGAATAAGAAAAATCCGGATGTCAGAACGCCAAGGATGAGATATTTCATTCCCGCTTCTAGAGAGTTTTTGTCGCTTTTAAGGTACGCTGTCATGACGTACAGCGAAATGGTGAGGATCTCAATGGAAATGAACAGCAAAAGAAAATCGGCCGACGAGGCCACCAGGCACATCCCCAAAAGGGCCAGCCACAATAACAGATAGAATTGGTTGCGCCGCTGGGGCAGGGACCGGAAGAATTGCCGCGTCATGGCAAGGACGAACCCCATCATCAGCAGGAAGAACCCTTTGAAGAACCATGCGAGGGAATCCATGATGAACATCCCGCCGAACGTCACGCCGGTCAGATCGCGTTGGGTGAGCCAAAACCCGATCATGCCCAAAAGCGCGATAACGCTCAGGATGCCGATCCAGCCCCGGCGGGTCGCTTTGGGCAGCACGATGTCGGTTATGATCAGCCCGACGAGGGTGATCACGATCAGCAATTCCAGTGAGATCAGGTTCCAGTTAATGGTTGGAAACATATTGTTTTAAGATCGGGTTTGTCCCGGATTCAATGTTTTTTAGAATTAGCGATGGCCAGCATCCCACGACGAGCAACGCCCCCAACAACAGGACAAATGGCAATTTTTGTAAAGGGGTCTGGGCATCGATCAGCTTATTCCAGCGGGGATCCAGCGGCCCCTGAAAAATAAGCCGGATGGCTTTAAGCATGTAAACGGCGGTGATGACGATCCCCAAGACCGCGGCGACGGTCTGCCAGCGGTAGTGGTCCCACGCGCCTAAAAGGACCAGGATCTCGGCGACAAAATTGGCGAATCCGGGGACTCCCGCGGAAGCCAACGCCGCCATACTAAAACACGTCGCGATAAACGGCATCTGTTTAGCCAGGCCCCCCAGTTCATCCAGGTTGCGGGTACGCGTTTGGTCTTCGACCGAGCCGACCAAAGCGAACGCCAGGGCCGCCATAATGCCGTGCGCGAACATCAAAAAGACCACACCGTTAAGGCCGATGATATCCAGGCACGCGAGGCCGAGGAGAATGTATCCCATGTGGCTGCAACTGGAGTAGCCGAGAATATATTTGATGTCACGCTGGGTCAGCGCGACCAGCCCGCAGTAAAGGATATTAAAGACCGCGAGGGTGGCCACGGCTGGCATCCAGGTATGCGCGGCGTCGGGCATCAGGGGGATTGCGAAGCGCAAGATGGCGTAAGCGCCTAATTTTTTTAAGACACCGGCATGCAGCATGCTCACCGACGTCGGGGCCGCCGCGTAGCCGACCGGGGCCCAGGTATAAAAAGGCCAGAGCGTCAAGGTGATCCCGAATCCGACGACGATCAGCGGGAATATCCAGTTTTGCACGGTGACCGGCAAAGGATTGCCGGCCAAATGCTGCTGGATTGCGATGAGATCGAACGTTTTCAGTCCGAGCGCGTGATAGAAAGCGATCAGCGTGACCAAGGCGATGGCGGCCCCGGCCGTCAAATACAGGGTCAATTTCATGGCGGCATATTCTTTGCGGCCGGACCCCCACACGGCGATCAGTAGAAAAGCCGGCACGGCCGCGACTTCGTGGAAGAAATAGAAAAAGAAAATATCCAGCGAAAGGAAAGCCCCATAGGTGCCGATGATCATCAAAAGAAGCAGGATATAATATTCTTTGACCCGTTCTTTAACGCTTTGTGTCACCAGAATGCCGGCAAAAGAGCAAAGCCCCAGAAGCAGGATGAGCACGGCATTGATGCCGTCGACGCCCAAATGATACGAGATCCCGAAGGGCACGACCCACGGGATCTTTTCGATGAATTGAAAACCGCCGAGAGCGGGGTCATACGCGGTAAAGACCCAGAGGGATAAAAGAAAGGGCAGAAGTACGCCGACGGTCGAAATCCGGCGGATCAAAGTGACTTGACGCGACGGGACAAAGAAAAGTGCGCCTAAGGCCACCGTGGGCAACGCGAGGATCCAGGAAAGCGGATGGGAAAGAATCATAGATTGGTCACCATCATCAAAAATAGATATACGACGCCCAGGACAAAGAACAGGGCATAAAATTGCACCAACCCGGTCTGCAAGTAGCGCAGGACATTACCAACCGCTTTTCCCATATTTGTCAGGCCATGAACGCCGAAGCGGACAATGAAGATTTCTTCGAACCGCGTGAAGATCATGGCAGCGCCTTGCTGCACGCGGTTTACATACCAGCCGTAAAACGCGTCAAAATAATATTTATTTTTCAGGACAGGGTAGAGGAATCCCAGTTTTGTTTCCAGCGGATCGCGGCCGGGACGTTTGCTGTAGATCAGATACGAGATGACTAATCCCGCAACGCCAACGGCGGAAGAGATCAAGGCCACTGGCATATTCAGTTCAGAATGCGCCGCTTCGGGGTAGAGAAAATGCGGGATACCGATAAATCCTCCCGCGACGGAGAGAATTGCCAGAAAGATCAAGGGAACGGTCATGACCGCCGGAGATTCGTGGGCGGGATGGTCATGTTCGTTATGTTGCGACGAAGAGCTTGCCGGCCAAAACGCTGTCCAGAAGAGGCGTCCCATGTAAAAGGCGGTCAAGCCGGAGGTCAGCGTCGCGGCCCAATACAGCAATGGATTATGTTCCGCTGCCAGGGCCAGGATCTCGTCTTTGCTCCAGAAGCCGCTCAAGGGAAAAATACCGCACAGGGCCAGCGTGCCGATCAGGAAAGTCCATCCCGTGACGGGCAGCTGTTTTAAAAGTCCCCGCATGTTCCAGATGTTTTGTTCATGATGCAACGCATAGATCACGCTGCCCGCGCCTAAAAAGAGCAGCGCTTTAAAAAAGGCGTGCGTCGTTAAATGATACATCCCCTGCAGCGGCCCGGCTAAACCTAAGGCCATCACCATCAGGCCCAATTGGCTCAGCGTCGAATAGGCGAGGATCCTTTTGATGTCATTTTCCACGACCGCGAGGGTCGCCGCCATAAAGGCGGTGATCGCGCCGATGTAAGCAATGACGGTGAGCACCGTGGTCAACGGTTCAAAAAGAAAGAACACGCGGGCCAGAAGATAGATGCCTGCCGCCACCATCGTGGCCGCGTGGATGAGGGCGCTGACCGGTGTCGGCCCTTCCATCGCGTCCGGCAGCCAGACATGAAGGGGAACTTGCGCGGATTTGCCGACAACGCCGCAGAAAATTAAGAGCGCTATCGTCGTCAGAAGTTGCGAATTTTCTAAGCCGGTAATGATTCCTGCCAGATCTGTAAAAAGAAAACTCCGTTCCCCTGCGGCGCCGGAAACACTCCACAATAAAATTATCCCGCACAGAAATCCGAAGTCGGCCACGCGGTTGACCACAAAGGCCTTGACCCCGGCATCGGCGGCGGAAGGCTTTTCGTACCAGAACCCGATCAAAAGGTACGAACTTAATCCCACCAGTTCCCAGAAGATGAACAGTTGAATGAAATTATTGGACAACACGATCCCGATCATGGAAAAGGCGAACAAACTGAGGAACGCGAAGAACCGCGGCATGCCCGGGTCCGCGGCCATGTATCCTTTAGAGTAGATGAAAATGGCGCTCCCGACACCGGTGACCACCAGCAACATCATGATCGCCAGCGGATCGATCAGCACCCCGAAGTCAATGGTCAGGGAGGGAATGCTTATCCAGGTGATGGATTGCTGGAATTCAGCTGGAGAGTGAGAATGGAATATCTGCAGGAAAAGCAAAACGGTGCAAATAAATGAGGTCAATATCCCCGCGATGGCGACCAGCGCGCTGGCTGTCCTGGAGCGCAGGAGAAAAAGGGTGATGACCGCGCAAGCGGCCAGCGGTGAAAACAAAGCTATCCAGGCCAAAAGAGGGTTTACCATTTCAGGTTCTTTAATTCATCCGCGTTAATAGTGGAAAAATTTCGGTACATCAAAACGACGATCGCCAGCCCGATGGCCACTTCCGCCGCGGCCACGAGAATGACAAAAAATACGATCAATTGCCCCGTGTAATCGCCGTTAAATTTGGAAAAGGCGACGAAGGAAAGGTTGGAGGCGGCCAGAAGAAGTTCCAGGGAGACCAGGATCTTCAGCACGCTGCGGCTGGTGATGACACCGATCAGACCGATCGAAAAAAGGATGCCGCTTAAAAGGATGTAGTGTTCCAGTCCGATCATGGGTTTGTCGCCTCGGTTCTTTTAAACGCTCCTTTGGCCAAGGAAACGATGCCGAAAACCGCGATCAGTAAAAGCAGCGACGTGAGCTCAAAGGGCAGCAGATAGTCCGTAAAAAGGATCTTGCCGATGATTTCAATGGTTCCGCGGATCGACGAGGGGGGCTGTGTCGCCTGGGCGGCTAAAAAGGCCCTGGTGGCCAGGAAGAATTCCGTTAGAAATAGCGCCCCTACAAGCCATCCCAGCAGCCGGACCCGGCTTTGCAGGACCGTGGCAAAGGTCTCCATCTTAAGGTTCAGGCACATGACCACAAAAAGGAAGAAAATAAGGACAGCGCCCGCGTAGACCAATAAAAGGATGACGCCGACAAAAAAGGCCTCCAAAAGGATAAAAAGAGAGGACAGGGACAGAACGACAACGACCAATGACAGGACGTTATAAAGGGGGTTTCGCGCCAGCACGACGGCAAGGCTTGCCAGGACCAAGATGCTCGCGAAAAGATAGAAGAAAAATGATGGCATGTTTTCTGGGACCAAACGGCCTTAAGTATATGTTCTTATTAAAAGTTCATTAATATTAAATGGTATGGGAAGCAAAAACAAATCAAGAAAAGGTCAATTTTTTGACCTTGGGAAGAAACGGCGATAATCGCAACTTTATCTTATTTATTATATCCTCTGGCAAGATTGCTTTCTTTCTTTTTAAATTGTATAATCCTTACAACATGATCCCAAGGAATTCCACTCCCAATGATATCTTCTTTAGAACATACGGTTGACTATGACTGTTAAACATGGCCAACTGATCGTCGCGCTCGATGTGCCGACACTCAAGGAAGCCAAGGAGCTTGTCCAGACTATCGGGAAGGCGGTTGAGATCTATAAGGTCGGCAGCCAGCTTTTTACGGCCTCTGGCCCTGACGCGGTACGGTATCTGTTAAAGGAAGGCAAAGAGGTCTTCCTGGACCTGAAATTCCACGACATCCCCAACACGGTGGCCAGCGCCGTTGCCGCGGCGATCGGCATTCAAGAAGGCGGCCGGGGGATCATGATGTGCACCCTGCACGCGCTGGGAGGGTTGGAGATGCTCAAGGCCGCCGCCGAAACAGCGCGAAAAGAAGCTCAAGCCAAAGGGGTTAAGCGTCCGCTTTTGGTGGCCATTACGGTATTGACAAGTGAGGCAGGAAAAGATAACATACCGCGTCTTGTTTTGGAACGCTGTGCGCTGGCGAAACAGGCCGGCCGGGATGGCGGGGTCCCCTCAAGCCAGGAAGCGGCGCTGATCCGGCGGGAATTCGGCAAAGATTTCGTGATCGTTACTCCGGGTATCCGCCCCAAAGATTCCGCCGTTGGTGACCAAAAAAGGGTTACAACCCCCGCTGATGCCATCGCCAATGGAAGCGACTTTTTAGTCGTGGGCCGTCCGGTCGTTAACGCCAAAGACCCTGTGGCCGCGGCGAAGCAGATCTTAAAGGACATCAGAGAAGCCAAGGGTTAAAAATTTCTCCCAAAGGGAGCCTAACGGCAATCACCAAATTTCAATGCCCAAGCACTAAATTACAAACAATTAACATTTTATAACGTTTGGATTTGGGGTTTGGTTTTTGTATTTATTTTTAAAACAAGGAGTCCATCATGTCGCAACAAGTCCAGGAGCTGATCAATAAGATCAAGACGGAAGGTCTCGCGGCCGCCGACCAAAAGGCCAAAGAGATCGAAGACCACGCCCGGCGCAACGCCCAGGGGATCCTCAGTGAAGCGAACAAGCGCGCGCAGGAACTTATTTCCGACGCCGAAGATGAGATCCGCAAGAAACAGGAAGCCTCGCGCACGGCCCTGCAGCAGGCCTCGCGCGACACGCTGCTTTCGTTGAAAAAAGAGGTCCAGAAGCTTCTGCACAAAGTCATTGCCACGCACGTCGCCGACGCGCTCACGACAGAGAAACTTTCCGACATCATCGCCGAGGTCGTCCACAAATCCACCGAGGCCAAAACGGCCGAGGCCGGTATTGAAGTGGTGTTGAGCCCCAAAGACCTCAAGGAATTGCGCGACGGCTTTGTCGCGAAATTGCAAAAGCAGTTCAAGCACCCGGTCAATTTCCGCGCTTCGGAAGACATCGGCAAGGGGTTCACGATCAGCTTTGATCATGGCAAATCCAGTTTTGATTTCAGCGAGGCGGCATTGGCGGAATATTTGAGCGTTTATCTTAACGAAGAATTGGCCGCGCTGTTAAAGTAAGCGGTACAAGGATCTGCAGTATGGGAAGCGCCTATTATTATTTCATCGCGAGTTTACCGGTCATTTCTTTTGACGGAAAAATGCCCATGTCCGTTGAGACTTTCCGGGACGACTGCCGCAGGCTCTTGAGCGAAAAAGACCACGCCTTGGTCGAAACGATCTGGGCGACGGAGGAAACTCCCGCCACCACCGGCAACGATCTTCTGAATATCTGGAACCGCTTCGAACACGCCTTGCGCAATGAACTCACCTGGCACCGCGCCGACCGTTTGAACAAAGACCCCCTGAAGTATTTGCGCGGTCCCCGGACGCTGGGCATCCTTTTTGCGGACGAGGTCAACCGGATCTTCAAGATGGAAGACCTCTGGGAAGCCGAGAAGGCCATCAATAAAATGAAATGGCGGTTCCTGGAAGATCTGGCAACGGGGCATTATTTTGATATTGAATTCTTGTTGATCTACGCTTTGCAGCTGAAGTTGCTGGCGCGTTATCAGGAATATGCTTCCCCGGTGGGGAAAGATTTTGTGCGGGAATTAAAGGCAATGCCGTTACCTAAAAGTAGTTTAGCGTCGGCTTAAAAACGTTAGAAGGAGTTTTCCGTGAGCGAACACACACGAACAGGTCAAGTCATCGGCGTCAACGGTAACATGGTCGGCGTCGAGTTTACCCAGAGCGTCATGCAAAACGAGGTCGCCTACGTAGGCGTGGGCGAAGAAAAGCTCAAATCTGAGGTCATCCGCGTGCGCGGCAAGCGCGCCGAGCTGCAGGTTTTCGAAGATACCAGCGGCATCAGAATCGGCAACACGGTGGAATTTACCGGAGAGCTTTTGAGTGTCGAGCTCGGCCCCGGGCTTTTGGGGCAGATCTTCGATGGGTTACAGAACCCCTTGCCGCAGCTGGCCGAACAGTACGGATTTTTCTTAAAGCGCGGGGCGTATCTCAAGGCCCTGGATGAAACGCACAAATGGGAATTCACCCCAACGGTCAAGGCGGGCGACAAGGTGCGCGCCGGCGACAAGCTCGGCACGGTCCCTGAAAAGATCTTCCAGCACCGCATTATGGCCCCCTTCGCCCTGCACGGCGAATTCGAAGTGACTCAGATCGTTCCTAAAGGGGTTTACACGATCCGCACCACGGTCGCGAAACTCAAAGACGCGGCCGGCAAAGTGCACGAAGTTTCGATGGTCCAGAACTGGCCGGTCAAAGTGGCTATCAAAGCGTACGCGCAGAAATTAAAACCGACCCAACCTTTGGTCACGAAACTGCGGATCATTGACACGCTAGTACCGGTCGCCATCGGCGGGACGTTCTGTACCCCGGGGCCGTTCGGCGCCGGAAAGACCGTTTTGCAGCATTTGTTGAGCCGCCACGCGGAAGTGGATGTTGTCATTGTGGCCGCGTGCGGCGAGCGCGCCGGCGAAGTCGTCGAAATTTTGGAAGAGTTCCCTCATTTGAAAGACCCGCGCACCGGGAAAACCCTGATGGAGCGCACGGTCATCATTTGCAACACCAGCTCGATGCCGGTCGCGGCGCGCGAATCGAGCGTCTATACCGGTGTGACACTGGCGGAATATTACCGCCAGATGGGATTAAACGTTTTGTTGCTGGCCGATTCGACCTCGCGCTGGGCGCAGGCCATGCGCGAGATGTCCGGACGCTTGGAAGAGATCCCCGGGGAAGAAGCGTTTCCCGCGTATCTGGAATCGCGCATCGCGAACTTTTACGAGCGCGCGGGCCTGGTCAAATTGCGCGACGGGAGCATGGGATCGATCACCATCGGCGGCGCGGTTTCACCGGCGGGCGGCAATTTTGAAGAACCGGTGACACAGGCAACGCTCAAAGTCGTTGGCGCCTTTCACGGGTTGTCCCGCGACCGCGCCAACGCCCGCAAGTATCCTTCCATCGATCCATTGGAGAGCTGGAGCAAATACACCAGCTTCATCGAGCCCGAGCAGGTCAGTAAAGGCGGCGCGATCCTCAGGAAAAGCAACAGCGTCAACCAGATGATGAAGGTCGTTGGCGAGGAAGGTGTTTCCATCCCGGAATTCGTCGATTACCTCAAAGGGGATTTCTTCGACGCCGTGTACCTGCAGCAGAATGCTTTCGACAAAACGGATGAGGCGACCCCGGCCGACCGGCAGAAACACGTTTATAAACTTATGACCGAGATCATCGACCGGGAATTCCAGTTCGAGAATAAAGACGCCGCCCGCCGGTTCTTCCAGCAGTTGCGGCAATCGTTCGTCAACTGGAACTCCGCGGCGTTCCAGTCTGAAGATTTTAAAGGTAAAGAGAAAGACATCCGTCACAAAATATCCAACGGCCAAAGGCTCCCGTAGGGAGCAAAGTATAAAGGAAATCCTATGCAAAAAGTCCACAGTCAGATATTACAGATCGCGGGAGACGTCATCATTGTTGAAGCCGAGGACGTCAGCTACCGGGAATTAGCCGAGATCCGTACCCCCACCAGCGTTTCGCTGGCCCAGGTCATCCGTTTAGACGGCAAAAGAGTGTCGCTGCAGGTCTTGGCCGGCAGCCGCGGGATCTCAACGGACGACAAGGTGCGTTTCCTGAAGCGCCCGATGCGCATTTCTTTCTCGGGCGACCTGATGGGCCGCGTCTTTAACGGCAGCGGATTGCCGCGCGACAACGGCCCCGTGTTGACCGAGAACATGATCGACATCGGCGGGCCGTCGGTCAATCCGTCGAAAAGGATCGTCCCCAAGAACATGATCCGCACCGGGATCCCGATGATCGATGTCTTTAACTCGCTCGTTGAATCGCAGAAACTCCCGATCTTTTCCGTCGCCGGTGAGCCGTACAACGAACTGCTCGCGCGCATCGCGATGCAGGCCGAGGTCGACCTGATCATTTTGGGTGGAATGGGCTTAAAGTACGACGATTACCTTTTTTTCCGCGACACGCTGGAGAAACAGGGTTCTTTGTCGCGTTCGATCCTTTTTATTCACACGGCCTCCGACCCGACGGTCGAATGCCTGCTGGTGCCGGACATGTGCCTGGCGGCCGCCGAACAATTCGCCCTCGGCGGGAAACGCGTCCTGGTCCTTTTGACCGACATGACGAACTTCTCCGACGCGCTCAAAGAGGTCGCCATCACGATGGAGCAGATCCCGTCGAACCGCGGCTATCCAGGTGACCTTTACAGCCAGCTCGCGGCCCGCTACGAAAAAGCGGTCGACTTCGCCAACGCGGGTTCGATCACCATCCTCGCGGTCACCACCATGCCCGGCGATGACGTCACGCATCCTATTCCGGACAATACCGGTTACATTACGGAAGGGCAATTTTATCTGCGCGGCGGGCGCATCGAGCCCTTCGGCAGTTTGAGCCGTTTGAAACAGCAGGTCAACGACAAGACGCGTTCCGACCACCGCGCGATCATGGACCGGATGATCCAGCTGTTCGCGGATTACCGCAGCACCCTGGAGAAGCGTTCGATGGGTTTCCAGATGAGCGCATGGGACGAGAAACTTTTGAAGTACGGGAAACGGTTCGAGGAGGAACTGATGGACCTGTCCGTCAACATTCCGCTCGAGCAGGCCCTGGACCGCGGCTGGCAGATCCTCGCGGACATCTTTGAGCCGGCAGAGACCGGGATCAAGGACGCGCTGGTCAAGCAATACTGGCCGAAAGAGGCAACAGTAAAATTGTAACGCCTGTTTTATGTGTCAAGTGTCATGTGTTATGACCCGACATGACACATAACACATAAAACATTAAACAAACCTTCGTTTTCATGCGCATTTTATGGCTAAGGTAAAGCTCACAAAAGGCGAACTCAAGCGCCAACGCGACAGCCTCAAGCAATACCGTCATTATCTGCCCACGCTGTTGTTAAAGAAGCAGCAGCTGCAGATGAAGATCCTCGAGGCCCGCCGGCTCCACGAAGAACGGGAAACGGCCCTTAACAGGAAGCTTGAGGGGATCGACCTTTGGGCCGGATTGCTGGCGGATTCCTCCATTGATATCCGCAACTGGGTCAAGCCGCAGGAAATTTTTATCAAGACTGTCAACATCGCCGGGGCCAATGTGCCGGTTTACGACGATATTTCTTTCCCGGCCGCTGAATATGACCTGTACGCGACACCCTTTTGGGTGGACCGCGCCATTGATGAAATGCGCTTGATGGCGACACTGCTCTCCGAATTGAAGGTGATCCGGGAGGCGATCGCGGTCTTGGAACAGGAACTGCGGGTCACCACCCAGCGGGTCAACCTCTTCGAAAAGGTGAAGATCCCCGAGTGCCAGGAAAATATTCGCCAGATCGGTATTTATCTCGGCGACCAGCAGGCCAACGCGGTGGGGGTGAGCAAAGTGGCGAAGAAGAAAATTGAAGTCCGAGATTTAGAGTTAGTGGTCGTTTAGACAGTTTTAGGTTATCCGGTGATCCGGGAATCAGAGACTAGGAGAACCGGAAATCCGGATATCAGGGACAAAATCAATTCCGGATATCCAGATAACCGGATGCCCTAGTCACGGCTAACCGGATGTCCGGATACCCGAAACACTAATTTTTAGTATCGAGAGATATTATGATAGTGCCGATGAAAAAGCTGCATCTCATCGTCCAGAAAAAGGACATCGTTCCCGCGCTTTCGAGCCTGTGCGACCTGGGGATCGTGCATGTCGAGCACCAGGAAGAATTGTCCGGTTATCAACTGGAAGAGCGCAGGGAAGAGGTCGCGATGCTTAAAGAAGCCCTGGAGATCCTTGCGCGTTTTGAGTGCAAACTCCAGGTCCCGCAAAAAGAGGCCCATGACTGGACGGACGTTGTGACCGACATCCAGAAATTATACGCCGAGATTGAGCATCACCAGGAAAGCATCGCCCAGCGTAGCGGCGAGATCCGCCAGTGGGACCCCTGGGGCGATTTCAATCCCAAAGATATCGCGGCCTTGGCCACGCGGGGAATTTACGTGCAGCTGTGTGAAGCGCCGGCCAAAGGAAAGGCCGATGTCCCCGCGGGCGTTGTCTTAGAAGAGATATCCGTCTCCTCCGGTGTCCGTCGATGTTTGGCCATTTCAGATACCAGGGTCGATCTTCCGTTCCCAGTGATCGCGCCGCCTTCTTTAGGTCTTTACCAGATGAAAAATTTGCAAATCGAAGATGAGGCCAGGATCCGGCAGGCGCGGGAGAAGATCACCGAGCTGCGTTGTTACGAGAACGCGTTCCAGAGGATCCTCGTTGAACGGGAAAATGTTCTGCAATTCGAAGAGGTGCAAAAAGGGATGCGCGAAGATCAGGACCTGGCCTTGTTAAAAGGGTATTGCCCGATCGACGCCTGCGCGGGGCTGACGGCCAAGGCCAAGCAGGAACAGTGGGGCGTTTTCTTGGAAGACCCTTCGCCGGAGGACACGGTGCCCACACTTTTGAAGAATCCCAAGGCGGTCAGCATCATCAATCCGATCTTCGAGCTGATGAGCATCGTTCCCGGATATAAGGAAAAAGACATCAGCCCGTTTTTTTTGGTCTTCTTTTCGATATTTTTTGGCATGCTGGTCGGCGACGCCGGGTATGGGATGATCTTTCTGGTGTTGACGGCCGTGTTCCACAAACTGACGGCCGCGAAGGTCTCGGACAAATCGTTCTTTTATTTAAGTTATGTCTTAAGCAGTGTCACGATTGTCTGGGGCCTGCTGACGGGCACGTTTTTCGGGACGCTCTTATTCGGCCAGACGTTCAAACCGCTGTTGCCGTGGTTGTCGGATATCAAGAACGTTCAATTCTTGTGTTTTGTGCTGGGGATCACTCACTTGACCATCGCGCATCTGTGGCGCTGCGTGACGCGCGGGGCCTTGATCGGCGCTTTGGCCGAGGTCGGCTGGATCCTGATGTTGTGGGGTTCGTTCTTTTTGGCCAACATGATGCTTTTGGGGATGCCGCTTCCCGCGTTTGTGCCCTATCTGTACATGGCCGGGGCCGCGTTGGTCATTATGGACATCATCGCCCAGCGTAACGACATCGGGGTCAACATGATCCTGTTCGTCTTCAGCGTGATCAATACTTTTGGGGACATTGTTTCCTATATCCGCCTGTTTGCCGTCGGGTTAGCCGGGGTCGCAGTCGCGGACGCCTTTAACCAGATGGCGCTGGGGATCGGCTTCGGTAACGTTTTCGCCGGCTTCGCGGCGGTCCTTATTCTGGCGTTCGTACATTTGTTCCTGAACCTTGCTTTGTGCGTCATGGGTGTTCTGGTCCACGGTGTGCGCTTGAACGTGTTGGAATTTTCCGGCCACTTGGGTATGGAGTGGAGCGGTATCAAATACAATCCATTTAAAAAGGTTTCAATAACAACGTAGAGTCAGAGTAAAAGAAAGGATGAAGGAAAATGGAGAATAGTTGGGTCATGCAGTTCAAAGATCTCGGTTATGTTTCGGCGTTCGGCCTCTCGGCGCTCGGTTCCTGTTTGGGGATTTCCGCGGCGGGGCAGGCGGCCGTTGGTGCCTGGAAAAAATGTTTTTTGCAGAATAAATCGGCGCCGTTCATTCTGGCGGTCTTTGTCGGCGCGCCGTTGTCGCAGACGATCTACGGGATGATCCTGATGAACGACATCATCGCGGCTATGCCTCAGACCGGCAGCATGTGGTTCGTCGGGCTTTTCGGCGGGGCCGCGATCGGCCTTTCCGCGTGGGGACAGGGAAAGATCGGCGCCGCCGCGTCTGACGCGATGGCGGAGACGGGAAAAGGTTTCGGTAATTACCTGGTGGCGTTGGGTATCATCGAGACGGTCGCGCTTTTTATGATGGGTTTCTTGAAGATCACTATCGCCGGCCTGGTGAAGGCTGCCGGCGGCTAGACGGGTTTTGGACGATTAGCTCAGCTGGTTAGAGCATCTGATTTACATTCAGAGGGTCGAGGGTTCAAGTCCTTCATCGTCCATTTTTAGTAATGGGCCCTTTGAAGTCAGGAGACTTCAAAGGGCCCCGCCAATTTTTTCTTAATAAACAAAAAAAGCTTCACCCATTCGGGTTGAAGCTTTTTTGTTATTGTAATTTGATCCCTCGCGACCCAGTGTATTCAACGGTCGCTCGGGACAACACTTTGCTTTCCCCAGAATAATTGTGGAAAGCAAAGTGGCGGGGCCGACGGGATTTGAACCCGCGATCTTCAGCGTGACAAGCTGACATGTTAACCGGGCTACACTACGGCCCCCCAGATGTGGAAAATTTGAAATATACTTTAATATTGAAAAGAATATTTGTAAAGAAGATTGTTAGTAGGCTGATTTGCGTCGCAGTATCTTCGCCCCATGGTTCCACGCCCAGCCGGGCTCGTTGACCCAATCGCCGAACTGTGCCACTGTTTCGAAATTCTCAGCGATATACGCGCCCAAGAGCGGGCAATAGGTTTTCCCCAGAGTCCCCAGCCCAAATTCCCGGCTGTCCTGCCGGCTGGACAGAAGGACCCAGTTGACACGGCGGTTTTCCAGGTCCGCGATGGTCGCTTTTTCCTGTTCGGGGGGAATAAACTCGTGATCGAAGAAAATGATTTGGCGGGTCGGGCTTACTTTATCCGTCAGGAAGTAATACAGCGTGTCATAAGGAAGCGCGAAGAAGAGCTCATCGTCCTTAAGGTTGGCCTTGAGATACGCAACGGTCAGGGTGACGGTATTGGTCCAGGCCGGGTCATTGCCGAGAAAAACTTTCGCCCGTTCTACGGCCAAATAATGGAAGGGGTCTTTGAAGGCCCTGGCGTAGGAGTTTGTGTTAAGGAACTGTACCGCGCAGATCAGGATAAGCGCCGCGTAGAGTAAAACGCGGGCCCATTTTTTTAGGTTCTGCGTGCCAATGCCAAGCGCGATAAACATCAGTAAATGGGCGAACGGTTTCGACCATGCCAGCCGGTAGGAGACGCCGCTGGCCAGGAATTCGTGCAGGTTGATGATATAAAAAAAGACCAAGAACACGATCGTTAAAATGACGGGAATATTTTCTTCTGTTTTTTTTGTGAGCAGCAGCTGGATGGTCCTTGCGCCGCAGAGGATCACCACGACGGCCATAAAGAAGCTGATGGGATTGGCGGTTATCGTGCTCAAGATCGACCGGAAAAGCACCTCCGCCGATTCCATGACCGGGGTATGATGCAGGGTGTACGCCCCGACGTAAGGAAAACATTGGCGCAGCGCGTAGGCCGGCAGTCCTTTGAGAAGGAAGAAGTAAACCGGCATTACCAAGAGCGGGAAAGCCAGGATCGCGGCGGTATAAAAAATCAGTTTTTCGCGGGTGATCTTATTCTTGCAGAAGAGATCAGCGCCGATAACGGCCACCAGCAGCATCAAGAGGGCCGCCAGGCCGAAATTGATCTTGACCAGCGCAAGAATAACGGCGCAAAGAAGGCCCAGATAGAGGAAGATCGTTTTGGTCTGCCGGAAATATTGGATAGTCAGGTAAGTTAACGTCGACAAAAGTACGGTCCCGCCCACGTGGTTATAGGTAATAAAGAATTCCGGGAAGAAAAGCAAGAACCATATCGCCCCGATAAAAGCCAGCCCCGCGGGGACCAGGGAAGCGGCCAGCGCCAGATAGACAAAAAGCGAGGAAACCAGCGCCAGTAACGCTTTTCCCGTCAGGACTGCGGGGATATGTATGCCAAGGACCTTAAAGCAGAGGGCGTAGTAGTAAGGCATCAAAGGCCCGTAGACCCACCAGTAATCACGGTAAGGCAGATGGCCCTTGAGGCTGACCTGGGCGGCGTAGAGGTCGCGGCCGTGGTCGCCGGTCGCCATGACCGATTGATAATCCAGAAAAGGGTAAAGGATGAAGGCCCCGGCCAAAAGGGTGAGAAAAAAGAACATCTGGTTTTTCGATTGAGGGGTCACAACAAAAATTATAAATGATTTTGGGTGAAGTCCTACGGTTTTCTTGCCTGTTTTGCCAAGCTTCACAAATAAGGGATTGTTTGCTAGTATTAGGGAAGTTTTGACCTTAATAGCAAGCAGAAAGGGACATCATGTTAACAATCGAAGATTTTCGTAAACTGGAATTGGTTATCGCGCAGATCAAGGAAGTCAAAGAACACCCTAACGCCGACCGGCTTTACGTGATCAAAGTGGACACCGGCAAAGAAGAACGCCAGGTCGTGGCCGGCATTCGCGCGTCTTACCCAAAGGAAAATTTGATCGGACGGCGTGTTGTTTTGGTCAGCAATCTGGAACCCGCCACCATCCGCGGTGAGCAATCCAACGGGATGATTTTAGCGGCGTCGGATGAGAGTGGGATTTCGGTTTTAAGTCCAGATCGCGATGTTGTACTAGGAAGTACGGTGAAGTAGAGGTAAGAGGTAAGAGATAAGAGGTAAAAAATGTTCTCCGATTTTCCTCAAATAGTTCCTCAAAAAATTTGCCTCTCCTGCCAGGGGTGCTGCCGTTACAAGGAAGCGGAAAGCTTCTGGCGTCCCAAGATCGCGCTCGCGGAGCTCAAAGGCAACGAATACAAGATCGACCTGATCGGGGCCCTGGGCAAGGACGCCTACATCAATACCGTCAAGGAAAAAGGGCAGAACCGCTGCAGCTTCCTGAATTTAAAGACCAATAAATGCGGCGTTTACACCGGCCGGCCGTTCGAATGCCGGCTGTACCCGTTTTTATTGACGAGCAAGAACGGACGCGTTGCGGTGAGTGTCCATTTAAGCTGTCCGTACGTGCAGGAATCCCGCCATTCTCCCGAATTTGAAAAGCACGTGGGTGTTTTAAAGGCGTACCTCTCCGGCGCCGAGCGAGCGAATTTTTTGCGTGATAACCCCGCCTTGGCCGGCGATTACAGCGAATACAAAGACGAGATCGAAGAGCTGTTCACATTATGATGACCGCAATGCTCCTGGACGAAAAATCGCGTATCGAACGTTACCTGCAAGAGGCCCCGGCCCAGCTTTCGAGCTTCTCGTTCGTTAATATCTTCACCTGGCAGGAATTTTTCCAGTTCGAGCTTGAGGTGATCGACGGGAATTTGTGCGTTTTTGCCAAACACGAGGCGGGCACGTTCCTTTATCTGCCGCCCTTGGGCAAGAACGTTTCCGCGAAAACAATTCAAACTTGCTTCGAACGAATGGACAAAGTCAACCGCCACAAAGGGGTCAGCCGCGTGGAGAACGTCCAAGCGCAGCAATTGCCGCTTTTTCCCGGCGAAGAATTTTCGCATTACAATAAAGGCTACGAATACTGCTATTACCGCAAAGACATTGCTGATCTGACGGGCGATCCATACAAATCCAAACGTTCTTCGTATAATCATTTTGTCAAAAATTACACCTTCCAATATCTGCCCTACGAAGATTCGATGCGCGAGGATTGCGCCGCGCTTTATCAAAGCTGGGCGCAAAGCCGCAAGCCGGTCTACGCCGACAACGCGGTCGCGCTGCAGATGCTCGAGGAGAATACGGCTGTGCACCAGCTCGCTCTGCGGCATTACAAAGAACTGGGCCTGACCGGACGGGTGGTCGTGATCGACGGAAATGTTATGGCCTACACCGTTGGCTATCCTCTAAATGAACAAACCTTCTGCGTCCTTTTTGAGATCGCCGACCTTTTTTGTAACGGCCTGGGGGTTTTTATTTTCCGGGAATTTTGCCGTGACGCGACGCTCGCGCCTTACAAATTCGTCAACGTCATGGATGATTTTGAATTGAAAAATATCCAACGCGTTAAGGATTCCTTTAAGCCTGTTGTGTTGCTTCCATGTTATGTCGTTAGTCGATTAAACAAATAGATAGAGAAGCAACACAACACCCCCGCGGTTTTGTTTCGACCGTCTGCCGAAGGCAGAAAGGGAGAAACAGCGGGGGGCAGTAACGTAAAGGAAAATAATGTCGGTACTTTTAACCAAAACTTACGATTTCCACGGCGACGCGCTGGATTTGTGCGCGTTATTTCGGGATGAGCCGCACCTTTTTTGTCTGGAGGGCGAGCGGTATTCGTTTGTCGGCTTTGATCCTTTTGACGTGTTCCAGGCCAGAGGCAAAGAGACGCTTCCGGCGTTAAAGGCGCGTTACCTGCCTTACCGCGAGTCCAGCGCGCAGGCGTTGACACCTTTTGCTGCCGGCATCGTGGGGTTTCTGGGGTACGATTACGGTTTGTATCAGGAAAAAATTCCGTTGCGGGCCAAAGACGATTTAAAACTGCCCGATGCGGTGTTTGGATTTTACGATTGCGTGCTCACGATCGATCATCTGCACAAAAAGCTTCACGTGACGTCCTCTGGCTGGCCGGAGAAAAATAAAGCGTTGCGGGAAAAGCGCGCGGCCGCGCGGTTGGAATATGTCGAAGGAAAGCTTGCTGGGTTTCCAATTTCGGTCGCGCGACCGAAATTGGTGATCCCCGAGAATTTTGCCACCGAGCCTTTGTCTAATTTCACCAAGGAAAAATATTGTGCAGCGGTTAAGAAAGCCTTAGATCATATCAGCCGCGGGGATATTTATCAGCTCAACCTTTCGCAAAGGTTTGCTTATGATGCCGCGGGGCAGGACCTGGACGCGCTGGAACTATACTCGACGCTGCGGAATTTGTCGCCGGTTTCTTCCGGCGGCTATTTTGACGCGGGCGTGCTTAAGCTCATCAGCAATTCGCCGGAGATGTTTTTGCGTTTGCGTGGCCGGACAGTTGAGACCCGTCCGATGAAAGGCACGCGGCCGCGCGCGGCAGAGCTTGTCGACGACCAGCGCCTGCGTAGCGAGATCGAGCAAAGCGCTAAAGACAAAGCCGAGCTTTTGATGATAACCGATCTGGAGCGCAACGACCTGGGCAAGGTGTGCGATTACGGCTCGGTGCGCGTGAAAGCAATGCGCGAGATCGAAGAATATAAATATGTTTTTCAGGCGACCTCCTCTGTTGAGGGGACGTTACGTGCTGACAAAGATTGTTTTGACCTCATTGAAGCCTGTTTTCCTGGAGGTTCTATTACCGGGTGCCCAAAGATCCGCGCGATGGAGATCATCGAGCAGCTGGAACCCACTCGCCGCGGGCCGTACACGGGCTCGATGGGTTACATTGATTTCGCGGGCAATATGGATCTGAATATTTTGATCCGCACGCTGGTCCACGCGGATGAGAAGATCCATTTTCAGGTCGGCGGCGGGATCGTGGCCGATTCCACGCCCGAGGGCGAATATGAGGAAACGTTGGTGAAGGCCCGGGCGTTGCGGGCCTGCCTGGAGGCGCAAAAAACGTATGTCTAAAAAGTTTTTTTGGTTAGACGGTGAGTTTGTTGAAGCGACACCAGCGCTCCTGGAATCGCTCACCCCCGGCGTTTTAAAAGCCAAAGGCGTTTTTGAGACGATGCGCGCGCAAAACGGGAAAGTCAATTTTCTGGCCACTCATTTGCGGCGCATGTCGCGCGGCTTAAAAGTTTTGCACCTACCACCTACCATCTACCACCTTAAAATTTATCTGAATATCCTCGAACTGCTTAAGCTCAATCGTCTCAAAACCGCCCGCGTGCGTTTGATGATCTGGCGTAAAGGAAAAATTTTACACCACGCGATTGTCGCGCAGCCATTAGAGAGGCTGACCGCAGCCCAATACAGGAAAGGATTTTCCGCGTCGTTAACCAACGGCCACCACCGCGAAACCTGCGTACCTATTAAGTCGCTCGACTACGGGATCTTTCGCGAAGGTTTACGCAAAGCGCGCTCCGCCGGGTTTGACGAAGCGTTGTTCGTCAATCGCAAAGGTGAACTGGTCGAAGGTAGCCGCACCAATATCTTTTTAGTGAAGGACAATTGTCTTTTGACGCCGCCCATTGCCAGCGGGTGTCTGCCCGGGGTGATGCGCCAGCAGGTGATTTCCGCCGCGCGCCGGCTAAAAATCCGTTGCGCCGCGAAACCGCTTAACGCGCAAGATCTCCTCACTGCCGACGAGGCCTTCGTCACCAACGCGCTGTTAGGAATAATGCCTTTGACGGGTTTGGACAAACAAAAAATCAACACCGGCAACCCGGGGCCAATCACCCGGCGCCTGGCGCGTTTTTACACTACAATTCAGGCGATGTCGCCTGAATTGGACTGAAGGCAGTTCAATTCCACCGATATCGGTGGAATTGAGGCAGTTCCAGGACAAATAAATTGTTTCGTAAGGGGATTTGTGTTAAATAGTTAGGCAAAGCGCCTGTGCACGGGGACATGTACCGATTTAATTCGGTACGTGTCCCCGGAACAACCCCGGCCCCGGAATAACCCCGGAATAACCGCGGAATAACCGGAATAATTAACGGAATGGTGAAAAGATGTCAGAAATAATTTATCGAACATCAGCAGTTGTGCGCGGTCCTTGGTTTCTTAATCAGATTGAGTTAGAAGAATTGGACGTAATTCTTGAGGAACAAGAGGCCCAACTGCAAAGTTATGCAAAAAAGAAAATCGATCAAGAAGTGCTCGATGATGTTCAGTCTGAAAAACGGCTTTCTGAACGATATAAGCTTCCCAAGGAGATTAATTGGGAAGAAAAAGAGAAGGAAATTAGGGGGCGATTGGAAGATAGTTCGCGTTTCGCGGTTGAGCGAACCATATTGATGTGTTATGTCGATGGGAAGAAGCTTTCGGTCAATAGTTTCTCTGAGGCAATGCGCCATCCAGAATCAACAAATAGTTATATAGAAGGGTTCATAGTTAGTTTAAAATGTGCCGGAATTTCTTGCACTGTTAAATTAGATGACGATTATCAATGTTTTTCTATCAATGTATACCCAGAAAATTTGAAAGAGTCGCAAGAAATTTTTAGAGCATTTCAGCACTGGGCTATTACACACCAACCTCCCAAATGGCAATCTCTTTGGTTGAGTGCGCCTCGGCTGTTATCATTATGGTTCTTCGTTATGGCTATAGTTTTCTTGGCGTCTTTTGGCATTTCGGAGAATAGTAAGTTTTTGCTAAAAGAACAGGCCCATAAAATGATTTCGGCAGGGATTGCACAAAAGGATTCTTTAAAAGCACAAGAATTAATGCTCGCATTATTATCTAACTACAGCCCACCAACAAGTACAATCGTCGTTTCTCGATGGTATATATGGCTTCTAGGTGTTGGGTCAGTGTTGGCCATCATTCTTTGTGTAAAACCTAGTAAAATTTATGTTGGAGTTGGAAAGGGTCGAATTTGGGTAAGGAATTGGCGGTGGTGGTTAAATTTTGTTTTTTACACGATTCCGGCAAGTTTGTTTCTTAGTTTATTGGCAAGTATAATTTTTGAGAAAATAAAACCATTATTAGGAATTGGGGCATAGGGGGAATCGGGGGGGATCGGGGGACGTGTAACGGGCCCCAAATATTAATGAGGTAATCCCTCGCATAAACGCTTGAAGATGTTACGGAGATCACATGAAGATTAAAAGACAGCATATTATTGGGACATTATCTTTTATAGTTTTATGTATCCTGGCTTTCTATGCCTTGTCTGCAAAGCGCAGTGATATCGAAATATCCCAAATGACAATGGATGCTTTTTGCGGGGCTTCATTTCAAATATCAAACACTACGCGAAGCAATTTGAAAACCGACCTGCTCATTAAAACATATGATCCGCCTAGCAGTGGAGATCCTGGAGGTTTAAGTTGGTCAAAGAGCGTAAGCTATACTTTACAGCCTTATGAAGAAAGAAAAGTAAACGAGAAAATGGATTGCGTGCCAGGCCATCTGCCTACTATTGTAGACGTTGAAGTTGTAAGAACAGCGCAAGTGAAGTAAGAGGTGGGGGAATATGCGACTAAGATTGTTAGTTGTGATGTTTTTGGCGCTGGGGCCGTCGGGCGCGGTAATTCGCAAGGAACGCAGAACCGGGTACCAAGAACATATAGATCATGAATAGGTGACAGTCACCTCTGAGGGGACACCCTTCGGCTTCGCTCAGGGCAAGCACGACGTAACCTTAATTCAGAGGTAATCCCTCGTATAGGGGACTTCCGGGGACGTGTAAGGGACGCAGAACCGGGTACAGGGACGCAGAACCGGGTACCAATAACATGTAGATGACAAATGAGTTGCGAGTTAAGTGTTGATTCAGAGGTAAGAGATAAGAGGTAAGAGGTAAGAAAAATATGCGACTGAGATTGTTAGTTGTGATGTTTTTGGCGCTGGGGGCGTCAACCGCCGCGGCGCAGCCGTACATCATCGAGCAGTTGGACAACTCACCCCGCCATCAGGAATGGGTGGAGATCCCCTCCGGCGGGCGGACGTTGTACAATTTTGTCGTTTATCCGCAGGTTTCTCAAGGCGCCACCGCGGTCATTGTCATCCACGAGAACCGGGGCCTGACCGACTGGGTGCGCTTGTTCGCCGACCAGTTGGCGGAGGCCGGATATCTGGTGATCGCTCCGGACCTCCTTTCGGGGTTCAGCAGCGAATACAAACGGACCAGCGATTTCCCATCCTCCGACGCCGCGCGTAACGCCATCTATGAATTGGACCCGGAGAAGGTCACGGCCGACCTGACGGCGGTGCAAAACTACGTGAAGGGCCTGCCTGCGGCCAGCGGGAAAACGGCCGTTGCCGGGTTCTGCTGGGGCGGGGCGCAGTCGTTTCGCTTCGCGGCCAACAACCCCGACATCCGGGCCGCGTTTGTTTTTTACGGCAGCCCGCCGGAAAATCAAGACGACTTCAAGCGCGTCCAGGCGCCGGTCTACGGTTTTTACGGCGGCGACGATGAGCGCATCAACGCCACTATTCCCCAAACGGCCGAGGCGATGGCCGCGCTGGGCAAAAGTTATACGTATGAAATTTACCCCGGCGCCACGCATGCTTTTATGCGTAAAGGCGACGACCCCGAAGGCTCGGCCGCCGACAAGGCCGGCCGCGACGCGGCGTGGAAAAGGTTGAAGGAGATCCTCGCGCAGCTGCGGTGAGATAGTCGGTAGTTGATAGTTTGGAGTTGGGAGTTTATACGAATAGATGACAGCATCTTTAAGGTAAAATGCTTGAGAGACACGCAACAATAATTTCCAGACACACGCCGTAACCCGAACTCGTTCAGGTTCAGGTCTGTGTCCGGGATTCCATGGGAGATTGACGAATGCCTAAAAATACTTCACTGATACTGGTCTGGTTGTTCTGCGGGCTCTTGGGGCTGGTAACTTTTGTGAGGTTTTTTGACGCCACCAGGATGGAGGCCTCGGTTGATCTGAGGGTCAGCTGGGAAGAGGCCGTTTCCATCGCGTCTGATTTTATCCGTTCTGAAGGTTTTGACCCTTCAGATTATCAAAAAGCGGTCACTTTTAACGGATGTGAAACAATTTATCTGCAGAATCTTCTGGGGGTCAAGCGCACCAACGAAATGATCAGGACGGTGATCCCCTGCTGGAATTGGTCGGTGAGGTATTTCAAGGAGCTTAAAAAAGAAGGTTTCCTTGTTTCTATCGATCCTTCGTCAGGGAAGGTCAATTATTATTATCATTCACTTCTGGAAGATAGTACGGGGAAGAATATTTCACAAAAACAAGCGCAAAAGGTCGCTGAGCGGTATTTTTCAAAACTTGGAGAAAATCTTGAAGATTACAGGTTATTACAAGATTCTACGACCAAGCTCAAGAATAGAACGGACCACATGTTTGTTTGGTCAAAGAAAGGGTTTTCCATCGGGGATGCCGATCTGCAGATCGGCATGCGTATTAATGGCGACCAATTAGGCCATTATTCAAAATATCTGCGGACTCCTGAACAATTTAAAAGAGATTTTGTTAAAACGGAAACCACGGGCTTTATTTTAACGGCTATATCCTTTGTGGGTTTGGCCTTGCTGGGGCTTCTCGCTATTTTTTCATTGATCGTTCAGTATAAACACCATCAGGTAAAATGGCGATTTGCTTTAGCGGCGAGCTTCCTTGTCGTTCCGGTCACCTGCCTGGATTTCCTTAATACGCTTCCGTCGATATGGTATGGGTATACGGACACTTTAAGCAAGAGTTTATTTCTTCTTTTGGTTGTCGGCGGGGCGTTTTTGTCGGTGATTTTTGGGGCGCTGGTTATTTTCTTGTTCTGCGCCGCGGGGGAGTCGCTCGCCAGGACCCTGAAGGATGACGCCTTCCCCATCATCCATGGCATAGGGAATAAAACTTTAACGCGCGAGACATTGTTAACACGTATCATCATCGGGTACAGCCTGGGGTTCATCGGATTAGGTTATGTGACAGTTTTTTATTTGATCTGCATGAACCATTTCGACGTCTGGGTGCCGATCTCTCCGGAATATTCCGACATTCTGACAACAGCCATGCCATTTCTGTTCCCTCTGACCGTTGCCGTCACGGCGGCGATCGGCGAGGAATTCATGTCCAGGTTGTTCGCGATATCGTTTCTAAAAAAATACATAAAGATCGTCTGGGTTTCCGTTTTGGTCCCCGCGGTTATCTGGGCCTTTGCTCATTCTTCGTATCAGATTTTTCCGATGTATATACGCGGCATTGAATTGACGATTATCGGCGTTATTTGGGGAATTATTTATTTGAAGTACGGGATAGAGACCACTATCATCGCGCATTTTGCTTATAACGCCGTTATGGTGGGGATCCCGCTGTTGAGGTCTAACAACGATTATTTTGTTCTTTCAGGTATCGGGGTGGTTGTTTTGTTGGCGCTGCCGGGAATATTTGCGCCGCTATGGTTAAGGAAGAAAACGGCGATGCCGGTAGCCGGCCATGACGAAACTGTGGATCAGCAAACCAAGCCGCATTGGCCGGGCACAATAATCATACCGATCGCTTTTATTGTTTTCTTCAGCTTGCCGTATTTTGTGACTAAAATCACCTGGGATCCCGATGGTGACGCGATAAAACCGTTTAAAACATATTACGACAACGGCCAGGTCATGTCCGAAGGGAAATATAAGAACGGCAAACCAGACGGACCAGGACTTACGTATTATGAGAATGGACAAAAGAAATCCGAAGCCAATTACAGAGATGGCGATGCGATCGGAAACATCATGCATTACCATGAAAATGGCCAATTGGAGTCGGAGGGGGGCTACGTGGCCGGGGCCTGGGAAGGGCACTGGAGATGGTTTCAGGAAACCGGAGAACTAAAATCAGAAGGCAACTACAAAAACGGCTCCAAACACGGCAAATATAAATATTATTCGAAGGCCGGTCAGTTGATATCTGAGGGAGAGTATTCCAATGATCAAATGCATGGCCTGTGGACGTGGTATGAGTTGGATGGGAAAATAAAAAATAGCACAAAATATAATATGGGGGTAGCCGAGGAAGAACTCGGCAGTACCGAGCTGTTCCGGATGCCCGCCACGCGAAAATCGTTTGCTTCTCGCAGGAAGCTTAAGCAGGGCGAAGTTGTTTTGATCGAGGTGCAAAGCATTCAGAGCAATGAAACGCTCCGTCTTTATAAATGCACCGGTGAAGAGGGGTGTAATTCTGCCAAAATCGTTAACAGCTGGTCAAAATCGGATGCCGAGCATAATCCGCTGTTAAAGATATCCATCGCCGAAACAGGTAATTATTATTTCTGGTTGCAAAATATTCAAGAGTTTACAAATTCAAGCGTGATCGCTATTAAAGATTTTGAATATACTGATGATAAATTGCAAATTAAATTCGTGTCCGGTTCATCGATGCAGGTGTATCTTGATGCGACCGATAAGTGAGAGGTTCCAGCAAGAGCTTCCGGGAACACGAGAAAAAGAGGCGGTCCCTCGCGTAAGCTCTTAAAATTTTTTTTACACACTTCGTGAGGTAAAGAGAATATGCGGCTGAGATTGTTAGTTGTGTTGTTTTTGGCGCTGGGGGCGTCGGCCACGGCGGGTTCCACCGCAATCCGGAGAATGTCCAGAAGGCGTTGAATTTCTTTGAACAGTTTGGTGGATGGTTGGTAGGTAGGTGATAGTCCTTTTGAAAGCGTGGGATAAATTTTTCTCTTCTTTCTAACAAATTTAAGGTAAAGAGCAAAATTTATGGACGGGATCTATTGTCCTTATTGCGGTGAGGCGATCGAGATGAGCTTTGATCCTTCCGCCGGGTCGCAGGAGTACGTTGAGGATTGCGAGGTCTGCTGCCGGCCGATCCTTTTTACGATCAGGAAGGATCGGTTGGGAGAATTTTTTATAAGTGTCCGAAAAGAAAATGAGTGAAAATCAAAGGAGCACGACATGATCAAAACGAGATTGAAGATTTTGGCGGGGGTTGCGTCGGCAGTTTTTGGTGTCGTCGGACGGGTTGGGGCCCAGACCGATGGCGGCGGGGCGGTAGAAACGGCGAAATCCGTCGCCGTGGCCAAGGTCGAGACCGCGCGCAACCTCGTTGATATCGCCATGGAATTCGTCGTCAAATACAGTTTTCAGGCGGTGGGCGGTTTCATTGTCCTGATCCTGGGATGGATGGCCTCCCAATATCTGGGCGGTGTTGTCCACCGCCTGCTGGAGAGAAAAAAAGTTGACGTGACGGTGCACAAGTTCGTCGTCAGCGCCGTGAAACTGCTCATCATGACCTTTGCCCTGATCGTGGCGCTGGGCAAGTTCGGGATCGAGATCGCTCCTTTGATCGCCGGGCTTAGCGTCGCGGGTTTTGGCTTAAGCTTCGCCCTGCAGGGGCCTTTGTCGAACTACGCCTCGGGCGCGACGTTGATCTTCACCAAGCCCTTCAAGGTCAAGGACATCATCGAGGTCGCCGGGGTGATGGGGGAAGTGGTGGACATGAAACTCTCGTACACCCAGATCAAGACGGTCGACGGCCACACCATTGTCGTGCCCAACAAACATATCATCGGCGATATTATCCACAATTATTCCGATGTCAAACTTCTGGAGATCAACGTAGGTGTCAGTTACGGGTCGGACATCGATAAAGCCATCGCCCTCGTGCGGGAGGTCATCAAAAAAGACGCGCGCGCGGTCAAGGAGCCCAACGTCGGGATCTCGCAGTTTGCCGAGTCGAGCGTGAACATTTACGCGCGGCTCTGGTGCCGGCAGGATGATTATTGGGAGACGATGTTCGCGGTCAACAAGAACATCTTCGACGCTTTTAAACGCGAAGCTATCGAGATCCCGTTCCCGCAAAGGGATGTGCGTATTCTCCAGGCAAAGGGCGAAGATGCGGCCGCTGTCAATGAGCGACTCCGTCGTTAACTCTTACAAATTGGTCCGCTCCAGGAGACGGACGATCGCGCTGATGGTCGCGCCTGACGCGACGGTCGTTGTCCGCGCCCCGGCGCACACCCCGCTTGATATCATCGAACGCTTCGTCGGCAAGAATGCCGAATGGATCCGGCGTACCCTGGAACGGTTGCGCCAAAGGCCGCAGGTTCAGAAAAAAGAATTCGTCAGCGGCGAGACATTTTCCTTCCTGGGAAAACCCTGCCGACTGGAAGTCCGCAACGATACCCCGCGACCGCTCTATTGGAACGGCTCTTTCATTCTCAATGAGAACGCGCGAAGCCGCGGCCGCGAGCTTT
>ORJL010158440.1_pt1 | contig 54994 bp, 43 predicted proteins | sample 1779941 | NCBI WGS metagenome assembly ORJL01 (sample SAMEA104232317, study PRJEB22302) | groundwater metagenome | biome: forest; feature: aquifer; material: groundwater | place: USA | collected 2011-08-07 | depth 5.8 m | reverse complement strand
TCCGGGGCTGACTCGAAGGTCAGAGAAGTGACTGTCAGGCCAAGGTGGAACCCGCCTGAAGGTCAAGGTCCAACAGGCATCCGGACCGAAGGCAAGGATGGCGTCATACGCAGCGAATCGCTTCCCATCTGGCAGGCTCTTCCACAGGGGACGGTTGCAGCATGGGAGACTCTGGTCCTGTTCAAGAACGAAATGGAAAAGCTGATCATCAGGCAAACGGCGCCTCAATTGGCCGGGCCCATCGGAATAGCACAGATAACGGGGGAGGTTGCACGGGCGGGTATCAGCCCCGTGTTCAGATTTGCCGCACTGCTCAGCCTGAACCTCGCTGTGGTTAATCTCCTACCACTGCCCGCACTGGATGGCGGCAGGCTTGCATTTGTCGCCCTTGAATGGGTGCGCCGCGGCAAACGCATTTCTCCTCAAAAGGAGGGCCTTGTGCACCTCATCGGGCTTATCGCACTACTGACCCTGATGGCAGTCATCAGCTACCTGGACATAACCCGCATAATATCCCACCAGAGCCTGATACCATGATGCAGCGCAGGATATCCCAGGCGGTAAGTGTCGGTGGCGTCAGGGTCGGCGGCGGAGCGCCCATATCCGTTCAATCGATGACGAAGACGTTCACTGCTGACGTCAAGGCAACCGTGGCACAGATCAAGGAACTGGAGTACTCAGGCTGCGAGATAATCCGGGTGGCCGTTCCTGACGCCGGGGCGGCGGATGCACTGGCAGCCATCAAGAAGAGCATTTCCATACCGCTGGTGGCAGACATCCATTTCGACCACAGGCTGGCTCTGGCGGCCATCAGGGCCGGCGTGGACGGACTCCGGCTCAATCCGGGAAACATCGGCGACCCCGACCACGTGAAGAGGGTAGTGCAGGCCGCGAAGGAACGGGAGATACCCATACGCATCGGCGTGAACGGTGGAAGCCTGCCCAAGACAGAAGGCAAAGCTCAGTCGATCGTCGACCGCATGGTATCGGCCGCGATGGGACATATCAGGCTTCTGGAAGACCTGGACTTCAACCTGATCAAGGTATCGTTGAAGGCGTTCGACGTGCCCACAACCATTGAGGCATACCAGGCTATTGCCGGCATCATGCCTTATCCCTTACACCTCGGAATTACCGAGGCTGGGACGCCAAAACGAGGAAGTATCCGGAGCGCAGCCGGCATCGGGACGATGCTCTACCTCGGACTGGGCGACACCATCAGGGTATCGCTCACCGGCGACCCTGTTGAGGAGGTAATCACAGGCTACGAAATCCTGAAAAGCCTCAACCTGCGGGACCGGGGAGTGACGATGGTGAGCTGCCCGACCTGCGGACGCTGCGAGACAAACCTCGTTGGGCTGGCTCAAGAGGTCGAGCGGCGCATGGCAACCATAGACATGCCTATCAAGGTGGCGGTGATGGGCTGCGTGGTCAACGGCCCCGGCGAGGCCATGCAGGCCGACCTGGGCATAGCCTGCGGCAAAGGCAGGGGAGCCATTTTTCGTAAAGGCGAACTGTTGTGCACGGTGGACGAGAAGGACCTTGTAAACACCCTGATGGCAGAGGTCGAAAAGCTGGGGTGAGGATGTCAAGCGTCGGCATCGGTCTCGGTGATGAGTCCGGCTATTTCATAAATGGCCCGGTGGCGTTTGTTGCGCATTCGGTCAAAGTAGGCCATCAGATCTTCGCAGTTCTTGCCCATTGAAAGTCGCACAAAGGCAAATGTGTTCCTGTGGTTTTCGTTGCTCGCCGGTCCCAGTTTGAAGCCCGGCCGATTCATTTTGTAAAACCCTGTTTTTTTCTTTCAATCAAAAAAGCCATTATCGTATCTGGAAACGGTTGCTGAACAAGAAATCAATTCTCACATTACGTTCGATTCGTTTTGTTGAAAGTGTCCCTTCTCACTTGTCGCCCGGATTTGTTTTCTCCCGAATAGATTGACTCGTTTTGTTGAAACTCATTGTTCCGCGGGGACGGGTCATCGAGTTGCTCCAGGACGCTGCGGAAGACTTGCTTCAGGTAGATCGTATCGGCGCGGCCCGGTTGGTATCTGGCGCACAGCCACTTTCTTATCACCTTGAGGGCCTCTCTGATCACACGGCGGTTGCCAGGGTCGTATTGAAGGACGGAGCGCAACTTCAGTCGAAACACCGCCTCCTCGGTGTCGATGGATTCCAAGTTGGTCATGTGGAAGAGTTCGCTTGCCTGGGCCGGAGCGAGGGTGCGGGAGGAAAAGCCGTGTTTGCGGGCGTTCTGATTGCCTTTTTGAGCGCCACGCCTGCGTTTCACCTTACCGCGGGTCTGCGGGGGCGTTGTTCTTATGTCAGGCATTGTTCCACCTCGATTTTACCCGGTAAAATAAACCTGCGGGCCGGGTTAATTCGAGAGTATAGCACGTGTGTTCTACCGTCGCAAGGGGATGTGTCGCGTGGAGAACTGGTCGTAACTTGAACGGGAATGGAGACCGGCTGACTGCTGTTATCTGTATACGTCGCGACGGTGGCCAACATGCAGCACTGTTACTGAACAGTTGTTATCATCGATCTCGTAGATGACCCTGTACTCACCTGCTCGGACGCGCCAGCCACCACGGCCCATCAGTTTCCGGCTGCTTCGTGGCCGAGGGTTATCTGCCAGCTTGGAAATTGCAGACTTGACCCTTTCATACGCAGCAAGAGGAAATTCGGCGAGTTCCTTCTGTGCCCTGCGCCGGATGAGAACCTGGTAACTCAACGCCGTGACTTTTCGATTTCCAGCACGGCTTGTTTGAAGGGAATGACTTCATCCGGGGAACGCTTGGCGGCATCGTAGGCGCGAATAGCGTCAAGCTCTTCGACTGCCGCCAGCATTTTGCGATACAGCCGGACGTCCAGGAGAACGCTCACCGGCTTACCATTCCCATCCACTACGTATTTGCCGCCATGCTTCGTTACCATGCTCGCGTTGCCTCATCAATTGAACTCTTCATAACGCAGGACTCATAGTTACCTTGAACTATTGTATTTTCTTTGATGCCGAATGTCTACCGTACTTGCGCCTGCCTTGAGCGCAGCCGAAGGGAAGCATTCCCATCGTTGGCTCCCTTGGTCATTCAGAGCCCCTCACGCGCCGTCATCCTGCGCCCCTACCCCGCTGTCATCCTGAGCGAAGTCGGAGGATCTGACCGCTGTTTGCGGCCGACGGTTCGGCTCCAAACCTCATCGCCGCGAACCTCCAAACAACCTGCCCTCTGTCCCCCCGCGTTATTGCGAGGGGCCGCCCGAAGCAATCCGTCCTGAGGGGGCTCCTAACCTCGTCCTTGCGAGCGGCCTCGCGAAGCAACCTCACCGACGTAAGCCCTCAGCCCTAACCTCGTCATTGGGAGGTCAAGCCTGCCGTGCCAAGGGGGGCTAAACCGCCAAGTCTTACTGCCTGTACAAGGCCTCGAACTCTTCAGTCGTCAATTTGGCCTGGCGCAGGATGGAACGCATGGTGCCTATTGGGATAGTGATGGCTGCCAAGGATGTGAGGCAACTGATAACCACCGCATTGGAGGACTTCAATGACTGCATGACCAACTAGCCTTGGCAGGCGTGTATCATCATCGCAGGTCCCGTATGTCAATACGTAGGGAAAGCAATCCGTCCCCTCTCGATGGGTAGCGACCTTATGCCAGGGTTCCATATTGAACCCCCATATCACGAAGCCAGCTGGAATTCGACCTTGTGGGTGTCGCCCACCCTGGAGGACGCGTCCAGGATTTCCAGAGAGACAAGGTTCCCGTCAGCGTCATAGTCGAGTATCACGCCTGGCTTGTCCTCGTCGCTTTCCGCAACACGTGCGGTCTCTTTGAACACCACGCTCAAGGTATCGGTCTTGGAGTCATAGGTCACTTTCATGGTAGCTTCCTCCAGTATTTCGCGATCTTGCTGGTCCGATAGACTGTAACAACCTCGGACGGCTGGCGGTCAACGTCGACAAAGACCCTGATCAGACAAAGCCTGCCTTCTATTTTAACGCGAGAGTGAAGAACATCGCGACCATCACGAACTTTCGACCGCTGTTCCGGCCTTTCAAGTATCCGCCGGACCTGTTCAGACGAAATGCCTATGGCAGCGTGTACCGAAATGTGAACTCGAACCACTCATGCGTCAAAACGGTGTGTTACCCGGCAGTCTTCTAGAGGTGGACAATTTCGAGGTCCTGCCAATTCCGGAAAAGGTATTCAACAACCAATCTTCTATGGCAGCACTCGGGTGTGCGCTCGCTAAAGAGAAGCACCGTAGGCAAGTCAAAAGTTTCCCCTGGCAGCAAGGTTTCAGCATGCCTCTGTTCAAGGAGGCTCAAGAATGACTTTTCATAGTCTGCCCAAGATGCGCCCTGTTTCTTGTAAGCGTCCAGAACTTGTTTGCTGGGAGCCAGAAGCAGTTCGTGTTTGTAGGTGGCCTGGCAAATAGTCTTCAGGAAATACTGTAGATCGTTGCTCTTTGTGAAACCAGCAAGCTGGGAGGAATTGTTGAGCCGGATATCGATGAGTTGCTTTATGCCGCCGTCTTTGAGTGTTTCGAAGAAGTCTCTGGCACTGCGTTTCGTGAGGCCGATCGTATAGGCTTTGCGGATTTCCACTTCTCCTCCGTTGCTTCGCTGCAAATAAGCCTGAATTGCCCTGGTGTCTCTTCTGAGGCGCGTTCAGCCTGATTAAGTTCCGATTCGGTTTGCAACTGTCCGTCACCCCTGATGTGCGCCACTTGTATCCCTTGTTGGGCCAAAACGCGGGCAAGAAGCAAATGGCGGTGGCACTCTGTCGGATCTTCCTCTGAACACATCACGGCTATTCTATGGGTCTGCGCCCCGTTGACGAGTCTCTGAATCGCCATCAGGAAAGCGGGAGCTTGCGCCATCAAGTTGTAGCTCGCGTATCCCTTTTTGTCATACATGGAAGGGTCGGAGGGCTTGCCGCCCAGTTCGCGACCCATGTACATGTACTTGATTCCTTTTCGGGTCAGATCGTTCTTCAGCGCGGCAGCGTCAAAATGCGGGGCGAAGCGGGACGCAGGTTGGGACCGGACGTCGACCAGAACGCCAATAGAGTTGCCCGAGAGCAGTTCCAGGAACTTCTCGATTCCTTGCGACGAGTGACCTATGGTAAACAGCATATCGGCCAAATCGGTCGTTCCTACTCGTCGGCCCTGTGGGGCATTTTGAGGGTGGGTCTCAGACAGCCAATTCTTGCCTTACGGTTTCGCGTTGGCTCCAGGGGACGGCAACGACCTCATAGCTTCTCAGAGCCTCTACCACATCCGCTGGGACACCTCGTTCCTGGTCGTTCAATAAAGCGAATGCCTTGGATTCCGGCGGCCTAACTTCTTTCGTATCTAACCATGCGAAAACCGTATCCATTGCAGCAGCCTTATTGGGTAGATTGACTGCCCGAATGATCCGTTCGTGACTGAGTTTTGATTTTGGTATGACGAAGTCGAAGTGGTGATCGAAACCAGTCTTGCCAGTAAACTTAACGTGGGGCGTATACCGTATTTCGTGCAAGTCAAGCCACGTGACGACATCGTCGTAGAAGACGCTGGCTACCATCGGCTGCGACAGATAGAACATGTCGTTGACTGCGAGCATTGCCTGGAGCAGGTTGTGCTTTTTCACTGGGAACGTTTCATTCGTTGCCATAACCTGGAGCGCCTTGTCAGCCAACTGAACCCCGAAACCGCTCAAGGTGAGCTTCAATAACTGGAGCCTCTTGGGGCTTGATATCTCGCAGCCCGATTGTTCAAGATCGGCGATAATGTATCCGTCGTCAGTGAGCAGGAAATTCCCATTTTGCTTTTTGGCGTATATTTGAAGGTAGTCGTTATGCCGATCCATGTGAGGCGTCGTGATTTCGGTCCAATCGCCTACCTGCCTTAGTACAGTCTTGTCGCGTAGCCAAGCTATATACCGGTCTAGCAATTCGCCGACTTCACTAACCATTAGAACATCACCTGCTTAATGAGTGGTTTCTTCCCGACTCTGCAGAAGGCCATGAAATCTTGGAGCGACACCCACTGGTCGGACAGGTCACGGAAACTGGCGTCGGGAACAGCGCAGGCCCACTTGTCTCCGAATCCCTCGCGGTAAAGATGCAAATGGGGCGGAGGCACTTCTGAGTCGTCAGGGTTTCGGTGAGGGGGCCCCGACAAATCGAGTCGAGCCAGTATAATAATCTGCCGAGCACGGTTCTGAAAAGTGACTCTTTTGAGGTCTATATATCCCCTGCCTATGTCCAAGAAGAACTGCTCCCGCTTGTCCGCGGAAGCAAGAGGTATCTCCACTTTCGTGCCTTGAGTAGGGAAGCTCCACTGTCTGCTGTCAGTGGCGTGTTTCTCCATGTGAAGCAAGGCGTCTGCCTCGCTTTGTGTCAGATTGAAATTAGTCATCCGAATGTATTCTCTAAAGGTTGCACTAGCGCTCCGATTATATCACGCCCCTCTTACCTCTCTTCTCTGACTTACAACGCCACATGGGATGCCTATCTCGGAGTGACTGCCGGGAGCTTAGTTTCCAGCCCCTCAGGCCCCACCACCAACTCCCAGGCGACGAGTTCCAGGTCTTTTTCGGACGGCTGAATGCTGGATGGTCTCCCGATGGCGCGGTCCAGACCTTCGGCCTCGATAGCGGTCTTGAGGTCGCGCAGGGCCGCCAGCCATTTTTCTCTGGCCTCGCTGACCTTCATCTTCGTTACCACGCGGACCGGGTCCGCCATGGATCGCCTCTTCAGCGCGTCTCCAGGCAGCGCCTGCCTGGTCCATTCACTGAACCACTTCCACAATTCTTTGTCGGCGACCAGGATGTCGTCCCGCTGCAACACATGCTTGACCTTGGTAATGAACTTGTCGGGGGTCTGGGCGGCGACGGCCTGAAGGTAGGCCGACCCGACCTGGGCCACCGCCGCTTGCAGCGGCTCCTTCAGATGCTCGAACGGATTGGCGTCGCCCGGCAACACCAGCCGCATTTCCTCCTGAGTCGTTTCTATTCGGGCAAGCACGTCATTAGGAGATGTCGAGGGGTGCGCCACGTCGCCCAACGGATAGAACCGCCAGAAGGTCTCGCCGCTCATGTCCTCAGGCATCTTGAGCATGACGTAGACCCCGGACCTGTCGCCTTTCTTGATGCTGTAGACGCCGTTCGGTATCTGGCTGACGTCTTCGGTGGCGTACTTCTTCATGATGTCGAGGTACTGGTTGAGCACCTGCAATCCCTGGTCCAGCCCCTGACTGCGCTCGCCTTCGAGGTAGACCTCATCGGCCTTAGCCCCGCCGGCGCGCAACGTCATTATCTTGTCGAGTTGCCTGGCTTCTATCTGTTCACCCAGCACCGAGGCATCTAAGGCAACGGCGTCCTCGATTGTCTCCAGCTTACGGGTGAGGCTCTTCACCAGTTTCAACAGGTCTTCCAGGCCCTGTTCGGGCATTACGTTGTAGATGTACACCTTCTCGTGTGGCGAGAACAGCCGGTCGATTCGCCCGGCGCGCTGTATCATGCGCACGGGATTCCAATGCAGATCGTAGTTGATGAGATATTGAGCATCTTGCAGGTTTTGCCCCTCGGAAAGCACGTCAGTTGCGATGAGCACCTCAATACTCTTCTCCCGGCACGGCCGGATTTTCTCCAGCAGTGAAGGGTCGTCAAGAGGTTCGGTGTCCCTGTGCGACGCCAACGGCGCGAAGTGCTCCAGGACAGTGCGCCGCCGCTTCTGGTCATCGCTGCCGGTGAGAACCGACATGAAGCGGCCGTTCTTGAGATTGCTCTTGACACGGAAGTCCTTTGCCAGGGCCTTCGTATCGCCACCAAGCTGGCGAAAAAGGTACTGCGCGGTGTCACGATAGTTGCTGAAAATCACCACCTTCGTCGGCACACCATGCTCGTCCGCAGCGGGAAGAGAATCAAGCAGCTTGCGCACCTCCATTTCCTTCGGGTCGCCCTTCTCGCCCCACATCTCCTCCAGCCAGGCAAGTTTGTCGAGCAGTCCCTTCAACCGGTCGCGGTCCTCGTTGACTTCTGAGCGCAGTCGCGCCAGCAGGTCGCGGTCAGCCGGGGCGTCGTGTTCGGTACGCAGCGCTTCTACCACCTTGGGGTCCCAATCGGCAACGTCCTGGTCCTGGTCGGGAAGGCTTCCGCCCAATACCGCTCTGAGCCGGTAGGCTTGTTTTGGCGTTATCACCTTGCCCTTATCCAACCTGACAAGAAAAAGGTCGTGGTAGGCGACAAGCGACTTCATGGTGGTAGCCAAAGCCGCTACCGAGCTTTCCATACGCTTGAGCAGGATGGTGCGCATGATGCCGACGAAATTGGCGTTGCGCTGCTTGAGCCGTTCGGCGGAATCCTTTTCCCCGGTCTCCACGCCGAAGGACTCGAGCTGATACACGGCGAAGTTGAGGTGCTCGATTGCGTCTATAACGTCGCGGTAGATGTCACCATACAGGCTTTGCAGGCTGTAGCCCACGGCCTTCGGTATCTCATGCTCGGGGAAGCGTAACGGCTGCCCGCCAACCTCCATTGGTTCGCCTGCCTGCTGCATGGCACGGATATCGTGGCGCGTGCGCCGCACCAGACTGAGCATCATGGCATCGAGCAACCCGGAGCCGCCGCCACCCTTCTCAATTGCCTGGAAAGTAGATTGCAGATTGGCAATCGGCCCCCTGCCGGCATACCAGGTGTCGTCGCTGCGGGTAATCAGCATGAGTTGATTATAGAGGTCCCAGATCGTGTTATTCACCGGAGTGGCTGTCATCAACAGCACACGCTTGTCCGGCGCGCCGCCACGGATTATCTCCATGAGAGCCCTGTAGCGCTTCGTGTTCGGGTTGCGGAAGTTGTGCGACTCGTCCACAAGGACGATGTCAAACTTGTCCTGGTAACGTTTCAGGCGTTTGGCGCTTCTCTCCTGCTCTAACGCTGACGGCAATTCGTCGAGGTCAACCATCTGCGGCAGCGATTCCATGGTGACCGTCTCGCCCTGGATGCCGTATGTCACGAGCTTGTCCTGTCTCCAGTTATCCTCAAGCTGGGCGGGACATACGATGAGTGCGCGGCACTTGACGCCATCGCGACGTTTGGCGAACTCTCCCAGTACTCCCAGTCCCTCATATGTCTTGCCCAGGCCGACAGAGTCGCACAGCATTGCCCCCCAGTGGCGCTCCATCAGGGTAAGGCAGCGTTGCACGGCGTGTTGCTGGAAGCCGGCAAGCTTGTTTGCGATGTCTTCCGAAAGGCCAAGCTCAAGGAACCGGCCGTAGGCGGCATGGAGGGACTTCAGAAATACCTGCCAGGGCGTGTAGCGGCGGCCGAAGAGAACGCATTCCTCGAGCCGGTCGATGAACTCCTGTTTGCAGTCCTGCCCGAACTCCCACTTGGAGTCAAACCAAACCTCAAGCTGGCGCACCAGGGGTGAATCGAAGATGGCCAGGTTCAACTCGGCGTTGCCGGCAAGGCCGCTCTTGGTCAGGTTGCTTGAGCCTACCGCCGCATAATCACCCAGGTCACCGGCGAACAGATAAGCCTTGGCATGCAAGCGTGTCTTCGGAGATTGGAAGTCCAACACCTTGCCCGCTGCCACCTTGCCAGCGTCAGCACCAAGGAAGCGCCGTACTTCGACCCCATCGCGTTTCAGAAATGACACCATCGCTCGAACACGCTCCCAGGCGACGAGGCTGAAAGCCTCGCTGGACTTGTCCTCGCCACGATCGAGCAGCGCCTTACGCTCCTCATGGCTGAGCAGCAGCCAGGGATAGCCGCCATCAAGGAACGTATACCAGTCGACTGACTCCGCCGGGCCCTGAAGCTCGTCAACCTCCTTCGGGCCGGCCAGAACATCACGAGGGCCGCGACGGCTCATAAAAGGCCGTTCGCCGAGGAGCAGTTGTACAGATTCCGCCTTTTCCAGCCCATCGCTCAGCGAGAGGAAGCCGTCCGGTGTCAGATAGGCGGTGGCGATGCGGACGTGCTTCGGGAGCACTCGCTGTAATGCGCCGAGGAGGTGGTGTCCCATGGAGCCAGTTGCGGTATCGTTGGCTATGGGAAGCAGTGGGTTAGTCATCGATATCACCCTCGTCACGCTGAGAAGCTGCATCAATTCTGGTGGCCCAACTACTTAACATGCTTGCTTGCGCATTATCGAGACCGTAGAGGTGTGCTGCAATGGCTTCAATTTCGTCTTGGGAGGAGCATGTCGAGGGCTCAGATAAGACTGACAATTGTCGTGCAACTTCAGTTCCCGGCTGAACAATTGGCAAGGGAAATACGTTGCTATCGATAAGGCGCAAGTAACCTCCGCGTATGGCCGTCGATATGTATCTCGCGGCAAACTCTAGCACGTTGGAATTCAACAGAGAAACGAGCCACCGCGGCCCGTTGGCCAAATAGGCGCTGTTCCCCAGGAAATGTCCCCCACTGTCCCAAGCAAAACGCATGTTAGGAGTGATGTCCGGCCAGATGATCTTGTGGCGTCCGAACTCATGATAATAGTCCGCCGCCCACCGAGACATTGCATACCATGGGTAGATACCACGTTTTACCTCAGGACGCTTCTCAAGTGCGTCCTTGAAGCCTTCAACATGGCGAAACAGTGCGGGATATTCTGCAATAGGCAAAGACCACGGGACGTGGATCACGAACAAACCAGCCCAATTAGCCTGCCAGCGCTTGATATCTTTTCCTCTCAGCCAAGGCCTTATCATTCCGGCGGAACGCTGGTCTTCGGCTACCAATTCGTCATGCTTCTTCTGGTCGATGACGAATGCTTCATTCAACCCCGTAGTTAACCCACGATAGATCTTGCCATCAACAAAGTTCCCAAACGGTACACCTTGCTCCATGATCTGGTGGAAAAGCTTCACCAATGCCGGGTCTTCTAAAACCCAGCCTTCCTTCCGCAGAAGTACTTGAGGGTATCCGCCGTGTCCCGATTCTCCAAGTAGGCGTTCCAGCCCCTCAAGGGCCAGGCGCACGTTCTCCGCGTTGATTATCTTGCCTTCGTTCGTGAGCTGAATACGAATGGGGACGGCGAGGTCGGCAACCTGCAAGGTGTTATCCCTCGGTTGTCCGCCGTTTCTCTTCCCTACCAGAACCGCCGGGTACGCAGCCACCGGCTTATCTCCTGTCTCAAACAAAGGCAGGTCGCCGAAGTCGATCACACGCTGAAGGTTCAGAGCTCCCGCTAGTTTGCCCCTCAACCCTTCCCCGTACCCAGCCCGCATGTACTTGTTCGACGTGATGAACGACAGCCAGCCGCCGTCCCTCAATATCTGCAGGGCCCGCGCGTAGAAGAATACGAGTAAGTCGGCGGTGCCTGAATATACCTCGGGGAAGGCCTGCATGTAGCTTTCCTGGTCTTCGGAGTCTAGCTTCTCCTGCCGTACATAAGGCGGGTTGGCTAAAACAATATCGAAGCCGCTGGAAGGCGGCTCGAATACCTCGAAGAACGACACCGGCCACAGGAAAGGCTTCTGGTACGGCGCGTCTGGCACGAGTCTCTTGAGGTGTTCCTCCATCACAGTGACGCGGGCTTTGACCTGGGCAGCTTTCTTGCTCGACGTGATTCCTGAATGGTACTGCGCTTCTTCCTTTGCGCGGCCCAATTCCGCCTCAAGTTGATAGCGGATGATGCGGTTCTGGGCATTGGCGATATTGTCACGCAGCTCTTTGAGCCTCCCGGGGTCCTCCTGTGTACCCTCGAACTCGCGCTTCCACTGCTCTATCCGTCGTTGCTCGAAGCCCACTTTCCCCTGCAACTCCAGGGGCGCCTTATACGCGCCCTGCGGCAGCGAGCCGCTGAATGATATTCCTGCGGCACGATCTACCAGAGAGTCCCCGGCGACGACGCGGAAATCGAGGTTGGGCAATGGATCGAAGGTGTGCGGGTCGTCGTGGTCCAGAACGAGCGAGAGCCACAGGCGCAACTGACAGATGTCCACCGCTTCGGGGTTGATGTCAACGCCGTAAAGGCTCCCCTGTATAGCCCGCCTCTTCCATTTCTCGACCTGTTCTTCTTCCCGGTCGGCATAGTTCTGCTTTGTATGCCACATGCCGCGGCGGAGCTGCACGATCTCGTGCATCATGCCCAGGAGGAAAGCGCCAGAACCCACTGCGAGATCGCAGACGCGGACACCTTCCAGGGCCTGCACAAACTTCTCCTCGAGAATGGGCTCAAGAGACAGTTTGCCCTCTTCCGGCTCATCGGCGGTACGCCGCAGTTTGTCGATAATGTCTTGTTCGGCGCCTGTCATGTCCCGCAGATAGCCATCGAGGACCTGGCGGCACATGAAATGGACGATCTCGCGCGGAGTGTAGTAGGTGCCGCTGTCATGCCGCTCATCACCCTGGTACAGATTCTCGAAGACGCGGCCCAGCAATTCGGGATCAGGGTCTATTGACTGATCGTCCGGCGTCGATTCCCGCGTCGTGAACCGGTAGCGAGAGAACAGGCCGAGGACTGTCATATCTTCGTTTGGATCAAAGACCTCGTCGGGAAGACTAACCGGGCCTCCGGCTTCGACGTCATACTCGAGCTTGTTCTTGCGGAACAGGCCGCCGTTAAGGTAAGGCGTCTGGCCCAGCAGGTCTCGCACGTCCTTTCCGGGTCTTTTGAGGGCCATGCCTTCGAAGAAAAGCCTGGTCAGCAGTCCGGCATAGTACCCGCCAATAGCCTGGCTGCGTTTGGGCCACAGGTCCAACAGGTACGTCATTGAGCCCTGGCCGCTGCCATCGTAACCCAGCCAGCGCTTGGATTGCAGGAACCAGAGGAAGAGTATGCGTCCCATCTGCCGCGTAGCCCAGGCATGGCGTTGGCCCTCGCTCATCTCCTTCACGAATGGATGTCCAGGGTTGGAGGTCTTCAGAGCTTCCGCCAGTTTGTCCCGGACGGAGGCGTACTGCTGGTAGAACACCTTGGTGACGCGCTCGACGCTGAAGGCCTTCTGCCAATGTTCCGATACCTGGCGCAACGAAGGGCTGGAGGGCAGCGCGAGTTCTGCGAGCAACTCCCTGTGGAACCGGGTGGGCTTCATGAGATCGACTGCGGCGCGTATGGTCGCGACCGGCCCCTGCCCCTTGCCTTCGGTGGCGGCCCTTGGCAGCACGAACTCGGCCTCGGTAGCTACCATCGAGGCATCCTGAACCATGATGAAGAGCGAACGGGAGTCTTGCTGGTGCTCCACCAGGGCGCGGGCGATGCGACGGCGGGCGCGGTCCCGCTCGTGGGGCCGCTCGCCCCATTGGTTCACCACGGCTACGTAGAGGCCAGCAGTGCCTGGGTCGGCGGTGACGCTTCCCACGCGATACAGGCCGAGCACTCCGAAACGGTCGGTTCGCTGGTTGAAAAAGGCGACCAAGGGCGTAACGTGTTTGCCCAACAGGTTTTCCGGAGACACTTCCGGCTTGAATCCCAGGATGGAGACCAGCGGCGTCGCCTTCTGAGGGTTGCCGCCGAAGGCCTTCAGGGATTCTGCTATCTGGCTGAGTTCAGGCATGGTGGCACATCTCAAGTCCAATGCTGCTTGTTTGAGATGTTCTTAGAACCATCTGCCGTGTGATCCCTTCGCAGTTTACGCCCGCCTCGCGGGGTAGATAGGCAGCCACGATTGCCGCTTCAAGACTTCTCAGCAACGGTCTGCTGGACTGCTTGTCACGGATCCTCGCTCTGGGGGCCATCCTACGCGCACCAGAAATCCTTGTCAACGTTGTCGCTCACTTCAATCCATAGTACTTCTTACTGGGATTTTTCCTCGAAAAGGACTCGAGTAAATCCAGGAGCACGAACATACGTTGCCAACGCTCGGAAACCTGACGAAGCGTCGCTCCAGGAGGGATGGCGAGTTGATCCAGCGCTTGCCGATGCTGCAGCTTTGGAGCCGCAAGATCAATGGATGCAGACAACGTATCTCTTGGTCCTGCTCCTGCCGAACTGTGCCTCGCCCTCAGCACAACAAGCTCTCCCTCGCTGCAACCCGCGTGCGGCACCATGATGAACAGGAATCGCCGCTCCTCGGCATGCTCGACCAACGCACTCGCAACAGCGCTTCGGGCTCGGTCACGGTGCGAAGGCCGGTCGCCCCAGGTGGTCAGAACGGCAACGAACAAGCCGACGGAGCCGAGATCGACCGCCACCTTCCCGACCCGGTAAAGGCCCTGGACTCCCAAACTATCGTCGCATTGACTGAAAGATGCAACAAGCGGAGTAGCAGAGCCCGCGAGCAGGTTGACCGGCGAATGCTCGGGCTTGAACCCCAGGATGGAGGCCAGCGGCGCAGCCTTCTGGGGATTGCCGCCGAAGGACTTGAGGGATTCCGCTATCTGGTTGAGTTCAGGCATATCGGTAGTCGGCATGCTTGACCGTTCTTGTCATTGATGACCGATCGGAGCGTACCATATTAGTGTACTATTGGCGTCAAGGGGGGCTTGGCAAGGATTGCCAGGTACGGATCGCTTCGACAAAGTCTTTGAACGACGTGGTTGGGGAGTGCGGTGGGATTGCTGGTTCTCCTCTCTTTTAGTTGCATTCCCATCACAGGGCTACCAGCCATATTTTCGAGTGTTTGATGACTGGCAGTGTAGCGCCCTGAAAAGAGACTTGCTACGAAAAGAGAATAGCAGGAGACCAGTTCATGGCTTGTCGGGACTGAATTCCTTAGTTTCCCATGTTCGATATTCTGCAACAGCTTCATTCGTCAAGACGTCAAAATACGGTGGGGGTTCTTTCGGTCCCGTTTCGTCCCCGGCGCATCCACTGGTTCTTGGACCATGCCAACCGTCTTTCCCAGCGCAGCGGTCATGTACTGGTTCAGGCTCACACCCTCCACAAATGCCCTGTCCGCCAGTGCACGGTGCAGGGATGACGGTATCCTCAGTCTGATCTGTCCGCTATGGCTGCTCGGCGAGGGCTCCGGTATGTTGATTCCCCGCTCCAGATTCGACTTGAGCCACTCTTCCTTGGCATCCTGGATTTCGGCAGCGGCTTCCTGGGGCGATCCTCCGGTAGTCATGCAATGAGGCAACTCTGCAATCCTGGCCACCCAGTATACTCCGTCGCCATCGTCCCACTTTTCCAGTATGATCCGATAGGGTAACCCGAGATAATATGCCAGGTCCTTAGCTCTTCCTTCAGTTGTCAATCTTTCCTCCCGTTGTGTCCCAGGCTTTCGATAATCTCAAGCAATTCAATGACGTACGCGCTCTTGATAGGGTTCTCCCTCTTATATGTGAGCACATGACCCCCGATTATTGCCTTCGGATGTTTGCTGCCCTCTTCAATGTAACCAAACGCGCGAACGAGACTCTCGAACTCCTCCTTGGAGATATTCCTGCCGCGACTCCGGCGGACCTTCTCCAAGCGTTTCTTCGAGCTCGTCATCATGTCATTATGGTACCACTGGCGGTGTCATCCAGTCAACGCGGGGCCTCCGGATTTTCTCGCTCTTGTGTTCTCTCCCACAATGGGGCGAGGAGAGGAGGGCCATGATTCTGTCACCTTCTTTCAGATACGGGGTTCCGCCATGACGGACTGGCTACCGGCTTCCGCCGGTATGACGAGGGGATACGGGTTGCCTGTTGGTGGTGGCTCGTCCCGACTCCATCGGGGACTGCGGATTGCTTCATCCCGATAGCATCGATGATTCGCAATGACGGAGGAGGACGGGTTGCCCGATTACATACGGACAAGGGGCGTTCCACGAATGCTATAATGCAGCAGCAGAGGAAACAGGGAGTGCGAAAATGACGTTCACCGCCTACGTTGAATTGAACCCGGAAACGGGACTGTACGTTGGAATCGTGCCCGGGATTCCGGGGGCCCGCGCTCAAGCGCCAACATTGGATGAACTCCAAAAGAACCTGAAGCAAGTTCTGGAGTTGTGCCTCGCAGAGCACGCCGGGGAGGACCTCGCCCTTCCCAAGTTCGTGGGACTGCACCAAATCGAGGTAGCCTTATGACGAAGCTTCCCGTTGTCGACTTCAGGACAATGGAGTAGTTCCAGAATCAGGAGAGACACGAAATTGCGCTTTTCAAACTTGTTTGGCAAGACCCTGCGCCAGGCCCCGGCCGATGCTGAAACGATAAGCCACCAGCTTCTGGCGAGGGCGGGGATGATATCCCAGGTCTCCGCCGGCGTGTATTCCTATCTGCCGCTGGGCTACCGCGTCCTGCGAAAGATCGAACAGATCATCCGCGAGGAGATGGACAAGGCAGGCGGGCAGGAACTGCTCATGCCCACGCTCCAACCCGTGGAGTTGTGGCAGACTTCCGGCAGGTTCGGCCCCTTTGGGAAGACGCTGTTCACGCTGAAGGACCGCAAGGAGCACATGCTGCTGCTAGGGCCGACCCATGAAGAAGTAATCACGGACCTCTTCCACCGGCACGTGCAGAGCTATCGCGAGCTTCCCCTGCTGATGTACCAGATACAGAACAAGTTCCGTGATGAACCAAGGCCGCGCGGCGGGCTGCTCAGAGTCAGGGAATTCATCATGAAGGACCTCTACAGCTTCGACGTGAACGAGGCCGGACTGGACATCAGCTACCAGAAAATGGTCGCCGCTTACCAGAACATCTTCCGGCGTTGCGGCCTTCCCGCCGTCCAGGTAGAAGCCGATAGCGGCGCGATCGGCGGCAAGGATTCCCACGAGTTCATGCTTCTGGCCGAAACCGGCGAGGATGAAGTGATACAGTGCCACGGCTGCAATTACACCGCGAACGCGGAGAAGGCACAGGTCCGCAAGCCTCCCGTGCCGGAAGAGAAAACACTTCCTCTGGAGGAAATAGCGACTCCGGGCGTGAGCACCATTGCCGACCTGTCCCGGTTGTTGAATGTCCCTTTGAGCCGGATGCTCAAGGTTGTCTTCTACGTGGCCGACGGCGCGATAACGCTGGCGGTCATCCGGGGAGACATCGATGTCAATGAAGTGAAGTTGAAGAACCTGCTGAAGTGCGCGGACCTGCGCCTGGCCACAGATGACGAACTCAAAGGAGCAGGCCTGGTGGCCGGTTTTTCCTCCCCCGTGGGCCTCAAGAATGTGAAGGTCATTGCGGACGATTCCATACACCTCGGGCAGAACTACATCGCAGGGGCAAACAAGCGGGATGCTCATCTTAAGAACGTCAACTTCCCCAGGGACTTCAACGTGGACGCCACAGGGGATATCGCGCTGGCCCGGGCGGGCATGGGGTGCCCCCGTTGCGGCCAGGCATTCCGCTCTGCGCGCGGAGTCGAGGTCGGTCATGTGTTCAAGCTGGGAACGTTCCTCAGCGAACGGCTGGGCGCCCTGTTCCTCGACGAAAGCGGTGTTTCACGGCCGGCAGTAATGGGCTGTTACGGCATCGGCCTGGGCCGTCTCATGGCGGCGGCTGTGGAGCAGAACCACGACGACAAAGGAATGGTCTGGCCGGCCCCGATAGCGCCGTACCACGTCTACCTTTGCGCCCTGTCCAACGACAAGCCGGATGTCCTGGCCGCTGCTGAAGGTCTGTACAGGGAGATGACCGAGGCCGGAGTTGAAGTCCTGTACGACGACCGCACCGAGTCGCCGGGGGTGAAATTCAATGATGCCGACCTTCTCGGCCTGCCCATCAGGTTGACCATCAGTCCGAGGACGCTGAAGACGCAGAGCGTCGAACTGAAACGACGCACGGCCAAAGATGCTGAGTTCAGACCGCTGGGCCAGGCAGTTCAGACACTGAAGGAATGGCTGGCCGGGTGAGGAAGATGGGCGGTGGTGGGGATAAGGGCACCCTCACCCCTTTCGGCATATACAGGGCGGGGCACGGGTTGCTTCGATCCTTCGGACGCTTTGAATGACATGTTTTCACAAGCCTTGAGCGAAGCGACTATGGTGAGGGTGAAAAACGAAGTGAGGCACTCCCTCACTGATCTTCCTCACACAGGGGCGGTTCGCGAAGCGGCTGATTGCGAGATCGCCAGACTGGCCTAACCTCAACTTCCCCACACAGGGGCGGTTCTCGAACCGCCCCTACAGGACGGATGACCGGCTGTCGGCGGAGGCCATGAACTTCAAGTGTCCCGCGAAACGTCAGGCCCGCGGGCCTGAATCCGGGAAACCCTGTTTCACTGGCACTCTGGATACCGTCTTTCTCGCCGTTATGACGAATTGACGCCGGTTCTTATCCATGTTTCGCGGGAAGCTATGAACTTCCCTGTTGCTGGCTACCAGCTACCTGCTACCCGCTAACTGCTACCAGCTACCTGCTATTGGAACCCCTGTGGGTCCACTTTACTATGTTCTGAGGACCGCCCCGAGCTTGCTGGAAAGGGCCTCCAGCATTTTCTGCTGCACCCGGTTGACTTCTTCGTCGGTCAGGGTATGGTCGGCTGACTGGTAGACCACGCGGAAGGCGAGAGACTTTTTGCCCCCGGGCACCTGGCCGCCTTCGTAGACATCGAACAGCATCACCTGGTTGACCAGCGGCAACCCCCTGACAAGCTCAACAATATCCTGGTACCTGACTCCCATGTCCACTATCACCGCAATGTCCCTCGATGTGCTGGGGAAGCGCGGCAGCGGTTCGTACTTGAACTCGGCGGACACCACGGAAAGAAGCTTTTCGAGGTCGATCTCGAACAAATAGAGCGGCCCAGAAGCCTTGAAATTCTCCACGACCCTGGGATGCACCTCGCCCAGCACGCCCAGCGGGACCTTGCCCGAGAGCCCCCTGGCGCCCCTGCCGGGACTCATCCCGGCATCCTCGGCAGCCACGAACGTCACCTCCACCCCCAACCGCTCAAATACAGCTTCGGCAATACCCTTGGCATCGAAGAAATCGGCAGGCCTGTCCTTCGTACGCCAGGAGACAGGCTGGCGAGAACCGGAAAGAACTACCCCCAGCATCTCCACTTCTTCAGGAAGATTCCCCTTGCGCGGCATATACACCCTGCCTATTTCGAACAACCCGATTTGTTCCTCGTACCGTTGATTGGAAGCAGTGTTAGCCAGAAGCCGGGGCCGCAAAGAGGTGCGCAGGCATTCGAACTCCCTGCTCATCGGGTTCGCTATTGGCACAGGCTGCGGTCCGGGAAGGCTCATGTCCTGCGTGGTCCTGCTCAAGCTTTCCAGGCTGGTCAGCGAGTAGTTGATGACCTCCTGCAAGCCGCAGGCGGTCAGTATGGCGCCAAGCCGTTCCTTCAGCAACAACCCGGGGGAGGGCTGAAAGGCCGGTATCGGGGCGCAGATCATGGAGGTGGGAATCTGATCGTACCCCACGATCCGGGCCACCTCTTCGATCAGGTCCGCACTCTGGTTGATGTCAGCCCGCCAGAATGGGACCGTTACGTCAAGTTCATCGGCTGAGATCGCCCTGCAAACAAAACCAAGAAGTTCGAGGGTTTCTTTCGTTTGAGGCAACCGTATCTCTGTCCCCAGGAGCCGGTTAAGCTCGATATTCGAGAGATGCACCGGCTGGCGTGCCTTCTTGCCCGGGTAGACATCGATGATGCCTTTGGCAGCCTGGCCTCCGGAGGTCTCGATGATCAACCGGGTCGCCCTGAGCAAGGCCGTGACAGCAAGTTCGGCAGGAAGTCCCTTCTCAAACCTCATCGATGCCTCGCTGCGCATGTTCAACGCGCCGCCCGTCCTGCGAATCGAGGCAGAGTTGAAGTTGGCCGATTCCAGGAGCACGGTCTTTGTGTGTTCGGAAACCTCGCTGTTCAGGCCACCCATTACCCCCGCCACCGCCACGGCACGAGAACTGTCAGCTATGACCAGCATGTCCGGGCTGAGCTCACGGCTGACTCCATCAAGAGAGATTATCGTCTCATCCTTCCGGGCCCGGCGCACGATGATCCTGCCGTCCGAGATGAAGCTGAAATCGAAGGCGTGGAGCGGCTGACCGTATTCCAGCATCACATAGTTGGTGACATCGACAACGTTGTTTATCGGCCTCATGCCGCAAAGTTCCAGGCGCCTTTGCAGCCATCTCGGAGATGGTCCGATTTTGATGCCTTGAATCACAGTGGCAGTGTATCTCGGGCAAAGGTCGGGATCTGCTATGTCCACGCCAGCCAGCTTGCCGACGGGGGTATCGTTCTCGGGATATTCAACGTCCGGCGCCCGCACCATCAGATTGCTAAGCGCGGCCAGTTCGCGGGTTACGCCCAGCACTGACATGCAATCAGGCCGGTTTGGCGTGACTTCAACATCCAGTACCTTATCGCCCATGTAGTCCTGGAGCGGCTGTCCCAGCGGAGCATCGGTCGGCAGCACCAGTATGCCTTCGTGACTCTCCGACAGCCCTAATTCCTTCTCCGAACAGACCATTCCTTCCGATACTACCCCGCGGATCTTTGCAGGTTTCAGTGCGGCCGTTTGGCCTGTGTGACCGTCTATCAGCCTGGCTCCCACCGAGGCAAAGGCAATCCTCTGGCCAGCAGCCACATTGGGTGCGCCGCACACGACAGTGGTCTTGCGGTCGCCCAAATCCACGGTGACAAGCCTGAGCCTGTCCGCATTCGGGTGAGGTTGAACATCCTGGACGAGGCCCACCCTGACGTTCTCCCAAGAGCCGCCGATGACCTCGATACCCTTAACTTCAAGGCCTGCCTGGGTCAGTTTGTCAGTCAGGGATTCGAGGGAAACCAAATCGACGTATTCCCTCAACCATGAAAGTGGTACGCGCATCAGAACAATCTCCTGAGGTCAGCCTCCCGTGCGCTAGAAGCGCCTGAGGAATCTCATATCGTTGCTGTAGAAATGGCGGATGTCTTCTATCCCGTATCGGAGCATTGGTATCCGTTCGACGCCCATTCCGAAGGCGAAACCGCTGTACACCGATGGATCGCAGCCCATCCTGCGCAGGACCTCGGGGTGGACCATGCCCGCGCCAAGTATCTCGATCCAACCGCTGCCTTTGCAAAGACGGCACCCTGCCCCCCGGCACACGAAACAGTCAATGGCCATTTCTACGCCGGGTTCGACGAACGGGAAGTAGTCGCAGCGGAATCTTGCCTTCCTATCGGCCCCGAAAAGCCGCCTGGCGAACTCGAACAGAGTCCCTTTGAGGTCGGCGAATGTGATGTTGGTGTCTATGGCCAGACCTTCCACCTGGTGGAACATCCACTCGTGGGTGGCGTCAGTGGCCTCGTACCGGTACACTTTGCCCGGGACGACCACCCTTACCGGAGGGCGTCTGCTTTCCATTGTCCGTATCTGCATGGGCGAGGTGTGGGTCCGCAACAGGACCTTCTGGTCGCTCTGCTCCAGAGTCTGGTTTACCCACAGCGTTGCCCACATATCGCGGGCCGGGTGGTCCCTGGGGATATTCAGCGCTTCGAAATTGTAGTATTCCGATTCGACTTCCGGACCTTCCAGCACTTCGAATCCCATTCCGGTGAAGACCTGGCATACTTCCCGCACAGCCTGTGTGGTGGGATGCAGCCGTCCGATGGTGACAGGGTGGCCGGGGAGAGTCACATCGAGCTTCTGAGAGGCGGTGGCGGCTGCCAGTTCGGCCTCTTTCAGGCTTTCTAATCGAGCCTTGTAGGCCGCCTCAAGGGAAGACCTGGCTTCGTTGGCCGCCGCACCCACGTTTTTCCTGTCTTCGAGCGAGAGTGAAGACAGGGAGCGTAGGGATTCCATAACCGGGCTCTTCTTGCCTAAACAGGCGATCCGCCATGCTTCAAGCTGCTTGAGGTCGGAAATGGAACGGAGTTCTTCCTCGGCCCTGGCCCGTGCTTCCTGGACACTTGCTGTAATCTCTGCCATGGCAATCCGCTTCTTACAACAAAACGGGTGAGGCAGATTAGTGGTCCCTTACCTCACCCTTTGTATATTCCCAACGATGTTGGAATTGATGTGACTTGTTATGACTGAACTGCCGGTGTATGTTCCTTTACCAGGGCTACCAGCTTGGAAAATGCGTCGATATCTGTGACCGCCATGTCTGCGAGCACCTTGCGGTTAAGGTCTACGTTGGCCTTCTTCAGCCCCTCGATAAACCTCCCATAAGGCATACCGAACGACCTGCAGGCCGCGTTTATGCGGATTATCCATAGCCGGCGCATGTCGCCCTTGCGCTCTCTGCGGTGGGCGTAAGCATAACTCAGGGCATGGACCATTGACTCATGAGCACGTTTGAACAGGCGATGCCGCTGGCCGCGATGGCCTTTGGTCAGCGCCAGAACGCTCTTATGATGCCTTCTGGCCTTTACGCCCCCTTTTACCCTTGGCACGGAAGTATCCTCCTAAGACTGTGGCAATGGAAAAATTCGAAAACGGGACTTACCGGTTATGCCCCGTACGGGATTAGCCTGCTAACCCGAACCCTGTCCCTGCCGCTCAGCGGCGAAAGGCTGTCGTACTGCCGCTTGACCCTCTTCGGCTTGTTGCGCCGGAGATGGCTTTTACCCTGCCTGGTGCGAAGTATCTTGCCGGTGGAGGTCACGCGAAAGCGCGCCTTCGCCCCTTTATGGGTCTTCAACTTGGGCATCTAAAAACTCCTAGGCGGTAACGCCTGTCTTTTCCGCCGGCTTCGCGGCCGGTTTTGCTGCTGGCTCTGCTGGCCCTTCTTTTTTGGAGGCCCTGGCAGCAGTCTTTACTGTTGACTCTGCCGGTCCTTCCTTCTTGGGAGCCTTGGTTGGTGTTTTTGCTTTGGCCGGGGCGAATATCACCCCGAGAGTATTTCCTTCCATTGCCGGCGGCCTATCGGGCACCGCCACATCTTTCAGGGTTTCGCCGACTCTCTGAAGAAGGGTCCAGCCCCTATCCTGATGCGCCATCTCCCTGCCACGGAAGACGACCATGACCTTTATCTTATCGCCCTCGGCCAGCATCTTCTGCGCATTGCGCAACTTCGCTTCGAGGTCGTGCTCGCCGATCTTCGGCCTTACCTTAACTTCCCTTACCTGGCTGAGGTGCTGACCTTTCTTGGACTGCCGCTCCTTCTTCGCCTGTTCGTACTTGAACCTGCCGTAATCTATTATCCGGCACACAGGCGGCTGGGCGGTGGGCGCTACTTCTACAAGATCCAAGCCGTGCTCTCTGGCCAACGCCAAGGCTTGAGGCACAGGCATTATGCCTAATTGCTTTCCTTCATCATCGACCACCCGAACTTCTCTGGCCCGGATCCATTGGTTCACCCGCAGTTTAACTATAAGTTGCTTTCCTCCGCAATGCGCGCACTCTCCGCGCACGATATCTATGGGTGAATATAGCATATGGAGGCGTGCCAAATCAAACAGTGGCAGCCCATTGGACTAACCTGACAGGGAATGCCTATCATAGGACAATATGTTCCTGCCTACGACGCGCAAAGAAATGGAAGACCTGGGATGGACCCAGGCGGACATCATCCTGGTAACCGGCGACAGCTACATCGACAGCCCGTTTTTCGGCATCGCCGTTATCGGCAAGGTGCTCCATCACGCGGGCTACCGGGTCGGGGTGATCGCACAGCCCGACATCCAATCAGAAGAAGACATCTGCCGACTGGGCGAACCCGGACTGTTCTGGGGTGTCTCCGGCGGCAGCATAGACTCCATGATCGCCAACTATACCGCGCTGAAGAAGAAGCGCAAGAGTGACGACTACACCCCAGGCGGGATAAACAACCGGCGTCCGGACCGGGCAACGATCGCTTACGCCAACCTGATCAGGCGCTTTTTCAAGAATACCAGGCCGATAGTCCTTGGAGGCATCGAGGCCAGCCTGAGGCGCATCGCGCATTACGACTACTGGTCCGACCGGGTACGTTCATCCATACTCCTGGATGCCAAGGCAGACTACCTGCTCTACGGCATGGCCGAGAAATCCGTATTGGAGTTTGCTAAGGCGCTCAGGCGGGGAACTGACGTCCGCGAGACCAAAGGATTATGCTACGTCTCGAATGGGCCACCTTCGAAGAACGGCACCACGAACTACCTGGAACTTCCCACTTACGAGACGGTATCCCGGGACAAGACCTCATTCGTCGACATGTTCCGCACCTTCTATCAGAACAATGAACCACTTACAGCCACGGGCCTGTACCAGAAACACGGGACAAGGTACCTCGTCCACAACCCGCCCGGGGCGTATGAGACGCAAACTGAACTGGATGCGGTTTATGCACTGGACTTCGAGCGGGCCCAGCACCCGCATTATGAACGCCAGGGCAAGGTAGCCGCACTGGAAACGGTCCGCTTTTCCATCGCCACGCATCGCGGCTGCTATGGCGAGTGCAACTTCTGTGCCATAGCAGTCCATGAGGGCAGGACGGTGCGCTGGAGAAGCATGCACTCCGCCGTGTCTGAAGCAAGGACCCTCGCGAAGTATCCGGACTTCAAAGGCTATATCCTGGACCTTGGCGGGCCCACGGCAAACATGTACGGGTTCGAATGCCAGAAGAAGCTTCAGAAGGGGGCCTGCCGGGACCGGCGCTGCCTCTATCCCGCGGTGTGCCCCACCCTCGAAGCCGACCACAGTCACCAACTCGCACTGCTGCGCAAAGTCCGGAGCATTCCAGGAGTAAAGAAGGTGTTCGTGGCCTCGGGGATTCGCTACGACCTGCTGCTCAACGACAAGGACCATGGCCTGGAGTACCTGGAAGAGGTCGTCGAGGAACACGTCTCCGGTCAACTGAAGGTAGCTCCCGAGCACACAGAACCCGGCGTGTTGAAAGCCATGGGGAAACCGGGCCCCGTCTCCCTGCTGCAGTTCAAGAAGTTATTCGACGACATGAGCCGCGAGGCTGGCAAAGAACAATTCCTCACCTACTACTTCATCGCGGGCCACCCTGGCTGCACCGACAAAGACATGCACAGCCTCAAGCGTTTCGCCAGCCGGGACCTGAAGACAAACCCAAGACAGGTGCAGATATTCGTCCCCGCGCCATCGACCTATTCCGGCGTGATGTATTACACCGGCATGGACCCGTTCAGCGGCAAGCCTCTCTTCGTGGAAAAGGATGCCAGGGCCAAGGAGAGGCAAAAGGAAGTCCTGGTGAGCCCAGCGCAGCGACGTCCTGGGTCAGACCGGCATGTTCGCGCTCATCGCGGGCGGGGGAAGCCGCGGGGACACGGAAAGGGGAGCAGAGGATAGAAGCAATGGGTCCCCCGGCCTTCGTTCCTCTTTGCGGAGGGAACGAGGGGAGGTTACGGTGAGCGGCGGGTGAAGGGTTGCGTCCGCATTGGCACGCCCGGGAACACCCAGTGAGGCCATGACGGAGCATGGCCCTCCGAATCCGGGAACGGCCCATGCCCACTTCCGCCCAGATAACCCTTGCTTACAGCTCCAGCGACCTGCTGGTCGCGGCGCCTTTGGCGCGGGCTTTGAATGTCTCCAGCGACTGTGAACCGAGGTCTTCGCCGCTGCGCAGCCTGACGGAGACGGAACCGGCTTCCTGTTCCTTGTCCCCAACGATCAGCATGTAGGGTATCTTCTCCATCTGGGCCTGGCGTATTTTCGCGTTCATGCGTTCGGTCCGGGAGTCAACTTTAACCCTGAGCCCGTCAGACCGCAGTTCCTGCTGTACCTTCTTAGCGTATTCAATGTGACGGTCGGCAATCGGGATCAAGACGGCCTGGGCCGGCGCCAGCCATACCGGGAATGCTCCTGCATAATGCTCAATGAGGCAGCCCATGAACCTCTCCAGGCTCCCCAGCACCGCACGGTGCACCATGAATACCTGGCGCTCCTGGCCATCCGGGGCCACATACTTGACGTCGAAGCGTTGCGGCAAATTGAAGTCGACCTGGATGGTCGGGCCCTGCCACGACCTGCCGATGGCGTCCTTCAATTTTATGTCAATCTTCGGCCCGTAGAAGACTCCCTCGCCAGGGTCGATCTGATAGGGCACTTTCATGTTGTTGAGTACGTTGGCGAGAGTGTTGGTGGCATGCTCCCAGCCTTCGAGGGAACCGGTGTACTTTTCGGGCCGGGTCGAGAGATAGAGATCGTATTGGGCGAAACCGAACGTCTTCATCATGAAACGTACCAGGTCTACGACTCCCGAAAGTTCGGCTTCAAGCTGCTCGGGAGTGCAGAAGATGTGCGCATCGTCCTGGGTGAAGCCCCGGACCCTGGTCAGCCCGTGCAAAACGCCCGACCGTTCGTAGCGGTACACGGTGCCGAGTTCGGCGAGACGCATCGGCAGGTCCCTGTAGCTGCGCTTCTGGGTCTTGTACATCAATATGTGCCCCAGACAGTTCATCGGCTTGACGATGTATTCCTTCTCCTCCACCTTCATCGGGGAGTAGAGATACTCGCGGTAGAAGTCCCAGTGCCCCGAGGTCTTCCACAAGTCGACCTTGGCAATATGAGGCGTGTAGACGATGTCGTAACCGCGCCTGGCGTGCTCATCCTTCCAGAAGTCCTCGATGGTGCGGCGTATGGAGCCGCCGTTGGGGTGCCACATGACCAGGCCAGGCCCCGCTTCGTCATGGATGCTGAAAAGGTCCAGTTCCTTGCCAAGTTTCCGGTGGTCCCGCCTTGCCGCCTCTTCAAGCAGCTTCAGGTGATTTTCCAGGTCCTCCCGTGAAAGGAAGGCCACGGCATAAATGCGCTGCAACATTGGCCGGGTCTCGCTGCCCTTCCAGTAGGCGCCAGCGATGTTCATGAGCTTGAATGCCTTCACGCCGCCAGTTGACTTGAGATGCGGCCCACGGCAAAGGTCGACGAAGGAACCCTGCCGGTAAACGCTCACCTTCTCATCGGGAAGTTCATCGATCAACTCCAGCTTGTACGGCTGTGTGGCGAATATCTGCCTGGCTTCTTCCTTCGAGACTTCCTGCCTCGCGAAGAGGTGATTGGACTTGACTATCTCTTTCATCCTGGCTTCGATGGTTGCCAGGTCGTCGTTCGTCAGGGGGCGGGGAAGATCGAAGTCGTAGTAGAAGCCGTCCTCGATGGCCGGACCTATGCCAAACCTGGCCCCGGGAACGATAGACTGCACTGCCTCGGCCATTATGTGTGCCGCGGAATGGCGTAACTGCTCGAGTTCCGCCGCTGCCTGTTTCTGTTCGGTTGCCATGACACTTCCCTCAAAACAAGGCCTCCCGAACCACATCCGGTCGAGAGGCCCAGCGTAACGGCGAGAACATGTTCGTTGCAGGCCGTCCAGACGCGGACATCCTAGCAAAACGAGGTCGATAAATCAAAGGAGGTGTTTCAATATGACGTGCAAGGGACGAGTAAACTGGTCGCTCCGACGCGTATTGTGCAGACCGTGGCGGCCAAAAACCAGCCCCCTTGCCTGAACAGGCGAGGGGGCTAAACTAATAGGCGAGATGTCGGTTGAACGACCAGCTAGTCTCGACGCCGCCTGCCTTCTTTCATGGCTTTCATGTAGCTGATGAACGATTCCATTTCCATTGCCGGCAAAGTCATCGTTTCCAGCGTTCCCCTGGACCCCAATTCCATTGCCACCTGGGTGGCATTCCAGTTGTCATCCGCCCGGATGATATTCACAAAGTCATAGGGCCCCATGAGAAAATACTGGGAGAGTATCTCCACACCCATCGCCTCAACCTCCTTGTTCACTTCCTTGATCCTTTCCGGGTCATCCATGATCCTCTTCCTGCCCCGCTCGGTAAGCTTTGTCAGCATCAGGTACGTCGCCATGTCTTTGCCTCCGTCAGCGGCCTTGCCGCGCTATTATGTCCAATCTGCGTGTCCCGCCACAAAGATAACATGATTGGGCAGGCAATACAAAGTAGCCTGGGGGCAGGGGAATGGGCAAAACCCCAGGAGATTCGAAATGTTACCATGGAAGGAGTGCTCATTGCGAAAGAAGGAGGCCCGCGTTGTTCAGAGACTTCAAGGCTTTCATCACCAGAGGCAACGTACTGGACCTGGCTGTCGGAATAGTAATCGGCGCTGCCTTCACTGCCATCGTGAACTCGCTTGTGAAGGATATCATCATGCCCCCTATCGGACTGGCGCTGAGCGGCATCGACTTCGCCAGCCTCATGGCTATCCTTAAACAGGGAACGCCGCCACCTCCCTATCCCGACGCAGCCTCAGCCACGGCAGCAGGCGCCGTGACAATCAACTACGGTTCGTTCATCATGAGTATCATGAGCTTCCTCATCATCGCAGCCGTGATATTCTTCCTGGTGGTTCGCCCTCTGGCCAGGATGGCGGCATCGAAGAAGGTTGCTGCTGCACCGGCGCCCGCAACGAAAGACTGCCCCTTCTGCTTTACAGCTATCCCACTGAAAGCAGTAAGGTGCCCTAATTGCACTTCTGAATTGTCCAGGAGTTAGTCAGTAGTCGCCCTGCTGCGCTGTACCCGTCACGCCGACGCGCCTGAATAACGCCGGAGCCCGGCGCGCCAGAAGGCACGAGAGCCAGCGAGTAACAACGCGGCCAACAGCGCGGCCCCAAAGAACGTCTCCCTGTTGAGCCGCCCGGTCAGAGCCTCGGCAGGCACCGTGGTGGCGAAAGCGACCGGCACGATGAATGTGAGCCCGTAGCGCAACCAACCAGGATACAGGCTTACCGGCCAGCGGCCGGCCTCGTACATGCTCTGGAATATCACCAGGATGTTCTCTACACGTACGAACCAGAAAGACAGCGTGGCCAGGACCAGCCAGAAACTGTAGATAATGAAGCCGCCCGCGATCAGCATACCGACAAACTCAACCGCCTGCCACAATCCCAACCCCGTCCCAAGCCGGGTGAGCGCGGTGATCAAGACCGCCAGGCCAAGCCCGATATCGGTGAGTTTCCAGATATCGATCCGTTGTATGCTCACCACGAACTGCGCATCCTCGGGTTTGGTCAGTATGAAGTCCAACGTCCCATCCCGCACCGACTGGATAAACTGTTCCATGCCTGGCTGGACCAGCAGGCCAACGAAACCGCCCACCATGAAATAGACGCCTACCAGAGCCAGCATCTGATCAGCGTTCCAGCCTCTGAGATCATCGGTGAATGAAAAGACTATCGCCAGTCCGGCGAGAGATACGCCCAAACTGAGAACGGTCTGTAGCAGTTCGATAAGGAAGTTGAACCTGTAGGCGGCTTCGCCGATGACGCTGGTGCGGAGGAATGCGGCGAACAGGCGGAGGTACTTCACGCGCCCACCGCCGTATAGGCCCGCACGCCTGCCCGCCAGACTACCTTGAACAGCACGACGCCGATTACAAGCCAGGCTGCCTGGGCGGCCAATCCAAACAACGCCTGGTCGACGGTGAGCTTGCCAAGAAGAAGCTCCACGGGGAAACCGAGCATCCAGCGAAACGGAAGAAAGTCAGCCGCAATCTGGACAGAGCGAGGAAGTATGGTCAGAGGCGCAATCTGTCCTGAAAGGAACAGCATCATGACGAAGTACAGTTGGTTAATCGCGCTCACGCGGGTGGTCCAGAACGCTGCCTGCGCCAGGGTCCACTCCAATAGGAACCTGACCATGAAGGCCAGCACCAAAGCAGGTACAAAAAGCGCGACGGCCCATAACGGCGGAGCGATGGCGGCGTGGAAACCTGCCGCCATCGCGACTGCAACGACAAGAATGATCGGAAACGTTATCAGCTTGGAGGAGAGGTTGCCGGCAATGTCAGAATGGACCGGGTGGACCGGCCTGAGCAGAGCAGAAGAGAGTATCCCCTGGCGGATCCGGTACTCGAACTCATACATGATCCAGGTATAAGTCACCTGGTTGACCAGCATGAGCACGATGAAGTAAGCGGCAAATTCCCTGGTGGTGTAGCTGCCAACGCTGCCGCCTGTTCCCGTAGACACGACGGACCAGACAATCAGATAGACCAGTGGTTCAATCACCTGTCCGATCATCCAGATGAGCAGCGAGGCCCGGTACTGGAACATCATCACCACAGTGGTCTTGAACTGCTGGATATATAGCTCCGTCAATGCTTTCACTGGGCACCATCCGCGAATACCCGCTCGATGATTTCCTCGATGGGAGGGTCCTCGACCAGGAGGTCGATAACGGGCAGGTCGGCCAGCAGCCGCCCGGTGACGTGAGCCGTCTCGCCTTTGGGGACTCGAATTGTGTGACGGCCATCGGTGCAGGAAACGACCTCTCCATATGAGCGCAGGTCTGCCTCGCAATCGCCTAACTGCACCACTACCGTCTTGTGCGATGTGAACTTGTTTACAAGAAGGGAAAGGTCGCCATCGAACAGCAGCTTTCCGTGATGGATGACGATCACCCTGCGGCAGAGGCTGACAACGTCCGACATATTATGGCTGGTAAGAAGGACTGTAGCGCTGAACCGGCGGTTGTACTCTCCAATGAAAGCACGTATCCGCCGCTGCATTGTGACGTCCAGCCCGATAGTCGGTTCGTCAAGGAAGACAACGCTGGGACGGTGCAGGAGTGAAACGGCGATTTCGCATTTCATGCGCTCTCCCAGCGAAAGGTTACGCACTGGCTTTCGCAAGAGCTGCCCGAGGTCCAGCAGTTCGGTCAACTCGGCGACCATTCGCCTGTAATCACCGAGCGGGATGCGGTAGATGACCCTGTTCAAATCGAAGGAGTTCTGGGCGGGGATATCCCAGATTAACTGGTTCCGTTGCCCCATAACCAGAGTGATCTGCCTCAGAAACGCGCTTTCACGCTTCCATGGCACATAGCCCAGAACGGTAGCTTCGCCCGAGGTCGGATGGAGAAGGCCCGAAAGCATCTTCAGAGTAGTCGTCTTTCCGGCGCCGTTTGGACCCAGAAAGCCAACGATTTCCCCGGGGGCAACCTCGAAGGATATCCCGTCAACCGCAGGCACCTGGACCTTCCGTCTGCGGACCAGTCCCTGGAGAGCCGCTTTGGCGCCAGCCTCCTGTTGATTGACCACGTAGGTCTTCCTGAGGTTGCGTATGTGGACGGCGGATAGAGTCATGCCCTAGAGACAGATGCGCCTGAGTTCATCGACGATAGAGATCATTCCATCCGTATCGAGGGCACAGTATTCCTCCAGATCGCTTCTCATCTTCCCCGTTTTGCCCTCGGTGAGCCTGCCGCTCAATATCTGGAAAAAGGCGAGGCTCGCATCATCACCTTTGGCAATAGCCAGCCCGGCATAGCTCTTGCCGGTCAAGGCCGGGAGGACGCTCTTGATCGAGGCACTGCCTTTCTGCAACGGATGGTAGTAGGAGAAATCTCTGAACGGTTTGTACAGGTCGATCACTCTGCTGGAAACAACTTCGACCCACCCGGCATATTCGGGCAACGAGGCAGCGAGTTCCTTGAGCACCCCCAGCTCAAAAGTCTGGTTGTAGACCACCACGTTCCCACGGTCGCCCAGCTTCCGTCTAAGTTCGGCCAGGAATTCTGGCCTGGGGTCACCTCGCCCGTCGGCCAGAAAGGAGTGATGTACCGGGCCGGTTCCGGGCGTTTCAACAGTATGCAGCGAGAACTGGAAAGGTATCCTCTGGTATGGCCGGGTGCCTTCGTAAATGGGCAGCATCGGGCTGAACGTCTCGAAATCCAGGTAGTGCAGGGGATATTGCAGCGAGCCGACGAAGCCTCCTATGGCGGCCATGTCCACGTGAGGAAGTCCGGTTACATCGCAGGACTGTTGTGTCCGCTGAGTTACAGTGAGCTTCACGCTTGAAGGGATTTCGCAGAGGCGCAATACTCCTTTGTTGAATAGTTCGAACTTCCGTTGCCCGCCGCGATAAAGGTCCAATATGGTGTTCTCCGGGATCTCTTTCCAACAGGAAGTCACCGGGCAATCGTAGGGCTCGCTGCAATGCGGTCCGATGGACACATCCGGACATTCAGGCGAAGCGATTGCCCGGAACATTTCCTCGCTGAGATCGGGGACACCTCCGGCAACAGCCTCGACCTCTTCGGTGATTTCTTCTATGGTGAGTAGTTTCCCGGGATCGATTTCGCCAGACTTAACATACTGGTTGTTCACGTGGACCAGGAAGCATTTACGTATCTCCAGCCCTGCTCTCCGGCAGCAGTGCCTCTGAAAAGAAACATCGTGTATGTTCTCGTCCTTGACCTTAGTGGAACCCTTGACTTCGTAGATGTCCCAGCAGCCACCATCGACCGGGCTCAGCACGTCCAGCCGGGAGAAGAGGCTATCGACGTAGAAACCTGGCTCGAACAGGGGCCGGCTGTCCCTCAACATCTCTTTTGTCCGGTTGACGTTGCCCATGAAATCGCCGGTGGGAACGTCTACCCCGGCTGGGAAGAGCCTCTTGGCTATCTCGCCCAGCCTGTGCCCTTCGTCAAAGATGTGTTGCTTCGAAGCATCAGGACTGGCGACTTTCTCAGGATCGTGGAAAAGGAGCCAGAGGTACTTGTGACACTGCAATCCGGCCAGGTATTTGCTCTTGGACAACAGACGTCTCTTCACGATTTTATTCCTCCTGAGCCAGGAAGATTATGGCACACCTCGAACACGACTTGCATCTCGCCCCGGAATTTGAAAGTCCGCCTCGGAAGCATGGGCTTCCTCACCAATAGTATGATTAAGACATGGGAGTTCTGGCCCGAGGTGGATTGGAAAGGAGCGATTAGCCTATGGACACTATGGTATTGATTCTCGCCGTGGTCGGAGGAATAATCGCACTCGTCCTGATTTTCAAGTTCGTTGCCGGGTGCTTGCTCAGGCTTGTGCTGGTCGCCGCTCTGATCGCATTGGTCGCCCTGGTCTTGGTCCCGATGTTAAGACAATAGACGTTCGTCAGGTACCAGGAGAAGACGGGTCTACCTGGAACAGGCGAAACCAAACCTGTTCCCGGACACCGGGAGGCCATCGGGCAAAAGTACGCGCCTTCCGGTCTTGTTTCACCCCCGCCGAAAGTGGGGCCAGCCGCCACAGGCGCTGGCAACAAGCCAGACTGCCTCATCAGGCAGTTCCTTGAGCGCTGGCACCCCGCTTTCGCGGCATCCGAAATCCTCACACGCCAGCCGTTTTTCCTGTTCCCGTCAGCAGAACCACGGGATCGTTCAACCCGGCACCCCAAGCAAAGCCCAGGTTGACTCCGCCTCTCAACCGATAATCGGGGGGAACAGTATCCACACTCTCTACAGCCCCTCCCTAGCTTCCACGAAAGACTGGAAGTCCCGTTGCATCTTTCTTCCACTTCCGTGAAACACGGCGACTACTTAGTTAGCTGAATCACTTTGCTTCTCTCGATACGCATGACCGTTACCTTGCTCTTGCCGACCATGTCCTTGATCGCCTGCTCCATCTCGTCGATGGTCGTGGCGCCTGCGGGCGGCTGCAAACGGACGTGGTGCGGAATTATCTTCTTCAGGTTCTTATTGTCGACCAGGAGCAGTTTCACCATCTGGGCTACGTCCACCGGGTCGCGGTCGTTATTCAATGGCAGTATCGCCATGTCCGGCTTGAATGCTGAACCCCAGAGTTGCATGTCCATGGTTGCGGCGGTACTGCCCGCAAAGTACACGGTGTAACCATCCTCCAGGGTGATGATGAACCCGCCCGCCGGGCCTCCGTAAGTGTTTTGGGCAGTCGGTTTTGGCAACCCCGAGCCATGGACGGAGTTCACGATACGAACCGTCACGCCGTCGAACCGCTGTTTTCCTCCGGGATTGGTCCGTATGACCTGGGCTGCCGGTACGCCTTGCTCAATGAACCAGGAGCCGAGTTCAAAGCCTCCTCCGATCAGCTTCGCGCCGGTCTTCTGCGCCAGAGGTATGGCATCATTCGCTCCCTCGTCACCGTGCCCATCCGCCACCAGGATCACGTCGGCCCTGGTTATGTCTTCAATTTTGACTGCCGAGTCGGCGTTTCCGGTAATAAACGGGTTGATGAGTATCACTTTGCCCTGACCGGAGGTAATCCGGAAATGGGACCAGCCAAGCCATTCGATAGTACCCGGATTCCCCTGCCCAGACGGCGCCTGGCTGGTACACGCGGGAAGTAACAGCGCCAGCGATAACACAAAAGGTACCGCCACCATTGTGAGACGTATGAACTTCATGAAGAGTTTCCTCCTTGGCGAAACATTGACTCAGTGATAGGGTCACCTATCTCAAGTCTAAACCCCTCCCCCAGTGGAAGACAATACGAACATCTACTTAGTTTCTGTCCATCCAATGCTCAACCCACTCTTCGCATGAGGAGGACAGATCACAGTCGCTGAGGCGCCGAAGTTTCTGGCGATATGTTTCCACTTTGCTCATATCGATTGGGTCAACTACCGAACTTCGCTAATGGCACTCCCGGTCTCGGCGCCTGCGCATCATGCCGTGTTCCCCCCATCAACTGGAAAAGCCACGCCAGTTACAAACGAGGCTTCATCCGATACCAGGAAAAGAGCAGCCCTGGCTATTTCTTCTGGCTTCGCCATTCTTTTAATGGCGCCTTTTTCAGCCGCCTTCTTCAACAGCGCCTGTGGATCATACCCCGGCACGCTGACAAATGCCGGCGCCAGCGGAGTGTCGGTAATGGACGGGCAAACCGCGTTCACGCGAATATTGTCTTTCGCCAATAAGAGGGCAAATGACCTGCACATCTGAATTACGGCTCCCTTGGCCGACGCATACAGGGGAGCAGCAGCAACCCCGTGAATGCCGGCAGTCGACGCTGTAAACAGGATCGATCCTCCCCCGGCTTTGCGCATCTCCGGAACCGCGTATTTTGTAGCGAACCAACCTCCCTTTACATTCAAGTCAAGACATCTTTGCCACTGGTTTTCATCCACGTCCTCAAGTAAGAAGGCGCCCGGGGCCCCTACATTGTTAAACAATATGTCGATCTTGCCGAATGCTTTTACTGTCTCTTTTATCATCGTTTGCGTGTCACCTACTCTGGTGACGTCCACTTGCATGGACACAGCGTCCCCGCCTTCTTTCTTGATCTGTTCGGCCGTTTCCTCGCCTTTATCGAGAGCAATATCAGCCACTACGACTTTAGCTCCCTCTTTGGCGAATAGTACTGCTGAAGCTTTCCCTATCCCTGAAGCCCCACCCGTAATCACAGCCACCTTGCCATCAAGTCTGCCCACGTTTCTGCCTCCTTTGTCTGGAACTTGCTTTTTAACAGGTTTCTGCACATGTTCCCGGGGCTGCCGATTCTGCCTGGCAAACCCCCGTCCCTCATGCGAAGTACGAGCACGCTCTCCCGGCCCTATCGAGTCGGCAACCCTATCAGAGCTCGATACTCATTGGCTGTAGCTGGCCTTCGCCCGAGAGCTTTTGCAACGGCTATCGTATCAGCTACGGTGCTCGCATTAGTGTCAATGACGTCATCCTTGTGGGGCCACTTATAGCAGGTATCTTCCATGCCAACCCTCACGTGCAGGCCAAAGAGCATGGCCAGTGTTGACAGATAGGAAGAAGCACGGCCCGCCATACAGACCATGATTATCGATTTCGGATCGATCCGCCTTATCTGCCTGACCTGCCAAATCAAGCTCTCAGCCATAGCGAACTCGTCAGGCAACGGAGTCCCCCCGACGACATAGCTTGGCAACAGAATCCAGTACAGGGGTTTGGCGGCAATGCCAGTCTGCACCAGCCATCTATTCGCCCTGTCAATATCGCCGTCCGAGTATATCGCGATTTGCGGCTTTACACCGTTCTCCTGCATTACCTGGCATTCGGCCTGCAGGAGTCTTCTCGGGCTTTGCCAGAAAGCGTTTACCGGCGACACTTCAAGCAGTCCTGACTTTATGAGGGCTGCTTCACCTTCGAAAGTGGGCAATAAGGAGCAGCCATCCACCACGACGCTGTCACCATATTTGTCTTTTATCGGGGCGATGATGAGATGAAGTCTGCGCAGGTATTCATCTGTATTGTTGACCCTGTTCCCCTGGTCGGTCCGAGTATGGACGTGCAGGCTGACAGCGCCAGCCTCAATAGATTGCATCGCCTCTTCTCTGATCTCCTCCGGTGTGTAGGGATGATTGGGATTCGTAGCCCTCTTAATCGGACCACCAACCACTGCGGCCTTGATCACTATGATTTCCGGTATGTTCCATTTTGGCTGATCTCTCAGGTCAAGGCCAACGTCAGGATCGAACATGGGTTCAGGTCCACTGATTCTCGCGGGTATACCCTGGTAGCTGTGAGGCATGCTGTCGTTTCTCCACTTCTGGCAGGGTTAATGCCGACGATGCCTGGGGATCTTCACCAATCTGTCTTTGTTCTAACCCTAACCCGCGGTATCATAGCACCACAGGTAATAGTTGTATATCCATTTGGCCAAGGAGAGAATAATGCCACCCCTGACGAACGATGCATCCATTGAGACAACACTGATATCTCTCGAACGGAGGGGATTAGAGGCCAGGTTCGTCGAGAATCGAAAGGCTGCCACAGAGGTGATGCTTGCGATGATTCCTGAATCGGCGAGCGTGGGCTGCGGAGGCTCTACCACACTCAGACAGATCGGCATCTTCGAAGAACTCAGCAGACGAGGAACCAAACTGGTAAACGCCAAAGCCGGGGAACTATTGCAGGAGGTCCCGAAAGAAAACAGGTCTGCGACTCTTGAGAGGTTCAGAAGGCAGGCCATGTCTTGTGATTTCTTCGTGTCCAGCACCAACGCTGTGACCCTCGACGGCAGATTGGTGAATGTGGATGGCGTGGGAAACAGGGTCGCCGGGATGTTCTTCGGGCCGAAGCGAGTGTTCCTGGTGGCGGGCAAAAACAAGATAGTGCCCGATCTCGATCAGGCATTGAGGAGGGTAAGGCACGTTACCTGCCCGGTGCATACATCGAGAATAACGCCGAATAGGAAGACGCCATGCGCAGCGACAGGGAATTGCAGTGATTGCTGGTCTCACGAGAGGGCGTGTTGCATCACGACTATTATCGAGGGCAGGCCCTTTTACACGCACATCACTGTCATACTGGTGGATGAGGACCTCGGGCTCGGTTGGGACCCTGCCTGGCCAGAAGAACGCATCCGCGCAATAAGGGCCGGGTATGAGGCAATCGTCTTCCCCCGCTGAGTGAATGGCGGAGAGAAAGAAAGCCGTGTTACTACCCGGTCAGTTTCATTCTTGGATTAGAATAGACCGCCTTGGGCATTGAGTCCACACTGCGGCAAAGGTAATACTGGCGCCAACTGGCAGGAAGACCCGGAATAGCGGCTATTCCGTATCGAGGGAATTCAGTTAGCCCGGGAGACAGTATTTTCGACCGTGGTGGGCAGTACCCCGATTCGGATGGGGATGGCCTCTGCATACCATCATGGTGGGTCATTCTGTATAATAGCCATAATAAGTTTTGGGATATCCTTCCTTCTCTGGTCGGCCAGGGGAGAAGACCCCCTGTTCGAATCTTGTGCGCCAGGCCAAACCGTACAAGGTACGCAGGACTTTCAGTATGGCGTTCGCCGTTCCATGACGACATCTTGAGTCTTGTATGGTCTCTTTGTTCTGGAGGGTTTCGGTTGCTTACAGTGTTTGGCTCGATCGCAGTCGCCGTCATGATGTTCTCCTATTGGATGGAGCCCCGCTCGAAATGGTTTGTGTTGCTCTTCGCCGCGGGCTGCGCAGCGACGTCGGGATACAGCGCCATTGTGCAGGCATACCCTATTACGGTTATCGAGGCGCTGTGGGCGTTGATCGCGCTGCGCCGTTTCTCCAAAAGGGTCGCTTCCGACAAGGCCCTGCGCCATGACGGGTAAGTTGAGGCACAGGTCTACGTGACCCGCGATCCTCACGCCCGAAGTGGGCGCGGCCCGCTTACCGTGACTTCTCGCCGCATTCGGGACAGAACTTAGCCGACCCCGGTAGTCCCGCCCCGCATTCTGTGCAGAAGCGTCTCGCACCACCGCCCGTCCCCCTGGTGGGGGTGGCTTGCCCGCGGCGCCGCGCGCGAGCAGGGACAGTCCTCCTCCTGGACCCGCCCTGCCTGAAGATGACGATCAGGGCTATCGCCAGAACTCCTCCGATTGCCACTGCCAGCAACATTGCCCGGGAACCATTGCCGGAACCGCCCGTGCCCTGTTGGCTCGCGGCGATGGAAGGTTCCGAGTCCGACTTGGTATATGAAATATCGTAGTGGACGGTCGCGTCTCTGGCTATGTTGGAGAGGGAGTACCTGAACACCTGGAATCCCTCCGAGTCGGTAACCGTGCTGTGTTCCTTGGGGTTGACCTGGAAGTTGGCTGCCTTTGTGGGCTTCTGAATAAAGACCGACAGGTCGGTTACCGGGTACAGAGTCTTGAAGTCAAAGGAAATCTTCTTGTCGGGCAGGCCCTGGATCGCATCGTCGTACCACTCCACCCGGACGTCGGCGGCATGAATAGTGAAACTGACGATATTCCACCCATCGATGCCGGATGGCTTGATGTTGGTCACGCCGTCCCAGTCAGGCGCACGCTGATAGATCCCCTGCTCATCCCTGAACCCGGCAGAGTAGAATTCCGCATTTGCGGGGACCATGAATCGCACCAACGCTGGCGCGTTGACGGTAGCTACCCGGCCCTGGATATCTACGTGGCCCTCAATCATCGTCAGGACTCTCGGGTCATCGTATTCAGGGTTTACCCATAGCTTCAACGACTTGAGAGCCGTTGGTTCGTCGGCCGCACTTGCGGTACCGGAAGGCAAGATTGTGAGTGCGGCCAGGGCCAGAAGGATTAACGGGACCAGTTTCCAAATTGACATCATGCGTTCCCCTGTAAGGATTTGACGAAATCTTGGTACACGAATCATCATGGCAACGGCGACTGTCAGAACAAACAAGGTGCTCACCGCTACTTTTGTCTCAGCAGTCTGGATGAGTTGGCCAGGATGCCTATATCAGGCAGCGACTGTGCCGCGGCTGCGAAGATGGGCGGGAGAAAGCCCAAGGCTGCAAGCGACAGGCCTGCGAGGTTATATATGCCGGTGAAGACGATATTCAGCTTTACAACCCGCAGGGTGCGCCGTGCAATGCGGATGACGTCAGGCACCAGCATCCAATCCTCACGCATCAGGGCAACATGTGCCGCTTCAATGGCAATGTCAGTTCCTGCGGCCCCCATTGCGATGCCGACGTCGGCCTGCGCCAGAGCAGGCGCATCGTTCACGCCATCGCCTACCATGACCACGGTATGCCCTTTGGCCTGGTAGTCCTTTACAACGGCAACTTTATCCTCCGGCAGTAGATTGGCACGGTAGCCTACGCCGAGCTCGGCAGAGATAGCACGAGCGGTGCGTTCGTTGTCTCCAGTGAGCAACTCTATGTTTCTGATTCCCATGCGACGTACCGCCGCGATAGCCGCCGGCACTTCCGGTCGCATCGTGTCGGCCGCGGCAAGGACGCCAACGATCCGGCCATTTCTTGAAACGAACAAGAGCGTCTTGCCCTGTGTTTCAAGTTGGTTTGCTTCCTGGCCAGCAAGGTTCTCCGTCACCATCCTGCGGTTTCCCACGAGGATAGCACTGCCGTTGATCTGGGCTGTCACTCCAAGTCCTGGAACGGCCTCAAAGTGCTCCGGCTCAGCCAGGGTCAATTTCCGGTCGGCGGCTGCGCTTCGCGCGGCCTGCGCCAGCGGGTGCTCCGAGTACCGTTCAGCCGATGCGGCTAATGCGAGAACCTCATTGTCCGACATCCCATCAAGCGGTCTGACATCGGTGATACGAGGCTGTCCCAGTGTCAACGTACCGGTCTTGTCTATCAGCAGCACATCCGCCCTGGCCAGCGATTCCAGGTATTTGCCCCCTTTGATAAGGAGACCCCGCTTAGCACCCGCGCCTACAGAGGCCAGCATGGCGATCGGCGTGGCCAGGGCGAAGGAGCAGGAACATGCGACGACCAGCACCGCTGCTGCGGCAATGGGATCACGGCGGAGAATAAGCGTGAGCACGGCTATGCCCAACACCACAGGCAAGTAATACCCGGAGAACCGGTCGGCCACGCGTTGCACCTTGGAGCGATGCCCCTCGGCTTCCTCCACCATCTTTATCACGCGCCCGAAGGTGGTATCATTCCCCACTTTGGTAACTCTGATTTTGAGGCTGCCCAGCCGTGCCAGCGAAGCTGCGTATACCCGCGTCCCGGGGCCGACCTCGGCGGGCATGGATTCCCCCGTTATTGCCGCCTGGTCCACGGTCGCCTGTCCCTCGGTCACCTCTCCGTCCACCGGGACTTGCTCCCCCGGACGCACAATGACCGTATCGCCCGCATGGACTTCGCCTATGGGCACCTCTTGCTCCATCCCGTCCCGCTCAAGTCGAGCGGTTTGAGGCGCCATGCTGGTGAGGTCCTTGACGGCGCGGCGGGCGCGCTCAGTGGTGAAACCCTCGGCATACTCGCCGACACGCATGAAGAAGACCACTACGGCGGCAGTGGCCCACTGGCCAACAGCCAGAGCAGCGATGACCCCCAGCGTCATCAGTGTATGAGAGATGACCTGTCGCCTGACCGCCGCCAGGATGACCTTGCGGAAGACCGGGTAGCCCAGGGCGAGCACAAGCGCCAGGCCAACGGGGAAAGGCACCTTCTCTGTGACAGCCTTGAACAGGCCCAGCCACTCGCCGGCCACAACCACGAACAGCACCGCGCCAAAGACTATGCCAAACAGCATCAGGATGCGGCGCGTGAAACCGCCAAGTACAACGGGCCCGGCTTTTCCCTTTTCCGCGCCCTCAGCAACAGGTACGGAATATCCTGCCGCTGCCACAGCCCTGGTCATCTCCCCCAAGCCAACCAGGTCCGGGTCGAAACGCACTACCGCTTTGCTCGACGAAAGAAAAACTTGCACCGATTGAACACCCGGCAATCCGGCGATGGCGTGCTGCACGTGCTCGGTGCATTCGGCGCAGTCCATCCCGGCAATGGGGATTTGCGCGACCTTCGCCTCAGCCATTAGTCTCCTTCGCCTTGCTCACTGAGCCGTCGGCGGCGCCGGTCCTGACAGGCGGCAGATCTTGAACTGCGACAATGACGCAGTTGGGACAGGCGGCCATATTGCCCTGGCACCTGTCCACGACCAAATCCGCCAACGATAAGAGTGCCTCAACATCATCCTGGGCCAAGCGGTAGTAAACCCTGCGCCCCTCGGGCATGCCCACAACCAGACCGCATCCGGCCAGGCATGCGAGGTGGGCCGATACGTTGGGCTGAGACAAACCGGTTGACGCGACTAACTCGGATACGCACCTTGGGCCTTGCCTCAGACCTTCGAGTATCCTGAGGCGCGACTGATCCGCCAGCCCATGAAAGAGTTTCGCTTTGATTCCAAACAATTCTGCTGATAACATATTGCTGACCAATTATATAAAGGGCTGGTTATATGCGTCAAAAAGCCCGCCGGCGGTTTGCACGCTGATCGTTCTTCCAAGAGTCTTAACTTCCGCCACGGAAGTCGAACCGGCCCCGGGGGAAAGCCGAAGCTCCCGAAGGCTAGGGAGCCTGCAGGTACTCCCAACGGCCAGGGGGCCTGACTTTCTTCAGGCCCCCTGGCAACAATTCACGACATTAGTGACTTTGTCATTAAAGTGTGTTTGTCAACCATGGCCTGTGTCAGAAAACAAGCGCAAGCTTGGCACAATTCGTTCAGCATATATATGAAGACAATTTGGTCCTGACGCTAAGATTCCCTCTCGTCCGGTAGGTGCTTAACGACTATTGCATCATGCTCAGGGCAGTGATATAGTATGCGTTGTAACTTATAGTTTGTTAAGTCGTATCTGTGGAGGAAGTTTGGCAGAGGTCAAGATCGGATCCGCCGATTGGATAAAGGACCTGCGGGTGGAGCTCGGGCTGACTCAGGCCGAATTCGCCGAGCGCCTGGGCGTGACCTATGTCACGATTAGCAGGTGGGAGAACGGGCAGTCCCGGCCCAACAGGCTGGCTGTCAAAGCCATGACTGCGCTCGCGCAGTCCAGCGGCGCGGGCAAATCAGCAGTACGAGAAGCCCATGCCACCTACGCACCTAGTTCTCAACCGCTGGTCGTCGACTTCCGCGGTGATGCGGAGGCCGTTAGGCTTTTCGTCGAGGGCGAACGGCTTCGCTATGGTCATTTGTTCAGCCCGGACTTCGGTAGCGAGACAGCCCTCATCGACCCGCTTCCTCATCAAATCATAGCTGTCTATCGTCACATGCTCCAGCAGCCCCGGCTACGCTTCCTTCTTGCTGATGACGCTGGCGCGGGAAAGACCATCATGGCAGGGCTTTACATCAGAGAGATGCTGAACCGCCGCCTGATACGGCGCGTGCTCATCGTGCCTCCTGCCGGGCTTGTAGGTAACTGGAAGAGGGAGATGAAGACCCTATTTTCATTGCACTTCCGCGAGGCGGCTGGTGCAGACTGCAGGAACGAAAATCCGTTTGCCGGGCCGGGGAGCAATCTGGTTATCGCGAGTCTGGACACCCTTGCTGGCGGCCGGGCATTCGACCGGCTGGCACAGCCTGATACGGAACCATATGACCTGGTCGTATTCGACGAAGCTCACAAGCTTTCCGCCAGTCGCAACAACGACGGCACATACGATACTACCGACCGCTACAAGCTGGCCGAACTCCTCGCAGGGGCTGAATCTCTGCAACAAACGCGGTCGCCACGCGACATCCCCTGGCATGCACACCATCTTCTTCTTCTAACCGCAACGCCGCACATGGGAAAGGACTTTCCGTACTACGCGCTGTGGCGCTTGTTGGAACCTGCCATGTTGCGGACTATAGATGCATTCAACGCCTTTCCTGCTGAGTCTCGGAGGCAGTATTTCCTGAGGCGTACCAAAGAGGAGATGGTCAAGTTCGACGGTAGCCGTATTTATCCGACCAGGGTAAGCCAGACAGCCGGTTATGACCTGTCTTCCCGTGAGCAGGAACTATATGATCAGTTGACCGATTACGTGCGCTTCCATTACAACCGGGCGCGCGTGTTGAACCGCTCTGCCGCCAGGCTTGCCATGAGCGTACTACAACGTCGTGCGGCCAGTTCCACCTGGGCATTGCTCCGTTCCCTGGAGCGGCGGAGGGAAAGGCTGAACGGGCATATTGCGGCAGTCGTGGCTCATGCGCTGACAGAAGAGCAATTGCAGGCCGAACAGAAACGGTTGGACAGCCTCCCGGATATCGAAGAGGAGCGGACAAGTGATGAAGAAGGGGTTGTAGATGGCCGCGAGGAGCGGGAGGCGACTGAGGATGCCGTCATGGATGCCACCACTGCGGCTACACTGGCTGAGCTGCAGGCTGAACTCAGCCAAGTTGAGTCATTGACAACACTTGCTCGATCCGTCTATGACCATGGAGAAGAGTCCAAGTTTGACAAGCTGTGGGAGTCTTTGCAGCAGACCGAACTACAGAACGAAAAACTGCTCATATTTACTGAACATCGCGACACCATGGACTACCTGGTGCGGAAATTGGAGGGCATGGGCTACACGGGACAGGTGGCGAGCATACACGGAGGGATGCCTTACCCGGAGCGGGAAGTGCAGATGGAAGAGTTCCGCACGAGCCGACGTTTTATGGTGGCTACCGATGCCGCGGGCGAGGGCATCAACCTTCAGTTCTGCTGGATCATGGCGAACTATGATATCCCATGGAACCCCGCACGGATTGAGCAGCGCTTCGGACGTATACACCGCTACAAGCAGGCCCATGACCCGGTCATACTGGTTAACCTGGTAGCCAACAAGACCAGGGAAGGCAGGGTACTGCACGCTCTGCTGTCCAAGCTCGAGCTCATACGCAAGAACCCGGAAATCGGTGACAAGGTCTTCGACATTATCGGGCGACAGTTCCAGGGGGTATCCCTGGCCGAGATCATCATGCGCGCTGTCGTAGAGGACCATGCTGATGAAGGGATCGACCGTGTCCAGGGAGTCCTGACGGAGGAACAGGCACGCGCTATCAGGGACTCGGATGCCAGGTTGCGAATCTCGGGTGGCGATGTCGCTTCATTACTTCCTTCCCTCCTTGCCCAGCGGGACCGCGACCAACTGCACCGGCTGTTGCCGGCATATGTACGCAGCTTTGTCCAGAAGAGCGCTGAGCGGCTCGGCATAGCAGTGGACGGGGACATAAATGGCACGTTCCAGATGAAGAGGCTTCCGATGTCGCTTGCGCTTGCGCTTGAAGAGGCCAGTGAAGGCCGCTCGTTGCCCATGACGATGGAAAGGCCAGGTCTGGAGGAACAGGCGATGTGGCTCAGGCCGGGTGAACCATTCTTTGACCGGTACCGATCCTATTTTTGTGAAATGTCCTCTGAAGTCGCACGGCGTGGCGGAGTGTTCGTGGACCCGTATGCCTCCAAACCTTACATGTATCATCTGGCCAGTGTGGCGGTACTGCGCAAGGCTGACCCGGAGCACCCCGAGTCCTTCCCAACAGATGACATGCTGGACTTCCGTTTAGTGGGCTTAGTTCAAATGTTAGATGGAGAGTGCCGCCAGTGTCCCATGGAGCAGCTCATGGTGTTGCGCCCCGCGCAGAGCGTGCCGCCGACTGCATGGCCAGCACATCAGCAGGTCGAAACGGCACTGGAACAGGCCTCAGGCTACTTGCGCGACCAGGTGTTGCAGCCCCTTGTCGAAGAACGGCGCCAGGAACTTGTTGCGTCTCTGGGGCAACGCCAGGACTTTCTGCGCAGGGGTTTTGACTACCAGGAGGCCGAGCTGCTGGATGTCAGGGCGAAGCTGCGGGAGAAGGTACAGGCAGGAGACCAAGCTGCGGCGCGCCGTTTGGCCGACGTTCGGCTGAGGCAGCAGGAGATCAAAATGAGGGAAGATGCTTCCCTGAACATGCTAAATAGGGAACCAGAGTTGGTGGGACCCGGGGAGGTAGTACTCCTGGCCCATGCACTGGTCCTGCCATCAAGCGATCCGGAAGAACGGGAACGGCATGACAGAGAAGTCGAGCGCATTGCCATGCAGGTAACCCGTGCCCACGAGGAAAGCCAGGGCGCACAAGTATTCGATGTATCGACGCCGGACAAGGCCATCCTGTCAGGCCTCGACAGGTGGCCTGGCTTTGACCTGCTTTCGCGGAGGAGCAACGGCGAGCAACGGGGGATAGAGGTTAAAGGGCGGCGCGCCGTCGGCGACGTAGAACTGCATGAAAATGAATGGGCCAAGGCGGCCAACCTTCGAGAGCAGTACTGGCTATACGTGGTATACGATTGCGCGGCGGCGCACCCTCGCCTTGTGCGGGTGCAGGACCCGTTTTCAAAGCTGCTGGTACGGGCGAAGGGTGGTGTCGTCGTAGATGAGGTCAGCGTATTCGATGCAGGGGAAGAGGACAAGTGACATGACGAATAGCAGTGGCATGAGCCTGGAGTTCACACAGCTATGCAATTACCTGGCTGTCCGAAGCACTATTAAGGATGAACATGAGACAATCAGAAACCTGGTGATACAGGCCATGGCAATTCTGCCCACAGAGCCCATGCAAGGCCCTCCACAACTCGAACAGGCCATCGAGGTGCTGTTTGGAGTCAGAATCGATGAAAGACGCTTGCAGATAGCTATTGACCACCTCACAGCAAGCCAGACTATATCGCGACAACCTACTGGCAACCTTGTCTTGGCTCAAGAACTACCAAGTCAAATCCGACAACGCATCGACGATGCCAACGAACTGCAGGCAAGAGTCAAGCAGAAGTGGCTCAGCGATTGTCACGAGTGTCATCCTCAAGTCAACCCCGATATGTTGTGGGCGGCTCTGCAGGAATACCTGGCGCGGGCGTTCAGACAACACGGTATGCAGACGATCTCACTACTTGATTCTTCATTAAGTGCACTCGGCGCACAAGAAGGGCTCAGGACTATCCTTACCACAATCATCTCGAAGACGCGCCCTACAAACCAAGCGCAAGCTGTTGAGGAATGCCTTTCTGGATTTTTGGCTGATGTGGGCTTCGATGCAGACCGGTCAAGATTCATTGTGCAGCTGGCGGACGGTGCCTTTGCACATTTCGCGTTGAATGCTCCTCCAGAAGTCGCACGGACGCTAAAGCAGAATCTCAGCGAACTCACTTTGTTTTTGGATACAAATTTCCTCTTTGGTGTGCTAGATCTCCATTCCAATCCTTTTGTGGAAGCATCCCAAGAGCTTGTTCGGGCCATAAACGACAATGGTCTTCCTTTTGCCCTTAGGTATCATCCAAACACCGAGCAAGAAATGCGCAATACTCTTGAGTCGATTGCTCAACACCTTAGAGGGCGAAAATGGCCTCAAGCTATTAGCCGCGCCGCTATCCGCTCAAAGACTATCACAGGGCTAGAATTAAAGTACCACGAAGCCAACGCAAATATGCCTATTGACCCCGATGTGTTTTTTGGACCCTGCAGGCACGTCGATGTGCTGTTAAGAGACAAAAACATATTGCCTCTTGATGGAAACCGTGATACCGACTCGGGGAGTGGCAGTTGGCTCAGCTCATACCAACAGCACATTCATTACCGTCGGCTAGACAAGCCTCAAGCTTCCATGGCACACGACGCCAAGCTGCTCGATTCCGTGCACCAGAGGAGAACAAACAACAACTCTTCCCTAGAGGCCGGGGCTCTGTGTATCACTTGCGACTACGCCTTGTACAGGTTTGATTGGGAAGAATCCGGACGGCAGAGGATACAGCCGGTGATGGTATTGCCAAACATGTTCCTCCAAATACTAAGACCTTTTGTCCCACCAAGTTGGGACTTCGACAAGATGTTCGCCGAGACTTTTGCTATTCCGGAGTTTCGCACTGCTGGTAGTGGGTCAAGTCAAGCCGCCTCCAGACTTCTGGCCCTTTTGGCGACCTACAAGGATTTCCCTGAGGCAACAGCAGTACGGATGTTGGCAAACGATGCGCTCTTGGATGAGTTGCACAAAGTCCAAGACCCAGTGAAATTCGAGGAGCAGGTTGAAGCCGCAATTGTCAATGAGAATACGGAACTCATCGAGGAAAAGGCGGAACTGGAACGCAAGCTTGCAGAAGAGCGCATTGCAGCAGAGGAAGAGAGGAGACAGCAACTTGCCGAAAGGCAAAGCGGAGCTGCACTTCAACAACAAGAAGCACAACGTGCTGAGGTTTCAGAGCGAGAACTATCCAAGCTTCAAGGGAAACTGCTAGAGTCGGAAATGGAGGCGACTTCCGCGAATGACAAGGCTAAGGAGACAGCAAAATCCCTGCACCGCTTGGTGTCAGGTATTCGCATCGCCGGATTCATTGTCGCCTCGGGAGTTTGGATAGCTGTGGTTTTGCTGCTTCCAGGTTGGCTTGGTTGGCAGTGGCTTATCACGCACCAGAATCGTTATGCAATGCAGGCCGTGACTGTGGTTCTCGGTATGTTGGGTATCGCAGGGGCATTCTTTAGCGAGCGGCGGAAACGACTGTGGTTTGGTTCCGCCGGAGTGCTAGCGCTGGTCGTTGTGCTACTAAGTTTGCTGGGAGGGCCACGGGAATGACCACAGGGAAGAGCGATCACCGCTATCTGGCCAAGGTGGTCTTCCTCAGGGCGCAGACAGTAACGGAGCCATAGCATGTCTGACAACTTGGCAGTCACTACCGATATCATTGACATCAACCGCATCGCCTTGCTGTTAAGTCAGGAATTTCGGCGGTATAAGGATGGTTTCGATGAATCTCCAATACCGGAGAGCCAGCAGTCGCGCGGTCTGTTCATAGCGTGGATTGCGACCTTCTTGCCGGAGGCTGTTTCTCAAGAGTTCGTCAGCGAGCTTGAGACATATGCTTACGACGCGCGCGATATGGGGGATTATCAATACGAGGGCTGGTGGCGCATCCTACCCTTGGATATTGCACTTTACGCATTGACCGGTGACTCAAAATGGTTGCTGACAGCCATGACCAACATCGACCATCATAAGTCTGACTTCCGACGACTGGCCTTCGAGGCTCTAGCACTTGCCGCTGACCGCCTTAAAGCAGACGACTCACAGTTCTCTAGCCGTGTGGCCAGCAACCTGGAAAAACACCACTTCTTTTCCGACCAAGCCGTGGCGCTCTTTGTGGCTGCAAAGGGAGAGCCTTCCGTCAAGCTGAAGCTGCTGACCAAGTGGCACGCCCTGTACAAAGACACGGTAGCGGATGACATGATTCGCGCCCTTTGTGAAGGGCGAGGATACGATAACCCTTTCTCGGGAATGATGATCTGTCTGCACCAGTATGTCTGCCTGCGACTCATGCAGTCGCTAAGCGAAACATCTTTGTCATTTGCCAGAGACAAAGGCGTGCCGCAACTGCAACTCACATTGAATTCACAGGAATCCCTGGGCAACGTCCTATGGCGCCGGCTTCGCGCGCACCCGCTGTCGTCGGCTGCGATAGGAGTCCCATCTGTTGAAAACAAGAAGGCAGGTACTCTATGAATGAAGACCGTCCTCGCCTGATCGAGGTAGCCTTTCCTCTCAAGCAGACATCGCTGGACTCGGTGCACGAGAAAAACGTGCGCCATGGCCATATTTCTACTTTGCACATCTGGCCGGCGCGCCGTCCGCTGGCAGCCTGCCGTGCCGCTCTTATCGCAACTCTTTTGCCGGACCCTGGCAACGATGTAGAACGCAAGAGACTGCTTGAATTGCTCGGCGGGACCGTCAAGACCAGGAACACGTTCAAGAATGTTGACGGGCGCAAGGTCCCGGTCCTGAAAGAGGAGACGGAAGGCGGCATACTGCACTGGGGACGTGAGAACGGCGCCGCCATGGACTTCTTCCGCCAGGAGATCAAGAAAGCTTACGGCGGGCGTGCTCCCCGTGTGCTGGACCCCTTTGCTGGCGGCGGCGCTATTCCGTTGGAAGCCATGCGCCTGGGTTGTGAAGTGACGGCCGCGGATATCAATCCTGTTGCCTGGTTCATACTCAAATGCACGCTGGAATACCCGCAGAAGCTGGCCGGGCAGACACGGCCGCTGCCCCAGTTTGCCCTGGACTCAGAAGAGTTCATGTCTGAGTTCTTGAAACAGAAATCTAGCGGGGAAAAGAGCAAGGCGAAGCGCGGCCAGGAAACACAGCCTCGCATGATAAAGGATGCGCCGGAGGCGGATTTATCCTGGCACGTGCGCGCCTGGGGACGGTGGGTGCTGGAGCAGGCGCGCAAAGACCTTGAACGATTTTACCCGACTGTTGACGGCAAGCCCACCGTGGCTTATCTATGGGCGCGCACTGTTACCTGCAAGAACTGCCGCGCCACCATACCTCTTCTGAAAACTCTCTGGCTGTGCAAGAAAGACAAGAAGCGTCTGCGGCTGGAGTTGAAGCCTCGGGCTGATAAAACCGGAGTGGATTATGCTGTTGTGGTGGAACCGGTGAAGGGTGGCAATGCCGCTCTGCGCCGTGCCCACGATAAAGAGATAGGCGACGGAACAATGTCTCGTTCTGGCGCCTGGTGTCCGGTTTGCGGTAGTCATGGCACCGTTGCTATGACCATGGACAACATACGGGCTGAGGGTATGGCGAGACGCCTAGGATCGCAGATGACAGCGGTAGTAGTGGACGGGGAAAGAGGCAAGGAATATCGCCTCCCGACTGAGGAAGAACTCGCTGCTGCCGTAGAGGCGGCCACTCATGTGGAAGAGGTGTTCAAGGATATTCCATATGGACTGCCCGTAGAGCCAACACCAAAAGGTGGTGGTTCAGGAGCCGGAAGAGCTTTTTCAGTACAGAACTACGGCATGGACCAATGGTACAAGCTCTTCACTCCGCGGCAGTTGGTTGCCATTGGGACCCTCGTAAAGTACACACGGGCAGTACGCGAAGGGTTGCCCGGTGAGGGCTATCCTGATCAGTGGGTTGAAGCAGTAAGTGACTATTTGGCAATTTGTCTCGACCGCCTTGCTGATTACAACAGCACTGTATGTCACTGGCATCTGCGAGAGTATGTGGTGAATACCTTTCAGCGATTTGCTTTGCCAATTACTTGGGACTACTGTGAAATACCTGCTATTAGCCTCTCGACAGGAGGCTACCAAGGAGCCAATGAATGGGTCGCTTTAGTCATTGAACACGTAATTGATGCTGTTGTCCATTCGACCGGGCCAACAGTGCTTGTTCGTTCTTGTACTGACCAAGAACCCGGTGCGAAATTCGATGTGGTCTTGACTGATCCGCCTTACTACGACGCGATTCCATATTCTGACTTAATGGATTTCTTCTACGTCTGGCTTCGACGGACTCTTCATAACGAAAACGACATAACCTGCAGCGTATTCGCAGATTCTCTGGGTCCAAAGTGGAATCACTACAAACAAGACGGCGAACTTATTGATGATTCCAGTCGGTTCAACGGAGATGAGCAAAAGTCAAAGGCAACATACGAGGACGGCATGTTTAAGGCGTTCCGTGCCTGCCGAGGAATACTGACACCTGATGGTCGCATGGTAATTGTATTCGCGAACAAGAAGCCAGATGCATGGGAAACACTGGCCTCTTCTCTGGTCAGAGCAGGATTTGTTGTTAACGGTAGCTGGCCTATACAGACTGAGATGGGCAACAGGACACGTGCCCTGACATCGGCTGCCCTCGCCTCATCCGTCTGGCTCATATGCCGCAAGCGACCTGAGACGGCCCGACCTGGTTGGGATACCCAGGTGCTGGAGGAAATGCGCTCCAATATCTACGAGCAACTGCGCCGGTTCTGGGACGCTGGAATCCGAGGCCCGGACTTTGTTTGGGCCGCAACCGGTCCCGCACTCGAGGCATACAGCAAACACCCCGTGGTAAAGAAGGCCGATGAGCCCAACAGCCTGATGACCGTATCGGAGTTCTTGCGGCACGTTCGTCGTATTGTGGTCGATTATGTTGTGGGACGCATACTGTCTCGGAACGGCCCCAGTGATGCCGCTTCCGCGATGGATGATGTTACTCTTTACTATCTCCTCCACCGACATGACTTCGGAATGTCTGAGGCCCATGTCGGCGCCGTCATTCTCTACGCACAATCGTGCAACCTGCGCGACCGTGATCTTACCGACCGCTTCGACTTGCTGGCCTACGGGAAGGGCAAGGCCGCCGCTGAAGTCGAGGAAGATCGAGAGGATGAGGATGGGGAGGAGACTGGCGAAGAAGAGGCGGCCACTAGCGGCAGCACTGTCAAGCTGAAGCGCTGGGACCAACGTCGCAACAAGGATATGGGATTGAATCCCGGCGGCAGGCCGTCTCCCCTAATCGACCAGGCCCACCATCTTATGCACCTGTGGCGCGCCGGGGATGTGCAGAAGGTTGACGCCTACCTGGAGGACCAGGGCCTGCGCCGGAATCCCGTTTTCCCGCGCCTGTTGCAGGCGTTGATCGAACTGGCTGGCAAAGACAACCAGCCCAATGAGAGGGCTTTGCTTGAGAGTATTATGAACCACGCAAGTGCTCGTGGCGCCCATCCGCAGATGAGGATGGAGACGGGGGAAGATGATTGATTAACCACAAGTTAGGTCAGCTCTACAGGCACTACAAAGCCCGTCGCCATCCGGACATTGTCACTGGCGGGCTCGTATCCGAGGCTGACTATGTACTGAGCAAGCCCAGGGTGGTCTTCGTCGGCAAAGAGGTCCCTACGTCCTTCGGAAGATATAGCATTTCAAAGCAGATGCGTAAACGTGCAGCCAAGTGGGAAAAAGGGCAGGACGTGTGGGACGAAACATACGGACTTGTCGGTCTCTGGGCCTATGGCATTATGCAGGGATTCCCGGCGTGGCGGGTGGTCAACCGTAACAAGAGACAATGTGCGGCTCAGGGTCTGCGTGCCATCGGCATTACTAACTTGAATCTTGGCCCTGGAACCCCGGTATCCAATGGCGCAGCTGTTCGCCGGCATGCTTTGAAAGCCGACAGACGACGACTGCTTGCCAAGGAACTCGGCGTCATGAGCCCTGATCTGGTGCTCTGCGGGTATACCTTCTGGGATACGATAGATGCTCTTGGTCTTGACAGAACTGAAGCCAAACGCGTCATCAGGGGGAGGGACGACTATTATTATGTTGCTGCAAGTCTTGGCGCCCATTCTACCGTTCTGCTCGACTTGTCTCACCCTGCACGTAAGGCGCACCAAGCGGAATACGAACAATTGCGAGATCTGATAACCAAGCTACGCAGAATGGGTGTTCTGAATTGAAAACGAGGGATTTCAAGCGGAATCTTTTATGGATGTAGAAGAGGGTCTGCCCACCTCGGCCATCAGAATCGCCGCTGTAAGGAGACAGAAAATGTCTAAACAACCATACACACCCTGGCACAAGGTGGTCAAGCTGCGGGATGATCTCCGCTCGGGAGACCTGGCGCTATCCATATTCGCCGCCGACCTCTATGACGTGGCCATAGGCAAGGGCCGCTCAGTATATCTCGACCCGAAGGAGTTCTTCTCCCTCACCTACCCGACATTCAATCTCCGCGAGATGGCGAAGGACGTCCTGCTGCGCCTGGCGGGCAAGAACGACAAGGCGGTGCGCCAATTGGAGTTGACCTACGGCGGCGGCAAAACTCACTCGCTCATTACCCTGTATCACCTGGCAAACGACCCGGATAATCTACCCGACATGCCTGCCGTCCATGAGTTCCGACAACACGCCGGCGGCATGACGCCTCCCAGGGCGCGCATCGCCGTGCTGGCATTCGATAAGCTGGACCCCGAGAAGGGCATGGAAGTACGCGGGCCGGACGGAAAGACATGCCTGCTGAGGCATCCCTGGAGCGTACTGGCCTTCCAGATAGCAGGTGCCGATGGCCTGCGCTTGCTCCACGCCGATGGTAAGGATCCCGAGCGGGAAAGCCCACCGGCAGAAAACCTGATGCGCGAGTTGCTGGCTCTCCCGCAGAAGGATGGCCTGGCCACACTGGTGCTCATTGATGAGGCATTGATGTATGCCAGGCAAAAAGTCGGGTTGGACCCGGCCTGGCGGCACCGACTGCCGGACTTTTTCCAGTACCTTACCCAGGCGGCCACCAAGGTTGACCGGACATGTGTCGTGGCGTCCCTGCTGGCTACTGACCCCCGGAAAAGCGACGAACTGGGCAAGGAGATCATACAGGAACTTTACGCTATCTTCCGCCGCGAAAAAGAGGAGGGTATACAGCCTGTGGAGAAGCAGGACGTGGCCGAAGTGCTGCGCCGCCGCTTCTTCAAGCCCGACTCCATACGCGACAGGGAGCGTTTCCGCCCGCATGTCGTATCCGCACTGGAAGGCATCGCCGCGCTTGATGAGCCAACTCAAAAGAACCGCAAGGCGGAAGAGGAACGATACCTTGCCTCATATCCTTTCCATCCCGAACTAACCGAGGCCTTTTACACCAAGTGGACCCAGTTGCAGGGCTTCCAGCGCACCCGAGGCGTGCTGCGCACCTTTGCCCTTGCGCTGCGAGATGCCGAGAAGTGGGACACCTCCCCGGTAGTATCGGCAAACGTGTTGCTGAATGCGCCGGACAGGAAAGGGCTTTCCGAAGCCGCACGTGAGTTGACCTCCGTGGCGCGCTATGAAGAGTACGAGGGCAAGCAACAGGACTGGGCAGGAATCCTGGAAGGCGAACTGGACAAGGCGCGTCAGATACAGGAGGAATTCCCTGCTCTCAAGGGACGAGAAGTGGAACAGGCGGTCATGGCGACGTTCCTCCATTCACAGCCTATTGGCCTGCGCGCCCTTACCCGTGACCTGCTGGTGCTGCTCGGTGCTACGCGTCCCGACAGGATCGAACTGGAGAAGGCACTGCTTCGATGGACGGAGGTCTCCTGGTTCCTGGACGAGTCCGCTGTCGGCGGGGGAACCAGCGGGAGCCTGGACTCCCTGGCACGTGAGCTTCCCAAGAGCTGGCGCCTGGGCACAAAGCCCAATCTCAAGCAGATGCACAGCCAAGCTTTGGGCCGCGTCTCGCCGGACCTGGTGGAAATGACCATGCGGGACATGATCGCCAAGGCACAGCAGTTGACCCGGGGCGCCAACGCCGCCGGCGTCCGAGTGCATAACTTACCAGCCCGCCCCCGGGACGTAGAGGATGAGGGCGAGTTCCACTACGTGGTCCTTGCTCCATCTGCCGTTTCGGAGTCCGGCAAGCCAAGCGCGGAGGCACGCCGCTTCCTGGAAGAAACAACTGGCCCAGACAGGCCGCGCGTCTACCGGAATGCTGTCCTCTTGGCTGTGCCTTCCAAGGATGGGATGGACCTGATGCGAAGCCGCGTGCGCGAGCACCTGGGATGGCAGGAAGTGGAGGGAATGCCGGAGGCGAAGAGCTTTGACGAAAACCGTAAGGCGCTGCTTAGCGGATACGTGAAGGCCTCTCGGGACAAGGTGCCTGATGCTGTGGTGCAGGCATACTGCATCGTCGCCACGGTCTCAGCCAAGGGTGAAGTCGAGGCATTCAGGGTCACTGTCGGAGGCGACCCGCTTTTCGATACCATAAGGAAGGACAAAAGGTCGCGCATTCAGGAGTCGGCCGTTAGTGCAGAGGCGCTCTTGCCTGACGGCCCATACAACCTGTGGCGAACAGGCGAGACGTCCCGGCGCGCCAGCGACCTTGTGCGGGCATTTGCACAATTCCCGCACCTGCCCAAGATGCTGCGGCAAAAGGATATCGTAGATACGCTAGCCATGGGTTGTGAACAGGGGTATTTCGTACTCCGGATCATCCGGCCGGACAAGACGGCACGTACCATCTGGCGCATACGACCGAGCGAGACAGACCTGCACGAGCGCGACCTTGAAGTCGTTCTGCCCGATGCAGCGGAACTGAGCGAACTGCACCCATCGCTTTTGACCCCTGGCACGATTCCAGGACTATGGCCAACAGATGGTTCTTCAAACGCGGTCGGCCGTTTGGTGGATTTCTTTGATGGAAAACACACCAGCAAGGTGCAGAGGGAAGGGTATGAAGAGCCCTTCTCCATCCCGAAAGCGCCGCGGAAGGTCGTCGAGCAAGCCATTGAAGAAGCGGTCAAAGCGGGAATACTCTGGCTCATAGCTGGGCCGGCAAGTGTATACAAAGAACCCATACCTCTTGGTGTGCTGACAGATGCGGCCACCCTGTATCCGCGCCCAGCGGAGGTGGCAGCTACCGCAGTGTTGCCCCATAACCTGCAATCGGCCTGGCAGCAAGACGTGACCACTGCTGCCGCCGTCTCCGCAGCTCTTTCGATTGCCTGCGGGAAGATGCTGCCGTGGTCGGTAGTGGCCCACGCGATTGACGGCGCCATACGGTCCAGGCTGCTGGAACGCACGGAGGATTCCGGCCCGTGGCCGTGC
>ORJL010700574.1_pt1 | contig 55081 bp, 58 predicted proteins | sample 1779941 | NCBI WGS metagenome assembly ORJL01 (sample SAMEA104232317, study PRJEB22302) | groundwater metagenome | biome: forest; feature: aquifer; material: groundwater | place: USA | collected 2011-08-07 | depth 5.8 m | reverse complement strand
TACAATACTAATTGCAGCAAGCTCACTGTTTTCTGCGTAAACAACCCAACAGCGTCGTTGCTCTCTTTTGGCGTTAACCAGCCATGCGTCGAAGCCGGGGTAGTCTGATCGGAGCGATTGGAAGATTGGGTCAGATGAATCAAGGTTATGCGCCCTTATCTCTCTGACGGAAGGTGGCGGATTCGGGGCAGTTTTATAAAGGTCGCGAATAATCGAAAGGGCTTCCGCGATAGTTGCTACACGTGGCTGCAGTCCAAGTTGAGCGGCCTTTGTACGGATCCCTCTGTCTTCAGTGACCAAAATGTCAACTGCGTCAGCGTCGAGCGCCGCCAGAAGATGGATGTCAACCCAGTCATTCGATAGCCGTGGAGGGACCCCAAAAGCAGTTATGATTCTCTGCGTAAGCGATGGGGGGTCTGGTAAAACTTGATACTTCTTAATAAGAATTTGAAGGGTTGTGCGTCGTTCAACATCAGGATCTCTACTTATGTCCGCGTTGATTTCCGGATGGATATATAGTGAGTGTCCCCCCTCAGCTACTTGACCTGCGAACTGAGAAGCCAAGAGCGTGTTCTGCTTAACCTCACTTCTAGAAGTTGGTTCGAGAGGGATTACGACGTTCGTGTCAATAAGGAAGTTCACCTAAACACACCAGTATGTCTGCTATTATTACTTAAACGCCTCATCGCTATTCTTGTTCCCCATCTCCTCCCGCAGCTCCTCCAGCACTAGCCGATCATTCGCGAACGCCAGGGGCGGCAGCGCGGTGAACGGGAAATAGTCCAGCGCCTCCACATCGTCGCCGGGATGGAGTGTTCCGCTGGTGATCGTGCCCCGGAACCACACGCCCACCGTCAGGCTCTCCGGATTGTGGAAGTTTGAGTAGACGTTGAACACCGGCCCTATGTCGACGCTGAGGCCCGTCTCCTCCCGCAGCTCCCGGCGGGCGGCGTCGCGGACGTCCTCGCCCCATTCGACGTAGCCGCCGGGCACGTCCCACAACCCCCGGTACTCGCCGCGCGCCCGGCGTGACAGCAGCACCCGGTCGCCCCTGGTCAGCAGCACCGCCACGCCCACAATGGGGTTGCGGTAGAGGATGAAGCCGCAGCGCGGGCACACCTGCCGCTTGGCGCCGTGCCGCACCTGTTGTTCAAGCTCAGCGCCGCACTTTGGGCAGAATCTATAGTCACTCATGGGGCCATTATAGGGCAGAGGTCAGAGTTTTCACCCTCCCTCTAACTCCTCGCAACGGCGAGTCGCCTCCGGAGACCTCCCAGCAAGGGAGGGAGGGATTCGTACCCCCTCCCTCGACGGGAGGGATAGGAAGAGGGTGATATAGCTCAGCCCATATTTCACCCTCCCTCTAACTCCCTCCCCTCAAGGGAGGGAGGACTTGCTCCGCGGCGCCCTGCTATCAGCAGCCCCACGGCTGCGAGCAGCGCGGCAACGCTCATGCTCTGCCATCCGGTGTTCAGCAGCAGCCAGAGGCACGCCAGCGCGCCCAGGGAGGGAAGGACAATGTCCGGCAGACGCCGTGGTATTCGCCGCTGCAGCCACAGCCAGGGAAGGCTCAGGCTGGTCAGCGCGAAGCTGGAGAGGATGGCGGCGTTGGTCAGCGACGCCACCCGGGTCAGGTCGCCGATGAACAGCAGCCCGCCCGCCAATATGAGCACGAGTCCCGTCGAGATGACCGGGACGTTCCTGCCTCCCACCCGAGCGAGGCCCGCCGGCAGCACGCCGGCCGACGCCATGCCGTAGACGGACCGGGCCGCCGATGCCAGCAGCAGGAGCACGGTGTTCGAGGTCGCCGCCAGCGCCATGAGGCTGAGGGCCAGGTCGGCCTTCGGCCCCAGGACGCTGCCCACCACCAGGGCCAGCGGCGCGTCCGAGGCGCTCAACCGTTCCCATCCCACTGCCGCGGTCGCCGTGAGGGCAACCAGCATATAGATGATGGTGGAGACGGCCATGGCAAAGAAGAGCGCTCTGGGAAGGTCCCGCTCCGGTTGCTGCATCTCCTCGGCGAAGTTCCCCAGCTCGTCGAAGCCCAGGTAGGCAAAGAAGATCAGCGACACTGCGGCCCAGACGCCCTCAACACCGTGGGGCATCTCCAGGAACTCGCCGCCCGGCAGCGACGGAATGCCGGTGGCGATGACGAACAACAGGCCGCAGGCCTCCACGACGGTCAGCACCACCGCGAGTCCCACCGACTCGGCGACGCCGGCGTAGAGGATGATGGCGACGGCGACCATCAACGCCAGGGCATTGGCAACCAGAGGGGTTCCCACCAGATGCTGCAGATAGCCGCCGAATCCCAGCGCGACCGCCGCTGCCGCCAGGAGATCGGCGGCGACCATCAGCCACCCGGCGATGAAGCCGATGCGTGGCCCAAAGGCCATGGACGTGTACTGGAACTCCGGGGAGTTCTTTGGCCGCATCGACCCCATGCGCGCGTAGGAGTAGGCGGTGAGTCCAGCCGTGACCGCCGCCAGGAGGAATGCCAGCCAGAGCGCGTTCCCCGCCAGCATGGAAGCCGGCCCCACCAGCGCGTACACCCCAGCGCCCAGGATGACGCCGATGCCCGAAAGCGTGACCTGCCATAGCCCCAGCTTTCGTTTGAGGGAGCGCTCACCCAGAGGTTCTTGTAGCGTCATGATTGCTTGCCTCCGCCAAGGAAGTGTCGCCAACGCGCCGTCATTTATACTCCGCGCAGGCGGCATTGTGCCGTTCAGCCTGACAGCGACACGGTAACATGACTAAACGTGCGTATGATTCGGGACGCTAGGAAATTCTTGCACTAACTATAGCTCAGGAGGATATAGATGGAACACAAATATTGGCACAATATGGTGCGATTCGCAGCGATAGTGGCGCTCTTTGGCATTACCTCATCGGTAGTGCAGGCCGATTCAGGACCCAACCATCGTGTGCGCTTGAGCCGCCCCATCGCGCTGGGCGCCTCCGGCGGCAATATCAATGACAGCACCAAGGCTTTCTGCTACGGCGGAACCCTGGGGGCGCTGGTCCAGGACGGAGGCGGCGCGCAATACATCCTGAGCAATAACCATGTCCTGGCCAAGACGAATAGCGCTGCAATCGGTGATGACATCATCCAGCCCGGCCTTATCGATGCGGGGTGCAAGAAGATTACGACAGATGCGGTGGCAGACCTGTCCGCGTTTGTCCCCATCCAGTTCTCGTCCAAAAAGAGCGTGCCATCAAACGCCGCTGACGCTGCGGTAGCGAAGGTGCGGCCAGGAGCAGTGATCCCTGATGGGTTTATCCTCGACATCGGCACTCTCAGCGGACTGACTGCCCAGGATACTGTTGGATGTCCGGTTCAGAAGAGCGGCCGGACAACCGGACTGACCCAGGGGTCCATCTCCGCAGTGGACGCAACGGTAAATGTGAACTATGGTCAGGGGAAGACCGCTCGCTTCACCAACCAGTTTCTTGTCACGCCGGGTTCTTTTAGTGATGCAGGTAATTCGGGGTCACTGATTGTGCGGGACGGCTCGACCCCGCGGGCCGTGGGTTTGCTCTTCGCGGGCAGTTCCTCATATACCATCGGAAGCCCAATTGATTCGGTCTTAAATGCCTTTGGAATAGGTGGCCTGAGCATGGTAGGAAGTGGTGATGGAACAGGGGATTGCCCTAACGCAGTGCCCAGCGGCGCAACGGCCGGCGCTAAGGCGGCCAAGGGTCGAAATGAAGAAGCGCTCCTCAATATTCCCGATGTGGTAGGCGTCGGCGTTGGCCACGCTGGCACAATTGAAGTGTATTCGGCCCGGGACAATGCCAGCTCCCGAGCACAAATACCCCCGGTGTTAGAAGGGGTTCCGGTACGGGTTACGGTGACTGGTGAATTTACCGCTCGTTAAGATGAGATAGTTACCAGAGACAAAGAACCGCAGGCCCTTCGGCCTGCGGTTCTTTGTCTTCCTTCATACTGCCATTCTTCGGCGCCTATTGGCCCACCGTGCCAAGAGGGCGACGCATCGTGGGCATTGTACCACCCGGTAGCCGCCTGAGAAGGACTGCTCAGGAGTACACCCTGAAGTCGCTCTCTAATCTTCTGGTAGCTTGGGGGCTCCTGGCATATCGGTCGCGTACGTGCTATCCTAACTAGCAGTGGTGATGAAACGGCCCCGCAACTTGGCGCCGGTTGATATTCGGTTTTCTCTATCTTCCGTCCTCTCCGTTCCCAAAGAAGCGCTGACCGCTGAGTTCCCAACTCTCATGCAGGAGTCAGCGTTTCATATCTGACCAAACCAACACCTGCCGCAATTGCGGCAACCTGTACCAATCTACTACCGACCACCAGCAATTCTGCGCCAACAAGGGCTATACCACCAGGCAAGCCGCTGTCGCAGTTGCCGGAACGCCCGCGCGGCCAACCACACGCAAGAGTTTTCCAAACTCAACACTAAGAAGGACATCCGAGGGGGATTACAGTGAACGCTTATTCGCTCGATCTTGGGCAGCGCGTTAAGATAACGGAATCTCGGACGCTTAACGCCGAAATACATGAACTGGGAGGCAAATTGGCCACTGTCGTCGAGTATGGCGGCAGCGTGGCGAATGGCCGGCCCACCCGACCAAGAATCCTGCAGCCTGTATACAGAGTCTTGGTCGATGGTGAGCAAAAAATACGCAATATCGAAGAGGAATATCTGGAGGTCATGTCGAGTTAGTCGTCAGAGCCTCAGAATTACGGGCCTCGCCACACGGGGCGATGGAGATGATGTCCAACAACTGACGCCACCGGCCACATGCCCCTGGCGGGCCGAAGGTCCACCTCAGCAACGCACTCCCGAATCCGACACGATGACGAAGCTGGCTCCCTCGCACGGATTTCCACCACCCCTGGTTTTAGTCCGGAACCCGGGACTCGCCCTCCTGTTCCACCTCATGTAAGATGCCCTTGCCCTGCGGGTGCCCCTGCACTGCAGGAGCAGGGTGAATACTTGGCATTCAGCGATTCGCGCCGTATAATCTTCCTGAACATCCGTTCCGAATACGAGTGAGGAGAATCACCTCTGCGCGTCCTCGGCATCGACCCCGGCCTCAACATCACCGGCTACGGCCTCCTCATCCAGCAGGGCAAAGCCATCTCGCTGGTGGAGGCGGGCGTCGTCCGGCCCGGTACGCCGGATCTCCCCTTGGCGCGCCGGCTCTCCCTCCTCTACGACGGCCTTGCCGAAGTCCTCGCCGAGTTCCATCCTGACGCCCTCGCGCTGGAGGAGGTCTTCAGCCACCGCCGCTTTCCCGTCTCCGCGCTCTGGATTGCCCACGCCAGAGGCGTCGTCTGCCTGGCCGCCGAGAAGGCCGGCGTGCCCGTCCACAGCTACGCTCCTGCATCGGTAAAGCTGTGCGTGGTGGGGAATGGACGGGCCACCAAGGCCCAGGTGCAGGAGCTGGTGCGGGTGCGTCTCAAGCTGGCTAAGTGTCCTTCACCGCCGGACGTCGCGGACGCCCTGGCCCTGGCCCTCACCCACCTCGACTCAGTGGGGCTGAGTGCCCTCTCCCCTGCCTACCGGACAGACAGGCTCGAGGGGAGCGCGTGAAGGTTAACGTTGGGGAGTGCAGAGGTGCGCAGCCCCGGTGCCTGCCCTGAGCGCCGCCGAAGGGGCAGGGGTTGATGGAAGACTTTTGTCCTATGTCATTCCGAGTGACAGCGAGGAATCTGGGGAGGCAAGCGTGGTGAAGGAATGTTTCGGTTATATCCTGACAAATCGCTCCGGCATCCTATATGCAGGAATAACGAACAACCTCGTTCGAAGAGTGGCGCAGCATCAAAGTAAAGAGATTGATGGTTTTACAAAAAGGTATAACGTGACTCAGCTCGTGTACTATGAGTCTACTAATGACGTGCGTGTAGCCCTCGAAAGGGAAAAACAAGTTAAGGCGTGGACGAGGGCGAAGCGCGTAGCTCTTATTGAATCGATGAATCCTAGCTGGAAAGACCTGGCTGAAGAATGGCTTCACCCCGCCCCGCCAGATTCCTCACGGAGTTCATCTCTTACAGAGCCTGGAACGGCCTGAGTTTGCCGAAGGATTCGGAATGACAATGGAGCCAAGATGATCGCCCACCTCAGCGGCACACTATTGCGGCTCCCCAAGGACAGCCTCAAGGCTCTGGTCGACGTCAACGGCCTGGGCTACGAGGTCCTCCTCCCCTTCTTCGTCAAGCGCGCTCTGGAAGACGAGGCCCTGGAGGGCCAGCACGTCGAGCTCGAGATCTATTACTACGTCACGGAGCGCCATCCCGTCCCCATTCTCATCGGCTTCAACCGGGAGCACGAGAAGACCTTCTTCGAGCGGCTCATAGGCGTGGAGGACGTTGGCCCCAGCAAGGCGGCCAACGCGCTGGTGTTCTCCGTCTCGACCATCGCCCGCGCCATTGAGGAGGGCGACGTTGCGCTGCTTAAGAAGCTCCCCGGCATCGGCGAGCGCACCGCCAACAAGATGGTGGCCACCCTACAGGGCAAGGTGGCCGAGTGGGCCCTGCTCCAGGACGAGCAGTACGATTCCGTGCCGTCCGTGCCCCGCGAGGACCGCAGCGAGATTACCGATGCGGTCGTAGAAGCGCTGGTGGGCCTGGGCTATCGCCGGCCGGACGCCAGGCTCAAGGTGGAGGCCGTCCTGGAGCGCAGCCCCCGTGTGAGGGACGAGCAGGAGCTCATCCGTGAGGTCTTCCGCTCCGAGCGGGGGCGCTAGGCGTTGGTTGTTACCCCTCGGCTATTCTGCGATAATAGCGCTGTCTCTGTAATTAGCGCAAATTGTTTAGGTGGGAGCCATGGAAAAGACGGTGCCTGCATTTGAGGCGAGAAGACAGTTTGGGAAAATGCTCCAAGATGTCCTGAGCAGAGGGGATAAATATGTGGTGGAGCGGCATGGAGAGCCGGTGGCAGCCGTCGTCCCCATTGAGGTCTACGAGCAGTGGAAACGGTCGCGAGAGGCCTTTTTTGCGAGGCTCAGAGACGCCGCCAAGAAAGCCAATATGACACCCGAAGAGGCGGATGCTTTCGCTGAAGAGACCGTACTGGCGGTACGCTCCGGGCGAAAATAGTGAGGGTAGTGCTGGATACCAACGTGATAGTCAGCGCGATCCTTTCCCCAACTGGTGCCCCGGCTCGGCTGGTGGGTTTCTGGCAAACTCAGGTGTTTGGACTAGTTGTTTCTGAGGACCTGCTCCAAGAATACCTGCGGGCTCTCTCATATCCCCATGTGGCCGTCCGACACGGGATGAATGCAACTGAAGCGTCTCAGATTGTTGAAGACTTCCGCCAGTTCTCCGATAACGTAAATCCCGATGCAATGCCGCGGGTTGTTCTTGAAGACCCCGATGACGACAAGGTGCTTGCATGCGCCGTAGCAGGGGGGGCGGACTTCTTAGTGAGCGGAGATACGCATCTGCTCAGGCTGGAGGAATATCAAGGTGTTCGGATTCTCACGCCTGCCGCGTTTCTGATGTTGCTTCAAGAGGATACGGATGATCGTCGGTCAAGAACATAACGATACCATGCGTCATCTCAGTTTACACAAACCTTGTTTGGGACGAGCAGGAGCTCATCCGAGAGGTCTTCCGCTCCGAGCGAGGGTGATAGGGAGAGATCCGTTTTAGGGAGGCAAACAATGAAATGGGATGTCGACTCGAAGCAATTGCTCATCCTGCTGGGGAAGACTATCTATCGTCCGGAGAATGTCCTAGCAGGCTGTTGAAAAACTCGAATGCGGGCCTATTTTGGGGTTCCGCCAGGCACGAAAGTCGACCTCACTTGGCACACGGAAGGGCTATTTCAACAGCCTGTTAGATGACATTGACACAAATTACCGCTCCAACTGCAAAATCTACGTAAATTCCAGACAGCCGATTGAGGCTCATAAGCGCGGCATCTTCTTAGTCGTAAATGGCCGCGTAATAGAGAAAGATCTGTTTGCCTTGATGTCGACCGAGTTGACCTCACCTAACACCATTGCGTACCGGATAAGAGGATTCGTTCAGGCAGACTACCTCCAGCCTTACATTCAGGCCAACCGGGAGGATTTCTTTGATAGCGAGCTGATCAAGAATATCCTGGACAAGCTCAGAGATAAGGTACAGGAGATCATTGACAACTATAAGATCCAGCGGCATGGTGACGAGGAAGAGCAAGCATATAATCAGCTCCTGCAGAGGATTGAGTCTGCTAAGAATAAACATTCAGCTCCAAATTCTTACTTGCAAGCGCTAGGTCTGAATTTCAGAAGTAATCCTGAGTTCGAACAGGAGGTCGTGCTTGTCATTGCTCAGCTTTGTCAACAGGAGCTACTTCCATTCCAGATACTCGACTATAACAGTGGCTCCCACATAGACTGCGTTGTTAAATGGCCGTTAACGCAGGATAGGCGGTATCCCAACTTCATTGCAGAGTTGGAGATAGAAACAAGCTTGGACCACTTCTTCGAGCACAACCATGACTTTAGAACCAAGCCCGATATTTGCTGTTGGGAGATCCGGCAGGCAGACTTTGAGCGAATGAAACGTCGCTATATTGCCAAGCGTCCAGAAAGTATAGTCAGCGTGGAGCTTCGCGATCCGGAAGACGCCGACCATTTCGGTCATCAAAAGGAACTCCACATTACTGTTCGCACCGAGCATAATGAGCAAAACACTAAGATACTGCGGGTGTATGTCCTGACGGACTTGATCGAAAAACTTGCTGCAGAGGTGCGCTCATGAACATTCACACTGAATTCAGCCTCTTAAAAGACTTGATTAAAGACGTCCGTGAAGCTATTGCAGAGAAGCTTGCTCGCAAGGATGAGCAACCCAAAGAAGGCCCAAAGTCCTAGATGTCCCGTGAAACGCTGATCACCGGCGACGTGCCGGAGGAAGGCCCCGAACCCGAAGTGGCCGCCTCGGAGCGCGACCTCCTCTGGAGCCTGCGCCCCCGCACCCTGGACGAGTACATTGGCCAGTTTGATGTGAAGGAGAACCTGCGGGTCGCCATCGCCGCCGCCAGAGGGCGGGAGGAACCCCTGGACCACGTCCTCTTTCACGGCCCGCCCGGTCTGGGCAAGACCACCCTGGCCCACATCATCGCCAATGAGATGGGCAGCAGCATCACCCACACCTCCGGCCCCGCGCTGGAGAAGCCCGGCGACATCGTTGGCCTGCTCTCCAACCTGGAGCGCGGCGACGTCATCTTCATCGACGAGATCCACCGCCTCTCCCACACCGTGGAGGAATACCTCTACTCCGGCATGGAGGACTATAGCGTGGACATCGTCACCGGCCAGGGCCCCAAGGCTCGCTCCCTGCGCTACCGTCTGGAGCATTTCACCCTCATCGGCGCCACCACCCGAGCCGGCATGCTCTCTGCGCCGTTGCGAGACCGCTTCGGCATCGTGGCCCACCTGGACTTCTACACCGACGCCGAGCTGGCTGAGGTCGTCCGCCGTTCCGCCCGCCTCCTCGATGCCACTATCGAGGACGATGCCGCTCTGGAGATAGCCCGGCGCGCCCGCGGCACCCCTCGGGTCGCTAACCGGCTGCTGCGACGTGTGCGCGACTACGCGGAGGTCAAAGGCACAGGCCGCATCACCACCGACGTCGCCGCCGAAGCCCTGCGTCGGGAGGGCGTCGATCAGCGCGGCCTCGACCGCGTCGACCGCGCGTATCTCATGACCATCCTGGAGCAGTACGACGGCGGGCCGGTGGGCCTCGAAGCGCTGGCGGCCACCCTGAACGAGGAGTCGAGCCTGCTGGTGGACGTGGTGGAGCCGTTCCTGTTGAAGATCGGGTTCATCCAGCGCACGTCGTCAGGCCGCCGCGCCACGGACCAGGCCCGCGAGCACCTGGGCGTCGCGCCGAGAGGCCCGCAGCAGCGGCTATTGTAGACCGGTTCCACTCTGTCCTTCGACTAACTCAGGCCCTCCAGGCGTAACTGCTCAGTCTTGATGGGACGAAATGAGTCCTACCCTTTCCAAGTCAGCCATTTTGTGCCTGGACCTAACGTATTTGCACTCCAAACGTGGTTTGAGGACTGGTGTAACACCCGAAGACTGAGTAGTTACCTCCAGGCTCTGTAAGAGATGAGCGGCCCCTCGTCATTGCGAGGCCACGGGCCGTGGCAATCTGGGGGAGGAGGACACTCCGGCCGGACCCTTCCCAGAGTTTATCCGGAGGTTCTCGTCGGGTTCAAGGTGACATGAGGACAAGAAGTGGGCACCGTCGGACGTGAGCGACCGACGGCGCTCGGTGAGAACCTCCCCGCACGGATTGCCACGCCCCGTCTCTGGCAGGGCTCGCAATGACGGGGATGTGTCTCCTCGTCCTGACGCCTACAGGTATCTGAGCCAGACGTACAGGGTTGAGATGAGAACCGAAATCAAGGTGACCAGAGAGCCGGGCAGCAGGAAGTCTCGAAAGCTGATGGGGTAGCCGCTGCGCTCTGCCAGGTGCACCACGGTCACGTTGGCGGATGCGGCGATTACCGTGAGGTTGCCGCCAAGGCAAGCCCCCAGCGCCAGGGACCACCACAGCGGCTCCACCGGCATGTAAGCCCCCAATTCCTGCACCAGTGGGATCATGCTGGCCGTATACGGGATATTGTCTATGACGCCGGACAGGAGAGCGCTCATCCACAGGAGGAGTATAGCCGTGAAGCCCAGGTTGTGGCCTGAGAGTTCTAGCGCTCCCTGGGCCAGCAGCTTGATCAACCCCACGTGCACAACCGCACCCACAATGATGAAAAGGCCCACAAAGAAGAACAGAGTGGTCCATTCCACCTCCCTCAGGGCCTCATGCGGGTCCTGCTTTCCCACCAGCAGAAGCAGGGAAGCTCCCAAAAGGGCCACCGTGGCGGGCTCGTACCCCAGGGGGCCGTGGAACAAGAAGCCCATCATGGTAAGAAACAGGACGACCAGCCCTTTCATGAGCAGGTCGCGATCTGTCAGGGCCTCATTCTCGTCCATGCGCATCACGGCTGCCCGCACCTCTTCAGTAACGTGCAACCGTTTTCGGTAGAGGAACCACCCCAGGAGCAGACAGATGGGAAAGATGATGACCGTCACCGGCCCGAGGTTGGTGAGAAACGCCACAAAGTCCAGGTCCGCAGCGCTTCCTATGAGGATGTTGGGAGGGTCGCCAATAAGCGTGGCGGTGCCGCCGATATTCGAGGCCATGATCTCGGTAATAAGGAAGGGCCTTGGGTCCGTCCCCAGGACCGAGGCCAGGAACAACGTGACGGGGGCTATGAGCACCACGGTGGTCACGTTGTCAAGCAGGGCAGAAAGCACAAAGGTAAGGGAGGAGAGAAGCACCATGATCCAGAAGGGCCTTCCCCGGGCCAGCTTTGCCGCACGAATGGCCAGCCACTGAAACACGCCGGTCTTGGCCAGGGTGTTTGCCAGGATCATCATGCCGGCCAGGAGGAAGATGACGTTGAAGTCGATGGCTTCAAAGGCCTGATCCTGGTCAAGAAGCTTGAGCACTATCACCAGTGACCCGCCCAGAAGGGCTACCACGGTCTTATGGACCCGCTCGGTGATGATGGCGGCATAGCTGACGACAAACACACCCGTCCCAAGGACTAGTGGATCCAATGGCTACTCCTGAGTGGGAATACGAATGAGCTGTTCAATTCGAAGGGGACGTCGGAGGTTGGCCTTCCAGCCAGGCGAGCAAAAGTTGGAACAAGCCGACGTATCCCGACACGTGCCCGTGTTCGTCAACCACGGGTAGACCTCTCACGCCGGCTCGATGAATGGCATGGAAGGCTTCCCGCACCGTCGCTCCGGCTTCAACGGAAGCTGAAGGGCGCATCAGATCCCCCGCCGTTTTAGCCTGCTGCTCCTTCATAAGCTCCGCCACTCGCTCCATGTCGCGGACATCCGAGAGAAACTCTTCCGGCAGGGCGCGCAACAGCAGGTCCTCCAGGACAGTATCAACCGGGATGATTCCCGCCAAAATGCCGGCAGCGTCCACCACGGCGATTGTCTGGCAGTCCCGGTTGCCGTCGATGGCATGAAGAAGCGCGCTCACGGGGGTCTGCAGGGAGACCGTGATGGCAGGCGTGACCAAACCCGGACGTACCGCCTGCATCAAGAGCGAATGGGGAACCGGGGATTCCGGAGAATCAGAAACCTGATCCATACTCCGAACTTCATCCCTCCACAATCTTCTTCAGTCCCACAAGGTGCCGCATGCCCCAGCCCTCCTCGTACCCAATGTGCTCAGCGGCCACGTCACCGCCGGTGCGCTCAAAGCCATGATGGAAGAGCTCCACCAATGTGCCCCCCAGTGCGGGGGTCAGCCGAAGCGTAACATACGTGGGCGCTGCCCATCCCTGGTTCGGCATCCAATCGTTGTCGAAGGTCAGCTCCTGCCCTGGCTCGTATACAACTACCTTGCCGCCGAACTGCATCGCGCTGCCCCCGATATCCACCTCCAGCGTCACCTCGCCCCCAATCTGCGGCTCGTACGCCAGCAGCCTGTGGCCCATGCCGAACCAGCTTCACAGCCGTTCGAAGCTGGTGAACTCCTCCCACACTCGCGCTGGCGGCGTGTGGATGAGGACGCTGCGCCGGACCGCCAGCACGCCTATCTCGATCCCCATGGTTGCCATCCCCTTTCTGGAAACGCAGACGCTCCTTGTGATAGCACATTCCGTGTGCTGCTGTCGATCTCCGGCAGCGCTGGGGAGAGACTGGTTCTTGCACCTCATCGCGTGAGAGTACGTACAGCAAGTCTTTGTGCTTGCTGTACGTACTCGGCAACCACTCCTATGGTACCAGCCTTGGTTTCCCTATGCCTTCAGCTTGCGTACTCTCACTCCGACGACCACCAGCAGGGCCCCCCAAAGCGCAGTGACAACAGGGAGCCACGAAATGCTCTCTCCGGTAACGGGTAATCGCGTCGGGGAGGCGGGAGTCGACGGGGCGGGGGGAGCGGGGACCGGAGCGGCAGCAACAGGCCATTCTGCGGCGAGCACCCTTCCGGTCAGACTAAATCCGCCCTTTCCGTCCGGTTTGTAGATGAGGGTTTCGCCTTCCTCAAGGTCGTTAAGGCCGACGGCATTCCGAATGACTTCGCTGTGGGTTACCAACACCGTGTTCACGCCGGCCGGAGGCGCTGTTCCGAGCATTTGCTTGAGAGTGGCTATCCGCTGCTCCGGGGGCGTGGGAGTTGGGAGGCCTGCTGCGGGGGTGAAGCCTCCGGCTAGGAGCGCCTCCGATACCTCCCCGCGCCCAAAGGCAAGGAGCGCGGTCTGAGTGGTTCTGCAATATGCGCCGTGTAAGACCTGTCCAATGGGGATCTTGCGAGCCCGTATGCCGGCGCCAATGCCCTGCGATTCAAGACGCCCGTTGTCGGTCAGATTGCGTTGCGTGGAGCATTCCTTCAAATCACCAGGGTTTTTGTCGGCTTGAGTTCTGTCAGTGCTGGCGTGGCGAATCAGCAATATGTGGCCCCCGGCCGAGAGCTCCTGCGGGGGGGGGCAGCAGCCAGCGGCGCTACGCTGGCGAGCAGCCCGGTCACGATAATCGCAAGAATGGTGAATATCCGCATGACAATAACTCCCTATGTTTTGTACCTCTTAGCGTCCACGGTGCCTGGCAGCCCCACGTATGAGCCCGCCTTGCGCACTCGGGCGCCGAGGCCAGCGACAGTATAGCATGATCGAATAGTTTTGAGCTATGCAATGGTTTTACGGTGGTGGTACGACTTCGATAGAGAGGGCAATGTGCTGGCTGGCTGCTAAGTAACTATCTCAAAACGGGTGTAAGACGGTGGTAATTCGTATGATTTCCCCCTCTCCTCAATCCTCTCCCACCAGGGGAGAGGAAGCTCCTTCTTCCCCTCTCCCTCGATGGGAGAGGGCCAGGTCTCCGAAGGCGACTCGCCGAGGAGAGGGTGGCAAACGTCCTCGAACGAACCAGTGCCCTCGGCGCCTTTTGAGATAGTTTCTAACCGCGCACCAGATGCCCCTGCTCAAAGGTAAAGCACGCTCCGGCCAGCGCAGCGTCCTCCGGGTCATGGGTGACCAGCAGAATGCGAAAATCGAGGCTTCGTTGCAGATCCAGGAGGCCGTCCCGAAGGCCAACCCGCACCGTCGCGTCCAAGGCCGAGAAGGGTTCGTCCAAGAGCAGGAGCCGCGGTCGCAGAATGAGCGCCCTTGCCAGAGCCACCCGCTGCTGCTGCCCGCCCGAGAGCTCTCTGGGCATGTGTCGCTCCAAGCCGAGGAGACCCACTCGCTCCACCATCTCTGAGACGCGCTGCCGTCCCTCGGTGTTACCACGGTCTTTCAGCCCAAAGCCGATGTTGCCCGTCACGTTCAGGTGAGGAAAGAGCGCGTAGTGCTGGGGCACGTAGCCCATTCTACGGACCTGGGGAGGAGCGTCGATCTCCCGTTCGGCATCAAACAGCGTCTCCCCATCGATGCTGATATGCCCGGCGTCGGGTCGCAGCGCGCCGACGATTGCCTTGATGGTCAGGCTTTTCCCCGATCCTGATGGGCCGAGCAGCGCCGTCAGCGGCTCAGTTGCAGTGAAGGCGACATCCAGGGTGAAGCCACTGAACCGCTTGACGATGGCGACATCAAGCACCCGATCCTCCGTTGAGGCGGCCAACGCCCAGCCGCAGTCCAATCAACAGCACGAAGGATGCCACCACTAATATTGCAGAGAGCGCCAGCGCCGAATCAAGATCGCTCTCAAGCGCGGTGTAGATTGCCAGGGGCATGGTCTGAGTCCTGCCCTGGAAGCTGCCTGCGAACATGATGGTCGCGCCGAACTCCCCCAGCGCTCTGGCCCAGCACATTGCGGCGCCGCTCACCAAGAAGGGCAGCGCGACCGGAACGGTCACTCGCCAGAAGGTCAACCACGGCGAAACCCCCAGCGTATACGACACTGTCTCCAGCTCTTGATCGACCGCGAGGAACCCCGCACGCGCGGCTCGCACGTAGAATGGCGCAGAGACAAAGGTCTGCGCCATGACTACTGCCACGGTCGTGAAGCCGATGGTGATTCCCACTGATTCCAGGGGCGGGCCGAGCAGACCGCGCCGTCCGAAGGCCATGAGCAGGCCGATGCCCGCCACGGCGGGTGGCAGCACCATCGGCAACTCGATGACGCTGTCCAAGAGGGTCTTGCCAGGGAACGTTCTCCGCGCGAGCAGCCAGGCAGTGGGCGTTCCGAGGCCAAGGGTGATCGCCAGCGCCAGCACGGTGGTCAACAACGAAATGCGCAGTCCCTCTGTCACCACCGGCTTGCCCAGGGCTTGGAGCCAGCTCTCGCTGCCTGCAACGCGCAGAAATATGACAGCGACGGGCAGGACAACGAACCCGCTGAAAATTACGACCGCGAGGATGAGCGCGGTTCTGCCGACGCGGTTCAGGGTGAGAGGAACCCCCATTTCTTCAGGATATCCTGGCCGTCCTTGCCCAGGACGTATGCGACGAAGGCTTCGGCGGCGGGTGGGTTGGGCGGATTCTTCACGACTGCAATCGGATAAGCGGCCAGGGTGTTGAGCCGGTCAGGTATATCGAGCTTGGCAATGCGTACCGTCACATCAGGTGCCACGTCCGTCGAGTAGACTACGGCGGCGTCAGCCTCGCCGAGAGCAATCTTAGCCACAACCTGGCGCACGTTCGGCTCGCGGGAGACAATGTTTGCGTTCACTTTATCCTTGATATCAGAGCCGAACGTCGGGTCCCTCGCCATCTTATCCAGCATATCCTGAGTATACACGCCTATGGGCACTTCGGGCGCTGCGGCCACGAACTTCAGCCCCGGACGGGCCAGGTCCTTCAACTCCATGATGTTGGCAGGGTTGTTTTTGGGGAAGATGACGGCCAGCCGATTTCGAGCGAAGGTTCTATCGGCTCCCCCTATGGAATTGGATTGCTTCGCTTTGTCCATCTCCGCCTGGTTTGCCGATGCAAAGACGTCGGCCTTCGCTCCCAGCTCCAGTTGGGTACGAAGCTGCGTCGATGCCGCAAAGTTGAACGATACTTTGGTCCCAGTGGCCGTCTTCTGGTATGCCGCGCCGATCTCATTGAACGCATCGGTCAGGGACGACGCAGCGAACACCACGATCTCCCTCGTTGCCGCAGACGAGGTGTCATCAGGCTGGCTGGCAGGCGCCGCGGTGCATGCCAGAGCAGCCGCTAGTATCAACCCTGAGACGAGCAGTCCTCGTCTGCTGCTTATCTGCACGAAGCACCCCAGGGAAAGTCTGAATTCCCGTGAGAGTATCATACGGAAATCCGCGTGTACTATCATCATACAGGTTGCACAAAAAGCGGATCGTTCTCCTCCCCCCCGCTACCCCTCACTTTGCTCAAGAGTATACTGACACCAGAGGCACGACATGCGAGAAACTCGCGCTCGGCCCGTACAAAGGAAGATGTACTGGTGAATAAGGCGATTTTGGAAGTGAGACCAGCCGCCGGGCCGGTCAATGCCACGGTTACCCTGCCCGGCTCCAAGAGCTACACCAACCGCGCGCTCATCGTTGCGGCCATGGCGGAGGGCGAGTCTCTCCTGCGCCAGGCCCTCTTCAGTGACGACACCGACTACATGGCCGGCGCCCTCCGCACGCTGGGCATCACGGTCGATGAGGACCGGGAGACGGAGCAGTTCCGTATTTTTGGCGCAGGGGGCCGGATTCCCGCCGTTCGCGCCGAGGTCTTCATAGGCAACTCTGGCACGACCGCTCGTTTCCTCACCGCGTTCCTGGCGCTGGGCCACGGAACCTATGTGGTCGACGGCGTCGACCGCATGCATCAACGCCCGATTCAGCCCCTGCTGGATGGCCTGACGCAGCTAGGCGTCAGAGCCTACTCACGGGACGGCAACGGCTGTCCGCCGGTGATCGTCGAGTCAAACGGATTCCCCGGCGGCGTTGCCGCTATCCACGGCGATACCAGCAGCCAGTATTTCACCGCCATCCTCATGGCCGCGCCCCTCTCCCAGAAAGGCGTCACGCTGGACGTCATCGGTGACCTGGTCTCCAAGCCCTACCTGGATATGACGGGCAGCACCATGCGCGCGTTTGGCGCAGAGATGGTGAACCACGACTACCGCCGTTTTGAGGTGGCCGGCGGACAGCGCTACCGCGCCCGCAGCTACGACATCGAGCCGGACGCGTCCGGAGCCTCCTACTTCCTGGCCGCCGCCGCGGTCACTGGCGGAAAGGTCCGCGTGGAGCATCTCGGAAAAAGCTCCGCCCAGGGCGACTTACACTTTGTGGACATACTGGAGCGCATGGGCTGCGCGGTTGTCCGCACCGAGGATTTTACCGAGGTCATCGGGCCGCGTCAGCTACGGGGCGTGGATGTGGACATGGGAGACATCTCCGACACCGCCCAGACGCTGGCCGCCATCGCCCCCTTTGCCGATGGCCCGGTGACCATCCGCGGCATCGCCCACGTGCGGGTGAAGGAGACTGACCGCGTTGCCGCCGTGGCGACGGAGCTGCGCCGGCTGGGACTCCGGGTGGAGGAACGGCCGGACGGCCTGACAATCCATCCTGGCCCCGTCCATCCAGCAGACATCGAGACCTATGACGACCACCGCATGGCCATGAGCTTTGCCGTCACCGGCCTGCGGCTCCCCGGCCTTCGCATCAAAGACCCGGACTGCGTCAGCAAGACCTTTCCTGACTTCTGGGAGCGGTTCGCGGCGCTGACCTCTTAGATATTCCCTCTCCCTCTGGGAGAGGGAATCTGTCGTTCAGAACGGTCGGCGGGAGTGCAAAGGGTTACATGCCCGTAGGCTTACGCTTCGCTCGAAGCGAGAAGCATGTCCTTGTACGTCGAAGGGTTCTCAGCCTTCGGCTTCGAACAGTAATCTTTTTGTAGCTTACGGAAGGGATCGCACTGGAAGGAAGGGGCCACGCCATGCAGCAGTGGGAGTATATGTATATCACTCTGCGACACACCTGGGTCCGCGAGGAGAAAATTGCGGGAGAGAGCGCATACCATATCCACCAGATTGAGGCCATCCTCAACGTGCTTGGATCCCAGGGTTGGGAGGTGATAGGTTCGACTCAGACGGCGTCCGGGACTGGTAAGCAGAATTATCCACGCTTCACTCTCAAGCGCCCAAGCCCTAGCCGCGCGGACCGTTCCGGACTATGACCGAGCGTGCCCGCCTCCACCCCCTGAACCCTTCCCAGCGGCGATTTCTCCTTTCCGCTTCAGAAATAGTACAAACACACTATTGACAATGCCTTCCTGCTATTCTATCATGACCATAGTGACTACGCAAACTATACTAACTGTCGCTCACAGCAGGAGAGGATTTACATGGCTACCTACGAAATTGACGCTTCCCATTCCCAGGCAGAATTTGGTGTGAAACACTTGTTCTCCACAGTGAAGGGACGCTTTCAGAAAATCGGCGGCTCCATAGAGTTCGAGGAGTCAGACCCCACCAGCGCCAAGGTGGTCGCCAACGCAGAGGTCACGAGCATCAACACTGGCGATTCCAAGCGGGATGACCACCTCCGCACCTCCGATTTCTTTGATGCGGAGCATTACCCGGAGCTGGTCTTCAAGAGCAAGCGCGTGGAGCTGAACGGGCGCCAGAACCAGTACATGGTCGTCGGCGATCTCACCATCCACGGCGTTACCAAAGAGGTTGCCATGGACGCTGAGTTCACGGGTAAGGGCGCGGACCCCTGGGGTGGAGAGCGCGTCGGCTTCAGCGCGGCGACCACCATCAACCGCAAGGACTTCGATCTGCACTGGAACGCGCCCCTGGAGTCGGGAGGCTTCCTGGTAGGCGACAACGTCAAGATCAGCATCGACGTTGAAGGCGTCCGTAAGAACTAGCCGTACAATCATCAGGGGCTGCTCTCAAGAGCAGCCCCTGATGATTCACTCAACAGCCAAAACAATGAGAGAAATCTTCACTTGCTTATTGTGACGCTGCCGTAGTGCAGCTACGGCTCCACTAGCACTCTCTGGCCGTGATCAAAGGTCACTCTGAAGCGGTTCACCATCGGAAGCCCGATGAGAAATTCATCGCCCTGGGCGATAACCAGGGCATCAAAAGGGCCTGGTTGATCCACAAATTCCACCGTCCCCAGATAGGCCGGAACCCGGACCACTTGGCCGCTGGCAGTGCGTATCCGCCGAAGGTAGAGCGGCGGAGGTAAGGTGGCGGCCAGAGCTTCTGGGATGGCCAAGTGACCATCGAAACCGGTGTCAACCAGGGCCGGTTCTTCAGCAATGTAATCTTGAACCCGAAATCGGACGGCCAAGTAGGGATAGGGAGCAGCCGTCATAGAATACTACGACGCCATCGGATCTCAGCGTCATAGCCGATGCGGCGAAGGGCGAAGTTGCCTCGGCCAAATCGGCTGAGGGCCTGGACAGCGAGTGCTAGCTCGTCGCTATCCAGAATGCACTGACCGTCTGAACCTATGGCGACAAATTTGCCTGTATGCTCTTGTTCCAGCGGCTTCCCGTATTGCTCATAGAGGCGCTGGTCTTCTTGGGCTCTCCCAGCAAGCCACTCTTCAAGGTATGGCACGGACATCTCACTTACTACGTAGGACACAGTTAGGGAGTCTCTGCTGTCTAAAAACAGAATAGCGTTTCGTCTGCACTGGAACCCCCTCACCTCTTACAGAGCTCATCGAGTCTGAGACTCTCAGAGTCGAACGACCTGCAACGGCCTATCCCTCTCCCCCACAGGGGAGAGGGAACAAAAGTCCCCTCTACACAAACACGCGCGGCTCCCGGGTCGGCCCGAGGTCGTACTGCACCACTGGCTCGCCCTCGCCTTCGCCCAGATCGGGCCAACCGAAGACGCGCACGCTGGTCGGCTCCAGATAGGCCACCCGGCCGTTGTGAAGGCGGAAGGGACGGTCATGGCCGGGGTAGAAGGACCCGGCCCGGTCCATGAGCTTGCGGATGCTGCTCTTTGCCTGCTCCACGTCCCAGAAGATAATCCTGGGCACGCCCGCGGTGGCGGACCAGCCGTTGGGCAGCGCATCCCCGCTTATGGCCGAAACGTTGTCGCCGTTTCGCACCAGCAGCGCCATGCTGCCCTTGCTGTGCCCGGGCGTCTCCAGCACCGTGACGCCATCGTCAATCTCCTCGCCTTCCCGCACCTCCTGAAGCTGTCGTGACTCCAGGATCAGGGTCGTGTACGCCGGCGTGGCCCAGTCGCCCTCTTTAGGGTTCTTGCAGTAGTCACGTTCCACGGGGTGGATGAGCACTTTGGCCTGGGGGAACAGGTCCACGTTGAGGACATGATCCCAGTGGGCGTGGGTCAGGAACACGTAGTCGATGTCGGCAGGCGTGAGGCCGCGCTCTGCCAGCCGCTGGAGCAGAAGCTGGCGCCGCCCGTTGTGGGCCGAGTCCACCAGGATGTTCTTGGCGCCGCGAATCAGGGTCACGCCGCAGAATGCGATGTTGCCCTGGTCGGTGCCGAGGCTGAACCCCTGCAAAAGCACGTCAATAGTAGGCATGTCCCATCTCCTTCGGCTTAGTTAGAGCCTATGATAGAGCTACGCGGCGCCTCTGCGGCGCTGCGCCCTGGTGCTTGTCTTGGCCTTGCCCTGCCATAGGGCAAGGAACCATATCCCCCCTACAACCATCGAGATGAGTCCGAGCGTCTGGGCCATTCCCAACGTCATAAACACGTCCACGTCCTTGCGGTAGAAGCCAACCCAGAGACGACCCAGCCCGTATAAGAAGAGATAGGCCACGTAGGTCATACCCTCCCGCGGCTGCCTGCGCAAGACCCAATATAGGATCAGTCCGGCCACCAGGTCGTAGACCATCTCGTAACCCACCGCCAGGTGGACGGGGATGCCCAGTTCGGCCAGCGTATTGGGGTTGGTATAGGTCACGCTCCAGGGAAGGTCTGAGGCTTCCAGTCCGTGGTGCTCGCCGTTGATGATGTCGCCGATACGCCCGATGCCCTGTCCCACAATGAGGGCGATGGCCCCCCTATCGGCAATAAAAGGCACGGGACGCTTTGTGAATCGCGCGAAGATCAGGCCGGCCAAGCTCCCGCCAATAACCGCGCCATAAATTGAAATCCCCCCTTCATTGATGGCAAGGACGCCTAGTGGGTTGTTGACGAAGATGTGCCAGTTCTCAATGGCAAAGAGCAGCCGCGCGCCGACGATGCCACCGGGCACAGCCGCCAGTGCGATGGTGTAAATGTCGTCAGCCGTGATGCTGCTCTCGCTGGCCAGCGCGATGGTTAACCATAGGCCTATGCCCAGCCCTACCGCGCTGAAAAACCCGTGCCACGTGATGAGCAATGGCCCAAGGTGCAGCAGGTTGGGGTCCAGGTTGATTTCAATCATGCGTGCTCCCTACGCGCCGACAAACATCGTGGCAACGGGAATCATGTGGCCGTGGTGAAGCAGCGCCCCACATCCCGCGATACATGAGCAAATCCTGGGCAGAGGAGATGGCTCCAACCTTTCCAGGCAGTGAACTACACCTTCACCAGTTTCACATCCAAGACGCCAGGTATGGCCAGGATCGCTTCACGCTGCGCGTCCTGGATAGGCTCATCCAGGCCCAGGACCATGAGCGCCATGCCTCTGGGTTGCGTCCGGCCAACCTGCATGAAGGCGATATTGATATCAGAGTTGCCCAGAAGCGTGCCCACTGCGCCAATACGTCCGGGCTGGTCGTTGTTCTCGCAGAAAAGAAGGTAAGGAGCCGTCTTCCCTTCTAGGTCGAGCCAGTAGTCATTGACCTGGACGATGTGGGGCTCTCCCCGCATCAGTGTGCCGGAGACGACGGTCTTGCCTGAAGAGGTGTGGGCTTCCACAGTAATCAGGTTTGTGTAGTTCTCTCGCCCCGGCCCCTTCTGCTCGATTATACGCAGGCCACGGCTCTGGGCAATGAGGCTGGCATTCACCAGGGTAACCCGCTCTTCACTGATGGACCTGAGCATGCCGCCTACGATAGCTGCTTTTAGCGGGGTAACGTCCTGTTCTGCCAACTCACCCTCGTATGTGACGCTGATCTCGCTGAGCTGGCCCTCACAAAGCTGGGTCGCCACATCGCCGATGAGGCTCGCGACCGGGATGAAGGGCGCAATGAAGGTCATGGCCTCGGGTGTCACCAGGGGCACGTTCACGGCATATCGCGCCGGCATCCCCTGGAGCACCGCGGCCACCTCATTGGCAACGTCGACCGCGACGTTGGTCTGTGCCTCTGCGGTGGATGCTCCCAGGTGCGGCGTCACGATGATCCTGTCGCTCTTGAGCAGCGGACTGTCCTTCACGGGCTCCTCGTTGAAAACGTCCACTGCAGCGCCAGCCACATGTCCCGACTCTACTGCCTCGTATAGCGCCTGCTCGTCAATGATACCCCCTCGGGCTACGTTGATCAGCCGTACGCCGGGCTTGCACAGCGCGATCTCTTTGGGCCCAATGAGGCTCTGGGTGGAGGTCGTCAGCGGCACATGAACGGTGATGACATCGCACCGCTTCAGGATGTCCTCAAAAGAGACCATCTCAACGCCGAGGTTGCGGGCAAATTCTTCCGAAACGAAGGGATCGTGGCCGAGCACCTTCATTTCCATCTCAATGGTGCGTCTGGCCACGGCGGTGCCCACCCTGCCCATGCCGATGATGCCCAGGGTCTTGTTGCGCAGCTCTACGCCCACGAGGGCGCTGCGCCGCCATTCCCCGCGTTTCAGGGACATGTGCGCCTGAGGGATGTTGCGGGCCAGGGCAAACATGAGGCCAATGGTCAACTCTGCCGCCGAAATGGTGTTGCCGGTGGGTGCATTGACGACGACGATGCCTCGCTCAGTGGCAGCTTCAACATCAATGTTGTCGACACCGACGCCAGCCCGGCCAATGACCTGCAGTTTGGAACCAGCCCTAATCACCTCGGCAGTGACCTTTGTTTCGCTGCGGACAACGAGCGCCTCATAGTCCTTGATGGCATCCATGAGGTCTTGGCCTTTCAAGCCAAGGCGCACGTCAACCAGGGCGTGGCGCTGTAAGACTTCTACGCCATCCCCGGCAATGGGGTCAGTAATGAGGATCCTGTGCGTCATCGACTGGCCGCAGCAGGGGTCTTAAAACCAAGCTTGGGAAGCACGATGCGCAAGCTGTCAATCACGTTCTGCGCGTCTTTTTCTGATACCCATCCCAGGTGTCCAACACGGAAGATCTTGCCGGTGAGGGGGCCTTGCCCTCCCGCAAGCTCAATGTCGCTCTCGACGCGCACCGCTTTCACCAGTTGATTTGCGTCCACGCCATCGGGCGGCCAAATAGCGGTCACCGTGTTGGAGGCATAGCGCTCATCCTTGACCAGCAGCTTGAGCCCCAGCGCACGCGCACCGTCACGCACTATGCCTGCCACGCGGGCATGGCGGGCCTGGACATTCTCCAAACCCTCTTTCTCGAGGATCTCCAGCCCCTTATCCAGGGCAAAGAGCACTGACAGCGCCGGAGTCCAGGGAGTCTGGTCTCGCTCCAAGTACTTCTTGGCTGCCGTGAAGTCCCAGTAAGCGCGAGGCATCTTTGCGGACTTGTGAGCTTCCCACCCCTTCTCGCTGATGCTCACCATCGCGATGCCTGGAGGGGCCATCCAGCCTTTCTGCGATCCAGTGGACACCACGTCGCCGCCCCATTCGTCCACGGGGTAGCGGAGGGAGCCGATGCCGCTCACCGAGTCGACGAGCAGGAGGAGGCCGAACTCCTGGACGACCTGGAAAATGGTCTTGATATCGTTGGTCACGCCGGTGGAGGTCTCATTGTGGGTCACCATGACCGCTTTGAAACCAGAGTCTGCACGCAGGGCCTTGCGGATATCGTCGGGATCGGCGGGCATGCCATATTCGTAATTCAGAGGCACCACGTTTGCGCCAAAAACCTTGGCAATCTCAGCGTAGCGCTCACCGAACTCCCCAATGATGACCGATAGGACCTTGTCACCGGGAGACAGCATATTCACCACGCTGGCTTCCAACGCGCCGGTGCCAGATCCGGTGAGAAGAAAGAGGTCGCTCTTTGTCATGAACATGGTCTTCATGCGGGCCGTGATGCGCCGTATCAGCTCGGCGAACTCCTGCCCTCGGTGGTTGATCATTGGCTGGGCGCCAGCCTGCAACACTTCCGGCGGTACTGGGGTAGGTCCTGGGATGCGCAACTCCATTGCGTGGCCTCCTTCGGTCTCTTCGTGCATGCTTTCACAATATGTGTTATTCAGATTTTACCGCGAACGTCAGCTTTGGGTAAAGATGAAAACGCGCTATATTTGACAGAACATACGTTCCATTACTACAATATCCACACCCTTCAGTTCTGGGGATACGTGTGGCAACGGTATTCTATGAGGAAATCCGCGCAAAACGTGTGCTGCAGCGGCTTCATATTGCGGGCTTCCCATATCGCTGGGCAGCAAATCCTTACATGGGGTGCAAACACCCGTGCGCGTACTGCTATGCGCGAGGCAGCCACCGCTATCGTGGGCACGAGGGCGGTCAGGATATGGAGCAGCGCGTCATCGTGAAAATCAACGCTGCAGAGGCGCTGCGGGAACAGTTGCGGTCTTTGTCCTGGACCCATGAGTGCATCATCCTCGGCGCCGGCTGCGATCCCTATCAGGCCGCTGAACTCAAATACCGGATAACCCGGCGGATGCTGGAGCTATGTCTTGAGCTTGGGCAGCCCTTGTGCCTCACCACAAAGTCCACGCTTCTCTTGCGAGACATCGACCTTTTGCGCCGCCTGGTCTCGTTGAAGTTGCTGCAAGTCTACGTTCGGATATGCACTCTGTCCGACGCGATAAGCCGCCATGTGGAGCCGGAGGCCGCGCCGCCGGAGAAGCGGCTGCAGATGCTGGCGCGGCTGGTGCAGGCCGGCGTGCCCGCCGGTGTTTTGGTGGCGCCGGTGCTGCCGGACCTCAACGACCGCTCCGACCACCTGGAAGAGCTGCTGCAACGGGCGCGAAACAGCGGTGCACAGCAGTTGTGGTGCTACGTGCCGTTTCTCAAACCCGGGGGCAGAGAATGGACATTCCCCTACCTACGCGAGCAATATCCTCACCTCGCCGCGCAGTACAAACAGCATTATCGGGGAGACCACAATACCGAACACTACACTGAGGCCATAGCGCGAGTGGTCGCCGATCTGGGGGAGAGCTTCGGCTTTGACCAGGACACCACCATGACTCCCGCAACGCCCCGGTTCGGGCAGTTGCTGATGAACCTCTGAAGCCTACTGCGTCAGCCGGTAAATGCCGCTCCTGTTGCCGCGGTCCAGGACGTAGAGCTCGCCCCTGCTGTCCACGCCAAAGGAGGTGATGCTCAGGGTGCTGTCCACCAACAGTGTGTTCTCCACGACCTGAGATCCGTTATACTGCAGCGCCCAGATGCGCCCGCTGCAGAAGTCCCCGTAAATGTACGATCCTCTCACGGACGGGGCCGCATTACCGCGATAGACAAAGCCGCCCGTGATCGCGCAATTGCCGTCTCTCGTCGGGTAGTCCAGAATTGGCAACGTGAGCCCGGTCCTGTCGCATGTCGAAACGGACGCCGGGACGCACAGCGTGCCTTCCATGCGGGACCAGCCATAGTTCCCGCCCCTAATAATGAGGTCAATCTCCTCACGGGCGTTCTGGCCGACGTCGGCCAGCCACAGCGCGCCGCTGGGCCGGTCAAAGGAGAAGCGCCAGGGGTTGCGGAAACCGTACGCCCATATCTCCCCCCGTGCGCCCTGCTGGCCGACAAAGGGGTTGTCCGGGGGAATGCGATAGCGGCGCTCACCCTCACTCTGGGAGACATCAATGCGCAGCAGCTTGCCCAGGAGCACGCCCAGGTTCTGCCCGTTTTTCTGAGGATCGAAGGCTGAGCCGCCATCTCCCATGCCGATGTAAAGGTAGCCGTCCGGCCCAAAGGCGATCTGGCCGCCGTTGTGATTTTCGTACGGCTGGTCGATTTCCAGCACTACAAGCTCGCTGGACGGGTCTGCAACGCCGGCACGCGGCGCGGCCACCGTGAATCGAGAGATCACGGTGCGGCGGGGGTTCGCGGCGGTGTAGTCAAGGAAAAAATGCCCCGACATGGGGAAATCCGGCGCAAAGGCCAGACCCAGCAGCCCCTCCTCATTGCCTCTGGAGTTCAGTCTGCTGGTGATGTCCAGAAAGACCTGCGCCGATTGGACGCCCTCCTGATTCTCAAAGACCCTGATGCGCCCCGGCTGCTCCAGGACGAACAGCCGGTTGGTGCCGTCTCCGGGGTCATATAGCCCGGTCATGTTCTGAAAGCCAAGCGCGGGGAACGCTCGCTCAACGCGCGCCGCTTGAGGGCGTGGTGGCGGGGGCGTCGCTGTTGGAGCGGGCGTTGGCGTGGGCAGCGAGGTCGATGTGACAGTTGGGGACGTGGTCGGTGGCACAGTTTGAGACGGCGTCGCAGAGACAGCGGCAGTGGTTGCGCTTGGTGTCGTCCCAACGGTCGTCGCGCCGGCGGACGCGGGCGACGCTGTTTGTTCCGTTGATGACGCTGTCGGTGCGCCGGAACACGCAGCGGCGGCGAGCAGAAAGGCGCCCAGCAAAGAGACGGTATATGGGCCCAAGCCTTTGTGCCGATTGGGGAGTAACATCCGTCAGGCGCGCTCCCTATCTACTGCAGCGAGCCCATTGGATGGCAGGGAGTTTCTCCCCTGTCAGCTCCCATTTACCTTCAGTTCCAGCCTGTCCAGACGGTCTCGTAGCTCGCGGTTCTCTTTCACCGCCTGGTCAAGGTCATCGCGCAGCTTCTTGACGTCATCATCACGGTGTGCGCCTCGCCGGAGCGCGTCGGCGGCTTCGCGGGCGCGCCGCTGCACCCGTCCATCCAAGTCCGATTGCGCCAGCCGCTCCAGGGACGACACCGCTTTCGCGTCTTTCAACTCTTCAAGGGCGCTGATCGCGCTCAGCTTGACCCTGAGCCATGCGTCCTGCAGGAGCTGGACCAGCGTATCGCGTATGGCCTCCCTATCTTTTTCGTCGCCGTGCTTGGCCAGGCGCCCCAGCGCGATGCAGGCGGCAGCCCTGGCTTGCTGCGGCTTCCCATACTTTGTCCAGTCCCGCGCTATCGCGATGCCGCGCGCGTCGCCCAACTCGGCAAGACCTTCAAGCGCGAGGACGCGGATGACCTCGCCGTGGGAGGGACGCTCCAGGAGCTGCTCCAACGTCTTCAATGACGTCTCTGAGCGGGTCTTGCCAAGAGACCTCCCCGCTTCGGCTTCCACAAAGTAGCTGGCATCGCCCTTCTCCACGAGCATGACAAGGGCTTCCGCGGCGGCGGAGTCACGGAACTCCCCGAGGGCCTGCACCACTGCCCGCCGGGCCTTTGGGTGGTGCGTCATTGCGCCGTCCAACAGCGCGTCCAGGGCAGCCTGAGAGCGGATGGAGCCGAGGGCTTTTGCCGCTTCCGCCTGCACGCCCCAGAAACCATCGTGGCGCAACGCATCTCCCAGCGCGGCAATGGCGTCAGAATGGCCGAGCTTACCCAGCCCCTGTGCCGCTTCTATACGCCCAAGGGCGTCGGGGGAGTGCCCGAGCTGATGCAACAGCATCTCTTTTGGTCTGGAGAAATCCAGCTTCTTGAGCACCCAACCCCTGGGGTCGAACCGCACCGTCTTGGGCCGGTCTGGCAGCGGGAAGTAGAAGGTATGCTCCTTCTCGGAGACCTCCACCCTCTGGATGACTGCGCCGCTCTCCAGCAGGAACTCCACCTCTATGGGCGTGTTGAAGATGGGGGTCTGCTGCTCCTGGGACTGGGTCTGCTTCACGGTCAGCTTTGCCGCTTTGAGGGAGTCGTCCCAGGAGTAGTCCACCTTGAACTCCGGGTAGCCGGCGCTGAAGACCCATTGCTGGAAGAACCCTTCAAGATTGTGCCCCGTCGCCTCCTCAATGGCCCGCACGAAGTCCAGGGTGACCACGTTCTGAGCGCGGTGCTTGGTCAGATAGTGGTTCATGCTCTTCCAGAAGAGGGCGTCGCCCAGGAGATATCGGACCATGTGCAGGACCAGCGCCCCCTTTTCATACAGATGCCGGTCAAAGAGGTCAATGGGCTCATGGTAGACGTTGCTCACCAGAGGCCGGCGGTAACGGCCCGGGTCTTCCGAGAAGTAGGTCTGAGCGACGCCCTGCATCCAGTAGCGGAACTCGTCCTCGCCCTCGTGGTGCTCCTTGTACAGCGCGTCGAAGTAGGTGGCAAACCCCTCGTTGAGCCAGGCATGCGCCCAGTCACGTGTCGTGACCAGGTCACCGAACCATTGGTGCGCCAGCTCATGGGCGACGAGAGAATCGGCAGAGTAGTCGATGTGGGCCCGCTCGTCGTGCAGGACGGTGTCGGTAAGGGTGGTGGCCGAGGTATTCTCCATGCCGCCGAAGATGAAGTCGGCCACAAAGACCTGCGCGTACTGGCTGTACGGGTAGGGCACACCAAGTTTCTCGCCGAAAAACCTGACCATGTCCGGGGTATTGGCCAGAGTGCGGCGAACTTCCTCTTCCCGTCCCTTCTGCGCGTAATAAAGCACCGGCACTCCGTCCGCGTCGGCGCGCACCTCGGAGAAGTCGCCCGCGGCCAGGCTCATGAGGTAGCACGAGTGGGGCACATCCATGCGCCAGTGATACGTTTTTGTCTTGGCGACGAGGTCCTCCTGCGTGCCCTGCAACGTGCCGTTGGAGAGCACATAGAATTCCTCCGGCACGGTCACACGCATCTCGCTGGTAGCCTTCTGGTTCGGGAAGTCGTAGACGCAGGGGAAGTAGTGACGTGAGTCCTCGTCCTGTCCCTGGCTCCAGACCTGCACCGGCTTATCCGGGTAAGCGTCGTCCGGGGCCACAAAGTAAAGCCCTCGCCGCGGGGCCGCTGCGTAGCGAACCGCAAGGGTGAAGGGCGCGCCCGCTGCCTGAGGTGATGGGAAGTGAACCCGCAGCCTTTCGTTCTCATACTCGTGGGCGAGAGCCGTGCCATCGGCCAGAGTGACGGATTCGATGGTCATCTCAACGGCATCGAAGTCCACCGCTGCGAGTCCATCGTTTATGGCGATGAGCGTGGTGGCGCACACACCGGAGACCCGCTTGTTGGCGACATCCAGCGCGATGTCCAACCCAATGTGCTCGATGCGCGCCACCTTGTCCGGGGCGTAGTGGGGACGGTCGCCCGGCAGCGGGTGAGGCGTGTACTGCGGCATAAGGCGCAACGCGGCGTTGCACGCGCCGGTGAGGAGCAGCGCCTCTTCGTAATGTGATTGTATTTCAGCCATGTATCATACCCCCATGTCCTGCGGTTTATGGCGTTGCCGGTAGACCCGTCATGTCGTAGAGACGGGCGTGACGCGCGGCTTCGGCGGGCGGAAGGAGACGAAACAAAGAAAGGCCATGACACTCGTCCCCAAGAACATGATTAACGCGGGAGTGTAGCTGCCGGTGGTGTCAAAGATGACCCCGGCCAGCACCGGTCCCAGCAATGTGCCGGCGGTTCCCACCAGCCCCAGGGTGCCCAGCAGGGCGCCGTAATGGCGGTCTCCAAAAGTTCGGAAGACAAAGGAGGACTCAATGAGGGGCATGCCGCTGCCGGTCAGACCCTGAAACAGGACGAAGGCCCAGAGTGCGGGAGATTCCACCGAGAACAGCACGACCGAGAAGGACGCAAATTGGGTGCTCAGCGCAAGAAGAGCCAGCCGTCGTGTGTCGGGGATTCGGTCAACCAGTGAGCCGTAAGGGATGCGGAGCAGGACAACCAGCGCGTTGGAAGCGCTCACCAGGCCGGCAGCGGCCTCGGGCGGGATCCCTCGCGAGACAAAGAACGGGATGGAGTGCACGCTGAAGGATATTTGGGCTAAGAAGGTGAGTCCGAAACCGACGGCTATCAGCCAGAATGCTCTCGTTCCCAGAGCCTCCCGGACGGTCCACTGATGGACCGGCTGCGATTCTGCGGACAGATGGTGGCTCTCCTGCGAGGAAGCAACAGGCAGCACTTGAGGATCGCCGTCCGGCATGAGACCCCGATCTTGAGGACGGCTGCTGAGGACCCAGAGGGCGAGCGGAAGCACGATGATCCAGAGGGCCAAGCCGCAGAAGATGTAGGTCTCTCTCCAGCCGAAAGAGTTTGCAAGAAACGTCAGCACGGGGACGAAGACCACGCCGCTCACCGGAAACCCGCACGTAAAGATAGCCAGCGCCAAGCTGCGCCGCCTGACGAACCAGCGGGTGATAAGAGCGCTCAACGGAATGAAGAACATCCAAGACCGACAGAAGACCATGAACACGTGCAATGCGTAGAACTGCCAGAGGGTCTGCGTGGTGGTGAGGAGCAGGAAGCTTGCGCCCGTGGCCGCGGTCCCCATCAGGATCATGGGACGCGCGCCAAAGTGGTCTACCGCCCGCCCAACGAAGGGGGAGAGCAGTCCTCCAACCATCCAACTGATGCTGAATGCCCCGGCAATCTCCCCTCGTGGCCAGCCGAACTCCTTCTCCAGGGGTAGGATGAGCACCCCAAAAGACCAGAAGGAGACACCCGCGGCGGCGCCTATGATGGCGGCGCATGAGAGCGCGATCCACCAGCCATAAAAAATGCGGCTCGGCAACTGTATGAGAGCGCGAAATTGCAAGGACAAGGAGGCTTCTCGTGTGTGGATATGCGCGCTTTGCGCGGATGCAGGTCAGTAACCTTGGGTTATTATACACTGGCCTGCTTCCCACGCATTAAGCCTCAAGAAAATGGAAAAGCCGTATCCTCGCTCCGACAACATACGGTTTTCTCTCGAGTAGCGGCGGGGGTAACTACGCGGCCACGGCAAGCTTCTCCCGCTTGGCTACGGCATGGTTGGCGGCGCACAGGACAAAGCGTGGATCTTGGAAGCAGAAGTTGGCGCCAACACGACGCCACAGGCCCTGCACCGCGTTGAACGGGAGACCGCCAACCGCCACCGGTGTGTCAACACCAGCCGCGCGCAGTATTTGGATGGTTGCTTTCACCTGCCACACAGTGGAGTCAAGGGTGGCTGAGAACACAAGAAGCTCGGGGGTGCTTTCTTGAGCCAGCGCAACCACCAGTTCCGGCGGCACCTCTTTGCCCATATCCAACACCCTCCAACCGTCGCGCCGGAAGATATCGATCACCATCCGCAGGCCAATATCGTGCGTCTCTTCTCCGAGGCATGCGGCAAGGAGAGTTGGTGGGTCATCACGTGCGGAGGCGGGCTCAAATCGGCCCTGAATACAATGCATTATGTGGTTCGTGATGGTAATCGCAAGTATTTCCTGGTTTTGATCTGCCAGACCCAGTTTGCGCAGGTTTCCAATTTGCTCAATGGCGGGTCCCATTACTTGCAGGTAGATCATCTCGGGATCCGCACCTTCACTGAGGCCCTCTTGGATGGTCGCTTCCGCTTTGCGCAAGGCGCCGGTTTCCAATGCCTCAAGGTACTCCTTGTATAGCGTCACCATACTTTTCATAACGCTCCTCCTCGTGTGACATTTGTCACACCTCAAGGATGCATCCTGGTAAACTATCCCACCATCGGCCATCGGACGGAACATGCCTCCCGTTGCCTCGGCCAAATGGACGAGTTTCCCACGCCACCCGCGATTATTTCCGACTCCAATGTGTCACGGATCACGGCCCGCTCGTATTCGAAGAACCTTGACAAAAGCATGCCAAATGGTACATAGAATATTCCCTGATGCCCCCAGACGCGCAGTCGCTTGCCTTAGCAGAGCCCGTAGGGCTGTGTGCGGACCAGGGCAGTTGCAATGTTGGCAAGCCAGAGTACAATAGTTGTGAATACAATCACGAAGAGGCCACTGTGGAGACACCCATCATAGTAGGCATCACGGGCGCCAGCGGCGCAGTTCTGGCGAAGCGCTGCATAGAAGCGTTGGCGGCGCGCGAGCGGGAATGCATTGTCGTGTGCACCCAGGCCGGCGCGATGGTGTGGCAGCAGGAGCAAGGAGAGCCTTTCAAAGAATGGGTGCGGCACGCGCGGTACGTTACCGCCTACGGGATCAACGATATTGCCGCACCCATCGCAAGCGGCACCTACCCGACCGGCGGCATGGTTGTCGTACCCTGCAGCATGAATACGCTGGCGGCCATGGCCCACGGCCTCTCCGGAAACTTGCTTGAACGCGCTGTGGACGTCACGCTGAAAGAAGGTCGACCGCTGGTTGTCGTGCCCCGGGAAACCCCCCTCTCGGTGATTCATCTGAGGAATCTGCTGACCGTAGCGGAGTTGGGCGTCAAGGTAGTTCCGCCCATGCCGCACTTCTATGCGCGGCCTGAGCGGGTCGAGGAGATAGTAGACCACATTGTCGGCCGCTTGTTGGTGGCTCTTGGAGTGGACAAGGCGCTGCCGTCCACAATGCAGTATGGAGAAGGCGTCAGGTAAGCCAGTCCCTACAGGACTTTCAGTCCGCAGCGGATTGGCTTTCTTGCAACGGCAAGGTTACGAGGTTGGCGCGTATTCAGGACATGATGATGACGGTTAACGCGACAGAAAAGGCAACCCAGGTGAGCAGGATGTTTGCGCGTATCGTGCCGACCTATGACCTGGTCAACCGTTTGATGTCTGCGGGCCAGGACCAGTCCTGGCGGCGGTTGGCGGTGGCCTACGCAGCCCCTTCCGGGCATGGAATTGCTCTTGACATAGCGACCGGCACCGGAGACCTTGCCATGGCACTGGCAGAGAAAACCCAGCGAGTCGTTGGTGTGGACCTCTGTGCACCCATGCTTGCGCCCGCAAAAGAGAAAATCCGACAGGCAGGCGCAAACGGCCGCATCACGCTTTGTCAGGCGGATGCTCTCTCCCTTCCCTTTGCCGATGAAAGCTTCGACTGTGCCACCGTCGCGTTTGGCGTTCGCAATATGGCGGACTTGGTGGCGGCATTTCGAGAGATGCGCCGTGTCACACGCCACGGGGGCCGGGTAGTCTCCCTGGAGATTATGCGTCCTGGGTCCGGTCTCGTCGGCAAAGGATACGAACTCTACTTGACGAAGGTCATCCCGCTATTGGGCGGGTTAGTCAGCAAGGACCCGGAGGCTTATCAGTACCTTTCTGCATCTGTCATGGGTTTCCGAAGTCCTGAGGAACTCCGAGAGATCATGCAGGCGGCAGGCTTCTCCTCCGTCACATACCGGACATTAAGTTTTTCGACAATTGCTCTGCACGTGGGAGTGCGTTAGAAGGGAGCCGAGAACATGATCAGTGATATCCCTGAGGTGGTTATCCTTCGTCTGCCGTTGTATGCCCGAGTCCTGGCTGGACTCGAGGCTCAAGGCACCGACGTGGTGAGCTCGCAAACATTGGGCAACCTGTTGCAGTCCACGCCCGCACAGATACGCAAAGACCTCAGCTACTTTGGTCGTTTTGGCAAACAGGGGCGAGGCTATCGCGTCAGCGGGCTGCTGAAAGAGCTGCGCAACATACTCGGGTTGGAGCGGCACTGGTCGGTCATCCTGGTGGGTGTCGGCCGGCTTGGTCGCGCCGTGCTGAGCTACGATGGCTTTGCGCCGCAGGGCTTCAACATGATAGCCGCCTTCGACTCCGATAAATCCAGGACAGGCCAGCGGATCGGGAATGTGGTTGTGCAGGATATCAGCCAGCTTCCTGACGTGGTGAAAGCCCACAAGATAGATATCGGCATTGTGGCAGTGCCTGCCGAATACTGTCAGGACGTGATCAACCTGCTTGTTGCGCAGGGTATCAAGGCAATCCTCAACTATGCGCCCGCGCAGCCCCGGGTACCAAACGGCGTGTGGATACGTGACATCGACCCGGTGGTCGCGCTCCAAAGCATGACCTACCACCTCAAGTCTGCGGAGGATCTCCCTCCAGCAATGGCCCGCAGCAACCGCCGTCGACCAGAGGCCTCATAGCGTCAGGGCGGATCTGCGTTCTGATGTAGGCGCGAAGGCCGCTTTGGAGAACCAGCGCTCTCTAGTACGTCCCGATGAGCGACTCTTCCTCTGAGGGCAGATTGCGCTTGATGAGGTCAAGGTACTCAAGCGCCATGCCGGAACCCACCGCAACACACTTCATTGGGTCAGGCGCCAGATAGCACGGAACGCCGGTCTCCTGGGAAATGAGTTCGTCCAACCGGCGCAGCAGCGCGCCGCCTCCCACCAGCACTATCCCCTGATCAATGACATCTGACGACAGTTCAGGTGGTGTTCGTTCCAGCACTGACTTTACCGTCATGATGATCTGGCCTATGGTGTCCGAGATGGCTTGAGAAATCTCCGTAGATGTGACGGTTATGGTCCGTGGCAGCCCGGTGACCTGGTCCCTGCCCCGCACCTCGCATTTCAACTCGTCGTCCAGGGGCAGCGCACTCCCCACCTCTTTCTTGACCTCTTCCGCCATTCGCTCTCCAATTGCCAGGTTGTGTCTGCGCCGAATGTACGCGGCAATGGTGTCGTCAAGCTTATCGCCGGCAACCCGAACGGACTGGCTCACGACAATGCCATACATGGAGATGACCGCGGCTTCGGTGCGCCCTCCGCCGATGTTCACCAGCATGTTGCCTTTGGGAGAGGCAACGGGTAGCTGTGCCCCGATGGCCGCGGCCAGCGGCTCTGGAATCAGGTGGGCTGGGCGACGTGCCCCCGCCTGCTCGGCGGCGTCCCGCACCGCGCGCTGCTCCACGCTGGTGCAGCCAGCGGGTATGCAGATCATGACTTCCGGCTTCACCAGACGGTAGCGCCCGCAAACTTTGGTGATGAAGTATCGGAGCATCGCTTCAGTAATGGTGTAGTCTGCGATAACGCCGTCACGCATGGGCCTGATGATGGAGATACCGCTGGGAGTGCGTCCCAGCATGGCCAGGGCCTCGCTCCCCACTGCTTCAATGCGGTTCTCCCGCACGGCCAGCGCCACCACTGACGGCTCGTTGACGACAACCCCCTTGCCCTTCTCGTAGACGAGGACGTTGGCTGTGCCAAGGTCGATACCGATCTGCTTTTCAAACACCAGGTCTCTCCTTAGTTGCCGCCCACTCGTGTAATCTGCCCGCCGAGGCCGCGCAGCTTTTCGTCGATGCGCTCGTAGCCACGGCTCAGATGCCAAATATCATCCACTTCAGTCACTCCTTCGGCGCGCAGGCCCGCGAGCACCAGAGCGGCGCCACAGCGGATGTCCAGCGCCCGCACTCGTGTGCCAATTAGGTGCGTTGGCCCGCTGATGATAGCGGTCTGACCGGCCACAACAATCTCAGCGCCCATCTTGCGGAGCTCGCTGACGTAGAGCAGGCGGTTGTCATAGACGCGCTCATGGAGCACACTTACGCCCTTGGCCTGGGTGAGCACCGTGCCCATGGAGGATTGAAGGTCTGTCGCAAAACCCGGATACGGTAACGCCTGCACGTTCACCGCGTCCAGATGATCGCGGCTGCGCACGCGCATCGTATCTTGTGTGGCCGTGACCTCGGCCCCCGCTTCCTGAAGCTTCCAGATGAGGGCATCAAGATGATCACAGTTCACTGCGGTGAGGGTGATGTCGCCGCCGGTCATTGCCGCGGCAAGGGCGAAGGTGCCAGCCTCGATACGGTCCGGGATGATGGTGTGCTGGGCGCCATGCAACTCCGCAACACCCTCTATTTCCAACGTGTTGTTGCCGGTGCCGGAGATGCGTGCGCCCATTGCGTTCAGCAGGTCAGCAAGACAGCCAATCTCTGGTTCTGCCGCAGCATTCTTGATAGTGGTGTGCCCCTGTGCCAGCACGGCCGCGAGCATCAGGTTCTCCGTTCCCATATTGCTGGGATAATCCATAAAAACCCGTGCGCCCCGCAACTGAGAGGCGGTCGCGTGATACTTGTCGTCCTGGCGGGTGATCGTCGCGCCCAATGCCTGAAAGCCCGCCAGATGCACATCGATGGGCCGCTGGCCAATCACATCGCCGCCTGGGGGGCAGGATGCGGCCTCGTGGAAACGACCGAGAAGGGGTCCCATCACCAGGAAACTTGCCCGATTCTTCACCACCCACTCGCTGGGAGCCACAGTGGTGTGAATATTTGCCGCGCTCAGCCTGACTTTGCCCTTACCGATCCATTCAACCTGCGCGCCCATAGCTCTCAGCACACCGGCCATGATCTCGATATCGGCGATTTCTGGGACGTTCTCAAGAATACATTCGTCGGCGGTGAGCAGTGCAGCGGCCATGGCCGGGAGCACCGCATTCTTTGCGCCGCTGATACACACCATCCCAGAAAGAGGAACACCTCCCCGTATGGAGAAACGCTCCTCTTCGCGCGTATTTGGCATGAGGGTAGGCCTGCCAGCGCTAAACGTCGGGGGTCGAGTCTAAGGAGGGAGCGCCCATGCCTCTGCGGCGCCTGGCGACTCTGAGGCGGGTCTCAGCACGGCGCAGCGCGGACTCGGCCCGCAGGAGGTCCACTTGCATCGTCGGCAGGGCCAACTGTTCTTGTGCCCGCCTGCGCGCTTCCTCTGCGCGGGAAACGTCGATCTCCTCGGCGCGCTCCGCCATGTCGGCCAGAACCACGACCTTATCCTGCCGCACCTCCAGGAAACCGCCGCCGATGGCGACAATGGTCTCCTCTCTCCCTTTCTGGATGACAAGCTCTCCGAAGGAGAGGGTTGTGAGCAGCGGCGCGTGGTGCGGCAGAATACCCAGCTCACCATCGATGCCGGGCACGGTGACCATATCGACTTCGTCAGAATAGACGGAGTGCTCGGCAGTGACCACTTCTAGTTGAAAGGGCATAAGCTCGTCCTCGTGTGGTTAAAAAACATCTGGTCTCAGTGTACCAGTTTAATGAGCAGTGCTTTCAGTCTCGGCTGATCGTCGAGTTCCTGCTTGAGTCCGTCTATCTCATCGTCACTCAAAACGAGCGGTGAACGCTGAAACTGACCGCGATGGTTGTAGAAGCAGAAACGGATGCCCTGCGAACCATCCTCGTATTGCAGAAGCTGCAGTGCAGGTTCATGCCATCTCCCAGTATAGCAGGCTTCTTCCACTATCTGGCCGCTGCCCCAGTGAAAACTGAACTGGCGGGGCACTGGGCGCTTCTTTTTGTTCACAGGCTGCTCTGTTTCCGCTCTCCTGCGTCAGAGTTAGCTGACAAGAGCCTACTAAGAAGTAATCTTATCCATACTTCTAAGCAAGATATTTCTTGACATATCGTTCCCCCTCTGGCCAGTAAGCTTCGAGGAAGAGTGACAGCAATCCTTTCTCCCTAAAGAGTCGAGCAACGTGCCTACGGCGTGTACGGCTTGTATCGTGATCAGCCTCTTCACGCTCCAAGGCTGATATATCTGCGATTTCATTGCCTAAACCTTGTTGAACCCCCAATGCATAGGCATCTTTAAGAGGCAGCAGGTGTTTTGTTTTCATTTCTGTTGCTCAATTTCGGGCTCCATACATCGGCCTGCACCAGTTAAAACCGCTCGTGGTGAGCGGTCTTGTACACCACGCTCCGTGCTACGTCTGACGGGCCATGCGCTCCGCGGCCTCCCGAGCCATCTCGATGGTGCCCACCATGTAGAAGGCCTGCTCCGGCAGATCGTCGTGCTTGCCCTCTAGGATCTCTTTGAACCCGCGCACCGTCTCGCGAACGGGCACGTACTGCCCGGAAATTCCCGTGAAGGTCTCGGCCACAAAGAAGGGCTGCGACAGGAAACGCTGGATCTTGCGCGCGCGCGCCACCGTCTGCTTGTCCTCCTCAGAAAGTTCGTCGATGCCCAGGATAGCGATGATGTCCTGGAGGTCCTTGTACCGCTGGAGCACCCGCTGCACCTCGCGGGCGGTGTTGTAATGATCGTCTCCGATGACGTGCGGGTCAAGGATGCGGCTGAAGGAGACCAGCGGGTCCATGGCCGGGTAGAGGCCCTGCTCGGCGATGGAGCGGTCCAGGGCGACCACGGCGTCCAGGTGGCCGAAGGTGGTCGCCACGCCAGGGTCGGTGTAGTCGTCCGCGGGCACGTAGATGGCCTGGAAGGAGGTGATGGACCCCTTCTTGGTTGAGGTAATGCGCTCTTCCAGCTCGCCCATTTCCGTGGCCAGCGTCGGCTGATAGCCCACGGCGGAGGGCATGCGGCCCAGGAGCGCGGACACCTCCATGCCGGCCAGGGTATAGCGGTAGATATTATCGATGAAGAGGAGGGTGTCGCGGCCCTCAACGTCGCGGAAATACTCGGCCATGGTGAGGCCGGTGAGCGCGATCCGCAGACGCACGCCGGGCGGCTCGTTCATCTGCCCGAAGACCAGCGTGGTCTTGCTGAGCACCCCGGACTCCCGCATCTCATTCCAGAGGTCGTTGCCCTCACGAGAGCGCTCACCCACGCCGGCGAACACGGAGAGGCCGCCGTGCTCTTCCGCCAGGTTCCGGATAAGCTCGGTATTCACCACGGTCTTGCCCACGCCGGCGCCCCCGAAGAGGCCGACCTTCCCACCACGGGCCAGGGGAGCGATGAGGTCGATGACCTTGATGCCCGTTTCGAGTATCTGGGCCTTGGTCTCCTGCTCCTCATACTTGGGGGAGGGACGGTGAATGGCCCAGGAATCCTCGCCCTTCACGTCGCCCAGGTTGTCCAGCGGCTGGCCGAGGACGTTGAAGAGGCGGCCCAGGGTGGACGGACCGACGGGTACGCTGATGGGCTTGCCGGTGTCGATGGCGCGGTCGCCGCGACGCAGGCCGTCGGTGATGTCCATGGCGAGGCAGCGCACCCAGTTGTTGCCCACGTGCTGCTGCACCTCCGCAACCAGGGTCCTGCCCTCCTGCGGAATTTCGATGGCGTTGAACAGCGCCGGAAGCTCGTCGGGCGGGAACTCCACGTCTATGACGGTGCCGATGATCTGGGCGATTCTACCTTCTGCCATTGCTAACTCCTGCTTAAGATGCTTTGCTCTCTGGCTCTAGTATCTCGGGTAGGGCATAACGCCCGGTTGCGTAATAAGCAACGCCCGCGACGTCCCGTTCACTTGCAACTCCTAATTCAACAAGGCGAACGAGGGCAAAGACAAACCTTTGCTCTTCTTCGTTGAGACGAATTCGGGGGTCCGCTAGAGCTACCTCTACAGGATTTCTGTAATCTGGAAAACCTGAAAGGCCGAGAGCTCTCCCCAGTTCTTGGAGCGAGAATGCTAGATTGGTGTTACTGTCTAAGTGCTGATAGATAGCTCGCATCCATTCTTCAGTCTTCGCATCAATCCCCGCCTCAAATTGCCTGCGTGCGATTGGCATTTTGGCCACTCCTAATTCTAGCTTTAGGAACTCGGCTAGTATCCTCTCAAGTAATGATAGTAGTAAGTGATTCCATTATGCACATTACGCACCACAAAGCCATCATCTACGAGACCTTGGAGAGTTTCCTGCAGTACCTCCATCGATGGCCGAGGCCGGACTTCTGACAGCAATTCCTCTTCAGGGTATGCTTGTGATCGGTCTCTATTGAGAACCCACAATACTCGCTGACGCCAGTCAATCCCATCGCTCTCGAAAACATCACGCGGGACAGGCACACGCTACCCCTCCAGCGCCGCTGCGCCACCCACCAGGTCCAGTATCTCTTTGGTGATCATCTCCTGGCGCGCCTTGTTGTAGGTGAGGGTCAGGTCCTGGATCATGTCCTTGGCTGCCTCAGAGGCGTTGCGCATGGCCACCATTCGAGCGGACTGCTCGCTGGCGATGTGCTCCAGGATGGCGTGAAACACCAGCATCTCTACATAGCGCGGCAGGAGGGCGTCCAGCACGTCGCCGGAAGACGGCTCATAGATGTATTCCACGTTATACAGCGGGTCAAGCGGCGCAGGTTCCACCGGTATGAGCTTCTTAATCACCGGCCGCTGGATGACCGTGTTCACAAAATCGCTGTAGCCAATGTAGACCTGGTCCACGTAACCATTCTGAAAATCTTCAACGACCACCTGAGAAATTGACAGCGTATCCAACAGACTGGGCCTGTCTCCCAGCTCCAAGAACACGGCGCGGAGGTCTCGACCTGTTCTGGACATGAAATCCCGACCACGGCGTCCCACAGGAACCACCGTCACCGGCGATGTTTGCGATTCGATAAACTGGTGGCCTGCCCGGTTCATGTTGCCGTTCAGCGGACCGCAGAGGCCACGGTCGGCGGTGATGTGGATGTACGCGATGCGCTGAACAGGCCGTTGCTGCAACAGGGGATGCAGCGCTTCGCCGCTCTGCGGCAATGCGGCAAGGTGCCCCAGAACGCCGGTTATCTGCTCGGCATAGGGCCGTCCCTGGATGCTGCGCTGCTGCGTGCGGCGCATCCGGGAGGCGGCGATCATGGACATAGCATTGGTGATCTTTGCTGTGCTCTGTACGCTGCGAATTCTCCGCCGGATTTGTCGGATGTTTGGCATCGCTGGACTCTCTTGTTTCTTCGAGATTACCTGAATGTCATATAGGTCGCTCTGCCCCGGGCGCAGAGCTTGCCGTTGCCGTCCAAAATATCGGCCTGGCCCACCACCAATGTGCGTCCCTTTCTCAGGATGCGGCCCTCCGCGTAGACCTCCGGCGTGAGCACGCCCTCAAGGTAGCTGACGTTCAGCTCTATGGTGGTGTTGCCGATGACGGCGGTGTCCTTCATCAAATAAGTGGACATTGCCGCGCCCACCGCTTCGTCCACCAGCGTTGCGATGACGCCGCCATGGAGCGTGTTGTCATCAAGATTGATCATCTGTTTGCTGATGGGCATTGCCAGCCGGCAAAAGCCCTCCTCTGCGCGCTCCACCCTGATCTCGAACCACTTCCAGATGGGGCTCTGGGCAACTCCCTGCCGCAAATACTCCAGGATTTCAACTTCTGCCATTGATGCTACCGTTGCCGACCTTCCTAGTGCTCTCCGGGTAGAATGGACTCGCCGCAGTTGCGGCACACGCCGGGTTGTTTCTCAGACCAGCCCGGGTCCCCCTGTGTCCAGCGGCCGCAGCTCATGCATTTGCGCGCCCGCGGTCTCTCGTCGGAGGGGTCCCAATATCCGAACCACCCCTCCTTGCACCACTTCCGGAAGTTTGCCATGAGTTGTGTTTGGTGGAAAGCGTTCTCCACACACCTGTTCACGGCGTCCCTGTCTTCCCACACCACAAAAAAGAGATAGAGCCGGTCAGGCCCCCTGTAAACCCGATACTCCAGACACCCTGCGACTGAAGTGACTTCCCGCTCCATCTCCTGATAGATTTCCAGAAAGGCCTGCTCTCCCTCCCAGGAGGCGAAACGACTGTCAACCGTTGTTAGGACGGTCATGAGCTAGCGCTCCAGCTCTGCGTTCCCCGTGCCGTTCCAACGGAACATTGGAACCGCGCTTAGACGTTGGCGACGCTCTTGTAATCCGAGACGGCTTTGCGCAAGCGGTCCTGCAGGTCATCGGGCATGTTTTTCTGGGCGTTGCAGTTATCCCGGATCTCCTGAAGGAGATCCGGGTGCGTCTGGTCCATGTATCGATGGAAGCCGGTCTCCCAGGCCGCAACTTTCTCCACAGCAACGTCGTCCAGCAGTCCGTTGATGCCCGCAAAGATAATGGACACCTGCTTTTCCACGCTCAGCGGCTCGTACTGCGGCTGCTTGAGGATCTCCGACAAACGCTGGCCACGCTCCAACTGCCTGCGAGTTGCCGGGTCAAGGTCGCTTGTGCCAAACGGGGCGAAGGCGGCCAGCTCGCGGAACTGGGCCATGTCCAGCCGCAGGCGGCCTGCCACCTGACGCATCGGACGCCGCTGGGCGGCGCCGCCCACGCGCGACACGGAGATTCCGACGTTCACGGCCGGCCTTGTGCCTGCATTAAACAGGTCGGACTCCAGGAATATCTGACCGTCCGTGATGGAGATGACGTTGGTGGGAATATAGGCGGAGACGTCGCCCGCCTGAGTTTCGATGATGGGCAGCGCCGTGAGGGAACCACCGCCATACTCTGGGGCCAGCTTAGCGGCTCGCTCCAAAAGGCGGCTATGCAGGTAGAAGACGTCGCCAGGGTAAGCCTCGCGTCCTGGCGGTCGGCGCAGGAGCAGAGAAACCTCGCGGTACGCCCAGGCATGCTTGGAGAGGTCATCGTACACGATCAGACCCTCTTTGCCCTGCCCCATGAACTCCTCACCCATGGCGCAGCCAGCATAGGGAGCGATGTACTGTAGTGCGGCGGAGTCTGAGGCCGTGGCCGCAACCACGATGGTGTGCGCCATCGCTCCGTGTTCCTCGAGTATGGCCACAGTCTGGGCAACCTTTGCCGCCTTCTGCCCGATGGCCACATAGATACAGACGAGGTCGCCGCCCTTCTGATTGATGATGGTGTCTATGGCGATGGCGCTCTTGCCTGTGGAGCGGTCGCCGATGATGAGCTCGCGCTGGCCGCGGCCAATGGCGATCATGCTGTCGATGGCCTTGATGCCCGTCTGCACCGGCGTGTCCACCGACTTTCGTGTGACGACGTTGGGGGCAACGATTTCGATAGGCCGGGTTTTGGAGGTTCCCAGCGGGCCTTTGCCGTCTATAGGCTGGCCAAGAGCATTCACCACGCGGCCAATGAGGGCCTCGCCCACGGGAACCTCGACGATACGTCCGGTGAGACGAACCTCATCTCCCTCTTTGATGTGCGAGTAGTCGCCCATGATAATGGCGCCAACGCTCTCCTCTTCCAGGTTCAGGGCCATGCCCATGACCCCTCCGGGGAACTCCAACAGCTCGCTGGCGCGCACATTATTGAGGCCGTGGATGCGGGCAATGCCGTCGCCTACCGCTACCACAGTGCCGGTATCAACTGCCGTGATAGCCGCGCCGAACTGCTCTATCTGCTGTTTCAGAATGGACGTAATGTCTTCTGCCCGAATTGTCATATGTTACCTCCAAATTAGTACTCTACACCTCGCCTAAGAGGCTAGATCGTACTCTGACCCATTGTTGAGTTCTGCGGATAACGTCTTGTCCACTACCTCAGCCAGTACCCATTGCAGCTTTGTTAAGTCTGGGGGTTCATCTTGACTGTCCCAGTAGACCTCCACGTCTTGGCCAGGGATGTTCTTAAACCGACGTTTCGTAAGCTGGTCACGCCATTTGTTACCTTCCGTCCCCAATGTGTATGTGGGCCTCTCTCCGGATATCCATACATGCAGGTTGGCCTCCGCCTTATCAAGTGTGTCCCAGGAGGCAGAAACATCTGGCATATCCCAACGGAAATCCCGCCACTCCTTGACGGCTATCCGCTTTTCGACGAACACGCGCATCGCAGAGATTTTTACCTCATCTAATATAGCTCGCCAAGCCCAAGCCGCGCCTTCTTTTTCCCATTGCTCAGGAGCAGGCACATCGATGCCAGCCATTTTCTACCTCCTCCCCCTACCGTAGTGTCTGGATTCTCGATAAATAAACCGGCGCTCCCACTACAATCTCCCAGCCATCGCCGGGTTGGCCGAAGTTTGGCTGTACCCGCCGCAGCGCAATAATTAGATGAGGGAGGCGGTCTTCAGAGATTGGGCCTACGCGATGGGTAGCTTGCTTGGGAAGAGCAAGGAACTGTTGCGCAGCGTTACGATCGTCGTACCGATCAGGTGTGTACCAGATAAACGGAGCAGGCCAGAAGATCCTGCCAGTGTCGTTGATGAGGGTCAGCCTCGGGTCCTGAGTATAGTGATAATACTCTGTAACTCTTGAGTTGAGTTGTCTTGAGTGGGGCACCCCCGTTGGTGCTAGTGTCAAAAACTGTCCCTCCCTGGACGCCCGCTACGCTCTCGTCAGTTCCCGCCTGAGGGTCTCCAGACGCCCGCGCGTGCTCCCATCAATGAGCTTATCGCCAATGCGCGCCACGAGCCCGCCCATTATGGAGGGGTCGACGTCCACCGTGAGTACAACTTGCTTGCCGGTGAGCTGAGAAAGCTGACTGGTCAGCGTTTCCTGCGCAGCCGCATCAAGCGGCACGGCCGTGGTTACCCTTGCATGCTCAATACCGTTATGCTGGTCCACCAGCCGATTGAACTCTTCCAGCAAGCCCGGGATCAGCTCCGCTCGCCGTTTTTGCACCAGGAGCCGGGCCAGGTTCAGCACCAGCGGGTCAACATCCGTCAGGCTTTCCTGCAAAATGGCTGTTTTCTGGTCGAGATGGACGCGAGGGCTGTCCATGATCATCTGGAACCCAGGGTCTTCGGCGAGCGCCGCGAGCTTTGCCATATCCGTTCGCCAACGGTCAAAGGCGTTTTGCTCTCGGGCAATCTCAAAGGCCGCCTGAGCGTATCTTCTAGCTGAAGCAGCTATCGCCATAAATTACTCGCCTGCCTAGACATAAAGAAGCACGGATGACCTCTGCGCTTCATTATGTCTCGTATTATGTTAATTGATCCGGCTCTGTTCCAGGACTTCTTGTATCAAGCGCTGGTGCCGAGCGGTGTCCAACGATTCATTAATCACTTTCCCTGCAGCCAGAATGGTGAGGTCTGCGAACTGGCCTCGCAGGTCCGCAATAGCCTTCTGCTTCTCCAACTCAAAGTCCACCTTGGCCCGCTCGATGATGGCTTCGGCTTCGCGGCGGGCGGTTTGCTCGATCTCCACGCGCACCATCTCAGCAGCCTTTGACGCTTGCTCAATGAGCACCTGACCTTCACGCCGTGCCGCATCCAACTGCGCCTGTATGTTCGCCTCCGCCTGCGTGGCGCCCTGCCGCGCCCGCTCTGCAGCGTCAAGGCTTTCCTTGATGCGCATGGCGCGCTCGTCAAGCATATTCAAGATCGGCTTGAAAGCAAACTTGGAAAGCAACATGAACAAGAGACCGATGTTGACAATCTGCGCCAACAGGCCGGGCACATTAATACCTAGGGCTTCCAAAATCTTTCCTCCTGCCCAGCATTTCTCCCTATGAAACACCCTCCAGGGAAAACAGGAATGGCTGGCTCAAGCTTGTTAGACAAACTTGAGGATCAAGGCCATCACCAGCGCGTAGATGCCGATAGCTTCGCAGAAGGCGAGCGCCAGGATCATGTTCTGCTGGATATAGGCCCGCGCCTCCGGGTTCCTGCCGATGGCCTCCATGGCCTTCCCGGCCAGCAGCCCAATGCCAATGCCAGGCCCAATGGCGCCCAGCCCCATGGCAAGGCCGGCAGCCAATAACTTCACCGCTTCAGGACTGTCGGGCATTCTATGACCTCCTTTTATCTACTACTTGAATTACCTGCTTGCTGGGGTTATGAGTGATGCGCCTCTGCCCCTTCATGGTGCTCTTCTCCGTGCCCTGCCACGGCCATGGTGGTGAACACAAGGGTCAGACCGGCGAAGACCAATGCCTGGACGAACCCAACGAAGATTTCCAGCGTGTAAAAGACGAGCACCAAGGCCCAGGGCACCAGAAAGACAATGACGGCAAGTAGCACCTCTCCGGCAAACATGTTGCCAAAAAGCCGGAAGGTGAACGAGATAATACGCGATAGCTCCGAGATAATTTCCAGAAGCCCAACAAAAAAGTAGATGGGGCCTTCTTTCAGGTTGATAAACTTGCTCCCATATCCAAAGAAGCCGTTAGCGCGTATCCCCCACATCTCCACAGAGAACATGGCAATCAGGGCCATGGCAAGCGTGAAATTGAGGTCAGTGTTGGCCCCCCGGAGAATGGGCGCCAGCATGCCGATGGTGGCTCCCTCTGGAGCGTGCGCACCCTCCGCTACCGTCTCAGCCCCCGGCATGATCAATGCCAACGGTCCTGCCTTCTGGAATACCACGCCTTCGTGCTCGCCAACGTGCACGATGCCGATGGTCCCATATCCAGGGAGAAGGCTGAGCCAGGAGTTGGTAATCACAAAGAAAAAGATTGTCGCCACCAATGGGAAAAAGCGACGGGCGTAACGCTCCCCTGCCACGCTCAGTACAAAGCTGTACAGGCCATCCACTGCCACTTCCATGACGTTCTGCACGCCCCGGGGGACAAGCTGCATGTTGATGGTGACTGCCCGGAACAGCAGCATGAGAAAGATGATGCTGACCCATGCAGCCAGGAGCGTGTTTGTAACCACAAAGCCACTGACGGTGACGACCGCTTCTGCCGGGACAAAGATCTCCGGCTTCGGCACGCGCACAAAGAAGCCCGCAACGAGCAAGGCAAGAATAATGCCGATGAGGACTTTTCCGGAGAGCTTATCCACTCCCGTTACTCCCACTACCGTTTTCTTCAGACTCGTCCACTGACTCTTGCACCATGCGCATAAGGCCAACGAAAGCAAGGATAAGCCCCAGCGCGAGTCCCAGCAACAAAAAGAGAGGACTGAGTTGCAGTTGTCGGTCAAGCCACACCCCGCCGGCAACCCCAATGACCAGGCAGAGGGCCACGTACCATCCGAGTCCCAACAGACGGAAGACTCGGAGGTCTTTCCTCACAGCGCCACCCCTCCAAAACTTTGTGAAGTATAGCACATGCCAAATTAGCGGAGCAACACTTTGCTATTTGGCTGCCAAGCGCCTTCGTCCTGCATAGGTCAATGCTCCCACCAAGAGGAGCGTCACGGCGGTCATAATACCAAGAGCCAGCAATTTGGACAATCTTGTCGAAAGGATCAATGCCAGCACGCCCAATCCCAAGGAGCTCCCGTACATGAGGAGCACGATCTGCCGTGGACTGAGGCCGATCTCTATAAGCATGTGATGCAGGTGGCCGCGGTCGCCAGAAAACGGCGAGCGTCCGCTGGCAAGCCTCCGTAGGATAGTCCAGCCCGTGTCCACCAGTGGCAGGCCCAGGACGAGCAGCAGTGTCGCTGCCTTTGTGCCACCTATCACGGCCAGTGTCGCCAGCCCATAGCCAAGAAAGACCGAGCCGGACGTTCCCATGGTGATTCGGGAAGGATAGAAGTTGTACGGGAGAAAGCCCAGGCATGCCCCCAGTAAGGCTAACGGCAGCAGGGCTATGGTGAACTGGCCGAGAATCACGCTGTGCACCGCAAGGATCAGCGCAGCAACAGCAACAATGCCGGCTGCAAGACCATCAATGCCGTCCAGAAAGTTCACCGTGTTCATCGCGCCGGCAAGCCAAAAGAGCGTGAACCCTATGGAGAACCAGACGGGAAATTGCAGCAGGCTGTTGGACGTCTCAGTGCCCAGAGGGTTGGTGACGATCTGAATCAGAATGCCGCTGCTCATGGCGATGGCCGCGCCGAGAAGCTGGAAGAGAAGCTGCACTCCCGCCGAGAGGTCAAACCGGTCATCCAGCACGCCGCCAAGTAGCACCACGGCACCTCCTGCGAACAACCCGGAAACCTTGAGCATCTCCTCCGCCGTCCGCCCCTCCATGGCGGGGTAAAAAAGGAGCACGGCTCCGGCGAATCCCATGAAGATGGCCACCCCACCTAAACGGGGTTTCAGTACCGTATTCCTGCGTGGGTTTGGGCGGTCGGTGAATCCAAAGCGCACGGCCAGCAAGCGCATGACCGGCGTTGCTGCGAGCGTTATCACCAGGGCGGCGAGGGGGGCAAGTAAAAGGGCAGCAGACATAAACTAAGAAAAAGCTCCGGAAGGATCAGGAGCTTTTCTTACACTTCAGGCCGAGCCAACGAGGCCAAGTGGGACCAACCGAACTGTATCACGGACGACGCTTGTCAAAATCGTCTAAGTCCAGGTTATTGATGAACTCAGAAAACGCCGACATGCGCGCTTTCTCTTCTGCATTGACCTGGGGGGCGGTTTCCGCTTGGTTGGTCTGGAGCTTGCCGGTCTCGGGGTTCAGCATGACCCCCGCTTTGTCCAGCACCGACTCTTCGGCAAAAATAGGCACGTGGACGCGCACTGCCAGAGCCAGCGCGTCACTGGGACGAGAGTCTATTTCCAGATTGCGCCCGTCTACCTGGACGATTATGCGCGCGTAGAACGTGTCGTTATTCAGGTCGTTGACCACTATGGATTGCACGGCGCCGCCGAGACTACCTATCACTGAGTTCAGCAGGTCATGAGTCAACGGCCGAGCGACCGGCACCTCTTGAAGCTGGACTGCAATGGCCTCTGCTTCCGCGGGGCCGATGAAGATCGGTAGGTAGCGGTCGGTCAACTTCTCTTTGAGGATGACGACGCGCTGGTAGTTCTGTAAACTGACTCGGACGCTCTCAATGGTCATTTCAACCATAGCGACGTCTCCTTATAATGGTGACCACTGTTCTATTACTCTGGATTGATTGTAGAGGCGGGTACCTACGCTGTCAATCTTGCGCACCTGCGGTGCGCCCGCGCACACGGCTAGGCCCGCAGAGCAATGACCCCGGCAAACCGTCCAGATGGCCTTCCTTCGCGCCGCTCTGAGTAGAGCATGTCAGTGCGGCAGGAGGTGCACAGATCCAGCGTCTCAATGTGATCCGGCAAAATGCCAATCTCTCTGAGTTGCAGAACGTTTGCTTTGTGCAAGTCCAGCATCCAGTGGCCGGGGCGGGCCGGTTGTGTCACCTGGGCGGCATGGTGTGGAAAGGCGCGTGAGAACGCGTCAACCACTGGCGTGTCAACCTCATAGCAGCAGGCTCCGATTGCTGGGCCAATACACACATACACGTCCTCTGGCCTGGAGCCAAGGTCCGCGGCCATCTTGAGCACCGTTTGTTGAGCAACGCCCGCTACCGTGCCGCGCCAACCGGCATGAGCGGCGCCGATGGCGTGGCGCTGAGGATCCGCAAATAAGATGGGAACACAGTCTGCAGCAACTACCATGAGAGCCAGGTCGGTTTCACTGGTGATAAGCGCGTCGGCTTCCTCAGGCTCAGGGGCCGCAGTGATGAGGCCTTGGCCTCCGTCCCCGCGGGTCGCGGCAACCACGCGGTTGCCGTGCACCTGGGAAACTGCAACCCCCATGTTGAGGTCGCAGCCAACTACCGCTAGAAGACGGCGGCGGTTTTCCTGAACGGACTGGGGATCGTCTCCGACGCGCGCGCTGACGTTGAGGCTGGTGAACCTGCCCGTGCTCACACCGCCCTTCCGGGTGGAGAACCCGTGCGCGGCGAATTTGCCAAGGAGATCGGACCGCAGCACCGGGATACCGTCGCTCATGGGTTATCTCTCTCGCTCACACAGAAAAGCACGAATTCCTCACAATGCCCCTTCTGTGCGACGCGTGTGGAAGATGCTGAACACGCCGCTGCTAAACACGATCCCGGCGCCAACGTAGGTGACTACGTTGATGCCAATGAGGTCAGCCAATCCCCCTAAGAAAAGGAGCGGCACAATGGCAGCGGCATTCGCAAGGGCAAACTGTGCCGCAAAGATACGCCCGCGCAAATCAAATGGGACGCGCTCCTGCACCAGCGTCTGGGCAGAAATATTGACGAATGCGTAGCTCAGACCTAGCACAAAGGCCAGCATCATCACAAGGGTAATAAGGGGAGTCTTCTCGGGCAGCAGTATATCCCCGAGATGCAGGGCTGTGCTGGTGGGCAAGACCGCTGGCCCAATCTGTCCTACGAGTCCGAACAAAATTAGCGTAGCGGAAATGAGCAGGATGCCACCATTTGCGATGCGTTCCTTCGTCCAGGTCCTTGCCATGGACGGCAGCGCAAACAAGCCGCACAGCATGCCAATGCCCGCGGGCGCCATAACGAACACCGCGTCTGCCGCCCGGACACCCAGCACCCGCGAGACGAAGCCGGGAGCAAGCATACCTATCATCAAGATCAGGGAGTTTACCAGCGTGAGATGCAAGATTGAGACGGAGATAGAGTTGTCGCTCGTCAGGAGACGCCACCCTTCCTTCAGCTCAGTGAGCATCGTATCTATCCAGCCGTTCCGTAGATGCAGCGCATCCTTCGTAATCGGAGGCTCGTTCAGTTGCATCAGCCAGATGAAGATTGCGCAAATCAGGTAGAGCGCGGACAGCACGATGAAGACTTCTGTCCCACTGAGGCTTTTTGCAAGAATTGGGCCAAGAATAACAAACCCCATGAGCTGTGCGCTGTTGAGCGTGAGGTTAAACAGGCCATTGGCCACCAGGAGCTGCTCTTTGGGCACAATCGCCGGGATGGCGGACAGCTCAGCGGGCGCAAAGAACTGGGTGACAATGGCAAAGGCCAGGTTAACGATGAGGACGAGGATGAAACTTTGCGATAGGACCAGGAATCCCACCAGTATCAGCGCGCGCAGCAGATTGGTGATTATAAGCACCCGTTTCTTGCGCCATCTGTCTACAAAGACACCCGCGGCCGCTCCCATCACCACAGAAGGCAGAATAAAAGAGAGGATCAGCAATCCAAGGGCAGTGGAAGAACCCGTCCACTCTTCTACTCTGACCAGAAGAGTGTACACCAAGGCGTTCAGTGCGGTTTGGGAAAGAGCCTGGGCCAGCCAGAGGTAGAGGAACTGTCGGTTTGAAAGGAGGTGAGCGAGGCCCCCAGCAGTGGGTGGGTTCATGCTCCTCCGTCCCCGTGAATGGGCGAAACATCGGCCATCGGGTTGCCCGTCTTCAGTATTGGGGTGGGTGAGGGGCGGCTCTTCATACGCCTCTCAAGGATTCTACGCTCCAACAGAACATGGCGTTTGCAGGTCGCACATTCAAGACCAATGTCTGCACCCAGCCTGACGACGACCCAGGTATCGCCGCCGCAGGGATGCGGCTTGCGGAGCGTGAAGACATCGCCCAGACTGATCTCTAACACGCGGTCACCTGTCTTCTCACAACTGCGCCATCACGCGGAGAGCATCGCCGCCGGCGACGCTTACATGAACTCTCAGCCGACTTCCCCGCGAAAACCAACTTCCCAGGTGCCGTCAGGATGAAGAAACACCGGGACGGACGTCTGCATAGTGTACTTGAGGACGTCCTCCTGCCATTCCTCGCTGTCGTCGACGATACGCTCTTCGTACGCCACGCCTTCCTTGTTGAGGACGTCTTTCGCCGTGTTGCACGTCGGGCAGAACTCCATGGAGTACATGATGAGCTTCCCTTCAGCCAGCTCTGCCATCGGTTAGTCCTTTCTGTGCCAGCTTGATTTTAGCGCGTCGTACTTACACAAGCGCGCGATTCATGGCGTCCCTCAAACGTTGGGCAGACAACCTTGCCGCTTCAGCATAGTCCTCGCTGCGGGATGCGTAAAGCACCTGCCTCGATGCGTTGATGATGGCCTTCTGGCCCCTGCTGTCCACGCCGTTCCGTACTGCCGTCTCCAGATCGCCGCCCTGCGCGCCCACGCCGGGTATGAGGATGTTTTGTTCAAGGCAAATGGCTCTCACCCGCTTGAGCTCCTCCGGATAGGTGGCTCCAACCACGACGCCCACGTTGCCGTAGCGGTTCCACTCCAGGGCTTTTTCCGCCACCACTTCATAGAGGTACTTGTCTTCGCCCTTTCCGTCTTTTACCAGCAGTGACTGAAAGTCGGCTGCGCCCGGGTTGGAGGTGCGGCATAGCACAAAAACGCCCTTGTCGCGATAGGCTATGTATGGTTCGATCGCGTCGTAGCCGAGGTAAGGGTTGACAGTCACCGCGTCAAAGCCAAAGACGTCAAACATTGCCCTGGCGGACATGGCGGAGGTGTTGCCAATATCGCCGCGTTTCACATCCCCAATGATCGGGATATGAGACGGAACGTACTCCCGAATCTTGATGAGTGCGTCAAAGCCTTCCAGCCCTAGAGCCTCGTAAAAAGACCAGTTCGGCTTGTAGGCGCATACGAGGTCTGATGTCGCGTCGATGACGTTCTGGCAGAAGCGGACAACATCTCGCTCCCCCATGAGGTCGAGATCGACGTCGAGACCAACGCAGAGCATGCTCTTATTGCGCCTGGAGGCTTCCTGGAGTTTTTCCTCAAAGTTCATGGTGAGTGTTCCATCGCCCTGACTAATCTGGCCTTATCCATGCGCGTTGCACCTTACAACGCGCATGGATAAGGCTTGCATGACTTGTATGAGATAAGGCAGTTCCTCAAGACAAACAGCGAAAAGTGGCCCATGGAAGTCGAGCGCTGTCGCCATAAGTTACCTGATGATAGCAACGCCCTTTTGCAAGCGTCAAGAACAAAATGTCGAGGCCACCTTTTCATATCATAGTGGTCGCAGGAAATCCGTTACGGTTCGAACCTAGCGAGCACTGAAGCGGATGCGAGACTTCTCGCTTCGCTCGAAGAATAAACACCTTCCCGCACCGGCCATGAAATAACTGCAATTGAAATCAACGTTCTCACATTGCCTTTCACTAGGGGCATCGTTACAATAGCCCTACTCCCAGTGTCTGTGTTTAATGCAAAGGAGACGTCCAATGGCAGAGCCTATGGTGATTGATGTCCACGTCCACACCCATCGGGACTCGCGTACGGGTCTGCAAGCTATGGGTGGTGCAGCCCGTACTCCCCAGGGATGGAGCGGGACGATAGAAGAGCTGCTTCCCTTCATGGAGCAGAACGGCGTTGAGAAGATCATTCAGGTGAACTTCACGCCGGTGTGGGACATGCAGCAGGCGCTGCTGCGGCGTCTTCCGGCAGATGATACCCCTGCACAACGCGCTGAAGCGGAGGAACAGATCCGTCAGGAGCTGGTGGGCCGCATCATCCGCCGCAACGAATGGACATGTGAAGTTGCCCAGCAGCATCCCGACAAGATTGTGGCCTACGTAGGCATTGATCCCGTGGAAGACGCGGACACCATGGCGAAAGACCTGGAGACCTGCCACCAGCGCGGCGCAAAAGGGATCAAGCTCCACACCTGCGTGCAGCGAGTGGCCCCCAACAACCGCGGCCTCTGGCCGGGCTATGAGACCCTGCAACGGCTGGGGATGGCGGTCCTGTCCCACTGCGGGCCTTTCGGCGGCATCGACTTCGATCAGTCCAGGCCGAAGCTCTTTGAGGACGCCGCCAGGGACTTTCCCAACCTGACCCTTGTGCTGGCGCACTGCGGCGGCCAGCAGTTCTATGATGAAGCAGTCGAGCTAGCCAGCCGCTACCCGAACGTCTACTACGACTGCACCGGCGTGGTCGACGGCAGCAATAACCCGGAACCCGGCAAGCTGTCCGATGAAGGCGTGGTCAACCTCTTCCGAAGGATCGGCGTCGACCGCATCATGTTTGGCAGCGACTGGGCCTTTCGTGACCCCATGCCCGACATTCGCCGCATCCAGCAGCTACCCATGACCGACCAGGAGAAGCGAATGATCCTGGGTGAGAACGCAAAGCGCGTGCTCAAACTCTGACGGGAATCTCTGAAACCACATGCCCCTCGGCATCGACATCGGCGGCACCTTCACCGACTTTGTCCTGATACAGGATGGCCGGCTGGTCATCCACAAGCTCCCCTCAACGCCTCACGACATCGCGGAGGCGTTCCTTCAGGGCGTCTCGGACCTGGGGGAAGCCGCGCTCAGAACCCCCATCGTGCATGGGACCACGGTGGCCACCAACGCGCTCCTTGAGCGAAAGGGCGCGCGCACCGCGCTGATCACCACCAGGGGTTTCCGCGACGTGCTGGAGATTGGCCGTCAGACGCGGCCGGACATCTACGCCCTTGAACCGCGCAGACTGGCGCCGCTGGCGCCCCAAGAACTTCGTTTTGAAGTGGACGAGCGGGTGGACCACCTGGGCAATGTCCTGACGCCGCTGGACGAAGGCTCGCTGCCGGGCATCATCGACGAGCTGCGCCGCCGTAACGTGGAGTCTGTGGCGGTGAGTCTGCTCTTTTCCTTTCTCTACGACGGTCATGAGCGAACCATAGCGCAGCTCCTGCGAGACGCTGGTTTTTCCGTTTCTGCTTCCTCCGTGGTCCTGCCGGAGTTCCGGGAGTATGAGCGCACCAGCACCACGGTGGTCAATGCCTATGTCTCGCCGGTGCTGGAGCGCTATCTTGCCCAGCTTGAAGAGCGCCTACCGGAGCAGGCCGGGCCGTTGCGCATCATGCAGTCCAACGGGGGCCTCATCAGCACCGAAACAGCAAAAGCGGCGGCGGCCCGTACGGTGCTCTCAGGGCCGGCGGCGGGCGTGGTGGGCGCTGCGTACATGGCCGGCATCTCCGGCTACCTGGACGCTATCTCCTTCGATATGGGGGGCACTTCCACGGACGTGTCCCTGGTGGCGGGCCGCATGCGGGAGACCACCGAGACCGTCATCGGCGGCGCGCCAATCCGCCTGCCCATGCTGGATATCCACACTGTGGGCGCAGGCGGCGGGTCCATCGCAAGAGTCGATGCGGGCGGCGCGCTGCGGGTCGGGCCGGAGAGCGCGGGCGCAGACCCCGGCCCTGCCTGCTACGGCAAGGGCGACCAGGTCACGGTCACCGACGCGCACCTCCTGCTGGGCCGGCTCCATCCGGAGCGCTTTCTGGACGGCCGCATGACCCTGAACGAAGGCAGGGCGCGTGACCGGCTTGGCACTCTCGCGCAGCAGATGGGCCTCGATCCCATCGCCGCCGCGTGGGGGATCCTGCGGGTGGCCAACGCCAGCATGGAGAAGGCCATCAGGGTCATCTCTGTGGAGCGCGGGTTCGACCCGCGGCGCTTTACCCTGGTGGCTTTTGGCGGCGCCGGCCCGCTCCACGCCTGCGACCTGGCCGATGCCCTGAGCATTCCCCGGGTGCTGGTCCCCCGCTATCCGGGCGTGCTCTCCGCCCTGGGGATGCTGGCGGCGGATATTATGAAGGACTACTCTCAGACGGTGATGTGGGCGGTGCCGGCGGCGGTGGAGGACGGCTTTGTGCGCCAGATCGCCATGGGCTTTCGCAGTCTGGCCGCGCGCGGCTGGCAGGAGATCATCGATGAGGGCTACGGACGGGAGACCGCGCAGGTGCTCACCGCTCTGGACATGCGCTACGCGGGCCAGTCCTACGAGCTGGTGGTGCCCTTCGACGCCGCCTCAACCTCCGACCTGAACGGCCGGTTCCACGCGGCCCACCGCGAGCGTTTTGGCTACAGCATGCCCGGTGAGCCCGTCGAGATCGTCAACCTGCGCCTGAAGATGATCGGACAAGTGCAGCGCCCGTCCTTTCCCCCGGAGCCGCCCGGCCCTGAGGATGCGTCCGACGCAGTGCTTGAGGAGCGGCAGGTGTACCTTCGGCTTGAGCCGCTGCAGACCAAAGTCTACCGCCGTGATGCCCTGCGGCCCGGCCACCTGACGCCAGGTCCGGCCCTCATCGAGCAGATGGATGCCACCACCGTGGTGCCGCCCGGCTGGACCGGGAAAGTGGATGGCGTGCGAAACCTGGTGCTGGAACGCGGGTAATCTCCC